>ERZ1106976.21-NODE-21-length-173853-cov-13.567394_pt1 | contig 173853 bp, 144 predicted proteins | sample MGYA00403687_ERZ1106976 | MGnify/ENA primary metagenome ERZ1106976 (study PRJEB35170, sample SAMEA104062446) | human gut metagenome | biome: human gut; feature: human-associated habitat; material: faeces | place: Denmark | collected 2013-02-22 ... | reverse complement strand
GCACGCCCCACCGCGCAGGCAGGAAAACGCCGAAAACAGGGAGCCACAGTCTGCTCTTTGCCCATGGCTCGTTTTGCCGAAGGTACTTTTTGAGATACTCTGTTACGATTAATTCAGTACGGAGTAACGTTACTACCCGAACACAGTGTTCGCTATTGCTGAGGGGGGGACAAATTGGGGCCAGAAATGGCATTTTGAGTAGTCTAACGCTCTTTGGGAGCGATTGGGAAGGGTGAACCGTTTTTTCTGCTTGCAAGCAAAAAGCAGACGCTTGCAGATTTACACCGTGTTGAGGGCTATATCCCGCTTGTTTAGTTCGATAATGCAATACAGAAGCAAATTAAATGCAAAAACAAGGACTCAGACATTGTATCAATATCTGAGTCCTTTGGTGTTCTGGTTAGACTATGGTGGATTTTGATACAAATTCTCAAAAAGCACTGTATTTTCAAGGCTTTTCGTGTATAATAGAATTGGAACAAGGCGAAAAGTCGATTAGACTAAAGGCAGTATCTCTATCATTCTTTATATGTCGACCAGCGGAGGTCCACATGCCTGAAAAAAGGTACAGCGGATTGAAAAAATACAGTTTGCCAATATGGGGTACAAAGCGGTGGGCATTTACGCTCGCGTCAGTACCTGCCTGCCTTCTCAGCTCCACAGTATGGCTATGCAGGTTTCTGCGCTGACGCATCAGGTTTATCGTTTCAGATGAAACAGACTCCACTGCGGCAAGTCTCTCCTTTGAAATGGTATTTATGTCAACGCGTTGCGCGAGGGCACCGCGATTAGATTAGTCTAACTGGCATTCGAAAGAAAAAGGCGTCAACCCTTTTCCATGCCAAGCAGATCCGCCCAGCCCATCCGGAAGAATCGGCGCAGCCAAAGCGCATAGGCGATCGCTTCCTCGCGGCGCAGGTCATGGCGAATCGTTTCGAACAGACCGGAGTAGAAGGCGTTCGAGAGCATGTGCAGGATCAGATTCGCTAACGCGAACAGGATATTGAATTTAGCCCTCGGTATCGTGTGCTTCGGAAATGCAGCTGCTTTTTGACGACACCGAATACATGCTCAACTTTCGCACGAACAGAGGACTTTGCGTGTTCTGCTTTCTTTGCGGCATACTGTCCGCTTTTGCTCAGCTTCTTCACTTGGGATGGACGACGGTTGATTTTGCCACCGGACTCATTTCGGGTGATCGCATCGTCACGTTTTTCTGCTCCGGGATAACCGCTGTCGCCGTAAACGATCCCTTCTTCTCCAGTCAGCAGCTTTGAGGACTGGCTCTTTTTTTGTGCGGCGTTGCCCTAAATCCCATCGTTCACCGTTGGCGCAAACAGACGAGAATTCGATTGCTGCTGCAATTTACCGCCTCTGCGCTTCATTCACCGCGTTCAGGCGCGCGCCGGAGCGGAGGGCTTCGCGCATTTGCATCAGGCGCGCGTCCATTGCCTCCGCTTCGCGCAGGGCGGCGCGCTCCGCGTCGCTCTTTTCCAGCACGGCGCTGATTCCGCCGCCGCGAATCACCAATCGGCGATCCGCCAGCAGGGTGAGAACCGGATCGTGGGTTGCCATCAGGACGATCTTGTTTTCGCCGGTGAGCGCGTTCAGGGCGCGTCGGCGATGGATGCCCGCGTTCTCGATTTCGTCGATGAGCACGATGGGCGCGTCGGAGAGCACGGCGCAATCGGCGATCATCAGCGCGCGGGACTGGCCGCCGCTCAGACCAGTCAGCGGCATGTCCGGACCGAAGCTCTCGCCCGCCAATTCATTGGCGCGTTCGAAGGCGCGGCGCGCGGCGCCCTCGGGATCGGCGCGGCGCAGACTTCCGGCGTGCAGGCTCAGGAATTCTGAAACCGTCGCGTCGATAACGAAATTCATATTCTGGGAAAGCTGCGCGACAATGTGGCGCTTTCCGCGCTCGCCGGGCTTTCCGTTGATCAGCACGCGGCGGCCGGTGGGCGTGTCACCGTTTGCGCACCATTCCACATCGGACAACAGCCGGCTTTTGCCGCTGCCCGTTGCGCCGACGATGGCGACGACCTCGCCGGCGTGCCAGTCGATGCGCTCAAAGCCCTCGGGCGCGCCGCTCTTGTCGTGACCGGGCAGCAGGCTGACCGTTTCGACAGCCTCGTCTTTCTCGCCGAGAATCGCGCGAATATCGCAGATATACTGCTCCAGCTCGCGCACGAAGCCGTCCCGCGTACGGTCGATATCGCGAAAATAGCCGTCGGGCGCGGCGGCGACGCATTCCGCCAGCGTCCTTTCGGGATCATAGGCGAAGCGATAGGATTCCATCCAGTCGCGGACGAAGGGCCATTGCTCCATCAAAACGGAAAGCTTCGTATTCTCCATATCGCTCATGCCTCGTCCCCCCAATCCGCCTTGCGCAGGTTGCCGATCTGGTATTCCGCGCCGATTTTCGTTTCGCCCAGACAATAGGAACACAGCGCCATGGGCATCGGGAAGCGCAGTTTCTGCTCCTTCAGCGCGCCCGCGGCGCGATAGCTCTGCATTGCGTCGACGAGCGCCTGCGCGCCCTGACCATTCAGGCCGTTGACGCGCAGGATCTCCGCACGGGGATTGACCGTGCGCACCTTCATTTCGAACACCTCGCGCTCGGCCTGCGAGACGATATCGCCCTTGGTGACGACCACCTCATCCGCCAGACGCAGCATCGGGCCGATTTTTGCCGGCGTGCGAATGCCGCTGAGCTGATCGACGACGCAGACCGCCATGATCCGGCGAATGTGCGGCGAACAGCGATTGCACAGTCCGGCGCTTTCAGTAATGAGGTAATCCAGATTCTTTTTCTCGCCCCAGGCATAAGCGTCCTCAATGTTGCTGATGAAGAAATGGTCGGGACACAGCTCGCGGGAGAGCGCCTTTTTCGCGGGGAAGCCCGCCGCGGCGTAAAGCTGATCGTCGTCGGTAAACAGGCAATCGAATTTGACCACGCCCACCGTGCAGCCCCGATCGCGCAGGCACGCGGCGGCTTTCAGAATCACGGAGGTCTTTCCGGCGGACGGCGGCCCGGACACGGTAATCACTTGCATGGCTTATCCCTCCAGGAAGCTTTTTTTGAGCATGGGTAGGCGCGCGGGCAGGTCGGCTGCATAGATATTTTCCCAACCGGCAAACCAGAGCCTGCCGGGCAAACGGTTTTGAACGGACGGATGGCTGGACGGGAACATTCCCTGCTCCGCAAACAGTCTTCCGATTTCTGCGCCGGCAAAGTAATCCGCCGCGGCGCGAACCTCGGGGGAAGCGTCCCTGCGCACGCATTCCAGAATGGGAATCAGCGGCGCGCCCTCGGCGGGCCAGACCACGCGCATGCCCGGCTCCTTGGCCTTGATCCGGGCGAAGATGTAGGGCATGAGCATCACGGCGGGGCGCTCCTCAATGCCGCCGAATTTAATCATCTGGGACGGATGCACGCCGCGGATGCAGGCCCGGCGGAACGCGTCCACCGCCGCCTTGCCGCCGGCGAGATCGAAGTAATACAGCAGCACGCCGTCCAGCATGTGCCCGTCGTCGGGGTAGACCACGCTCTGCTCGAACGCGCCGGAAAGCTCGGCGATGCTTCGGGGCGCGGCGCGCCCCTCCAGCCGGCTTTCGTCCACCACCATGACCAGCGGAATGCCGGAGAGAATGCGGAATGTGCCGCGGGGATCCTCCATGCCCGCAAAATCGGGATTCAGCGCGCCCTGCGGCGCTTCGTATTCCTCCGCGAGTCCGGGGAGATTCGCCATGCCCTCGATCCCGCCGCCGACGATCACCGGCGGGCGATTCGGCATTCGCGGGGCAAGCCATTCGCCGCCGAACTCCACCAGCTCGGTGTTGTGGCGGACAGAGGGCGCGTTTTCCTGAATGTAGCGGTTCAGCGCTTCCTCGATGGGCAGTTGCACCACGCAGGGAATGCGCACCAGCAGATCGCAATCGTCCGGATCGTCCTGCTCGCGCAGTCGGGCGGCATATTCCGTCAAAAACAGCTCGGCTTCGCAGCAAAAGCGCTGGGGGTCGATCTTCTTAAAGCGCAGCGCCGAATCCAGCGTGAGCATTCGGGCGCGAGAATCGGAAGCGTCCGCAGGCAAGCCGTTGGCGGCGAAGAAATCCGCAAGCGTCGGCGTGCTCGTCAGCAGCTCGCAAAAGGTTTTTCGGCAATCGATCATATTTCCTCCATTTTTTTATGCCAGTTTCAACGGCAGTACGCAGGTGTATTTTCCGTTTTGAACGTCCAGATCGCGAATGCAAACGTCCACGGCGAACGCGTTGCGAAGATTTTGCTCGGTGATGACGTCGGCGGTTTTTCCGCAAATGCTTCGCCCACCGCCCGTCAACAGCAGCGTCTTGTCCGAGATGGAGATCGCGTGCTCGGGATAGTGGGTGTTGACGATAAAGGAAAGGCCGCGCTCCCTGCGCAGGTCGGAAATGGTTTTCAGCACGATCAGCTGGTTGCGAAAGTCCAGATTGGATTCCGGCTCGTCCAGAATCAGCATCTTGGGGCTGTTCGCGCCGGATCCAATCTGGTCCAGCAGGATTTTAGCCAGCTTCAACCGCTGGTTTTCCCCGCCGGAGAGAGTGTTCAGCGGCTGCCCCAGGGTCAGGTGCCCCAGCCCTACGCGCTGAAGCACGCCCAGCTTGGAAGCAATGCGGGAGGCCTTGGCCCCTTTTTCCGCTCTGAAGTATTCCAGCGCGGCCGCCACCGTCATGCCGAGCACGTCCGCAATGTTCCTGCCGTCGCGGTACACGCTCAGCACTTCACTTCCGTACCGGGAGCCGTGGCACAGCGGGCACTGCACGAAGATATCTGAAAGAAATTGCATTTCCACCTTTTCACTCCCCATGCCCATGCAGCGCGGACAGCGGCCGTCGCCGCTGTTGAAGGAGAAAAAACCGGGCTTCATGCCGCGCGCACGGGCCGTTTCCGTCTCCGAGAAGAGGGAACGTATTTCTTCAAAGACCCCGGCATAAACGGCAGGAGTGGAGCGCGGGGTCCGGACGATGGGACTCTGGTCCACCATCACCACTTCATCCAGTTGTTCCCAGCCCTTGATGGATTTGACATGGGCGGGTTCATCCTCGCATACGGCCCCTTTTTCCACCAGAGCGTTCAGGTACAGCACGTCGTGCGCCAGGGTGCTTTTTCCAGACCCGCTGACGCCGGTCAGGCAGGTGAAGACGCCCAGAGGCACTTTCACGTCCAGCTTGTGCAGGTTGTGGCGCGTGGCGCCGGATACGGTCAGAAATTGACGCGGCTTGCGCCTCTTTTTAGGCACCGCGATGCGCCGCCTGCCGGAAAGGAACGCCCCCGTCAGGGAGTCCGCAACTTCCCCAATCCGGGCAGGTTCTCCGGAATAAACCAGTTTTCCCCCCTCCCGGCCAGAGCCGGGCCCCATGTCCACCAGGCTGTCCGCGGCACGCATCACCGCTTCCTCATGCTCCACTACCACCAGCGTATTCCCGCGCTTTTTAAGCCGGTTCATGGCGGAAATCAAACGGGAAGTGTCGCGGGGGTGGAGCCCTACGGTGGGTTCATCCAGCACAAACAGGGTATCCGTCAGGGAAGCGCCCAGGCAGGTCGTCAAGCTCACGCGTTCAATCTCCCCGCCGGAAAGGGAGCGCGTGGGACGGTCGGACGTCAAGTAGCCGAGACCCACTTCATGCAGATATTCCAGGCGGCTTCTGAGTTCCGCCACGGCATGCTTCAAGCCGGGGTCTTCATCCGCGCGCGGCGTGACGTATTGATCCACCCAGGCCAGGAGTTCGTCCATGGGCATCCCGGAGAGTTCCGGCATGCTTCTGCCGCCCACCTTGAATTGCAGGGCTTCCGGCCTCAGGCGCAAGCCATGGCAGGAGGGGCATTCCTGATAGGTGCGGAAACGGCTCAGGTACACCCGCACATGCATTTTATGCGTGCGGCTTTCCAGGTACCTGAAAAAGCCCGCAATGCCGTACCACAGGCCTTGTTCATACATTTCATCCGGATCCTCTCCGTCCCCGTACAGCAGCCAGTCCCGTTCCCACTGTTTCAAATCCTTCCACGGTACATCAAGACGAACTTTGCGGGTATTTTTGCGCCAGCCGCGCATCAGGTCCTTCTTGCATTCGGAAAACACCTTGCTTTCCCCTTCAAAAATATGGATGGCCCCGTCATTGACGCTGAGCTCCGGCTTGATGCACCGGTTGTAGTCAATGGTGATCACGCGGCCATAGCCGCGGCACTCCGGGCATGCCCCCAGGGGGGAATTGAAGGAGAACAATCCGGGCCGCGGCTCCATCAGCGGATGCCAGTCCCCGCGGAATTTCATGGCGGGCAGCCAGATGCCGTCCACGCGGGGAATCACATGGGCCACGCCGCCACCCAGGCGCATGGCCGTTTCCAGCGCTTCCAGCCTGCGCTCCCGCTGGTCTTCCGCCAGCTTCACGCGGTCTTGAATCACCAGTAAAGGAGCCCCGTCTTCCAGGGTACATTCCTCGTCCTCCAGCCGGAGGGCCTCTCCATGCGCAAAGGCGCGCAAATACCCCTGCGCCACCAGGTTCCTTTTCAGCGTGGGCAGGTCCACGGATTCGGGCCGCGCCACTTCCAGGCAAACCATCACCTCCGTTCCGGAAGGAAATTCCTCATGCAGCTTTTCATCAATGGAGCCGGGTGTTTCCGGCTTGATTTCCCGTCCGGTTTCCGGATCTATCCCCACGGCCAGACGGGCGAAAACGAATTTCCAGTAATCGTTCAGCCCTGTCATGGTTCCCACCGTGGAGCGGGACGTCCTGACGGAGTTGCGCTGATGCAGGGCGATGGCCGGAAGAATGTTCTCCACGGCGTCCACGTCCGGCTTGTCCATACGGTCCATGAACTGGCGCACGTACGGGGAAAAGGTTTCCATATAACGCCTCTGCCCTTCCGCATACAGCGTGTGCATGGCCAGACTCGTTTTCCCCGATCCGGAAGGTCCCGTCACCACCGTCAGCCACCCCAGGGGAATGTCCACATCCACATTCTGCAAATTATGCTCACGGGCGCCGCGGATGCGGATGCGCCCATCCTCACAATGACTCATAGGGTGATTATATCATCAATTTGGAATCATTCCAAGAGAAGTACCTGTCATGAACCATGGGCCACCACACGGTTCCACAACAAAACCGGCCAAGAAAAAGTTTACGTTTATCCTCTTTCCCAACTGATCGTCTGCCTCTTTCCATGTATGACGCAGCCGGAATGCAATGGCATGCAGCCTCCCGTTTCATGCCTAGTGCTCAAGCGCCGGCTTACATGCTCATGCACGGGCATTCTTCAATTAATGCAGGCAAAATTTCCTCCTCCGGACAGGAACGGAAGTCTTCCGGAACCGGAAGTATCATGGCCGGAGGACCGCCTTCCGGAATCTCCATGGAAGGCAGCCGCACGGGCAACATTTTTCCGGGGCGCCTGTTCCATGAATAAGACCGGCCATGATCGTTCCCATCAATCCGGATGAGCACGGCCCTTCCGGCACGAATCATCTGGCTGTCCTGTTTGATCTCCACGTCTATCAATGCTCCTTTCAACGCGGAGCATCGAATCTCCAAGGAGACGGAAGAAAACCTTTTCCGGCTCGTAACCGCGTACATGAATGGGGAAGGAAGAAAACTCTTTCCCCTTTCTTCCAAAGGGTAACAATAATAGGTGATGGATTCTATGTCCGAAATCCACCTTCCATGAACATATTGTTCCCGGTCCGGCCTGAGCCAGGGAAACAGGTATTCCACGGAAGCATCCAGAAGCGCCGTTTTCCTGTTCCTCAACGAAAGCCTCATCCATTTGAAAAACAACTGTTCATCATCACAATAACGGCGCAAGAGCCAATAGGCTCCCAGAACGGCCATGCATCGGTTGATGAGGACGGCGTTCTCCCCGTTCCCTCCATCGCCCAGCCATGTTTCCTTCATCGCACCGGAAGCGTTGCAAATCACATGGAAACGCAAAGAACGCTGCGGATCTACCCTATCCAGCATATCATCCAGAATATCCTTTTGCCGCGCCTCCACGATGCACTCCGCCAGTGAGAAAAACTTCCCCCCGTTCTCCAACCCGTGAACCATGCTGGAAAATCCGGCATTTTCCAGCCGCACCATGCCCGCCTTCGGCAGGTAAGAAGCGTCATGTTCCATCACCAGGCGCGTTCCCCGAATTTCATCGGGCATCCTCTCCATCAGGATGCGGTACGCTGAAAAGCCGACGGCGCAAACGGTCAGCACCGCACATCCCATCCCCAAAAGAGGCTTCATTCCGCCTTCATACCACAAGCAAGAGCCTCCGCACAGGAATTTCCGTTAACATTCAGATAACAATCCGACTCTGAATGGAACCTCCCTCCATTACTATTTATGTTTCTCCCACCCTCCCAAATTTATTCCGCACAGGGTAACATCCACGGAATCCGTTCCCTCGGGCCATGGGACAACAAGCCTGTAACCGTCCGCATAAGGCACCTTCCGGGAAGCTCCGGGAGTGGAATGAGTATACAGAGCAATGCGCATTTCATTCCCCTTCATGGAAACTTCCGCATACAAATCCCCGTGGTAATGGGAATCAAGTTCAAAATGCATGAAAAGGTTGCCGTCCTCATCAATCCCCTCGGACAGCAAATTCACTTCCTGCTGTTTTACGGCGCCGTTTTCCTGGCAGCCGGCCATCATGCAAACAGCCGGCCATCATGCAAACAGCCGGCAGAAAAAGGGCCCGCCCGGCGGAATGGAATACTCCGTACATGCTCATTCTCTCCTTTCCCTTATACACTCCTACAGGGAAAAGGGAGAGGCAAGGAAAAACGGAAGGAAGACAGAATGATGCCGCCCAAATCCAACCTATTACGTCATCATCAAAGCAAATGGAGGGCCGTGCTTGCAATTCTTCCGGCAGCCGCTAGTATTTTTCGATTCTTAGACCGCTGAAAGCGACTCTACCTCGTCAATTTTCAACAAGACAAAGATGATTAAGTGGATTCTAACCAAGATTGTCGGTACCAAAAACCAGCGTGAAGTGCGCCGTCTGCGCCCCATTGTGGAACAAATCGTCTCCATTGAAGAATCATGGAACGGCAAGGGTCAGGATTTCCTGCTTGAAAAAACGAAGGAATGGCAGGGCTATCTTCACCGCTTCCTCCCCATGGAGCTTCCCCCCGTGCGCATTGTGGAAGCCGCTCCCAGGGAAGAGCTGGAGGAAATAGCCGCCAAGCTGAACGCACGCTTTGAATCCCTGAAAGACGAATTTGCCGCCCTCCCCACGGTGGAAGCCACTCCCGCCTCCATTGAAGAGGGGAAGGCCGCCTGGAACAACATCACCCCCCAGTTTGACAAGCTGCGCGAACGCTACCTGAACCAGATCCTGCCGGAAGCCTTTGCCGCCGTCAAACACGGCGCCCGGCTGCTCTGCGGGGAAGAACGCGATATCTGCGGACAAAGACAACTGTGGGACATGGTCCACTTTGACGTGCAGCTGCTGGGCGGCATCGCCCTGCACCGCGGCTACATTGCGGAAATGGCCACGGGGGAAGGCAAAACGCTTGTTGCCACCCTTCCCGTATACCTGAACGCGCTGACTGGCATGGGCGTGCACGTGGTGACCGTGAACGACTACCTGGCGCGCCGCGACTCCGAATGGATGGGGATGCTCTTCCAGTTCCTGGGGCTGACGGTCGGCTGCATCCAGAGCATGATGCCCTCCCAGCTGCGCCGGGAGCAATATGCCTGCGACATCACTTACGGCACCAACGCCGAATTCGGCTTCGACTACCTGCGCGACAACGGCATGGCGACCTCCAAATCCGAGCAGGTGCAGCGCGGGCACTACTTCTCCATTGTGGACGAAGTGGACTCCATCCTTATCGACGAGGCCCGTACGCCCCTCATCATTTCCGGTCCCGCGGTCGTCACCCGGGAACAGCAGTACGATACCCTGCGCCCCGCCATTGAACGCGTGGTGAAAGCGCAGACGGACCTTTGCAACGAGCTCATGTCCCAGGCCCTGAAAGCCCAGGAGGAAGGCCGCACGGAAGAAGTGGGCCGCTGCCTGTTCAAGGTGAAGACAGGCCAGCCCCGCCACCGCGCCTTCCTGCGCGCCATGCAGGATCCCGAGCTGCGCCGCATCGTGGAAAAATATGAACTGACCCTTTACCAGGATACGCGCAAAAAGGAACTCTACAAGCTGAAGGAGGAAATGTTCTTCACCGTGGATGAAAAGACCCACGACGCCGACCTGATGGAAAAAGGCCGTGAAGTCATCTCCCCCGGCCACCCGGAGGACTTCGTGCTGCCGGACCTGGGAACCGCCTTTGCGGAAATGGATGAAGACCCCCGCATGACGGAAAAGGACAAGCTGCGCCGCAAGAATGAACTGACCAAGCAGCTTGATGAAACGGGAGCACGCCTGCACACCACCTCCCAGCTGCTGAAAGCCTACTGCATTTACGAAAAAGACGTGGAATACGTCGTCAAGGAAGGCAAGGTTATCATCATTGACCAGAACACGGGCCGCGAAATGCCGGGGCGCCGCTGGAGCGACGGACTGCACCAGGCCGTGGAAGCCAAGGAAGGCGTGGAAGTGGAGCGTGAAAACCAGACCTACGCGACCATCACTATCCAGAACTACTTCCGCCTGTACAAAAAACTGGCGGGCATGACCGGCACGGCGGAAACGGAAGCCGCGGAATTCCATGACATTTACAAGCTGGACGTCCTCCCCATCCCGACCAACCGCCCCTGCATCCGCAAGGACCAGAACGACCTTATCTTCAAATCCCGCCGTGAAAAATTCAACGCGGTGATCAACAAAATTCAGGAACTCCATGATAAAGGCCAGCCCATCCTGATTGGCACGGCCAGCGTGGACGCCTCTGAAACGCTCTCCCGCATGCTCAAGAGGGCCAAAATCCCCCATGAAGTGCTGAATGCTAAAAACCACCAGCGCGAAGCGGAAATCGTGGCGCTGGCCGGCAAGCGCGGAGCCGTCACCGTCTCCACCAACATGGCGGGCCGCGGTACGGACATCAAGCTTGGCGAAGGCGTGGCCGACCTCGGCGGCCTCTTCGTCCTGGGTACGGAACGCCATGAATCCCGCCGCATTGACCGCCAGCTGCGCGGCCGCTGCTCCCGCCAGGGAGACCCCGGCGCCTCCCAGTTCTTCATCTCCTTTGAAGACGACCTGATGCGCAACTTCGGCGCGGCGGAACGCATGACGAAGATGATGGAACGCCTGGGCGTGGCCGACGGCGAAGCCCTGGAACACAGCTTCCTGAACAAATCCGTGGAATCCGCCCAAAAACGCGTGGAACAGCGCAACTACATGTGGCGCAAGCACGTGCTGGACTATGACGACGTCATGAACAAGCAGCGTGAAATCGTTTACGGCTACCGGAATGAAGTGCTTTCCACGGAAAACCCGCGGGAAATGATTTACGACATTCTGGAAGAAGTAATCGCCACCCGCGCCCATGAATTCCTGGATCCGGACTCGGAAGGCCTGACCCATCCGGACGAACTGCTCGCCTGGATGAACTCCTCCTTCCCGCTGGGACTGACGGCGGACGCCGCCAAGCTGGAAGAACGCCAGATGGATGACACCATCGCCTTCCTCATTGACAAGGTCAAGGCCACTTATGAAGACAAGGCTTCCCGCGAACGTCCGGAATACCTGGACCACATGGAACGCCAGATCATCCTGGGGGCTATTGATAAAATGTGGCAGGAGCACCTGTACAACATGGACTCTCTGCGGGAAGGCGTTCGCCTCCGCGCCCAGGGCCAGAAGGATCCCCTGGTGGAATACAAGTCTGAAGCCTACGACCTGTTCGTTACCCTGATGGAAAGCATCAAGGGTGAAGCCATCGGCAACCTCTTCAAGAGCACCACCAACCTGGATGCGTTTGAAGACTTCCTGGCCAGCCTGCCCCAGTTTGATTCTTCCGATGAAAATCAGGAAGACGGCGCCAACCTGCCGGAAATAGGTTTTGACGGCATGCCCAGCGACCTGCTCTCCGCCCTGCGGGAACAAGTCTCCCGTGCACGGGAACACCAGTCCGCACAACAGCCGGAACAGGAAGAAGCTCCAGCCGTCATTTCCGACGCCACCACCATTGGGGAAGGCTATCAGCCCGCTGTGGCGGAACCCAAGCTGGTCATGCCCAGGCGCAAGGTCAGCGTCGTGCTCCGCAAGGAGGGAGCCGCCCAGGCGCCGGCGGAAACGCCTGCCGCCGGTGAGGAAGAAGAAATCGCCGTCACTCTTGACTCCCAGGACTTCGCGGAAACCATGGACAACCGGGATTCCGCCGATACCCGCACGTTCTAAAACACTACGCATCACTTACAGGACGGAGGAAACGGGTACAGCCGTTCCCTCCGTCTTCAAGCTTCCGGGCCGCCCTTGACCACGCTCCCTCCCAACAAATCCACCAACGTCCGTTCCGTGCTGGAGTACGTCCCGTACTTCAGGGACAAAATCTTTGCCGTGCATGTGGAACGCCCCCTGGTGGATTCCGAAGAGCTGGTGGACGCATTGCTGGACCTGGACGCTCTTCAAGAAATAGGCGTCAGGCCCGTGCTGATCGTGGAAGGAACGGACGCCTCCGCGCTGTACGAACACACGCGCGTTTGTGAAATGCGCTCCGCCTTGGTGGAAGCGCCGTTGAAAGGCGGTCAGCTTGTCCGGGAAAGAGTCCGGGAAATCCTGGGAAGGCATCAGATCCCCGTGGTGGCCTCCGGCCGTTCCGGCTCCTTTGACCCGGAATCCGTCCGTATGGCATTCAGCCTGGGGGCCTCCAAGTACATCGCCCTGCTCAACGACCATAAGGTTCCCTCCCGTGACGGACGCCCCATTGCCGCCATTCTGGAATCGGAAGTGGCGGGCCTGGAAGGAGAAGTAACCCACCGGGAACTACTGGACCAGGCGGCTGAGGCCTGCCGGACGGGAATCCCCCGGGTACACCTGCTGGACGGAAAAATGCGAGGCGTACTGGTGGAGGAACTCTTCTCGGAAGAAGGCGTAGGCACCATGGTCCACACGGACTCCTACCGGGAAATACGCCCCTTGAAGGAGGAGGACATTCCGGAGCTCCTCTCCATGATCGCCCGCTCCGTAGTGGACTCCAAGCTGGTCAACCGGAACTATGAGGACATCGCCGCCAGAATGGATGACTACTACGTGCTGACTCTGGACGACAGCATCGTGGGCTGCGTTGCCGTCTATCCCTACCCGAAGCACCGCAGCGCGGAACTGGGCTGCCTGTACATCAAGCACCGCCATGAAGGCCGCGGCTATGGCCGCGCCCTGTGTGAATTCGCCAAAAGAAAAGCGGAGGAAATGGGCATGGAATTTATCTTCGCCCTCTCTCAAAGCGCCGTCCACTACTTCCGGGACCGCATGCACTACGCGGAATTCTCCCGTGACTGCCTCCCTCCGGAACGCCTGCGCGCCCTGGAACTCAGCGGCCGCAAATCCGGGGTTTTTGGCCTGAGACTTAAATAAAAACGCGCTTTACCTGTTTATTCAACTTCAGTAGCTTCGCCATTCTCGCGTCTATTGACTGGAATTGAGGAAATCTCTTATTTTCTGACGGTTCTTCTTTACCGTTTGCTCCCATGAAGATCACTCCCCTAATAGGAGCGAATACAGGGCAGGCCATCTAGGTATTCCTTCAACTTTCCAGGTTGACGTTCATTGCAACTCACGAGTCATTATTCATTGAGATTTTTATGAAAGTTTTTATAACTAGTCTCATATAAAAATTCTTACGCCTCTCTTATAGATTTTCATTGAATAATTAGCGCAGACAACTAGTTAGTTTTAACTTAAATAACAATTATCAAATATATGCGACACATATACCGGGGGGAAATCGGGGAGATCAAGTGGCGCAATGCTCGCATGTCTTGTGCCTATGCCCTGATGGCCATGCGGACCAAGGCGGGTATTTCTCTGAAGATGATGGCTGCGGCTCTTGGATATTCTTCTCGGTGTATTTTCGTCCATCGAAATGGCAAACAACGAAAAGATCCATATGCCTGCCCTCCTGAAATACGTGGAGGTGACGGGATTGACTTTCAAGGTGTCAACCGTTCCGAAGAAGAGGAAACCAGGAACTTCCAGAAAAAAATGACAGTTTGAGGAACAGGTTTTCTTGCAATAGCCCGAAAACGGAACGTTTTTTCGTGGAAAGGCGAATGCTATTTTTCCAATTGCGAACACAGTGGATTTGTCTTTGTGGGGTGGGTTATATAATATTTGCCGAGGACAGTGAGGAGGGCTGGTAGCGCAGGAGAGGGGATGGCACTGGGATGGACTTTTGTCCTAGGCTTTACAGGTTTTCGCAACACGCTCTTGCGAGATTTCCTTCCCTTCGGTACGGAAGACACGGCAATAACCCTACCGTCTTCCAACTGAACCTTGAAGGGGAAGCCCATCACCTCCACATACTTCAGAACGGCGGCCATGCTCATCTTGTCATTGGTCGCGCTTTCAATCGCGGAAATGCGCGGCTGGGAACAATCGAGTGCCGCAACCATCATATTCTGCGAAATTCCTGCCTTGACGCGCATATGGGCAAGAGCCGAGGAAACGGTGGAAGCGGCAGCGATCCGTTTGGCTTCCTCCATGATCTCGGGCGATACACAGTCTCTCAGGTCATCTTCGACCGTTGCATAACGGTTGTTCTTTGACAGATCGATCGGAACGTATTCTTTATTTTCCATGGTTACAGAAGAGGTTGAATTAAAATTGTGAGACATAATCCTTGCAGTATTTATTATCCTTGGACTGTCTTTGTTTGTCTCCGGCACAAATCAGATGCAACTCGTAAGCTTGAACATAACAGTAAAAACATGTAGGCAAGTTTGAGCAGCGGATGCGAGCGGTTGCTGTGCGATGGCGTGGCAACCCGACGTATTCCCGGTGAACGTAGGAATACTCCACCATTCGCATGGGATTGCCGTAATCTTCCAGATGAGCCCGGTATTCGTCCAGGTTGCGAATCATTTGCGCGGTCTCCCGAGGATAACGTTTACCCATCCACTTCATATCGCGTACAAATTGATCACTCGGAATAACCTTCCACTCGCTCATGTCGTCAACATAATCTGCAGATGATGTTTTATCAGGCAATCCTCACAAAATTTCAACATCGTTCCTCGCAAATCATCCCTCGTCCCTCAAAAAAGCTCCTCCTCTCCCCTACCAGCCCCCGCAGCATATTAACCTGTCTCTCGAAAATCGGTTCCTCTACCACCGCATTCATTCAGTCGATAATAACAAAGTGCTAGTAAGTGATGATTATCATTGACTTGTCTATTATTGTATTTTTAACTAAGGAAAACTATGAAAATACTACTTCTTTTTGATGTTGATTTTGAAATCAATAAAAACAGAATTTGCGACTTCCTTAATAATAAAACCACACATCTTAAATTTGTTAATGGCGGCGATATAAACATAGATTCTGATATAATATCAAAACCGGATTCCTTTATATCCATTTTAAATAAAATTAATAAAAAAATTCATGAATTTGATAAAATTTTTTGTTTTACAGAAAAACAATATATAGATAATTATTTTTTTCATGAATATAAAAAATTGTCCATTTTTTCTTTTTGGGGATGGATTTATTTAACGGACTTATCGAAGAACAATGGCTTATTATATTTTATTGTTGATTATTTGTCATTATATATTGATGATATAGATTTTAGACATAAAATCACAACGGGTTGCATATATGATTTTTTGCAAAATAAGACAGGAATTGATGATGGAATGAGGCAAGCCAGGATTTGCCCAACTTGTCTAGAACGAATTTCTAATAATTTATCTTCGCCTGAACAAATTAATATTTTGGAGGATTTAAAAATTCTAATGAATTTTCTTTCTGATTCTTCAAAGTGGAATCAAGATATATTGGACCTCGTAATTCCACAACATCAAAGTATAAAGAAAAGGAAATCTAAAAAATCTGGAGAGATAAATGTTGTGATAGCTTCACCTAGTGATGCTTGGTTAGAACGGAAGAATTTATTGGAAAAATTAGAAATTCAATTTAGACGTGGACATCATGAATCATATTGTTGTAAACGCTTAATCGTACATGGTTGGGAAGATTTAGCATCTCAACCAGGGTATCCTCAAGATATTATAAATCGTCAAATAATTTGCAACGTTGACTTTGTTGTCGCAATATTCAAATATAAACTGGGAACTCCAACAATTGATATTGCGACAAACCAAGAACGTTCCGTTTCAGGTACAGCGGAGGAGTTATTAACAAGTTTGAATAATTCGATGGCCGACAAGCCTCTGGGTATGGCTTATTTCTATTCAAAAGCTCCTTCCGTTTCTGTTGATTTAGATGATCTTGAAATAATAAAAAATGACTGGGATAATTTACAGAAATTCAAAAAAGATATACAAAACAAAATACTATATAAGCCGTATACTGAAACTGGTGATTTATTGCAGATTATAATTTCCGATTTGGAAAAAAATATAATTGATTATTTCGAATAGATTTCAAGTTAATTAGTGTCAGTTCAATTCGATCGTTTTTAGTATTCTCTATGAGGGGAAGACATGGGGGAGTCAAAGATATGCACCATTCCGAATTGAGAACAACAAACACAGGTATGCATTTTCATAAATTTGTATGTCAGGCTTGATTTCTCGCCGTACTTCTTACCACAACTCCTCCTTCCACCCGCGCCCCTTCGCCTATTGTGTGTATTGTATCATCACGTATTGTAAGTTAAAATGTCTATCTTATTTAGAGTTTCTTTCAGTACATTTAACTGATCTTCATCAAGGCACGGATACACTTGGGACAAAGAGCGACAAGATCACGCTTCTCCATCTCAATGGGATCTTCACTGCATGCCAAGGAACAATCATCTCGGAAAGCTTCTCCATCGCCTCCTTGCGTTGATCGTCCGAAGGTCGGATATGCAGCTGGTGAGAGATCTCGGAATCATGCCCCACAATCTCGCGGGCAAGAGCATGATCCGCCCCTGCCGCATGCAGAACCGTGGTGGCTGTCGCCCGCAGTGAATGAAACGTATTCGGACAAACGCAACGCTTCCTCTGCCCCCTGAAACTCTCTGGACGTGTCACAATCCCCAGCATATGCAGATGCCATCCGAACTCGTAGGAAACGATACCGCATGCGATTGTACTTATCGGACAAAATAGGCTGCACATACTCATCCACCCACTTCAAGGTAAAATATGCTTTTCCAGGAGAGCGATGATCGGGATACGCATTTTCAAGAATGGCTCTCTCGGACTCTGGTATTGATCCCGCCAATACAACCGCCTCATCAGCCTGCTCGAATTAAGTAATTTCACCTGTCCATTGCTTCCAAAAACCACAATAATGTACTGCAGTTGTCAGAAATAAAAACCCGCAAGTGCTGTATTTTAAACACTTGCGAGTTTGTAAAATTGGTAGCAGGGAGGTGATTTGAACACCCGACCAAAGGCTTATGAGTCCTCTGCTCTACCACTGAGCTACCCTGCCGTTAAGTGGTTGGTGCTGGAAAGCGGGGAGATATTTAGCCCGGATTGGAAAGAATGTCCAGATTTTTTTATGGGTCAGGAGCATTTTATCACGACAGCCCGCTTCTCCATCCAGAAAAATCATTGACGATGAATCGTTCTTTTCCTCCAACCGTTTCACACAGCCTGCCGCCCAGGCCGTTTCCTGCGTCCGGACACTTGCGGCGCAGAGCGTCCTTATTCCTCCAGTCCCACGCCATTTACAGAGCGGGACAGGAAATAGAGGCCCATGAAGATTTTCGGGTCTACCACTTTTCCCTGCCCTGTCTGGTCCATCAGCCAGCCATGCACCAGCGGAAGAGGAATGCGGTGCACGGTGATGTTTTCATGAGCCACCCCGCCGCCTTCCGATATTTGGTGCAGCCCTTCCGCCAGGTAGAAGGATACCATTTCCGTGGTCAATCCGGGGGAGGAAGGCCCCGTGAACAGGTACGTCCAGGCATCCGCCCGGTATCCCGTTTCTTCTTCCAGTTCACGCCGGGCGGATTGCAATGTGCTTTCCTCCCCTTCATCTCCGGAGATGCCCGCAGGCAGTCCGATGGTGAGGGCATGCAGGGGAACCCGGTATTCCTCCACCAGCAGCAGTTCGCCGTCCTCCGTCACGGCCACGATCATGACGGCTCCATTGGCATTGACCCGGCGCACGTATTCCCACCTTCCTTCTTTCAAGAGCTCCAAAAATTTTCCCCCGCAGAGGGAATGGCATGTTTCCCCGGTTTGTTCCATCTGTTCCATGATGCAGCCACGTTAGGTTTCCCGGCGCCTCTTGTCAACCATCCCGGCAGCCCTCTTCCGGAACCTCTCCGGGGCTTTCTGGTCCGGTGCCTGTAAGTGCTTGATTTACGGCGGCGTAATTGTTTCCTTTTCGTCACACACCCCAATAACAAAGTACTAATTCACTGATAATAAAATAATTATATTGTCATTCAAAGAATATACTCAGGAGGACTAAATTATCGGAGGAAGCAAGACTAAAATATTTTTTGGTGTGGAACCCCCGTGGAACGTAGAGCCGCGGAACGATGACTCACGCTGCTTCAAAAAGATATTTTTTCCTCAGGCGCAAATCAGTACTTTGGCGCTTCCGTCGACCGGGGTGTCGAGCTGAAAGCGGACGAGTTCGCCTTCTCCATCCCGATGGACGCCACGAGCTGTCACGGCTGCGGATGAACCCCATTCCGGTTCCATCCGCGGGCGGCCTCGTAGCGAGACGGAAGGCCTCACGGCCGTTTATAACCAGCAACATCTTTTATTTCCACAACAATGACGCCACCATCAGAATTGTCAGCCACCTGGTCCAGGATCACGGGAGCCCTGCAAACAATCATGTCTCCGGAGGTGTATGGATTGTGGTTTCCCAAGTTTTCCCTCCTGGAAGATTCCGGAAAGACGCTGACGCTGGTGTGTGACGATCCCATGGCCGCCCTCTGGGTGGAGAACAGCTATACGCCGGAGCTGAAGCAGGCCGCCATGCTGGCCCTGGGCACGGAGCGCCAGGTGAAGTTCATCTGCGCGGACGAGGTGGCATCCCTGCCGGCCGCCGAAGGCCAGCCGCAAAAGGCTTCCTCCCGCTCCAAAACGTCGCCTGCGGCGGATTCCCCGTCCGCCCCGGCAAAGAAACAGCGCAGCCAGGGAGCACGGGCGTCATTGAATGATTTGTACACGTTCGATTCCTTCGTGGTTTATGAAGACAGCCGCTTTGCCTATCAGGCAGGGCTGTCCATCGCCCAGTCGGAACGGGCCCTGTTCAATCCCCTTTTCCTGTACGGGAAGTCCGGCGTGGGGAAAACGCACCTGCTCCAGGCCATCGGCCATGAGGTGCTTCACCAGGATTCCTCCGCGAATGTGGTGTACGTCACGGGCGAACAGTTCGCCAATGAGTTTATTGACGCGTCCCGCACCCAGAACGGGCAGAGCTTCGCCAAGCTGCGCCGCAAGTACCGCAAGGCGGACGTCCTGCTGGTGGATGACGTGCAGTTTATTTCCGGCAAGGAGAAGACGGTGGAAGAGTTCCTGCATACGTTTGACGAGCTGTTCCACTCCCACAAGACGATCGTGATTTGCGCCGATGCCGCCGCATGCGATATTTCCAACCTGGATTCCCGTCTGGCGGCACGCCTGGAGTCCGGCCTTACGGTGGAGTTGAATCTTCCGGATGATGACGCCCGGCTGGAAATCCTGCGCAGCAAGCGCGACCGGGCCGGCATGAACGTGTCTGACGAGATTCTGGAGTTCCTCGCCAGCCGCATCCAGAAGAGCGTGCGCCGCCTGGAAGGGGCCCTGCTCCGCGTAGCCACCTTTACCTCCCTGTCCGGGGACATGCCGGACATCGCCAAGATCGAGCAGCTTTTGCGCGATATCCTGCGGGAAGAAACCAGCCGCATCCTGACCGTGGATTCCATCCAGAAGCGCGTGGCGGATTTTTACGAGCTCAAGGTGAGCGACTTGACCGGCAAGCGCCGCCCCAACAGCATCGCCTTTCCCCGGCAGATTGCCATGTACCTGAGCCGCCGCCTGACGGAATGCTCCCTGAAGGATATCGGCCAGGCCTTCGGAGGCCGGGACCACGGCACCGTGATCCATGCCAACAAGCTGGTTGCCTCCCGCATGGAGGAGGACGTGCGCGTGCGGGATATCGTCCTGCGGCTGGAGGAGGATTTGAAGGATTGATTTTCCTTCCCGGCAGCCCTTCCCCAGTAATGTTGGAACAGTTGCTGTTCCTTTTCAGCATGTGGTGCTTTTCAAGCGGCGGCGTCTCCGCGGCACAGGGGAGAATAAGCTTGAGACGGGAGCGGTTTGGATTAGAATCACCCTGTTCCCATTGATTCCATGATCCACGCCGACCAGCTTTCCAAAGAGTTTGGCCGCTTTCAAGCGGTAAAGAATGCCTCCTTCCAGATTGAAAAGGGGGAAATCGTAGGGTTCCTGGGGCCGAACGGCGCAGGCAAGACCACGACTTTACGCATGCTGACCGGCTACCTGCCCCCCACTTCCGGGACCGCCACGATTGCGGGATTCGACATCGTTAAAAATCCTCTGGAGGCGCGCAAGCACCTGGGCTACCTGCCGGAGCACGTGCCTCTTTACGACGACCAGCGCGTGACGGAGTACCTGAAGTTCCGCGCCAGGCTTAAAGGCATTTCTTCCAAGCAGATATGGCCCGCCGTCTCCAAGGTCGTGGAGCAATGCGGCCTGGACCCCGTGCGCCGCAAGATGATCCGCACCCTTTCCAAAGGCTACCGACAGCGCGTGGGCCTGGCGGATGCCCTGCTGGGTGAACCGGACCTGCTGATTCTGGACGAACCCACCAACGGCCTGGACCCTAACCAGATACGCCAGATACGCGAGCTGATCAAGGGGCTGGCGGCCAACCACACCATTATTCTTTCCACCCATATTCTGAGTGAGGTGGAGATGATCTGCAACAAGGTCATCATCATTGACCAGGGGACCATCAAGGCGGCGGATACCCCGTCCAACCTGACGGCCAACCTCCGCGCCGCCGGCAAGATTACGCTGGAGTTCCGCGGGGATCTGGAGCTGATTACGCAGAAGCTGGAAAACCTGGAACACGTGAAGAAGGTCATCCATGAAGGCACGGACGCCGATGGCTGGCATACGCTGACCGTACGTGCGGAGGCCGGAACGGATACCCGTGAGAAGGCCGCGCGCCTCCTTGCGGAACAGGGCTGCCCCCTGCGCCATATTTACCGCCACACCCCCACCCTGGAAGAGGTGTTCGTGGAAATGACCCGTAAAGATTAACCGCCCGTTTCTTCTCCCTCTCCATCCACCACCCCGCATTTTCCTTTTCTCCCCATGTCTCCGGTACTTACCATTTTCAGAAAAGAACTCAGAAGCTATGTGATGACCCCGTACGGATGGGTCATCCTGGCCTTCGTCATGGCCCTGCAGAGCGTCTCCCTGTCCGGCACGCTGAAGGCATTCCAGCTGGCTCCGCAGAAGGAAGGCATTTTGTTCTTCATCCTGCATTCCCCCATGTTCTGGTTTTATTTCCTGTTCATTTTCCCGCTGCTTACCATGCGTTCCCTGGCGGAGGAAGAGAAGACGGGAACGCTGGAATCCCTGCTGACCACGCCCATCAAGACATGGCAGGTAGTCCTGGGCAAATATTTCTCCGCATACGCCTTTTACATCATCCTGTGGCTGCCCATGCTGCTGTACCCCCTTCTGGCGGACTGGTCCAACCTGATCGTGCAGTGGATTTACGGGTATGATGCGGGCATGGTCCTCCCCTACCGCCTGGCGGACTGGGCCGGGGTGTACGCCATCCTGCTGCTGGTCGGCGCCTGGTTCACGGCCATCGGTATTTTCGCCTCGTCCCTGACGGGCAGCCAGATCATTTCCGGCATCATCACCATCGGCCTGCTGGTGCTGATTTTCTTCATGGGGCTTATTCCCGTGGTATGGGGGGAATTCCCCGCAGCGGGGATTTTCCACTACATGTCCTGCTCGGAACATCTGGACCGCTTTTCCGCCGGGCTGGTTGATACGCGCCCTGTCGTCTTTTACCTGACCATGACGGTCCTGACGCTTGCCGTCACCATCCGCATCATTGACCACCGCCGCTGGAAGCACTGATCCACCCCCCTTTTCCCTTTCACCCCTTTTCATTTTTATCTATGAGCGAAGCACCAGACAACCCCGCCGCGGCCACGGAAGCCCCCCTCCCTCCCGCCCGCAAGGTCAGACGCCCCTGGATGACCTGGATCAAGCTTTTCCTGCTGTTCCTCATCGTCGTATGCCTGAATTACGTGGGCTGCCACGAATATTACCGCCGGGACCTGACGGAAGACCAGCGTTATGAGATTTCCCAGCAGAGCATCAACATGCTGAAATCTCCGGAAATCCAGAACCGCAAGACGCCCGTCAAGATCACGTTCGCCTTCCTGCGCACCACGCAGAATTACACCCGCATGCGCTCCCTGCTTGAGGAGTACGAACGTTATTCCAACGGGAAGGTGAAGGTGGAGTACGTGGACCCCCTCCGCCAGCCGAACAAGGCCCGGGAGATTGCGAACATTTACGGGATTGAATTCAAGAAGAACCTGGTCATCATCGATGCCCGGGAAGACACGGAAAAAGCGCTCAAGACGTTTGAAGGCACCCAGGCGGACGCCGCCCACGTGCGCATCCTGCCCGGAGACGCCTTCGTGGTGTACGCTCCCAGCCCGGACGGCAAGAGCATGAAGGCGGTGGCCCTCCAGATTGAAGACATGATGACCGCCGGCATTTACGGGGCGGCCAATGGAGAACCCCGCAAGATGTATATTGCGGCGGACAAGAGCAATTTCAACGAGGCGCTGAGCAACAGCCAGGAGGAAAGCATTTTCACCACACTGGGGAAAATCTGCCGTTCCGTCAACCTTCAGCTCGTTCCCATCCGCATGAGCGGCTTGAAGGAGATTCCGGAAGACGCCGCTGGGTTCATGATCATCGGCTCCAAGTACGACCTGTCCCCGCAGGAGGCGGAAGTGCTCCAGCGGTACTGGGCGCGCCCGAACGCCGCCATCCTGGTCATGCTGGAACCCCAGCAGGATACGCCCAAACAGCTTTACCGGTTCCTCCGTGAACAGGGCCTGCGCCCACAGAATGACCGCGTGATGCTCCGCAACAGGGGCAACCGCTCCGTTTTCGAGATTAACGCCATTTTCGCGCCCTCCCTGAACTGCACGCGCGAATTCTGGAATTCCAGCACCGGGCTGGAAGGGGAGAGCATCTCCCTCATCCTGGATTCCGACAATGCGGCCATGGAGCAGAAGCGCATCACGCCATACCCCCTGCTGGTGACTACGGAGGATTATTACGGGGAAACCAAGTACAACCAGTTCCCGGCCCAGTTTGACGCGCGGGAAGACAACCCGGGCCCCCTGATGATCGGCGCGGCCCTCATCCGCGGGAACGCCGGGGACGTAAACCAGAACAAGACCACCGGGCGCCTGGTGCTGCTGGGGAATACGGACCTGCTCCAGCCCAGGCAAATCAAGCCGGAACAGCGGGACTTCATGCGCACGCTGGTCGGCTGGATGACGGACCGTGAAGAACTGCGCGGCCTCGGCTCCCGCCATGACCTGACCGTGAAGCTGAACCTGGACCGCAACGCCCTGGGCATTCTGGAACTCCTGACAAACATCGGCCTTCCCCTGCTGGCGCTTCTGATTGCCCTGATTATCTGGAACACGCGCCGCCATTAACTCCACCACGCCCATCACCGGAAGCACATGCGCACATTCCGCTTCATCCTTCTTATCCTCGTCACCCTCGCCGCCATCGGCGCGGCGGTGCTCCTGACCATTGACGGCAACCTGTCCCGCATCATCGGGCGCACCGCCTTCAGTTCCGGAGAACGGCTTTTCCCCTATACCCGGGAGGAGATGAACGAGGTTTCCTGGATGCGCATCAATTGCATGGGGGACGTTGCGGAGTTCCGCCGCAAGCCCAACGGCGTCTGGTGGTGCGAGAAGCCGTGGGACGACCGCATGGACCCGCGCGCGGCGGCGGCCATCCTCCAGTACACATATTCCACCAGCATCGTGGACGCGCTGCCCCTGCACAAGATTGATTCCGCCTCCCTGAAGGAGTTCGGCGTGAAGACGACGCCCGTCACCATCACCCTGAAGGAGATGAGCGACGACGGCAAGCGCTCCTCCACCGTGGCCCGCTACACGCTGGGGTCCCTCGCTCCCTGGCTGGTGGACGATCCGGAGAACAAGACCACGGACGATACCACCTACATGCAGACGGATTTCTACGGGCGGGACACCCGCATCCTGGTGGGCACCGGCAATATCCTGCCCCTGTTCAAGTCCGGCATCCGCCAGCTCCGGGACCACCGCCCCCTGCTCCTGCATCCGGCCATGCCCGCCTCCATTGAAATCAACAACCGGGGCCAGCGCATCGCCCTGGAGCGCAAGACTCCCGGCAGCCCCTGGAAAATCACGTACCCCCTTTCCCTGGATACGGACCCGGCCATGATGGACGTGCTGCTGGGCACGCTCCAGAAGCTGACCGCCGTGCGCGTGTATAATCCGGAGGAAACCAGCGTGCCGGACATGACGGACGACCAGATCACCTCCGTCTCCATCAGGAATTTCACAGGCCGCCCCACGGAGGACGGCAAATCCCTGCAAACGGAGGAACAGCCCGTTACGCTCCGCATTTACCCCCCTTCCGACAACGGAAGCCTGTCCGAACTGGTGAAGGCCACCGTTTCCGACCGCAAGGCCGTCTTTGAACTGGCGCAGACGACGGAGACCAACAAGGAGGTGCCCGGCGTGCGCAACATTCCGCTGGACCTGGGCCTTCTGCGCTCCAAGCAGTTGACGGACATCGGGGATTACAAGATCACCGGGCTTTCCATCCGCAAGAGTTTTCAGGATTACCCCACCATCGCCCGCTTTATTCAGGGTGATGAGAAAAAGGGCATCAAGCCCACCTGGCTGTACACGGCGGAAGGCTCCCGCTACCAGGAGGCCAATCCGGAGCATCTCGTTTCCCTGCTGAAAACCGTCAAGCTGGGGAAGGTGGCCGGCTTCGCCTCTGACAAGGCTACGGACCTTTCCGTGTACGGGCTGGACAATCCCAGGATGACGCTCACCATGTCCCTGCTGCCCAAGCCCGGTGAAGAACCGCGCCCCCCCGTGACGGTGTTTTTCTCCAAGGGAACGGACGGTTCCTGGTACGCCCGCCAGGCCGGCAAGCCCACCGTCGTCATGCTGGACAGCGCCTACATGAAGGACCTGCTGACGGACGCCCTGGCCTGGAAGAAAAAGATGCTTTTCTCTTTCAGCAGGTTCGACCTCAAGGAAATGCATCTGGAACGCATCGGCTCCGGCGGTCCCCTGATCCTGAAATTCGACCGTCTGGACGATTCCTGGACCGCTGCCAAGGATGGGAAGGATGAAACCCTGAACATCAATCCGAACCGCGCCAACCGCTATCTGGACGAGCTGGAAAAGATGGAGGTGAGCACCTGGCTGCCCTATACGGACGCCACGGCGCACGAGGCCCTGAAGAACCCCGTTTTCCGCCTGAAACTCATCCTCCAGGTTTACAAGGAGGCGGCCCCCGTGCAGTCCCAGGCCGGCCCCAGCGACATCACCTTCGCCCCGGAACCGGAGACGGAGGAAAAAGTCATCACGCTGGAAATCGCTCCGGCAGGAGAGGCCGGATACAGCAGGTTTTATTACGGCAGGGTGAATACATCCCCCAACTACTTTATCCTGAACATGGACGCCGTGCGCCTGCTCGGCGCCAGCCTCTCGGAAGACAACTGACCATTCCTCCCGCATGAGTATTGATCTGCAAACCGTTACCGCTTTTCTGGACGGAATCCTTTCCGTGGATTCCATTCCGGACGCATCCCGCGCCCTGAACGGCCTTCAACTGGAAAACGGAGGAGCCGTTTCCAGGGTAGCCGCCGCCGTGGACGGCTCGGAGAAGGCTATCCATGCGGCATTGGAGACGGGGGCGGACCTGCTCCTCCTTCATCACGGCATTTTCTGGCAGACCATGCAGCCCATTACCGGCATTGCATACCGGAAGCTGAAAGCCGCCATGGACGGGAACCTGGCGATTTACGCCGCCCACCTTCCTCTGGACGTCCACCCCGTGTACGGAAATAACGCCCTGCTGGCGAAGGCCTGCGGAATCCGGCCATGTTCCAATGAAGGACTGGACTACCACGGCGTTTCCCTGGGTACGCACGGGGAATTCCCCGGCACGTGCCGGGAGCTGGCGCAGCGGCTGGAAACCGTCCTCGGAGCGTCCATTCAAACTTTCTGGGCGGACTCCCCGGATGCCCCGGCTGGCGACGTCTTCATCTGCTCCGGAGGAGCCGGGGACGACCTTGTCCAGGCCGCAGCCCTCGGCTGCCGTACCTACGTGACCGGGGAGGGTTCCCACTGGAACATCCCCATGGCCCATGAACTGGGCGTCAATCTGGTCTTCGGCGGCCACTACTTCACGGAGACGTTCGGCGTAAAAGCCCTGGGGCATCTGCTCAAGGACGTTTACGGTCTGGACTATGCCTTCATCGACCTGCCGCCCTCCGCCTACAGCCATTGACCAAACGCCACGGATCATGAATCTGACCACGGACGATGCCGACGGGAAAATCCGCCTGGACCAATACCTTGCCGCCCACCTTCCGGAGCTTTCCCGTTCCAGAATCCAGAGCCTGATCAAAAGCGGGGACGTATTGGTCAACGGCACTCCCGCCAAGCCTAAAAACCCAGTTTCCCGCGGTGATTCCATCACCGTCCGCATTCCGGAGCCGGAACCGGCGGAAGCACGGCCGCAGGACATTCCCCTGGACATCCTGTATGAGGATGAAGACGTGGTGGTCATCAACAAGGAAAGCGGCATGGTCGTGCATCCCGCCGCCGGCAACCCGGACGGCACCATCGTGAACGCCCTGCTCCACCATTGCGGGGACCTCTCCGGCATCGGCGGCGTGGAACGCCCCGGCATCGTCCACCGCCTGGACAAGGATACGTCAGGCTGCCTGGTCATTGCCAAGAACGACGGAGCACACCAGTCCCTGACGGCGCAGTTCGCGGCCCGCAGCACGGAAAAACGGTACCTGGCCGTTGTCCAGGGCATTCCCTCCCAAAGCTCCGGCACGGTTTTCACCCACATTGGGCGCCATCCCGTGAACCGCCTGAAAATGGCGGTGGTCAATCCGGGCACCGGGAAAGCCGCCATTACGGACTACGACCTGCTGTGCGCAGACCCGGCCACGGATTCCTCCCTGGTCCTGTGCACGCTCCACACGGGCAGAACCCACCAGATACGCGTGCACATGCTCCATCTGGGCCATCCGCTCATCGGGGACCCCATTTACGCCAAACCCGCCCGGCAGAAGGCGAAACCCGGCAGGCTCATGCTCCACGCGTGGCGGCTGGGCTTCGACCACCCGCGCACGGGAAAGCGCATGGAGTTTGAAGCGCCCATCCCGCCGGAATATACGCCGTGGCTCCAGCTCTTTCCCAACGGGCTTTACGGAGCCGTTCCGGAGCCGCGCCCGGTGAGGAAAAACGGGGAGCAGAGCTGAAGCGGCCCTGTTTTCCGTATTTCGGAAACGGCGGAGGGAGCGCCAAAAGGCAAAGGAAGCCCCTATTTTTTGCCTTCCTCCGGCTTGCAGAACTTGCGCCAGTCTTTCAGAAGCGTGGCGGGATGCCCTGTGATGATGATCTTGCCCGTGCCATCCACAATTCCCAGCCGTGGAATGGAGCCTCCCGGCTTGTAACCGGGAATGCCGTTCCCTTTCTTCGGCTTGACGATGGGGAATTTCATCCGTTCCTCCTTGGCCCATGCCTTGGCGGCCTCCTCCGTCTTGTCACAGGAAAACAGCACCAGTTCCACATCATCGGTCTGGCGGATCTTCCGGTAGGTCCGCACCACGTGGGGCATTTCCCGGCAGCAGGGGCCGCACCAACTGGCGGAATACAGGAAAAGATAATATTTGGCTTTTGGGTTCGGCCTGTCCTTGGTTAAAAAATCGGCTTTTTCCAGAGCCTTCCCCACGGCGGAAACGGCAGCCTCCCCGGCCTTGGGAGCCGGAGTATCCGCGCTGGCGGAAAACATTCCGGCCACACCGCATCCGGCGAGCATGAGAGCAACAGAGCACAGTTTGATGGATTTTTTCATAGACCCATCATTATCAATAAAAAAATAACGGTCAAGCAAGATTATTCGCCGGAGCGTATTCTGAAGAGGAGGAAAACAGGCAGGTAATGCCGGCTTCAGAAGGCCGGGAAAAAAGCTGAACGAAGGAACAGGAATTTGCATTTGTTTTTCACCTGCCGGGAGCGGGAAAAGAAAGAATTCAGCGGCGCGCCGCACCACGGTTCTTCAGGAAGAAGGCCGGAACCTAACTTGGCGGCTGGACAGAAAACGCACAAGAGCTAAACCGCCGATTTTTTGGCGGCCCCCATTCTCCCGGCAAAGGCTCAACAACCGCCCCCGCGTCCCATCAACAAACAGCCAACCGGGAACAAGGGCCTCCCGGCCCTTGTAAAAAACAGTCCAACATAAAAATATTCCCTTATGCCCCCTTTTTGGGCGGAGCATTCAAATCCACGGTCACCTTCACGGGAACATCCATGGCCTTGACGCCCTTGCTGGCCACCACCGTAGCTTTCATTTTAGCGGGCATGTTCTTTACCTGGTACGTATAAGTGCGGGAAGGAACGGAACCGAAGCTGAACGAACTTTTGGACACGCCGGGTATCTCCAGTTTGCCGCCCTCCGCGTCAGTCAGCGTTATCTCCTCCACATGGAGCGTATCACTGAATTCCAGTTCCACCTCACCGGAAGCCTTGCCGTGGTCCTTTGCATCCTTCACGGTGATTTCCATGCCCTCCACCTTGAATTTGGCGCCCTTCCGCGCGTCAAACTCCTGGCCCGGAAAAGTCCTGCTTCCTTCGGAAACCTTCATGTTGACCACTCCGTCCAGCTTCAGGGGAAACACAGGTTTCTGTTTCAGCCTCAGGGAATGTTTGGCAAAGGCTCCGGAATCACCAATGCGGGTAAAGAAATTGTCGAATTTGGCTTTTGTCCTGGCGCCGCGGCCATCCGTAACTTCAAGCTGTGAGTCCTCACCGCCCTTAACGAATTTACAGCCCTTGGGAGCAACGAAACCCAGCACCACCTCCACGGCATCCTTATTTCTGTTAAACATGTCATCCACGCCGGCAGGATCAGGGAAGGACAGGGAGACCTGGGAGACATAAACGTTCACGTCCTGTCCGCTGGCGCAGGCTATCTGGGAAACGGCGCCCAGGAAACATGCCACGGCAGTCGGCAACAATGTTTTTTTCATCATATTAAAGAGAGGCAAACCTACCCTGCATCTTCCGTGCATGCAAGAAAAATCCGCCATGGAGAAGCCCCCCCTTTAATCTTGATTTGCCCCTCCGGAACCGCTACCCTGACGCGGCTTTAAACACACAGCTTTCACAGAGACATGGAGAACATTCAACACGGGGATTCCGCCTCCCCGGCCAATCCCCCCCGGCAGCAGAAAAGCGGAAACACGGATGAACAGACCATCGCCCTGACGAAGGCGCGTCTGGCCATTGACGAGGTGGACGCCCGGATTGTGGAGCTGCTTAAGAACCGCGCCGAATGGGTGCATGAAGTCGGCCGCATTAAAAAGGAGGGGAATTCCCCCATCTTCGTTCCCGAACGGGAAACGGCCCTGCTCAGCAAGCTGAACCGCCTGAACGCGGGCGTGCTGCCGGAGGCCTCCCTCCAGGCCATTTACCGTGAAATCATCTCCTGCTCCTTCTTCCTGGAAGGGGGGCTTACCATTGCCTACCTGGGCCCCAAGGGCACGTGGAGCCACCAGGCGGCCCTCAAGCAGTTCGGTAAAAGCTGCGAACTTATCCCGTGCCAGAGCTTCAAGGACGTGTTTGACATGGTGGACCGTGGGAAGGCCCAGTACGGCGTGGTGCCCGTGGAAAACTCCTCGGAAGGCTCCGTGACCGCCGTGATGGACCTCTTCGTCACCTCCCCCCTCAAAATCTGCGCCCAGATCAATCTGAACATCCGCAACAGCCTGATGGCGGACATCCCGCGGGAACACATCCGCATCCTGTATTCCCATCCGCAGGTTCTCGGCCAGACGCGGAACTGGATTCTGCGGCACTTCCCGAACGCGGAGCTCGTGGAAACCTCCTCCACCACGAAGGCCAGCATCCTTGCCAAGGAGAACGCCTCCATGGGCGCGGCGTCCCTGGGCTGCCCGCTGGCCGCGGAACTGTTCGGCCTGAACATTTTGGAAGAAGACGCGCAGGACCAGGCCTGCAACACCACCCGTTTTGCCGTCATCGGCCGCCAGGAAACGCAGCCCAGCGGCAGGGACCGCACGTCCCTGCTCATCCGCATCCAGCACAAGCCCGGCACCCTGGCGGAAGTCATCAACTGCTTCCAGCGGCACAACAACAACCTGATCCGCATTGAATCCCGCCCCTCCAAGGTCATCAACTGGGAGTACGTCTTTTACATAGACGCCGTAGGCCACATTCAGGAATCCCCCCTACGGGAGACCCTCCCGGAGCTGGAACAGCACTGCTCCATGCTGAAAATCCTGGGCAGTTACGCGGATACGGACGTCATTTGACCGGCTTAATCTTTCTCCCCCGCTTCATACCACCCTGAAAAACCATGAAAATCGCTACGATTGCCGCCCTGGCCCTCACCCTGGCACTTCCCTCTCTGGCCCAGCAGTCCGCCACTAAAATCGTTACGGAGAACGGGCAGCCCACGCTGGCCCTGGATGAACAGTTCGCGGCCCGGCTGCGCAGCGGCAGGACGGAACAAAACGCCCCCGCCACGGTTCCCTCGGAATTCTCGGCAGCCGCCCCCGGACTTCCCCTCCCCGCGGACGCCAACCACGCTGCCGTGAAGGAAACGGCGGAAGAACGCAACCGTCGCATGGAATGGTGGAGGGACGCCAAATTCGGCATGTTCATCCACTACGGCCTGTATTCCGGGCTGGCCGGGGAATGGAAAGGCAAGCCCGGCGGTTCCGAATGGATTCAGAAAAACGTGGAAGTGGACACGGATTCCTACGCTGCGGAAGCCCTGCCCCTGTTCAAGCCCAAGGAAGGGCTGACGGAAGAATGGGCCCGGCTTGCCCGGGACGCAGGGTGCCAATACGTGGTGCTCACCAGCAAGCATCATGAAGGCTTCGGCCTGTTTGACAGCGCCCAGACGGATTACGACGCCAAAAGCGCCGTGAACCGGGACATTATCCGCGAATACGTGGACTCCTGCCGCAAGCGCGGCTTGAAGGTAGGCCTTTACCACTCCGTCATCGACTGGCACCACCCGTCCTATGACAACACCATCTGTCCGGACCTCTGCTACCCCGCGGGACAGGCGGAAATGCTTAAAAGAAAAAACATCCCGCGGGATCACGCCGCCTACCAGAAGTACCTGCACGCCCAGGTCCGGGAGCTGATGACCCGTTACGCTCCCATTGACATCATGTGGTGGGATTATTCCCAGGGAGCCATGGAAGGGGCCAGGGGCTGGAAAGCGCCGGAACTGATGGACATGGTGCGCTCCATCAATCCCGGCGTCATCATGAACAACCGCCTGTACGCCTATTCCGGCCTGAACCGGGACCAGGCCGGCACGCTGGACCTGCGCTGCGGGGACTACATCACCCCGGAACGCTTCATCCCCCGGCGCGGCTATCCCGGCGTGGACTGGGAATCCTGCATGACGGTAAGCGACAAATGGGGCTACAACCGGTATGACACCAACATCAAGTCTCCGGAAACCGTCATTGAAAAACTGGTGGAATGCGTCACCAAGGGAGGCAACCTCCTGCTGAACGTGAACCCGATGGCGGACGGAACCGTTCCGGAAAAAGTGGCCGCCACCATGCGCGGCGTGGGCCAGTGGCTCAAGATCAACGGGGAGGCCGTGTACGGCACGCGGGCCTTCACGGAGCTGGACCAGCCCGCCTCCATCAACCGGCAGGGGGACATCTTCGTCTTCCTGGTTCCTCCGCCGGACAAGGGACCGGCCCAGCCGCCCAGCGAAGGGACCATGAAGGAACTGACGGAAGGCGCGGAATACGCCCGCATGCAGCCGCTGGATTCCACCGGATACGAGGACGAGGAAGGAACCTCCGTCTCCCTTCCCGCAGGCTACTCCAAAGCGGTGCTGCTGGGAGACAACACCGCCCTGCCCGTCGTCAACGGAACGGTTCTGTTCAAGGCGCACGAACACTCCAAAACGCCCTGTTCCGTCATCAAACTGAGCAAATAGCCCTCTTTTCCACTCATTTTCCTTATGGAGGAAGACCTTTTTTCCCTGGCGGCCGGCAAGCAGCCGTCACAGCAGGCAAAGGATGAAGCGGGATCCCAAGCCGGAGAACCGCAGGAAAGCGCCGCCCCCGTCCAGCCCGGCAAGACGGAGGAAGACGTGCGCAACCGCGTGGATTACCTGCGTTCCGAACTGCGCCGCCACAACCGGCTGTATTACGAACAGGCGGAACCGGAGATCTCCGATGCGGAATATGACGCCCTGTTCCTGGAGCTGGAAAAGCTGGAAAAGGCCCATCCCGAACTGGCGGAGCCGGATTCCCCCACGCGCCGTGTGGGGGGGGCGCCGCTCCAGGGCTTCAACCAGATCAGGCACGCGGTGCCCATGCTGTCCATTGACGACATTTTCGAGCAGCGCGACGCCCCTGTTCCGGACGAGGAACTGGTGGAATTCTACAACAAGCTGGTCAAGGCGCTGAAAACGGAAACGGTGCCCGTCTCCGTGGAACCCAAGATTGACGGGGTGGCCCTCTCCATCATGTACCGCGGCGGACATCTGGCTTATGCGGCCACGCGAGGGGACGGAGACGTGGGGGACGACGTAACGGCCAACGTCCGCACCATCCGCAGCGTCCCCCTCACCCTTCCCCCTGGCGCCCCTCCCGTGCTGGAAGTGCGCGGGGAGGTCTTCATGCCCAATGAAGCCTTTGCCAAACTGAACGAGGAACGGGACGCCGAAGGGCTCCCCGCCTTCGCCAACCCGCGCAACGCCACCGCCGGAACCCTCAAGCAGCTGGACCCCCGGCAGGTGGCCGCCCGTCCCCTGGCCTTCCTGGCCCACGGGCTTGGCGCCTATGAAGGGCCGGAACTCACGAATGTAAAGGATTTCTGGGACATGCTCCGCCACTGCGGCATTCCCTGCAATGATCCGGTGTATTATACGGACAGCCTGGAATCCACCCGTCAGGCCGTGCGGGACATTGACAGGCTCCGCCACACGCTCCCCTACGGCACGGACGGCGCCGTCATTAAAATCAGCTCCATGGCCACCCGGGAGGCCCTGGGAGCCACGGCTCGCGCCCCCCGCTGGGCGGCGGCGTACAAATTCCCCCCGGAACAGAAGGAAACCGCCCTGCTGAACATCATCGTGCAGGTGGGCCGCACCGGGGTGCTGACGCCCGTGGCGGAACTCAAGCCCGTGCTGCTGTCCGGCTCCACGGTGGCGCGAGCCACCCTTCACAACCAGGATGAAATCGACCGGAAGGACGTCCGCATCGGAGATACCGTGCTGGTGGAAAAGGCGGGGGAAATCATCCCCGCCGTTCTGAAAGTGAACCTTTCCAAACGTCCGGCGGATGCCAGGCCCTACAGCATTCTGGAAGCCACGGGGGGCCTTTGCCCCGCGTGCGGCAACCCCATCATGAAGGAGGAGGGAAAAGTGGCCTGGCGCTGCACCAACTTCACCTGTCCTGCGCAGGCCGTGTCGGGCATCACCCACTTCTGCTCCCGCTCCGCGCTGGATGTGGAAAGCATCGGCTCTTCCGTGGCGGAAGCTTTGAGAAGCTCCGGCCTGGCTGCCTCCGCGCTGGACCTCTTCTCCCTGAAGCTGGAACAGCTCGCCAACCTGAACCTGGGCACGCCGGAGGAACCGCGCCGCTATGGGGAAAAGAACGCCCAGAAAGCGCTGGACGCCCTGCAAAACGCGCGCGAGCTTCCGCTGGAACGCTGGCTCATCGCCTTCGGCATTCCCCTGGTAGGGGAAGTAGTCGCCAAGGCGCTGGCGGACACGCACCCGGACTTGGAGCATGTGGCGGACTCCCCCTACCTCCGGGACATCGTGCGCCTGGACGAGCTGATGGAACAAGCCGCCAAAACCAACCCCAACACCCGTGAAAACAGGAAGGCGGTGAAGGAAGGCGCGCTTTCCGCAGAGGCGGTGCAGGAGCGCCATCAGGAACTGACGGATGAAATCAACCGCCTGACCGCCCCCTATCTGGAAACGGGCTACCTGCGCAAAAATACGGCCAAGTTCAGCTATGGCTCCGAAATCGGCGTGGCGGCGGCCAAATCCCTCCAGAGCTTTTTCACCTCCGCAGCGGGGAACCATACGATGGACGTTCTGCGCGGCCTGGGCATCAATCCCCAGTCCCAGTCCTACCGGGCCAACCTTCTGGAAATCCCGGCGGGGGCCCTGTCCGGCAAGACCTTCGTCATCACCGGAACGCTCAGCCAACCGCGGGACTACTTTGAACAGCTCATTGCCGCCCACGGGGGGAAAGCCACCGGAGCCATTTCCAAATCCACCTCCTACCTCCTGGCAGGCAGCGGCGGCGGCTCCAAACGGGACAAGGCCCTCAAGCTGGGCGTTCCCGTCATCTCCGAGGAAGATTTCAACAAGCTGATTGCGGATTAAAACCTGCCACCCACCCTTTCCCACCCCCTGTTCCGCCTGCTTTTTTCCGTGCTCCGCCTGCCGGAAATTTAATTCCGGAATCCTGCAAAAAAGCTTGCTACGGGGCATCATCTCCCCCCTAATAACCGCGTATGCTGAACCTGCCTAACGCCATCACCCTGACACGGATTGCCCTGGTAGTTGTCTTCACGGCAGCGGTCAGCATAGCGGACCAGTATTCCTGGGGATACCTGGCCGCACTGGTCACCTTCATCCTGGCGGCCTGCACGGACTGGCTGGACGGCTACCTGGCCCGCCGCCTGAACCAGGTCACCACCTTCGGCAAGCTCATTGACCCCCTGGCGGACAAGATTGCCGTTTCCGCCGCCTTCATTTACCTGACGGGCGTGGGGCTATGCCCCGTCTGGGTCACCATTCTCATCATCAGCCGGGAATTCCTGGTCACGGGCCTGCGCCAGATTGCCCAGGACCACGGCGTCATCATTCCCGCGGGCACGTCCGGCAAATGGAAAACCGCCTTCCAGCTGGCTTTCTGCATCGCCTCCCTGCTGGCCCTGACCTGGACGCACACGCCGGAATACCTGCCCTCCTTCCTGGACCAGCTTGCGGCGCTCTGCCTGTGGCACGGATCCGGAGCTTCCAATTTCCTGTACCAGTTCACTCTGTGGGGCTCCATCATCCTGACCGTGTATTCCGGGGCCGTTTACTGCGTGGGCGCGCGCAAATTTCTGCAGCGCTGAAATACATCCCTCCGGACAGCCTGTGATGCGTGCCAAGAGAGCCGCAGGCCTTTACGGAAACTGACTTGATATTCCACAGGAGGGCACAAGCTTTTTTAAAGAAGTAATTAGCTAAAGCTCAATCCAGTATCCAGTTGCCGCAAGGACTTGCCGCGTTCCATGCTCCTACAGGCCGTTCCTCCTTGATGGCCACCAACCGGGTTCCATCTCCAGCCTCTTCCGGAACTGACGGAAAAGGATTCATGACGTGCAGGACGTTTTTATTTCTCTTGACGGCTGTCCTTTGCCGTGCTTTTATGGCCCTGTTCCCGCCGAATGGTGCTTGGTTGTTGATTTTTGATAGTCATTTGCGGTTGGCGGAATACGGGCGTCTCCGTATTGATCCTTTCAGTATCGCTCCTGCGGGCTTCTTTTTGTTCCGCTATTGTCGTGATTCCGTCAGTTCATTGCAGCCGAGGCGCATTCACAGACACATCAATAAACATGGTATCAACCACATTCAGGGAGCTTGGCTTGTCGGCTCCCATTCTCCGCCAGCTGGAGAAACTGGAGTACAAGACCCCCACCCCCATCCAGGCAGCCTGCATCCCCCTGCTGCTGCAGAACAAGGACCTGATGGGACTGGCGCAGACCGGAACCGGCAAAACGGCCGCGTTCGCCCTGCCCCTTATTCAACAATTTTCAGAACATCCCAGAAAGCCGCTTGCCCGCCAGGTAAGGGCGCTCATCCTGAGCCCCACCCGGGAACTGGCCGCGCAGATTCATGACAACATCTGCGCCTACGCCAAAGGGCTGAACCTGTCCACCGCCGTCATCTTCGGCGGCGTGGGGTACGCCCCCCAGTTCAAGAAGCTGGCCGGCGGCCTGGATATTCTGGTAGCCACGCCCGGCAGGCTGATTGACCATCTGGAACGCCAGACCGTCAACCTGGGCGGTGTGGAAACCCTGATTCTGGACGAAGCGGACCACATGCTGGACATGGGCTTCGCTCCGGCCCTGAAAAAGATCGTCGCCAAAATCCCGAAGAAACGCCATACCCAGATGTTCTCCGCCACCATGCCGGACAACATTCTGCAACTGGCCCAGTCCCTGCTTCAGGAACCGGAAACGGTGATGGTCACCCCCCCGGCCGCCACGGCGGACAGGGTGGAACAGTCCCTCTGCATGGTTGGCTCCCAGGCGGAAAAAAGGCCCCTTACCCTGGATCTGCTGGAACAGCAGGAACAGCCGAGCCGCACGCTCATCTTCACCCGGACCAAGCACGGCGCGAACCGCCTGGCCTCCTTCCTGACCGGAAAGGACCACCCGGCCTCCGCCATCCACGGCGACAAGAGCCAGGGCACGCGTGAACGCATGCTCCGGGAATTCCGTTCCGGGGAAACGCCAATTCTCGTCGCCACGGACATCGCCGCCCGCGGCATTGACGTGAAAGACGTGCAGCTCGTCATCAACTACGATCTGCCGGAAGAACCGGAAGTCTATGTGCACCGCATCGGCCGCACGGCACGCGCCGGAGCCGCCGGGCAAGCCATCGCCCTCTGTTCCCCGGATGAAATCAAAAAAGCCAGGGACGTGCACAAGCTGCTGGGGCGCCTCCTTCCCGTCCATTCCTCCAGCGCCACCATACCGTCTGAATTGCAGACGGTTCCCGGCACGCACCGGGAAAGGAAAAACTCCATGCAGGAAAACCGTTCCGCCTCCCGCAGGGGGCCGCGGAAAAGTTACGGAAGGCGGAATTCCGCCGGAAGGCAGGGAAGCCGTGCGGGCGCATGATTTTAATCATTCAAAAAAACTTTTGAACGAAATCAGGGGCTGCACAGTCTCACTTGCTACAAACGGTTCACCGGACCGTTCCAGTCGGGAAGCTTCAACCGGAGTTTCAATCATGAAAATCATCTCGTCCATCATCAAGACACTGTGCGTGGGTACCGTCGGTTCCCTCGCCTGCCAGGCCGCCATGCAGGCTTACGCGGATGACGTTCCCTCCACGTTTGTGGAAGGCAACTATTCCCCGGAAGTAGCCCGCTACGTGCAGAGCATCGCAGGCGTGGCGCTGGCCTCAGGCATTCATGATTATGACGAAAACGCTACCAGCAGCTATCAGGTTCTGGCTCAGGTTCTCAACAGCGGCAATGCAACGGAATTGCCGGACGACCTGAAACGGGCCATTGAAATGCTGACCAGCTACGTCCCCGACCCGAACGCGGCCATTCAGCCGATTCTGACTAAAAAACAGATTGAGAGGATGGAGCAGATGGCGGACCGTATTGAAAACCTGATGGAGGAAAAATACGGAGTGGACCTGGAAGACTGCATGAATATCATGAAACGTGCATTGGCCCCGTCCATTCCCGACATCCTCCGCTCCTGTGACATGGAAGGCACGCAGCTGCCGACCACCACCGTTTTCCGCCCCAGGCTGGGCAAGGCGCTGAATGAAGCTTATGCCAGGCTTGCCGCGTCAAAACTTCCCGCCGCCGGCACGGCTCAGTAACCGGACCCCCTCAAAACGACCGGGAAGATGATCCCGATTCCACGGCATGCGGACCCCGTCAAGGTTCCCTGAACAGAAGCCGCAGGAAACGGAATGATCTTCCCCGTCGCCAGGAAAGGAAACAACAGCCAGCGCCGGCGACACCACGCAACACTCTCCGGATGTCCTCCGATGCAGGGCCGATCCTTCGGACCGCGGTGCAGCGATACGCTCACCCCCCTTCACTCCCAAGCAACGGCATGCAACATCGGCACAACCGGGTGATGCACCTGACAGGCCCCGTCCTTCCCGCACTGCGGCAGGAATGGGGCCTTTTTCATGCCCACCTCCCGGAAGGAGCCTGCCTTCCCCTCTTTTGACGCCTCCGGCGCGGAGCACCTCTCTCCCGCAGGAGAATGCATTTTTTGCACCATCCGTGAAAGAAAGATTCTCAAGTCCGGGTATGTATGGCAAACTAAGGACTCAAATCCTTCCATATAATTACCATCCATGGATAATTCATCATCACGCCGTCGTTTCCTTCAGACCCTGGGTCTGGCTACTGGCGCCCTGGCTGCCGGTTCCTTCGCCAACGCCCAGGAAGTAGCTCCCCTGGCTCCCAAAAAGATCATCGTTCCGGACCCGAACAACATCGGTCCCATGACCACGTGGCCCCCGCGCAAGCCCGGCGCCATCTACATGGGCGGCTTCAGGGCCCCCAAGCTGGACAAGGTGCGCGTGGCCTTTGTCGGCGTGGGTGAACGCGGCTCCATGCACGTGGGCCAGATGGCCGTCATTGAAGGCGCGGAAGTCGTCGGCATCTGCGACCTGTACAAGGACTGGGCGGAACGCAACGCGGCGCTGGTGGAAAAGAAGACGGGCAAGCGCCCTCCCATTTTCACGAACGGCCCGGAAGACTACAAGCGCATGATGAAGGAAGTCAAGCCGGACGCCGTCATCGTCTGCCCCAGCTGGGAATGGCACTGCCGCGTCACCTGCGACGTGATGAAGATGGGTGCCCACGCCTTTGTGGAAGTGCCCATGGCCGTCTCCATCAAGGAACTCTGGGAAATCGTCAATACCTCCGAGGAAACCCGGAAGCACTGCATGATGATGGAAAACGTCAACTACGGACGTGAAGAACTCATGTACCTGAACATGGTGCGCCAGGGCGTCATCGGCGACCTGCTGTACGGGGAAGCCGCCTACATCCACGAACTGCGCGGCCAGATGAAGCAGGTGGACCGCGGCACCGGCTCCTGGAGAACCTACCACTACGCCAAGCGCAACGGCAACGTCTACCCCACGCACGGCCTCGGCCCCATCGCCCAGTACATGAACCTGGCCCGCAAGGACGACTGCTTCGGCAGGCTCGTTTCCTTCTCCAGCCCGGCCCTGGGCCGCGCCGCCTATGCCAAGAAGAATTTCCCGGCGGACCACAAGTGGAACAAGCTGGACTTCGCCTGCGGCGACATGAACACCTCCATCATCAAGACCACCATGGGCCGCACCATCCTGGTGGAATGGGATGAAACCAGCCCGCGCCCCTACTCCCGCCTGAACCTCATTCAGGGCACCCTGGGCACGCTGGCCGGCTTCCCGACCCGCGTGGCCGGTGAAAAGCTGGGCAACGGCAACTATCACGAATGGATTGAAGGCAACGAAAAACTGGCCCCCATTTTTGAAAAGTACGATCACCCGCTCTGGAAGAAAGTCGGCCCGCTGGCCCTGAAGATGGGCGGCCACGGCGGCATGGACTTCGTGATGCTTTACCGCATCATCGAATGCCTCCGCAAGGGCGAACCGATGGACCAGAACGTATACGAAGGCGCCTTCTGGTCCTCCGTCTCCGAGCTTTCCGAATACTCCGTGGCCCAGGGCGGCATGCCCCAGGTGTTCCCGGACTTCACCCGCGGAGACTGGAAGACGACCGCCCCGCTGGGCATCGTTCAGTAAAAAACTCATTCCCCATCCGGCCTGGAGCTTTTCCGCCTTTACAGCGGGCTTCCAGGCCGGAGCGGATTCCCCGTTCAGAAAACAGGCCGCTGCAAGGCGTGCCTGTTTTTTATTGGCGTGAACAGCGGTTGCAGGGGTAAAAGGAGGCAGGCTGTTCCATTGGCAGCCCCCCCTGTTCCTTGATGGAACGGGCGCTCACGTTCATAAAGACGGAGCATGAAAACCCGCAATAAGCATCGGTTCCCTGCCTGCTGTTAGTGAAAAAGGCAGGAAAGGAAGAATGCCTTGCACCCGGAAGGTACAACCACACAGCCTGAATAATTTATGAAAGCGCCGGCTCAACTCATTTCTTGAGGATTCTTTTTAGATTGGCAATGTCCAATAACAAATTCACCGTTTCAAAATTCCCCTTGTAAAACACGCCCCAGTTATTGAAGACGCAGGGCAATTCCTTTGCCTTTTGCAGCGTATCCACCCTGATGAGAGATACCGGAACATCGTTCTCTCCACAGTAACGTTTTATGATCTCCATGTTTTGATGTACAAAGGGGCATTGCATATCATAATAAATTGTCAGCTCCCGGCTCTCAATTCTCCCCTTTTTGGCATTCGGCGCAAACCTCGGCGTTGTTCCGTCAAAGGAAAGAGCAAGCAGTTCATAGCCATGACTGACAGCATCCACCGCCCCAAAGCCGAACTTCTTCGCGAAGGATTGATCGGCAAGCCAGGCCTTCTGTTTTTCAGCTCCGAGCATGCAAACGCCGGATTTGCCCTTTTCCCTGGCATCAGCCAGACAATATTCCATCAGCAATTTTCCATACCCTTTCCCCTTGTAGCTGCCGGAAACCCACAAGCAATATATATAATAGTAGTTATCTCCAAGGATGGGGACCCAGGCCGTCTCCAGAGGGGCATATTCAATAAAAACCACTCCCTTGGCATTTAACTTTCTAAAGACGTGGCCTTCCCTGATCCGGCTGGAAAGCCATTGCCGCTTTGCTTCAACGCCCGGATGGGGGACCCGGCTACGGATAATGCAGCATAAATGTTCACTGGCCAGATTGTCCGCCGTTAAATTGATAAAATCCGCATTCAAAGGCGCATCTTCCATTTTACTAATTTTAATATCCGTCTGTGGAAATGTCAAAAACTCATTCCGTGCCCCACTTTCCGCTACAGGAATAAGTTCTTTCGTTCATCCGGGCACCAGCGGACGCATTTCTCCCTTGGCAAATGGGGGCCTTACAACAGAAACAAGGCTGTACCTGCTGAAAAATAACTGTAACGGCGTGAAGGGACACCGGATTGAACCGTCCGGGGGGCCCTCAACTGCCTTTGACGGGCGTCTCCGGCGTCAGTTCATACGTCTTTTCCGTGCCATTGGCGGCCACCCGGACGGATTGCACCACCGGGGAGGAAAGGCGGAACTGCGTTACCCTGCCGTCCTTCCAGTCCACGTCCACGGTAATGTTGCCGCGGGCTTTCAGTCCGCGCACGCTCCCGTTTTTCCAGGCTTCCGGCAGGGCCGGCAGAAGATGCAGGCGGCCGGTGCGGGACTGGAGCAACATTTCAGCAAAGCCGGCCACGATGCCCATGGTCCCGTCCACCTGCATGGGCGGATGCGTGGTGAACAGGCTGTCCATCATGCTGTGGCGCATCATGCCCTGAAGCATTTCATACGCTTTATTACCGTCCAGAAAACGCGCCCAGAGGCTGGCGCGCCACGCCCAGGTCCAGGAGCGGCGGGAATCCCCCGTGGTTCCGCGCGCCAGCAGGGATTTGCGGGCGGCTTCCGCCCATTCCGGCGTCTTTTCCGGGCTGATCCGGCTGCCGGGATAAACGGCAAACAGGTGGGAGGTGTGCCGGTGGCGCGGGTCCCAGGAGCCGCCCGGCTTGCGGGCGATCATCCATTCCAGCAGCAGGCCGTCCTCCCCCACCCTGGGACCGGCCAGAAGATCCCTCTTGGCGGCCAGTTCCTTCCTCCAGGCAATGTCCACGCCCAGGGTTTCCGCGGCCTGTACGGTATCATGGAACAATTCCCACACGATCTGCTGGTCATGCGCGCAGCCGTCCTCCCTGGGGCCGTGCTCCGGGGACCAGCCCATCGGAGCCACCAGCGTTCCTTCCTTCACGTCCTTCAACTCCCGGGAGATTATTTCCGGCGTCACCTTCCTGTCCTCCGTCCGGAAATTGCTTCCTCCCGCGTGCAGGGGCTTGAGCTGGCTTTCCCAGAAACGGCAGATTTCCTTCATCATCGGGTAAGCCGTCGTTTTCAGGTATTCCCTGTCCATCGTGAACAGGTAGCGCTCCCACAGATGCAGGGCGTACCATGCGGAAGCGGGCTTGTTCCATTTAAATCCCTGGCCCCCGTAAATGTTCTGGGCTGTCCTGGCCGTCCAGCCCGGAGCGGGCTCGCCGCCCGCCGTCCTGAACTCTTTCTCCTCCCGGGTGATTTTACGCGCGGCGGGCGCCATTTCCCGGATGTAATCCACCAGCGGGTCATAACATTCCGCCAGGTTGGAGGGGAGCATTCCCCAGTAGCACATCTGGATGTTGATATTGTTGTGGTAGTCGGAATCCCACGGAGGAATCAGGCTGTAATTCCACAGGCCCTGGAGGTTGGCGGGCAGATTCCCCGGCTGGGAGGAGGAAAGGATGACGTAGCGGCCGAAGTTGAACACCAGTTCCTCCAGATCGGGATCACGGGCGTCCCTTCCGGCGTCCACCGCCTGCCTGTACCTCTTCAGCCTCTCGTTGACGGGGAGTTCCGCCGTGGCGTCCTCCGTCTCTCCCAGGTCCAGGGAAACGCGGTTGTAAAGCTTGCCGTAGGCGCCCCGGTGGGCGGCTTTCAACTGTTCCGGAGCCGCCTTGAGCGCACGGGCCAGAACGGCGTCATTCCTCTTGCGGGGCGGCTCCCCCTTCCAGTTCCGGGAAGCGTCCAGCACGTAATCCGTAGCCAGGGAAACCAGCACGCGGCAGGAATCCGCCCGCCGGACGGTGATGGAGCCGCCGTCCGCCGTGACACTTCCACCCCTGGGAAGAACGGCAATGCGCGCCTCATAGGTCAATCCGTTTTTCAGGGAACCCTGCATCAGAATCATTCCCCTGCCCCCTCCGGCCGTGGCCGTAATCCTGTCCTGAGGATGCAAGGTCGCCAAGCGGAAGGAGGCTTCCACGGAACGGGGCCTGTCCCCCTGCACCGTCATGGAAACCACCTGGTGCGGAACGCTGGCGAAATACTCCCTCCGGTAACGGACTCCCCCGGAGTTGTAGGACACGGAGGCCAGCGCCTCCGCCACATCCAGCGTCCTTTTATAATCCTGCACGTTCTCTGCTGCCGGATACGTGATTTCCAGCGTGCCGAACGGCTGGTAGGAGCCGAATTTGACGGAATCCGGCCCCTTGTCCTTGGCTTCCGCACTGCAAAAACCTCCGGACCACATGCTGATTTCCGTCAGCTCCAGGCGGTCCTTTTCCACGCCTCCGTAAATGAGCGCTCCTATTCTTCCGTTGCCGATCGGCGTGGCGTCCTTCGCCCAGGAGTTGTCCCCGGTTCCCTTCTGGGGCCGCGTCTCCTTCCATTCCGCCGGACGGCTGAACCGGACCAGGGAGGATTTCCAGGCCGTTGATTCCTCCGCCGCGCGCAGGACGTCCCCGTGGAACAGAACACCAAGAAGGAGAAAGAAGAACGGACGCATAACGGAAAGATACTACCATATATCCGGAGCCTTTTCAAAGCCATTCTTTCCGCCGGAAAGGACGCTTCCGGATGACGCCAAAAGCCGCAATTCCATGAAATTTTTCCTCACTGCGGAACCGTATGTAGGCTTGAGGAACGTCCCATGCGCACGCATTTTCCACCATTTTCCCCCGGAGTGGAACGCCGTTCCCCAAAACAGCACATACTGCCCCGCCATGCTTTCCTACTGCACCAACATCCATCCCGCCGAATCCTGGGCGGAAACCCGGGAAGCCCTCCAGACCCACGTTCCCCGCATCCGGCAGGAACTGGCCGCACTGAATTCCCCCCTGAAGGACCGCCCCCTGGGCATCGGCCTGCGCCTGTCCGCCAGGGCGGCAGCGGAACTGCTGGAAACGCCGCACGCCGTGGAAGCCCTGAAATCATGGCTGGACGAACACAACGGGCGCGTGGAAACCCTCAACGGCTTTCCCTACGGGAACTTTCACGGCCAGCGGGTGAAGGAACACGTTTTCCAGCCGGACTGGACCACGCCGGAACGTTTTGAGTACACCTGCAACCTGTTCCGCATCCTGGCCCGCATCGGGGATGAAAACGCAGACAGGCTGACCGTCAGCACGCTCCCCGCCTCCCACAGCTGGTTCCATGCGGAGGAGGAGCGCATTTTCTCCCGTCTGGACGCCATGAGCGGATTCCTGGACGTGCTGAGCAGGCAGACCGGACGCCTGATGCAGCTTGGGCTGGAGCCGGAGCCATTCGGCCATTTCCACGATACGGAGGGCGCCATCCGCTTTTTCAACGGCCTGCGCAACCACTCCCGCCGCCCCGAACTCATTGAACGCCATCTGGGACTGACGTATGACACCTGCCACTTCGCCATCCTGCGGGAGGAACCGGCAGACACCCTCTCCGCCTGGGAGGAAAACAACATCTCCCTCTGCAAGGTGCAGTTCTCCAACGCCCTGGAATGCCGCATACGCGGGGAGGAAGACCTGGAACGCCTCCGCCAGTTTGACGACGGCGTTTATTTCCACCAGACCAGCATCCTCCACCGGGGCAGAACCATGCTTTTCCCGGACCTGCCGAACGCCCTGGCCTACGGGCGGGATTACGCGGAAGAAACGCGGGATTCCCAATGGCGCATTCATTACCACATTCCCCTGTACGCCTCCCCGGAACCGCCCCTGCGGGGCACGGAGGATTTCATCCTGAAAACGCACGCCTTCCTCCGCAGCCATCCGGGCCTGAACCCCCACCTGGAGGTGGAAACCTATACGTGGAGCGTCCTGCCGGACCATCTGAAAATTCCCCTGGCCGCCCAGATTGCCCGTGAACTGCATTACGTTGAAACCCTGTAAGAGATGACCCGCATTCACAAACACGCCGCCCTGACCGCCGGATTCCTGCTGCTGGCCTCCGGCCTCTCCTCCTGCACCCTCCTTCCCGCTTCCTCCTCCGGCGGCCCGGATACGCCGCGGAGCCTGGGCGCGCGCATGGAAAAGCATACGGAAGTCCTGCAAAAAGACATCGGGCCCAGAAACGCCCGGCAGCCCAAATCCATGGAAGCCGCCGCCAAATACATCGCCGGAAGCTTCTCGGACATGGGTTATGCCGTCACCTTGCAGCCCGTTTCCGGAGGGGATGCGAAAAAGGGGACTGCCATCTACAACGTCCTGGTTTACAAGCCCGGACTGTATTCCAACAACCAGAGCATCGTGGTGGGGGCCAATTACGATTCCAGCGAACGGCTCAACAACGGCAGCGGAGCGGCCCTGCTGCTGGAAACGGCCAGGGGCCTCAAGGACATTCCCACCAACCACAACATTTACTTCGTCGCGTATGCGAACGGAGCGGAACCCGCATCCGCCTCTTCAGGAGCCTCCGTCCACGCCAAAACCCTGAGCGGCAGCATCGGCGCGGCCAACATCCTGGGCATGATCAACCTGGAACCGCAGGAACTGGCCGCCGCTGCGGAGCAGAAACAGCCGGAACCGGAATCCCCGCAGGAAGCCGTGCTGTTCATGACCACGCTCCGCGGCAAAGAATTCGCGGGCCAGTGCGCCACTCCCTTCACCAAATCCTGGGAGCAGGCTCCCCCCACCTTCCACCGGGAGCCCTCCGCCATTGCGGGCAATGACCGCCATTACGCGGCGCTGGGCATCCCCACGGTCTCATGCCTGTGCAAGTACGCCATTACGGATTCCCATACGGAGGACTATGTGCACGCCCTGACGGACATGATTCACCAGGTGGCGGACAATGACGTGCCCAAACCGGAGAAAAACGCCGCGGCGGACCAGAAAAAACCCTGACGCCTCTTTCTCCCCCCTCTTCTTTTACCGGAACAGCTTTCTTCTTCCGTGGCCGCCGCCCAGCATCAGCACGGGCATGAAGGAGAGCGCCACCAGCGCAATGACCATCGGCATCCAGTTATCGGAATACCGCTGCATCAGGAAGGAGGTCAGGGAAGGCCCGGCCAGCGTGCCAATGGAGTAGCTCAGCAGCAGAAGCTGGTTCATGGTCACCAGCTCATCCCGTGAGGCCTCTTCACACCCCCAGGCCATGGCGACGGGGTACAGGGAGAAACCCGCCAGCCCCAGCGCGATCAGGGAGGGGGCCATCAGGCCGCCTTTCAGCACCAGTCCGGCACAGGCGGCCACCACCAGCAGGGACTGGCATTTCATGACGAAGGCGCGCCCGTACTTGTCCGCCAGCCGTCCCATGGGCCACTGGCCCAGAATGGCCGCGGCAATCAGCAGGGCCATCCAGTACCCCACGGAGGAGTGGTTCATGCCCTGGTGTTTCAGGAACAGGGGCATCAGGCAATAAATCGTTCCCAGCACCACGCCGGAAATAACGCACCCCACCACGCCCAGAAACACGCTGCGGCGTTTCAGCAGCGTCCGTACCTCCACATGCACGGAGGACAGGGCGCCCGCGGAATCAGATTCCAGACGGGCAAACAGCAGGGGAATCATGCCCACTGCGGACAGAAGGCACACCTCCGTCACCACCAGGGACATGTCGCTGGGGAACCAGCCCAGGAGGAGCTGGCCCAGCACCGTTCCCAGATAATAAACCACCAGGTAGGATGCCAGCAGAATGCCGCGGGTTTGCAGCGTTCCGGCCCTCAGCAGGGCGCTTTCCACCACCACCCAGACCAGGGCGCAGCTTATCCCCGTCAGCAGCCGGAGGCCGCTCCAGGCCAGCGCGCCGGGAAACACAAGCAGCAGCAGCGTGGACGCCGCGCATAACATGCACGCGTACTGGTAGCTACCCTTGAACCCGGTCTTGCGGATCACCCCTCCGGCCATCAGCGTGCCGGCCAGGTTCCCCAGAAAGAAAAAAGCCCCCACCAGCCCGGCCTCCCAGGTGGCGGCGTCAGACTGTTCCATCCACAGCGGAACCACCGTATTCAGAACGGCAAACGCCACCGTCTGAAAAAGAAGCCCCGCCAGCAGCAGGGCAATGGGCCAGGTAAATGTACGCATCACGATAAAGCGGGGACTATAGCACCAAAGCCGCAACAGTCAACCGCCTCTTCCGCCGGAAATAAAAACAAAGGGAACGCCCCTGTAAATGAATACATAATTCATTGAATATAAAATATCGATAAATTATTTAAAAATATAGGAAACTGTCATATTCCCCGGCGCAGGGACGCGGGCAGAATCTTCATCTGCTCCCGGTACTTGGCCACCGTACGGCGGGCGATGTTCACCCCCTGCTCCTGAAGCGCGGCGGCCAGCCTGGCGTCACTGAGGGGTTTGGAAGAATCTTCCTCCGCAATCAACCGCCGCATCAGCTCCTGAACGGCTCCGGAAGCCATCGCCTCCGCGCCCGTTCCCGCAGAAGAAACGTCCCCTTCCGCCGGAACGCCCGCGCTGAAAAAGCTTCTCAGTTCCTTCATCCCCCACTTGCACAGCAGGTACTTGTCCCGGCATGCCCGGGAAACCGTGGAGACATGCACGCCCATTTCCTCCGCCACCTCCTCCATGCCCATGGCCTTCAGCCGGGACGGGCCGAACCTGAAAAAATCCTCCTGCCGCCGCACGATGGCGCGGGCCAGGCGCAGCACGGTCTCCTGCCTCATGTCCAGGGCGCGCAGCAGCTCCTGCCCTTCCCGGAAGGCCTTGCGGAGGTACTGCCGGAGCTCCCGGCTGCCGGAGCTCTCCGCCATCAGCTCCATGTACCGTTCATTCATGGACAGGCGCGGCAGGTACTCGGAAGTGAGGACTACATCCAGACCCCCGGAAGGCCCTTCCTCCACGATGACGTCAGGCAGCAGATGGGGATTGCCGCCGGGAGCATAGGCGCAGCCGGGGTCCGGCGTCAGGCTGCGGATCACTTCAAGGGCCTCCGCCACGGCTTCCGGCTCCACGTCCAGCAGGCGCGCGGCCTCCTCATACTTGTGCGCCGCCAGCTCCCGCCAGCAGCGCTTGACCAGGCGGAAGGCGAGCGAATGCTTCAAGCCGCGCTGTTCAAGCTGAATCAACAGGGAATCCCTCAAATCCGCCGCTCCCACGCCGGGAGGGTCCATCCCCCTCAGCACGGCCAGGGCCTCCTGCATATCCCGCATGCTGAAGCACTCCCGTTCCTCCAGCTCCTGCGGGGACTCCGTCAGGAAGCCGCGGTCGTCCAGGGCGTCAATCAGCAGGAACAGGGCGTCCCGGGCGCGCCCGGTCAGCGCGGAATGCTGTGCCTGGTCCATCAAATGGGTTTTCAAGGACTCCGGAGCCACCACGGACTCATACATGAAATCGCGGCGTGCGGCGGCCTCCGCGGATGGGCGGCCTTCCGGCGTAAACTCGTTCCAGCCGTCCTCCCGCTCATTCCAGGCGTCTCCGTCCGGGCCGTCCTCCAGGGCCTCCGGGGAGGCGTCCGGCAATTCTTCAAGCATGGGATTGGTCTCCAGCGCGTGGCGGAGAAGCTGCTTCAATTCCAGAGCGGAGGCCTGGAGAATCTGCATCCCGGCCTGCATGGACTGGGAGGCGGCCATCTGGCGCGCCATTCCATGCTGCAGGGATACCTCACTCATACCGTCACAAGCTACACCACCCCCCGGAATCTGGCAAGGGGGAACACCCCGCTGCAAGAGCTGCCAGCGCACAGCAGAAGCGGAAAAAGACCACAACTTTCATGTAACATTAAAAAAAAAGGGACCTACATACTTGACTAACCAAACTATTTTATAATATTTTCGTCACATCCTCATTATTTGAAGGTGAACAATATAGATAAAAAGAAAGATCAACTTACGATCTTCCTTTTTTCTATCAAACCCTCCGTCTTCTCAAAATAATACACATAATTCCTAATAGACTCATGGTAGAAGTCGATGGTTCGGGAACAACGCCATATCCTATTAATTTGAACCATCCCTTTCCCGATTCCCCTTCTTCATAAGTTAATTTATATGATCCGTCAGAGTTGAACATATCAATATCTGAAAGATTATAATTCGTCAAATCGCCCGAAAATAGTTGGAATTCATCACCGGAAGAGATCATACTCAAAATTTTCGTCTCATCAAGATCAAGCCTTATTTGACTACTCTTATCCATGAAAACAGAACCAGCGGATATATAGTAGAACTTATCTCCATTCCCGCAGTTAAATGTTAAAAATGAATTCTCATTTAGTGATAGAGAAAACAAAGTAGAATTTTTAGTTATGTTCCAACTTGATTTTGTTAAATTTATATTAATTGAACCATCATTTTCTTGAGAAGTATAACCATCGAAAGAAGTACCATTCTGAATATTAACAGTTAAGTCAGATGAAGCGGATATTCTCTGATTTTTAGATTTAGACAAATCCACGTTATTAAGACTAACTTCTAGATTTCCTGCACCTGAAATCAGTGTGTTGTTATTAACTGAAGAAATAGATGAATTTGTAAGAGATATAGTACTACTATCTCCAACCAAGACCCCACGGGTACTGGATTTTTTATTTTCAATATGTGTGTTATAAAGAGTTACTTTTGAATCTCCGCTTGCGAATATAGAAGCCTCATTATCTCCTGTTGTCGATATTCTAATAATTCCATTACCTTTATTTGATATTGTAGCGTTTCTACTCGCGTGGATCGCCGTATCTGAGGCATTATAAATTTCTACATTATCAAGGAGAAGGTTTGAATTATTCCAGAGGAGAATACCTGTTCCCTCATCTGCGTAATTATAAATTTTCGTATTGTAGATAGTAGATGTTTCGGTCATGTCACTCAGTTCGATCACTGAACTGTAACTACCCCACACGCCTCCCTTTGATACGGTAACTGAGGACCAACCATAATTTGCTCCTAAATTGAGAAATTTCCCTCCTTTTGAGTAAATCGCCGCATCTCCAAAAGAATTAGATCTACACACTGTAGAAATTACAATATTAGTTCCGGTATAGGAAGATCCTGAAGAAATCAATAAAGCGCATGAAACATTTGAGGAGGTATTATGATGTTTTTCGTTATCTTCTATAATATCTCCATTAATCGTGACATCGGCAGTTTTTGCCGCCAAACAATAGGGAATGGTGTATGAACCAAATAGGCTTAGGGAAATGAATAAGGCCTTTACTGATGATAATGTCTTCATAGTTCTTATCTAGGTTTGTTCCCATTTTAGGAACATTGAAGACCTATTACCGAATATCGAATGACTTGTAAATACTTTTGTACCTAAATTTGGTACAATCTTATTCTCTGTTATTGTTCCAAAATGAGGAACAGGAATAGTAATGAAGAGAAAAATCTTCGTAAAATATTAAAAGAAAAACGTTTAGAGTTGAATATGACTCAACGAGACTTGGGAGAACTCCTGAATACACCTCATACCTTCATCAACAAATATGAAGTAGGAGAACGGTATCTTACATTCACGGAGGTCATCAACATTTGTAAAAATCTACAGATAGATGTGCATAGTCTTCTGGATGATGTGATGGAGAAGTCTTCCAAAGAATAGTATCAAGGAAAGTAGAGTTCAATTTCTTCAACTCACCAATTCACAATACATCATTCTCTTACCAACCATTTTGGTAATCGTATCTCCTATAAAATCCATTGTCTCAACCTTAGAGGTATTATGCCTATAGGAAAACTCATGGATGTACCTCTTAAGATGTTTTTTACTCATGTAATGGTAAACTCCATAGTAACCTCTTTTTAGTAGAGACCAGAAACTTTCAATGGAATTAGTATGAACCTCTCCATTGACATACTGTTTCCCCTTATGGTTGACAAACTCATGGACAAAACCGGTCAACCCTTTATAGGATTTGAACTCGTCAGTAAACACATTGGAATTCTTCTCAACATGTTTTCCGATGAATCCTTGTAAATTGTAAGCGGACGTATCGTCGATATGTTTGACGATCACCTTTCCGTTTCTCTGTTTGGCTCCGATGACAATCAATTTACCTACTGAACCTCTTCCCCTGTTTAGCTTCTTGGAAAAGTGTTTGTTGGATTCCTTGCCTCCAATGAAGGTTTCATCTACTTCTACAATACCGTCCAACTTCTCCTTTTTATCCTTCATCCAAACTTCCCTAATCCTGTGACAAAGAAACCAGGCAGTCTTCTGAGTGATTCCAAGTTCTTTTGAAATCTGGATGGAGGAAATGCCTTTTCTGGAAGTCGCCAACAGATACATACACATCAACCATTTGTGAAGAGGCAATTTGGATTCCTCTAAAATTGTACCAAATCTGACGCTGAAGAACTTTCTACAATCTTTACAGCGATAAGGCATCGGTTTTTGGTCCTTACATTCGGCGATATGATTGGAACCACAATGAGGACAATGGACATGACCATTCCATCTTTTTAACTCAAAATACTTCCGGGCAGATTCCTCATTAGGAAATTTGGAGAAGAACCCATAGAGAGAAGTGTATTTGAACTTAGTTTTTCCCATATCTTTGTTGTGATAGGGAAATTTTGTCGTGTTTTGACTGGTTCGTACGCGTTTATTTTCAGCGTATTGAGAATTATTTTGTATTACAATTTTCTTACCCATATTGGGCGAGTAGAAAATTGTTCTCAGAATTTAAAGGTATAAAAATTAACGGAGGTTAAACAGTGCGACAGAATGTCTATATGAGACAAATTGTCCCATAAAAATGTGTCAAAATGTCTCAATTGGAATATGGTTTTTTATTAGAAAAATTGTTGGATATTTGTTATTATTATTGATAATTAATTGCTTTTAACAAATATTAATGGATAGAGATTTTTTGGCATGCCATTTGCATAAGATGTTGTAGGGAGTTGAAGGAGATGGTGGTAGATATTGCGATGATCTCTGCATTTCCCATAGAAAGGAGGTGAAAAACAGAATGAGTATTTATCTTGTTACTTATGATTTAAATAATCCGGGACAAAACTATCCTAGTGTTACTGACGCTATAAAGAAATATGATTATTTCCATTTAATGCAATCAGTATGGTTAGTTCATACTAGTGAAACCGCTGCACAAGTTGGTGATAAAATCTGGAAGTCTATGGATGGTAATGATAAAATTTATGTTGTTGAATTAACAGCTAATCGCTTTGGTAGATTTTCTACTGAAGCAGTCAATTGGATTAAGCAAAGATTCAAATAATATATATATTCAAAATAGTTGCTTCATTAAAGTTTTAATGAAGCAACTATTTTTTATTTAAAAATCGTCATTTATATCGTTCTTTTTTAAAGAAAGATTTTTGTTTTTATATCTCCATCTAAAAGGATAATTTTCTCGAACGTTTAAAAGTTTTGAGATTTTTTCTAAAAGGAACCATCTCCATTTAGAGATTTTTATACAGGCAATGTCGTCCATTTCCTTTGAAAGATATTCTACAGAGTTTTTCATATAGAATATTTATAGGACTTTTTGGAAAATGAAATGGTTAGTCAAGTATATAGATCCCAAAAAAAACATGCGTATAATATGAAAGTAAATGAAAACCTTGCATGCACTTGCCTTCTCCCTCCTGGCTTCCCTTTCCATGGCGACGGCGGCCGACCTGCCGTCCCCCCTGCTCCCGTTGCCGCGGGAACAGCCCCAATGGTGGAGGCAGCAGTATGAACAACAGGTGGAGCAAGTGAAAAACAACCCCTGCGGCGTCCTGTTCCTGGGAGACTCCATCACGGACTACTGGAAAAGAGAAGGAAAGCAAGTATGGGAAAAGGCGTTCAAACCCTACCATCCCTGCAACTTCGGCATTTCCGGGGACCAGACCACCAACCTGATCTACCGCATCACGGACTCCGGCATTCCGGCCCAGACGGAACCCAAACTCTGCATCGTCATGATCGGCACCAACAACACCGGCCATTTCAAGGGAGGAGAAGCTCCGGAAAAAACGGCCATGGGCATTCTGGGAGCCGTTCAGCATCTGCTGGTCAGGTTCCCGGACACCCACGTTCTGCTGCTGGGCATTTTCCCGCGCGGCACGGGGCCGCAGGACAAGCTGCGCCAGCACAATGACAAAATCAATGCCGTCCTGGCCCAGTGCAAACTGCCCCGCACCACCTACGCCAACATCAACAAGCGCTTTCTGGACCCCTCAGGAAAGCTCCTGCCCGGCATCAGCAGGGACAACCTGCACTTCACGGAAAAGGGTTATGCCATCTGGGCAAACGCCGTGCTGCCCTACATGAAAAAATACTGCAAGTAATCCTCTCCTTTCTTCTTCACCGCATGACGGACGGAAGAAATGTCCCTCTTCCAGCATTCAGTTTATGGAGCCGTAGCACCGGGAATATCATTAGGGGAAATTTACGGCTCCTGCAGAAACATTTTCAGTCCTTTATGCTTGAGAATTTCACTCCTCAGGATTAAATTACTTCGCTTAATACCCTTTGAAAATGAAATTTATTCTCGTTAGTGTAGCTATCTTCAACGTATTATGTGTATGTTCCGGACTTAGAGAACTGTGTTTTGATGAATGGTTCCATAGCACATTTTCTATTATATTTTCATCTATTGCCGCATTACTTTTTACCGTCTCATTCATTTTCTTAAGCAAGAAAATATGCAAGTAATCTAAAATATTGACGTTGAGTAAATTAATGAATAAACAAAATTTTTATCTATCAAGGGGAAATTCTAAAAACAGAGAACACCACGAATTTTCCCATTCTCATTATCTTCTTCATGACAATCGCTATTCCGTTGAATTACTGCACCTGGGCGTAAAAGAAACCGCCAACGCCAAATTAACTGATCCCCCGATCACGCAAAGGCTGTTATTCAGCAGTTTTTGCATTTGAAAAGAGTAATATTGCATAGGCGAATCTCCTGACGAAAAACGGAAAAGTCTCTCTACAACAGACTTCCATGCATTTGGGCAGTCCCTCATGGGGAACGTGCCGATTCTTCTCTCTCCCATGCACCCGGAACCCGGAAAAAACCGCGTGGAACAAAAAAATTGCTTTTTCCCGGGGATGTCCTAGAGTGCCTCTCCGCAATGAGCATGCCGCTTGCCGACTTGTTATTCCTGGCCTTCGCCCTGTCCGTAGACGCCTTTGTCGTGGCGTTCACCTACGGCTTGCTCATTAAGCAAAAACGCCTGAGCAACGGCATCAAGCTTTCCGTGTCCACCGGGGCGGGACAATTCCTGATGCCCGTGCTGGGCTTCCTGCTTACGGGTTCCGTCCACCAGTACATTGCCGCCTGGGACCACTGGCTGGGCTTTGCCGTGTTCACCTTTCTGGGAATCAACGTCATCAGGGAAGGCTGGAACCACCGTGATGAAGAGGAGCACATGCCCCATGTCACCAGCCTGACGCTGCCCACCCTCCTGGCCGTGGGGATTGCCACCAGCATAGACGCCCTGGTGGCGGGCGTCAGCATCTATCTCTCCTCCGCCCAGTGCGGCGCATCCCCCACCCTCCACGCCGTGCTTTTCCCCGCCGCCGCCATCGGCTTCACCACCTTCCTGTGCACGGCGGCAGGCTTCTTCCTGACCCGGCGGCTGCACCGCTTCCCCACCTTCCACCTGGAAGCGGGGGCCGGGCTCATCCTCATCGGCCTGGGCGTCAAAATGCTCTGCGACCATTTGTGCTGAAAAATGCTCCGCAGCGCATGATAAAAATACTGTTCCGGCGCCGTAGTAAGTCGGAAAACAAACTGGCTCCGGCCCCTTTTTTCCGCTATCCTTAAACAAGCTTTTCCACATGAATATTTCACACCTTCTTCTCTGCACCGCCCTGCTCGCCGCACCCGTCTGCATGGCGCAGGATCTGACGGAACCTGAAACGGAAGCGCCGTCCGCCGCCGGCCAGCTTCCTGCCCCCCTGGCGCAGAAAATAGCCGCGGGCGACTTTGCCGGGCTGCAAACGGAACTCCGCTCCTCCCTCCTGAAGGCTGGGGAACAAACCAAATCCGGGCAAAAACTGCTTCAGGACAAGCAATACCGCCACCTGCTGAACATTCACGAACTCCTGCGCGTCACGGGACCGGACAACGTGAAGGCCGTTTTCTCCAAAAGCCCGCAGGACGCGGCCTTCATCAAGGCCTTTTTACAGGACCCGGCATGGATGGAACTCTACCTGGGCGCGGGCCTGATTCCGGAAAACTCCCCGGAAGGGCTTCAAATCCTTTCCGACATCTGGAAGGCGGACGGTAAAAACGCGGACTTCCGGGACTACCAATCCCTCGCCACCGGGCTTGCCTCCGTCTTTTCCACAGGCCCCATGGCGGGAAAGCTGAAAACCAACTCCGCCAACAGCAACCCGGTGCGCCGTTACCAGATATTCAAGAAACTGCATCAGGAAAACAAGCTGCATCCCGGCTTCATCAAGCTGCGCCCGTGGGAAATGCGCTTCGTCGTGGGCCATACGTGGGACGACAAATCCTACGAATGGAGCAATGAGCACGTCAACCTCCCCTGGCGGCGCTATACGGACGCCTGCTGGGCCGCCCCCTACACGGGCAACAACTTCTTCGGAGACACCATCCAGGGGCCCCTCTTCTACGTGCCGTGGCGCGACGTCAACACCTCCGCGGAAAACACGCAGGTCATCGGCGGCGTGTGCGGCGGCCTCTCCTACTTCGGCACCATGGCTGCCCAGGCCCACGGCATTCCGGCCTACCCGGTAGGGCAGCCCGGCCACTGCGCCTATGCGGTGCGCGTGAAACGTGGGGAATGGAAAGGCGGCTTCGGCGGACCGGACGGAGGCATGCACAACCACATCTTCGGCAGCCAGGCCCCCACCTCCTACCTGCTGATGGAAAACGTCTTTGCGGACAACGCCAAGGCGGCCCAGGCCTACCTGTGGGCCGCGCAGGCCCGCCTGGACGAAGCAGCCGGCAACAAGGACAAGGCCATCCAGGCCTGGGGGGAAGCGCTCAAGCAAACCCCGCTGCACCCGTTCTTCCGCACGGAGCTTCAGTGCCTGCTGATGGAAAAGGAAGGCATGCAGCCCATCGACTGGTACGTGTACGCCAAGGACGCCCTCTCCCACTACAAGGGGAACGGCTTTGCCGCGTTCGACATCCTGAAAGACGTGCAGAACAAGTTCCTGATGGACATCCCATCCCAGGACCGGATCGCCTGGTTCCGGGACCTGCATGAAACCATCGCCACCACCACCACCTCCTGGGCGGTGAAATTCCAGCCCGTGCTGGATTCCCAGTCCGCCTTCCTGACCAATCCGCAGGAAAAGGCGGCCTATCTGGAAACGGTCCTCTCCACGCACCTGAAAACGGGAGACGGCACCAACTTCGGCCAGGCGCTGGAATGGGCCGTTAAAACCTTTGTGGAAAACGGACAGGCGGACGTCTTCTCCAACGCCTTCGCCAAGGTAGCCCAGCAGACGGGGGAAGCCGGAGCCTCCGGAAAAGCCCCCGATCCCAAGAAGCTGAAGGAAGCCTACGGCAAAGCCATCTACGCCACGGAAATGGCCCGCTCCATCCCGGCCTTCCAGACCCTGAGCAAAGCGGCCGCCTCCTTCTCTGACGCCGATACGTCTGCCAACACGGTCAATGCAGCCATCCCCCAGGGCTGGAAGCTGGTGCCCGCGGACGGCATGGTCCGGTGCTCCACCACCTGCCAGTGGGACAGCCCGTGGGACCACATCAACCTGCTGCGCCCCTGCGGCGGCTCCCAGCATACGGACAAGGAAGCGAACCCCAACGTCATTGTGGAACTGAAAAACGGCGTGGACCTGGCCGGGCTGGTAGTCACCAAGCGCAACGGCAATGAAGACCGCATGAAGAAGATGGAGGTCTCCACCTCCACGGACGGAGCCACCTGGTTCCCCCTGGCCGCCACGGAAAACATGCCCAAGGAATGGGTCATCACCGCTCCGGAAGGCACCAAGGCCAAGTGGATCAAGGTGGAAGCCAAGAACGCCCAGCCGGAATTCATGCACCTGCGCCACATCCTCGTTTACGAAAAATAACCCCTGCACCCTTTTCCATTAACGCCATGTTTCATCATCTCAACATCGTTCCCGGCCTGCTGGCCGCAGCCCTCCTCCTGTCCGCGCCCGTCCAGGCGGCCCTTCCGGCCTACAGCGCCGTGAAGGACGAGGCCAAAACCGTCAACAAATACATGATCGTCGTGTGGGCCGGAACGGACTGGTCCCCCAAGTCACGCGAAGTCACCCGCGCCGTGGAGCACCTGGCCAAGGACTCCCCGGAACCCGTCCTCTGGTGCATCCAGGATGAACGGGAGGAAATGACGGAAGAGGAAAAGAAGCTGCCCAAGCCTCCCGGTGAAATCTGGAACATCCCGGCCATCCAGGTGGTTTCCCCCGCCGGCGGCATGGTCTTCCTGTCCGAAGGCGTTTCCAAGGAAACGCTGCCCGCCGTCATGAAGCAGGCGCTGGAAGCCGTGAAGCAGCAGGAAAAGGCCAATGCCCTGTGGGAAAAGGCGGACGCCTCTTCCGGCGCGAACGCGGCCCTTCTCTACGGGGAAGGCCTCCAGCAGCTTCCCCCGTACGCGGCCTCCGCCAGGAAGGACATTCTGGAAAAAATCAAGAAGGCGGACCCGGAAGACACCAGGGGCATGCACTTCAAATACACCTTCAAGCACCTGCCCTACATTGAAAAGGTGCAGCGGATGGTGGAAGACTCCGGCAAAAACGGCGGGCAGAAAGACTACAAGGCCGCCCATGCCTATGTGGACAAGCAGCTCAAAATCCCCGGCCTGACGCCCCTGCAAAAACAGCAGGTCATGGCGGCCAGATTCTGGCTTTACCGCAGCGAGGGGAAAAAGGACCAGGCCCTGAAAACCCTGGCGGACATCGCCAAAATCTCCCCCAAAACCCTCATGGGAACAGGCGCGCAGAACTACTACCGCTTCCTGACGGAACCCGTCACCCTCAAGGAGCCGCGCTTTACGGGCTATGACCTGCGCCCGGAATTTACGCCCACCCGCGTCAACATCGGCAGCATGCTCAACGGCCCCGGCAACTACAAGATCACCTTCAAGATGAACAGCGGCGGCTGCAACATCCGCAATCCCCGCTTCATGAGGGGCAGCCGCGTGGTCAGCGAACTGCCCAAGGACCAGCAAGACAAAAACGGGCGCGAATTCACCCTGCGCCTCTCCGGTTCCGAAAAACCGGACCTGGTCTTCGACTGCCAGGGCCAGGGCTGGTTTGACGCGGACTGCGACATCATCGTGACCAAGGAGTGATCTCTTTAAGGACCGTTTGCAGTATTTTCTAATATTTTAACACAGCAAGCCATCCAAATGATGGCTTGCTTTTTAATAATTTATCTAGTAATCTATAGTTGTTATGGATAATAACCTATGGATTGATAACTTGATATCTAAAAGAGGTTTTTCAAAAGCTCAAGCAGAAGAGGTGCTTGGCGAGGCTAAGAGGTTCGTGAAGAGTGAAGTAAGCCTTGAAGAAATAATGGAGTATATAATTGAAGAGGAGATTGATGACGTAGAATATGCCGTCGAACTAATAGAAAACCAAAAAGATATTAGTTGGGCAACAGATGAAGATGGCAATGTTGCTACTTTCGATGAAATTTTTGGTGACGACTAGTAAAAAATAATGTTATCCGCAGGAGAGAACCAAAAAGTCTTTTTTTGCAGGCACCTTTTGTTAGATACTCAAAGAAAATTTGAATCTATTGCATCTAACAGACACTTACATGTATGAAGGTAAAACTAACCTTCTTTTTTAATTCTTCGTCAAAATCACTATATTTTACACTTAATTTCATCCATATATTGAAAATACGGCGGTATAAAATATATTCTAAACACTGTTACGAGACAGATATTTAAGGGTAGTTTTTCTAGTCTTTTGTCTTGTGGAGGATCTTTTCCGCCAGCTTGCGGCGGTATTCCATGCGCTCCTTGATGCGCAGTTCCAGCCCGTTTCCGGTGGGGGTGTAGTAAACGCGGCCTTCCGGCAGGTAGGCCTGGGGGACGTAATGTTCCGGGTAATCATGGGAATACAGGTATTCCAGCCTGGCGGCGTCCGCACCGCCGGCGGCGGCCAGCTTCTTGCGCGTGGGCGTCCGGAGGTGCTCCGGCACGGCCAGCGTTTTTCCGTTGCGCACGTCATCCATGGCGGCATTGATGCCCATGTAGGCAGAATTGCTCTTGGGGGCCGTAGCCAGGTAAACGGTGGCGTGCGCCAGCGGGATGCGCGCCTCCGGCATGCCGATCATTTCCGCCGCGCGCGCCGCGTCCAGCGCCACGCGCAGGGCGTTGGAGTCTGCCAGCCCCACGTCTTCCGACGCGGCGATGACCAGCCTTCTCCCGATGAAGCGGATGTCCTCCCCGGCTTCCAGCATCATCCCCAGCCAGTACAGGGCGGCGTCAGGATCAGAGCCGCGCATGGACTTGATGAAGGCGGAAATCGTGTCGTAATGGGAATCTCCCAGGCGGTCGTACTTGATGGCCTTGCGCTGGATGGATTCCTCCGCTACGGAGAGGTTCACATGGATAACGCCGTCTTCCCCGGCAGGGGTGGACAGAACGGCCACTTCCAGCGCCGTGATGGCCTTCCGGGCGTCTCCGTCCGCCTTGGCGGCCAGGTGGTTCAGGGCTTCCTCCTCCATGTCCACGCGGGAGGCTCCCAGCCCGCGCTCCGCGTCCGCCAGGGCACGCTTCAGCAGGGCGGCCAGCTCTTCCTCCGGCACGGGTTCCAGCGGGAAAACCTGGGAGCGGGACAGCAGGGGGGAGTTGATCGCAAAGTAGGGGTTCTCCGTCGTCGCGCCGATGAACCTGACCGTTCCCTTTTCCAGATGGGGGAGCAGGACGTCCTGCTGCGCCTTGTTGAATCGGTGCAGCTCATCCACGAAGAGGACGGTTTTCCGCCCGTGCATGCTCATCCTCATCTGCGCCTGGGCGATTTTCTCCCGGATGTCCGCCACGTTGGATTCCACCCCGTTGAGCATCATGAAATGGGCGTTCGTCGTCCGGGCGATGACGGCGGCCAGGGTGGTCTTCCCGCAGCCGGGAGGACCATAAAAAATCAGGGAGGTGAACCTGTCCGTTTCAATCGCGCGCCTGAGCAGCTTTCCCGGCGCCAGCAGATGCCTCTGTCCCGCCACTTCATCCAGAGTGCGCGGACGCATGCGCGCGGCCAGGGGCATGGCGGACATATCCGCTCCAGGCTCGAAGCCTTCTCTCGCGTCCGCTTCCTGTAAACTGAACAGATCCATTGAAGGCATTTTACCTACTGGGAAGGCCGGAGAAAAGGCCAATCCCCGGAATCCGGCAAGTTTCACGGAGGGAACGCCGTACCCTCCCCGCAGAAAGAGGAGGAAAAAGAGAGGAGAAGAAATTACCCGCCCCGCCAAACGGCCATCAGCCAGGGGAGCCCGCGGCAACCGGACTCACGCCGCAGAATGCCCCTTCCCCGCGGCGTCCAGTGGAACGGTCAAGCCCCGCTTCAACCGGACACGGACCAGCAGGACAGCATCAGAACCATGCAGACAGGGGCAAGAATACTGAACAGAAGCCCCGTCACCGCCAGCATCCTGCGGTTCACCTCCCAGTAACGGAGGGAGGCGATCAGCATCCAGATGGGAAGCACAATCATGTGGATGAGCGCCAGAAGCCCCCAGCCTGCCAGCGCCAGCACGAAAAGCCAGGGTTCCGAGCCGTCCGCATCATTGCTCGGCATGAACAAGCCGAAGATACGGTACACGAATAAAAAGGAGACGAATGCGGCAAAAGGTATCCATCCCCAGCGGGCTTCCTCCTTCCGGCGGGCCATGACCAGTTCAAGATAGGGATCATTAAACGCAGGTAGATGATTGGCAGAAGTACTTCTGAAGGGATGCATATCGTTTTTGGTCTCTATTATTAACCCTTCCTCCTGTCAATGATATTCAATCCCGGCGACCGCCCTTCCTGTAAGAAATCTTTTTCTCTAACAAATACGAAATATCAACTTCCGCCAATCATCTTATTGTAGCTGCAAAGTATTGCCTCATTCCGGGAAACCTGCTTGATGATGAATGAATTTTCATTCCTATCGGAATGCTATGCTTCTGCCATTCCCATTATGGCAAAATGTCTTTTTGAATGATTCAGATGATAGCATCGGCGGAATTTGTCATACATGAGCCATTCCGGCATGAAAAAAGACTGTCTCCGCCGCAGGAGCGGAGACAGTCCCTGAATGATGATGAACCCGGAGGTTCCGGAAAGTTACTTGCCCAGGATGCCCTTGAAATATTCCAGCGTAGTCGCCAGGCCTTCCGGCAGGGTGTGTTTGGGCTGCCATCCGGCGTTGCGGAGCTTGTCCGCACAGGCGCGGGAATGCTTCACGTCGCCGGCGCGTTCCGGAGCATGGAGCACCTTGGAGGAGGAACCCGCGGCCTTGATGATGTTCTGCGCCAGTTCTTCAATGGTGATCTGGCCGCCGTACCCGGCATTGAACACGCCGGTGACTTCCGGATGCTCCGCCACGAAGGTGAGGGCCCCCACGATGTCCTTCACGTAAATGAAGTCGCGCGTCTGGGTGCCGTCGCCGTACACGGTGATGTCTTCTCCCTTGACGGCTTTTTCAATGAAAATGGGCACCGCGGCGGCATAGGCCCCCTTGGGGTCCTGCCGGGGTCCGAAGACGTTGAAGAAGCGCACGGCGGCCGTGTTCACCTTGCCTTCCGCCCGGAACATGTTGAGGTAGTATTCCCCGTCCAGCTTGGTGATGGCATAGGGGCTCTTGGGTTCCGGGTACATGGTTTCCAGCTTGGGCACGGTGGGGTTGTCCCCGTAAATGGCGGCGGAAGACGCCAGCACGATTTTCTTGACCCCGGCGGCGGAGGCTTCCTCCAGCACGTTCAGAAGGCCGTTGACGTTGATGTCAACGCATTCGCTGATCTTGCTCATGGATTCCGGCACGGAGACGAGCGCGGCCATGTGGAAGATGTAGTCCACGCCCTGCACCGCCTGGCGAACCAGTTCGCGGTCGCAGATGGAGCCTTCAATGAAGGTGTGCTTGAGCCCGTCCAGGTTCTTGAGGTAGCCCGTGCGCAGGTTGTCCAGCACGCGGATTTCCTCCGCCTTGTCCTGATAGTGTTCCACAATGTGGGAACCGATGAATCCGGCGCCGCCGGTTACGAGAATCTTCATGTGTTTTTCCGATGTTGATAGGTATTGATTAGTAGCGGTCCACAACGGCCTTCATTTCATCCATCTGCGCCTCGATGGATTCCACCAGGGCCATCTGCGTGCGGCAGCGGTCCAGGTTGTGTTCCGGGCGGTGAATCTTGAAGTACACGTCTCCGGACAGGTAGTCCGTCAGGAAGCGGATGCCGCATTCCATCGTGAGCAACTTGCCGGAAAACGGCAGAAGGCTCTTTTCCAGGGGCGTCAGGAAGCTCTTGGCGGAGCTCAGGTAACCCTGAACCAGAGCCTCAAACATGAACATGCGCATCGTGACCTTGGAGGTGTCCTTTTCATCTTCCGCGGCGGGGGATGTGGCCGTGCGGATCATGTCCCCGAAGTCGTAAATGGCGGAACCGGGCATCGTGGTGTCCAGGTCGATCACGCAGATGCCTTCCCCGGTCACGTCGTCCAGCATCACGTTGTTCAGCTTGGTGTCGTTGTGCGTGCAGCGCAGGGGCAGTTCGCCGGATTTCAGGTAGTCCACCACCAGATGGCAGTCAGCCTCACGGGAAAGGTACCAGTCTATTTCCTTCTGCACTTCCTTCACGCGGCCCAGGGGATCGGACTGAATGGCTTCTTTCAGAGCCGCCAGGCGGGAAGTGGTGTTGTGGAAATCGGGGATGGTTTCAAACAGGGGTTCTCCGGGCAGGTCCGCCGTGAGTTTCTGGAACTCGCCGAAGGCGCGCGCCGCTTCCTGGCACTGCCTGGTGGTTTCAATCTGGTCATAAGTGCGTGCGCGTTCAATGAACGGGTACACGCGCCAGCAGTTGCCGTCCGCATCCAGGGCGTACGGCTTGCCGTCCACGGAGGGAACCAGCGTGAGGGTGCGGCGGTAGGCTTCCGGGCACTGCTCCTCCTTCAGGCGCTTCAGGGCGTGGTCCGTCACGCGCTTAACGTTTTCCATCAGGGGGATGGGCTGCTTGAACACGTTATGGTTCACGCGCTGGAGGATGTAGCGGAGGCGCTGCCCCGCCTGGTCCACCCAGATGCAGTAGGTGTCGTTGATGTGGCCGCTGCCGTAGGAGTAACCGTGGACGAAGTCGCCCCGGAGATCGAACAGGGATGATACAGCCTTGAGATCGTGCATGGGAAAAGAGGCTTAGTTGAGCTTTTCAGGGTATACGCCCTGCTTGATGAGTTTGTTGATGCCTTCCACGACCATGGGCTTGTCCCCGGGATAGGTCATGCCGAACCAGGTGGAGGAGGTGGGAAGAACGGCGCAATCCGCGCGGTCTTCATGAATCAGGGCATCCACCACGGTGGGAATGAAGCATTCGCTCTTGGGCTCCTGGCCGTGTTCCTTCAGGAAGTCAATGAAACGGTCTTCCGTCAGCTCAATAAAGGAGGGGGAGAAGAGCCAGAAATTCATGGAAACCAGTTCGCCGGGGTCCACGGGCAGGCGTTCGCCCTTCAGGTTGTTGCCGCGCACCACGCCGTCTTCATCAGCCTGGATTTTCACGAATTCCTCCACCCCGTCCAGCAGGCCTTCCTTGATGGAGCAGATGCCGCGGTTCACGTCCCCGTTGTCGGAGAGGGTGTTCTTCAGCGGATAGCCGATCATGCCGTAATGGGCCTTTCCGGGTTCATCCGTAGTGGAGGTCAGGAACTTGGCGGCCTGCACAAAGGCGTCCGCGCCGTAAAAGTCATCCGCGTTCACCACGGCAAAGGGTTCCTTTACCACGTGGCGGGCGGCGCGCAGGGCATGGGCGGTGCCCCAGGGCTTTTCACGGCCTTCCGGCACGGAAAAGCCTTCAGGCAGGTCGTCCAGGGACTGGAAGGCGTAATCCACCTCAATCTTGCCGGCAAAGCGGCTGCCGACCTTTTCCTTGAAAATATCTTCAAAGTCACGGCGGATAATGAATACCACTTTTCCAAAACCGGCCCGGATGGCATCATAAACAGAATAGTCGAGAACGACTTCACCATTGGGACCCATCGGGTCAAGTTGCTTGAGACCGCCGTAACGGCTACCCATACCAGCTGCTAAAACAAGAAGTGTAGGCTTCATAATACGCGGGCCATTATGACCAAGCCTCCCCGTTTGGCAACTGGAAAATGCCGGAAAACCGGAGAAATCCGCCCGTTAAAAAACGTAAGAGCACCAAAGGCCCAGCACCACTTTTTTGAAATCGTCCCGCCCGTAGCCGCAATACCACCCCAGGAAAGGCTCCAACCGCAGACTGCCGGAAACGGCCCACCGCGCGCCCGTGCGCACCATCAGTTCCTTCAAGCCGTTTCTCCCCAGGTAATCATGGGAAAACCCCAGGGAAACCGTATTCACCATGGCGACGGATTCACACAGCAGGGGCTGCCAGGTAACGCCCCACTGGGAGTACATCCCCTCCTGCCCGGAATCATACAGGAAAGAGCCGCTGAACGACCAGGACGGCATGGGGTTCCACTTGAGGGACAGGCCGGGCTCCGTTCCTGTTTTCAGGGGGCAGGAATCATACCACTGCCCGTTGACAAACAGTCCGGCCGTACACTCGTCCGCCAGGTAATACTGAAGTTCCCCGTGCAGGGTGGTCTGGCTGAAATTGCGCCCCTGCCAGTTGCGGATGGCGAAGAATTCCCCGCTGACCGCCCAGGAGTCCGACAGGGAGGCCCCGCCGGAAATCTGGCCTTCCACGGAATTGGGCCCCATCTTTTCCCCGCGGTGGATGTAGTCCGAACGGTAGCCGCCCAGCAATTCCCCCCCCATGCGGATGGGGGAACGGCCGTCCACCTCCGTCAGGGGCGGGGGTCCGTCATACCCCCGTACGGCCTGCACGGCGCAGCACAGGATGATGGGAAACAGCCTCATGAAGGCCTTTTAACACAATCCCCTGCACCGCACCAACGCCAAAACGGTGCATGCACATTCTCCGGGCTTGGCAAAAGGGGAATCTGCCCTTACCCTCTCGCGCATGATTCATTTCACCCTGTTCGGGATACCTGTTTACATCCGCCCCAGCTTCTGGGTGGTGCTGGCCATCTTCGGCGGCGCTCTCAGCATCAACAGTGTGGAAGGCCTCATTTATCCGGCCCTGTTCGTCATTGCCGGCTTCGTCGCCATCCTGTCCCATGAAATGGGGCACGCTCTGGTGGGCCGCAGGCTGGGCGGGGGCCAGCAGACGATCGTTCTGGAACTCTTCGGCGGCCTGACGAGCAGCCACGGCATGCAATTGACGCGCGGAGGAAGGGCCCTCATGATTCTGGCGGGCCCCATGATGACCCTGCTGCTGGGCATCATCAGCCTGTGGATTACCTGGAACATCGTCGCCCCGGTCATGACCGCGCACAACCTGACCTTCTGGGACCTGGCCATCAGCCCCTTCACGGCGGCGGCCATCTCCCCCCAGCTTTACATCCTCTCCTGCCTCATCATGATCGGGGAATGGTGGACGATCCTGAACCTGCTGCCCATCTACCCCCTGGACGGCGGCCAGCTGATCGCCCAGTTCATCCGCTCCCCCAAAAAAGTGTTCATGACCGGATTCATCACGTCCATCATTATCGGGCTGCTCAGCTTCCAGCTCTTCCACGGCTACTTCATTCCCATATTCATGGCCCTCTTCGCCTACAGCAATTACCGGGAATACAGAAACGCCCCCTTTTAATATTCCGAGCTTCCTTTGCGGGCCGCGCCCGTTCCATTCAACATACCATCCAATATGTCTCAACAAACTGCAATCACCCCCACCCGCGCCCAGGACTTTCCCGAGTGGTACCAGCAAGTCATCAAGGCCGCCGACATGGCGGAGAATTCCGAGGTGCGCGGCTGCATGGTCATCAAGCCGTGGGGCTACGCCATCTGGGAACTCATTCAGAAGGACCTGGACCAGCGCTTCAAGGACACCGGCCACACGAACGCCTATTTCCCCCTCCTGATTCCGATTTCCTATCTGGAGAAGGAAGCGGAGCACGCCGAAGGCTTCGCCACGGAATGCGCCGTGGTCACCCACCACAGGCTGGAAGCGCAGAAGGACGAGGCCACCGGAAAGACCCGCATGATTCCCACTGGGGAGCTCACGGAACCCTTCGTCATCCGCCCCACCTCGGAAACCGTCATCGGCGCGGCCTTCGCCCGCTGGACCTCCAGCTACCGCGACCTGCCCCTCAAGGTGAACCAGTGGTGCAACGTGATGCGCTGGGAAATGAGGCCCCGCATCTTCCTGCGCACGGCCGAATTCCTGTGGCAGGAAGGCCACACGGCCCATGAAACCCGGGAGGAAGCCATTGAGGAGACCCTCACCATGCACAAGGTTTACGAGGACTTCCAGAGGGACGTTCTGGCCATTCCCACCATTCCCGGAGAAAAAACGGAGGCGGAACGCTTCCCCGGCGCGGAACAGACCTACACGGTGGAAGCCATGGTGCAGGACCGCAAGGCCATCCAGGCCGGGACCTCCCACTTTCTGGGGCAGAACTTTTCCAAATCCCAGAACATCTGCTTTGCCGGGAGGGACAACACCCAGCAGTTCGCCTGGACCAGCTCCTGGGGCGTCTCCACCCGCATGATCGGGGCGCTCATCATGATGCACTCCGACGACGACGGCCTTGTCTGCCCGCCCCGCGTGGCTCCCCAGCAGGTCGTCATCATCCCCGTTACGCCCAAGGAAGAAAGCCGCCAGGCCATTCTGGACCACTGCGAGGAACTGGCGAGCACCCTCCGCGCCAAAACCTTCTATGGACAGCCGCTCCGCGTGCTGGTGGACAAGCGCGACCTGGGCGGCGGCGCCAAGAAATGGGAATGGGTGAAGAAGGGCGTGCCCGTGCGCCTGGAAATCGGCCCCCGGGACCTGGAAAAAGGCTCCGTCTGCCTCCAGCGGCGCGACCAGCCCGTCAATGAAAAATCCTTCGTCCCGGAAACGGAACTGGTTGATACCGTTACGGACATTCTCCAAAACATTCAGAACGCCCTGCTTCAGCGGGCCATCGCCTTCCGGGATGCCCACATCCGCCCCGCCTCCACCCTGCGGGAACTGGAAGAAAACTTCTCCGGAGAGGGAGACGCCGACTGGCTCCAGGTGCCGTGGGACGGCTCCCCGGAAGAAGAAGAGGAACTCGCCAAGCGCCTGCGCATCTCCATCCGCTGCATCCCGCTCGGCGAACTGGGCCGCGGGGAACCCGCCCCCTGCATCCTCACCGGCCGCATGACGGAACGCCGCGTCCTCTGGGCCAGAAGCTATTGATCTCCTCCATTGGCTCCCTTTCTTCACGGGACTGTTCCAAGGCAAGGAAAACGCGCCTTCCGGAACAGTCCCGTTTTTTATGGCAACAGGGAGCCCTTCATGATTTTCCGCATTCTTGCCGTAAAAACCGCTTCATTTCGAACGCCGACGCCATTCCGCCATTATAAGGGATAAATACATGCTCTTCCGGTTAAAACCATCCCAAGATGCCGACCACAGTCATCCTCTGGAGGATTGCGTCTCCTGATGGCGGGACAAAAGGGACAACCTGCTGGCCTTCGCCCGGTTGAAAGCGCAGACCGGCCTGGACTCGGAAGACCTGCTGGCGGAAAACGTCAAGCGGCTCGTCCGCGCCGTGGCGGAAAACCGCCTGGCCCCGGAGCCGGATGAATTCACCCCGTACGCCTTTACCGTCATCCGTACGCCCCAGGCCCAGCAACTGCAGAAACCTACGGAACCACACTGCAAACGATCGGTTAACGAAGATACGGCGCTCAAGAATACCATCTGCCGCGGCAATACGGAGCAGGTTAATTTTATCTGGAACAGAGAGCCAACGTCAATGCTGTACATAGGGGGAACGATTTCCATGCTGGCCCACGCCAGGAACCGCCATGACGCCGCCAAGGAAAACTGTTGCTGGAACATGGAACCAAAACGGCCGCGGAACTGAAAGAGCAACAAAACGCCGCCTTCCCCGAAGTCAAACCGGAACAACCGGAAAAAGCAGCCTGGCACCTTCCCGTCCTCCCCGCTCCTTCCACAGAACCATCAGTCCTCTTTAAAAGGTACGGCAGCATGGCCCTATTCCGGTGAACATGAATTTTTCTCTAAAAAAATCTTGCCAAATCCGGATAACCCTATATATTTTCTGCCACATGGATGCCGCAAGGCTCCGGTCATCCAAAGCGGATGTAGCTCAGGGGTAGAGCGCAACCTTGCCAAGGTTGATGTCGTGGGTTCGAATCCCATCATCCGCTCCATTTTTTGCCTTCGGGGTTATTGTAACCCCCTCATTTTACAAGGCCTCCCTTGGTAGCAGATTGTGTGATATTCAGCCCTATTACATGGTTTTGTTATGCACTGTGCTATACATCGACTTTCCGGTGCATAGCAGATTCAAAACCGCTAACACCACAACATTATGGCTGGAATTATCAAAAGAAAAGACACATGGTACGCCTGCTTCCGAGTTGGAGGCAAACTCAAGGTTCGTACCACCGGCATCAAGATCACTCCCTTGGTTACTCCAGGCAAATTGAAGAACGCCGCCATGAAAGAAGCTGAACTTCAGGCGCGCATCATCGCAGAAGAGCTGGAGAAGGAAGCAAAAGGGGCACTTCTAAATGCCGATGTTATCGTTTCACTCGCCGGGAACAAGGCCAAGTCCGTCCTGCGAAACAAAAAATACATGCCCAGCGTCAAGGATCATCTGCATCAATGGCTGGCGAACCGCCCCAACTGACGCGCCAATCTTCGTTACGGGAAGGCTATCCGGTGTTTTCTCGACTTTCTGGGACCCAAACAGGAAATGCCCCTGGACACGGTGACGGAGGCCCAGGCGCAAAGGTTCATGGAAAAATATTTGGAATTGCTGAGTTCCAAGACGGTAAGCATTTACCTATACGGTTTGAATGCGGCCTTTCAACAGGCAGTCAACGAACGGCTCTTTCCGTACAATTCTTTCAAGGGGGTGCGTTCCAGCAAGATCAACCGTGCCGATGCTACCGAAAGGCGCGCTTTTACAGTCGAGGAAGCTCAACGATTGACCGAAATCCTGCCGGGGGAATGGCCCGACATGATACGCGTCTGCCTTTATACAGGAGGCCAGCGTTTGGACGACATCGCTACCCTCCAATGGAAGCAAATTGACATGGAAGGTGGAAGCATTTCGATGACGGCCCAAAAAACCAAAAGGCACATGAACAAGCCCATCATCTTGCCTTTGAAGGAAGTTCTGGACAGACGGCTTGCAGCCGTGCGAGCGATTACGTATTTCCGGTAGCGGCAATGCGTCACGCGCAGGCGGATCATACGTCGAGCAAACTTTCCATCGAATTCAACGCTCTGCTGAAGAAATTCGGATACATTGAAAAGAATCCTCCAGCAGCGAAAGGAAACAGGCGGAGACTTGCACCTCTGAGTTTCCACAGTCTGCGCGCAACGGCAGTTACTGTTCTGCGTCTGGCGAATGTTCCTGCGGACTTGTGCCGGTTCATTGTCGGGCATGATCCTCCTTCTGCCAGCGGGTATCGGCAAGCATCCGGACCAGAGAAGCACGGCGGGAACGAACCACAGGCAGGTCGCCATGGCGCCAGCCGGGGGCATAGGCATGCAGCGGAAGTTCTTCCGGTTCCGCATCATCCAGGCAGGAGGCGTCCTGTGTGGAAGGAAAGGCTTCCACGGCATACCCCAGCCGGAGGAAGTCTTTTTCACCTTCCAGGAGTTCTCCCGGAGTCTGGAGCAGCAGGCAATGAATAGGAATATTCATGGAGAGACAGGGAAACAATTCCCAACCTACTTCTTCTTTCCCGAAAAATCCATCAGGAAAATGGAAAAACAAAAAGGCTCCCGGAACATCCGGGAGCCCTTTACAATAAAATATGGATTCTTCATGAGGGCTTTATGCGCTTTTGGAAAATCATCCATAAAAACTTGGTCTCCTGATAATATCAGATCACAAAAATTCCTGCCTAAAGGGAGAACCTCATCAAGGCAGGAATTGGGAGTTTTTTACTGATCTACTGACCAAACACTCTTTACCAGTGTTTTACTTAAGTTTTATCCGCATATCTTCATCTACTGCATCAAAATCCGCTAAAAAATCATCTATAGCTTTTATATCTTTATCGGCTATTTTAACTTGGGACCATTTAGTTGAGGATCATTCGGATCGAAGGTAGAAAGAACAAAAACAGCAGTCCTAAAAAATCAGAAATGTAAATACTATTATTCCTAGTAAATTCATACAAATTTCCGCTATCAGATTCTTGAATAGGATATCTACTGATCCATCTGCCATCCATAGGATTGAAATAATGGTAATTATAACAGACCAATCCTACATCGTCATCAGAATACTCGCTTGAGAAACGGAACGGACTCAGCTCGACTGCATTACCTTCCATCCTGATTACACTATCATAAGGCTACTTCACGTTTTTCATTTCAAGCCATTTTTCGGCATCAAAAGTCGCATGATAAGAAAACAGGTAAAATACCATTGAGCAAAAAAGAGCCCCGAAATATTTCGGGGCTCTTCATGTATCCTCATGGAAACCTCATTTCATCTGTTATCTATACCGATACATCGGACGTTTTTCAGAAACGGGCAGGCGATATCCCTCAAATTCCAAAGCATCCGTCCCATGACGAATTCTTTTTACATCCAATTCAAGCTCCCGTCCATCTTTCCGGAGTTTCCCTGTTTTCTCAGAAAAGGGAATTTCCATGAAGATGTAGAATCTATCAGAACGTTTTGGATCATAAGATGACTGATTGATCTTCACCAAATCTTTTGAAGATTCATTAAAATGAAACTCCTTTTTTATAATTTCCGGATCCCTGTACTTTGCCAGCAGAAAAGAAAAAGACGAACTTACAACCAAAGGACGCATCAGGGCAATCACCTGTTGTTCATCCATTCCTTGTTTCAGGCGTTTCGCCCTCTCCCTGATCTCCCGAATACTGTCGGAGGGATAATCCGTCCAAGAATAACGTTTGTAACCAGGTAAATACAAATCATCTACTTTTGGATTAAATTGATCATGAATGATTTCAATATGCTCAATATCGTTTTGTCCAATATTGTTGTGAGTACAGGAAATCAACGTACATAGAAATCCAATACAACAGGCAGAGGGTAATATTCTCATGATTCAAATTTAGTCTTTTTATTGGATTTACAACAGCACCATGATATTTTCAAGGTTCTTGTGACTTTGTTAGAGTTGGCTGGCGGCTCTTTTTCAAGTCCATTGTGGGATGTATCGGCAAGGCAAACTCCTCCTTTACACAGAGGTTCCGCCTCGTCTCCTGCATATGTCCATACAGGAGGTTTTCCCATACCAGGTTTTTTCGATGTATAGTAAGCCGTTCCCTCAAAGGTAGCTGTTCCTTCCGTAGGCCGTTCCTCGTGAGAAAACAGTTTAGCAAATGACCATGTATCTTTCATCGTTCCACTCACATTCCAGCTTTCTTTTTCTAAGCTCGACAGAGGAACAGAATTAGGATCTTCTTTATCACAGTTTTTAATTTTTCCCTTTATTTTGACTTCCTGATATATTACTCCATCTGGGTTCGTTTTTCCCTTAAGAATCCATTGAATATCCCAGCGGAAGTGTCCACACTCACCCGCTTTCTTTGAGATGCTTTTATAGCCTAATTCGGGAGGTCCTTCCACGCGAGGAGGCCCGCTGGGCAAAGGCTGTTGTTGAGACACGCTGATTAATCCAAGTCGATCAATTCCCAAATTGTTATTGAGAAATCTGTACATATTCAACGTACTATATTCTTCCATGGGGTCTTTCGTCAGCCACCGCCCGGAGAGGGCATGATAATATCTGTAATTATAATAGACCAATCCCAATTCGTCATCGGAATACTCGCTTGAAAAGCGGAACGGATTCAGCTCGGCTGCATTACCTTCCATCTTGACCACGCTACCATAAGGCCCGTATTCATACAAGGCTCTTCTTCCTGCCTGGATGCCAAACAGGGCTATCGTGTTTTTCATGAAGTCATGCGTGTAATACAAGTCTTCCTGATAGGTTCCCTTTTCATCAAACAGCCTCATGGCAAAAATGCGTGTCGCTGAAGATTCCATCGGGTCCCACAGGTAGGTCTTGCGCAGAACAGGTGTTGACTCTTCCGTTGTGTCGTGGGCATCCAGTTCCGCGATTTGCAGGTAATTCTGGTACAGGAAGCGCTTGCGGGAAATAAGAACCTCTCCCTCATAAACGGATTTCTCCACACGCCTTCCCCGGTAGTCATAACGGCATTCCACACGCTTGTCACCTTGCGTGAAGCTTACCGCCTGATTCAAGGCATTGTAGGCAATGGCCTACTCTTCCGTATCCATTCTAGTTCCTAACTGATTCATGTTCTATAATTGAATATAGTCTATTCTTCTCTCGTATAGAAGGATTTATTGGCTCTTCCAATTATTCATCAGCCGACAAAATCAAATAGAAAAAATAAAATGAATCGCACAAACAGGGAACAAAAGTAGTTGAAGTTCGTTTTTTAGTTCTTTGGATTCAGGGTAGATATTTATATTTTTATCATAATATTCTCCATGCATTCTCTTACCATCCTTTATCTCATCCTTGCAAGGAATAACAATATTCAATCGATTCTCACCCATTGTATGATTAACAATAAATAAATAGTCAGGAGCCAAAGCCTTTCTCGCATCTTGAGAACTTAACCCAACCCAATAATGCATTCTTTTTTTCTCAATTCCGACCTCAGACTTATCCGGTTTTACATATGGAAATACATAACGAAGAGCATTCTCCTTGTCATTATTTATCCTGTTGTTTTTCAAAGATTTCTTCATCCACGACATAAAAATTTTATGGTCATAGGAATAATTTCTTAATTGATAATATCCTCCAAGAACAACAATACACCTATTAAGCAATGAGGTGTCTTTTGTTGTTCCATAACAGGAATCGCGCAAATAAATTTCCATCTTTTGTTTAAGAGAATCTTTTACAATAAAAATATTTAAACGTTTCTGAGGATCAATAAGATCAAGCAGAGGAGACAAAATATTCTCTTGATGAGCTTCTTGCAAATATTTCACAAAATCACATCCTTCTTTATTATCTGATGAAATATCGCCCAAAATCTTTACTAAATTATCATCTTTCTTAAATATATTTTTATCTATAATATCAATTCTTTCAAGACAAGAATCCAAGCTCTTTGTCGTAGCAGTTTCCTGCCCCTGCGCAAAAAACGCAGGGGCAGGAAACATAAGAGTTAGAGTAAATACAACAATGTAATCAATCAATAAAATCCTCATATTTCAATTCTTTTACAGCACCAGTATCGTCACTGCAATCTTTTTCATTATATTGATCCACATATGTCCTAATTTCTTTTTTGCAAGTTTCTATGTATTTTTTTGAATCTGCAATTTCTTTCTGAAGGCGTGCAAATTCCCTTGGGTTTCGATACCCATATTCGTGTATGTCAAATTCGCAATTTTCAATATGCGCTTCTTCCATACACATATTTATCATCCTCAGAATGATCTTAGCCATCGTTGAAGCACAATCGTTAGAACAGTAATTTCTATCATCGTAAATCCAAAATTTATCGACGTAGAAATTCCACCATTCAATACTTAATGAAACATGATGGTATTCATGCTCTCGCACTGTAGAATAGATTGAATCATTGTGAGTAATAGCATCAGGGCTTGAAACAAAGTCCGTATTATAGTATAAGTTAAAACTAAGTTCTGCCTGATAACTGAGATGATAATAGGTTTTGGAACCAACTTCCTTCTCGCTGATTTGCGCCCCATGGTTATTAGCTGAAGGGACAGTCAAACCTGATGCACCAGCAGGCATACTGTTTCTTCCATTGGCAAGAATTTGCCCCGTTCTTGCAGGAGCAAGATCCAAGGCTCTGGGAGAACCTTCGTATTTTGAGACTACTGCTCCTAAATAATCATACAGCGTTACTGCTGCATTCGCCGCATGTATATAGAGATTTAAACCACCACTACTTCCTATTGGATCTCTACCGGTCCATCTACCATCCATAGGATTGAAATAACGGTAATTATAATAGACCAATCCTAAATCGTCATCGGCATACTCGCTTGAGAAGCGGAATGGATTCTGTTCGGCAGCATTGCCCTCCATTTTGATTATGTTACCATAAGGGCCGTATTCGTACAAGGCCCTTCTTCCTGCCTGGATGCCAAACAATGCCGTCGTGTTTTTCAACAAGTCATGCGTGTAGTACAGGTCTTCCTCGTAAGTTCCCGCTTCATCAAACAGGCTCATGGCAAGAATGCGTGTCGCTGAAGATTCCATCGGGTCCCACAGGTAGGTCTTGCGCAGGATAGGTGTTGCCTCCTCCGTTGTATCGGTGGCATCCAGTTCCGCGATTTGCAGGTAATTCCAGTACAGGAAACGTTTGCGGGCAACAAGGGCTTCCCCTTCGTACACGGATTTCTCCACACGCCTTCCCCTGTAGTCATAACGGCATTCCACACGCTTGTCACCTTGCGTGAAGCTTACCGCCTGATTCAAGGCATTGTAGGCAACGGTCCATTCTCCCGTGGCTGTCCTGATTTTCGTCTGGTTCCCGGCAGCGTCATGTTCCGGAACGAACACAGCCTGCTCTCCTTCCCCAATGGAAGTATACTGGTTGAGTTCATTGGTTTCATACGCAGTGGGAACAGCCGTGCCTTCCCAGGACATTTCCCGGTTGCCGATATTGTCATAGGCGTAGCTGTAGGTTCCTCCACGGCTCATGGCGTCGGCAGTCAGCTCTCCACGGTCATTATACGTGTAGGCATGTGTCAAATCGGGACTGGGTGTGTTGAAATAATCCTTTTTCGTCACGGGGCGTCCCAGGGAGTCATAGGTGTAATCAACCTTGGCCGGATAGTTCTGACCTCCCGGACGCAGATAATCCACTTTAATGACCAGATTCCGCTTTTCTTCCCGTGTGTACCATCTCTTCAGCGTATTGGGATAGTTCAGCGTCTCCAGCAGACCGTTATTGGCATTGTAGCCATAGGTAAACGGAGTTGCGGCTTCATTGAGAGCAACGGTGGAAAGCCTTCCGGCAACATCGTAACCCAGTGCCGTCTGCTGAACAGTGGCATTGCCGTAGTCCAGGCTGTAACCGCCGTCCCTGCCCAGGCTGTCCTTTCGGTACGTCAGGATGCCCGGCGCCAATCCCGCCGTTGTTTCCGCCTCCAGTTCATTGTACTGGTTGTAGGAGAATTCCCGGGTTCCGGCATCGTCTGTCACACGGGTCATCTGCGCCAGATGGTTGTAGGCATAGGCAATGCCAGGAGTTCCGTCACTGAACGTAACGGACGTGTTCACTCCCTTGGGCAAATCATATCCATAGGTCGTCCTCACTCCACGGGCATCCGTGGTGTTGGCAATCATGTTCAGGATATTGTAAGCCGTATCTTCATGGGTTCCATCCGGATAGGTTTTGCGCATCAGCAAGCCGCCAGCCTTGTGGTAGGTCCAGGTGGTCGTGTCCCCGTCCGGCCGCTCCCTGGGATCGGTCGTGATGGTTTCACCACTTGTCCGGAACGTGCGCAGGCTGGTGAGATGGTCGGCATTGTCATAAGAGAAGACGGCCGGCTGAAGGGCCGTTCCCCATTCTGCAATCTTTCTCCCCCTCATGTCATAGGCGTAACAGGAGGTATGCCCCAAAGCGTCCGTGATGACCGTAGGAGAGTCGATGGGTTCCCCATAAGCATAAGTGGTGGCATTGCCCGCAGCATCCGTTACGCTGACTGTCCGCCCGGCGATGTCCTGGACAGTCGTTGTCACATTGCCACGAGCATCCGTGGAGGCGAGAACAATGCCTGTTTCCGTGTAGCTGCGGGCAATACTTGTCGTTACTCCGGCATAATCAGTACGGGACACAGCCATGCCATCCACGATCAGGGAGCTTGCCGCAGTTTCACACCCCGGGATTTTGTTCTTGCTGATTCGCTTGGCATCTCCGGCATACTCCGTCCAGGCAACAGTTTCCTGCCCTCTCGGGTCAATAGAAACCATCCTGTCTTTCAATGTCGGGGATAGGGAGGAAATCAATACCTTTTCCGTGAGGGAATAGGTTGTTCCCTGGCTGTTGTTCATAGTTATGGTCGTTCTCCTGTAGATACCCTCATCCCCCTGTTCAGCCGCATAGGAATAAGTCGTGATGCGGGAATTGGTGGCATCGGGATGATCGTCCAGCTTCCATGTTTTCTTCGTTACATTACCGAAGGCGTCGTATTCCTTCAAGGTTGGAGCCATGGCGGTAGCAGGCGTTCCCGCATCCACCTCCGTCTTGACAAGATGCCCCCGTTCATCATACGTGAACCGGCTGTAATAGAAACTGCCCAGAGCATTGGCCGTGGCCGTGCGGATGACTTCCCCATAACCGTTGGTGATTTCCCGGAACGTTGCTACCGGGTCTCCTTCAGCCTGCGCTTCCAGCGTGACTTTCCGAATGCCATCCTCAATGATGTCAATCCTGTGAGACAGTTCTTTCTGTCCCGTCCCTCCCTGGTAGAGAAGAGTACCGTCAGGGGCAGTCGTCCGAATCAGGGTTGCTCCATGGGGAAGCGTCGCCGTCGTCGTTAATCCGTCGTCGCTATAGGCATAGGTCGTAACCCTTCCCAGTTCATCCGTCTCGGAGCTGACGCGCCCCAGCACGTCATAAGCCGTCCGGCGCACAGTGCTCATGGCTCCAATGTCCTTTCTCTCCTCAACTACACGCCCCAGGGCATCCCTCGTATAGGAGATGATGGTTTCAGGGGTAGTCTCCGTCGCAGAGCGGATCATTTCCACCAACCGCCTTGCGCTGTCATAGCCATAGCTGGTCAGGATGCCGTCTTCGTCTTTTTCCCATAGGGGACGCCCGTCGCACATCAGTTCCCGTTCCGTTATTCGTCCGTTGCCGCGCGTCTTCCTGATCCAGCGGTTCTGAAGGTCGAACTCGTAGCCGGCGCTGTCCAGCAGCGACCAGGTTCCATCCGTCAGCAGGATGTATTCCTCCGTCCTGACCGTGTTGCCTTCCGCCGAGATGAAGGACACCATTCGGCGGCTCTGCCCCGGTACGGGCGCTCCGTCGATTTGCGTTTCCTCCGTCACGGTATAGGCCGCTCCATGCCAGATTGTAAGTTCGTAAGAATAAACCCTCTGTACGCCGTCAATACCCTGGCGCATCTTGAGGCGTCCCCTGGCATACGGATTGGGCGCGGAGGCCAGCCATGTTTCCGTCACTTCCAGCCGCGTTCCTTCAGCCCCAAGCGCGGTCGTCCTTTCTTCCACGCGCCTGACGTCGTTTTCTTCCGTATAGGTATAAAGCGTCTGGTTCAACTGCACGTCCGCCTTGTTCTTTTGCCGAAGTATGGTGGTCACTTCTGCGGGATCGTGATCGTTGAACTTCGCTTCGCAGTAGGTCGTCTTCACTCTCTTTTCCGCAAAGCCTTTATACGGAGTGGAAACGAGAGTCTGACGACCCAGACGATCCTGTTCGTACTTGACTTCGGAACCGTCCGGACGCGTTTCTTTCGTCAGAACCCCGTTGGCGGAATATTCATAAGAAGTCGTGCGGGCCATGTCGGAACCGTAACCTTCCGTTCTGCTCATCAGCAGATTGCCCTGCGGGGTGGATTTGTAGTTCTCCATCAGGCTGGAAACCGCCATTCCTTCTTCCCCCATCCGCACTTCTGTCAGCAGGTTCCATTCCTCTTCGGAGACCTCCGTGCGCGTCCTGACCGTATGAATAGCGGAGTCTCCCGTGCCCTTGCCCAGACACCATACCTCTCCATTCTTCCACCAGGTTGTGACAAAATCATTCCTTCCGGGCGTTCTTTCCGTCACGCTCGCCTTGTCCCCTTCCTCATTGCGGGCAAAAACAAAGCGCTTGAACGGCTCTCCCGTCACGGCATAAAGCCCTGTCGTCTCATCCTTGGCTCCTACCTGGGAAGGAAGGTACAGGGCCAGCGTATAGCCCGCTTCCGTCACGTCCTGCACGCTGGCAAGGCCGTCTGAAATATTGCTCACCTGCCGCAGGGAACCATCTTCCGCATACACCACATCCATGAAGGCATGAAAATCCGCTTCCGTGAGCTGCTGGCCGCTGGATGCCGTAAAACGCACGGGATCTCCCGTTTCCACGGAATAGACCATCTTGCAGCCATTGGCTTCCGCCACTTCAATGTAAACCGGATTGGAAACGACTGGTGTAAAATCTTCTCCCAGCATCCGGGCGCGGTTGGTCAGGCGCGTGTTGTAGCCGATGTTGCCCACACTTCCGTTGTCCTCTTCCCCCTGGGTGATGAAGTAATAGGCCAGCAGGGAACCTTTCCGAACGGCTACCATGCAGTTGTTGCTCAAGCCTTCCGTGGGTTTGAGCAATTTGCTGTGCAGCACATGGCGGAACAACAGGGCGGAGGGGGACCAGAGGCGTTCTGTAAATTCCTCCTCCACGATTTCAATCTGGCCTCCGGGTACGCCGGGCAATCCCCGGAACAGGCCGAAGTTGCACTGCCAATACATGCTTTCCTGGGAGGCATCCGCCGCCACGTTCGTTCCTGCGGAGGAGCCGGACACCGTAGAACGGGCCAGCCGGGAGGACATGCGGGCGGAGGATGGGGAGGAACTGGGGGTGGTTCCCCCGCTGGGGGTGTCCGGGTCCTCACAAACTTCCTTGCCGTCACATCCCTTCTTGCATACCACCGGCTTGTTTTCTGCGGGTACGATGTCGTAGAGCTCCACCTGGACTCCGTTGAGGTAGGAGTCGAAACGCGAGACGTTGCCGGATTCCGGCTTGTAGTCGATGTTGGTGTGGGAAAGGAAGGCCTGGTGCCATCCCGCTTCCAGTTCCACGGTGACAGGATCGGATTCCCGGTATTGTCCCGAATCGGCAATGCTGGCTGTCTGGCCTCCCAGCGTAAAATAACCATAATCGTCCGCGCCGATTTTGATTTCATAAGAGCCTGCGGTTTCAATTTTGATGTAGCCGTCCCAAAGGGTCGTCTTTTCGGGAGCGGGAGCTTCCACATTCAAATGGGGCTGGTCGCCTTTCAGTTGGCCTTCCCATTTGTCCAGGGGAAATTCCGCTTCAAGTAAAGTAACAGGAGTATTCATGATTTTAATTTAATTTGTTGATGTTGATATGAAGGTGCAACCGCCCTGGAAAATGCCCGGAAGGCTGGCGGCTGCCAGGGACCTTTCCGGGAGAAATATACAGAAAAAAAAGTGCAGTGGGTTATCTCCCTCGGCCATTCATGAGGTGTGATAGCACAACGTCGGATTTTTTGTAAAATAATGGATTTTTTGTATTGTCTGAATAATTGATGATCTTTACTTTACAGGCAAACATCCGGACACGTTATGCTACCGCACATTTATACCTATGCCTCTTTGCAGGGCATCAGGAAGACGGTCTTGTTGTCCAGGCGCGTGGCACCCAGGGCAGCTTTCACGGTGATCTGTTCGCGCACGTCCACGTATTCGGAACGGGCCTCCACGCGGAACTGCGCGTCCCTCCGAGTCTTCCAGCTCCAGCAGCGTTCCACCGACCAAGGAAAGCAATCCCTGCCAATCCTGTTCTGATCCCTGCGATGATATTTGCACCACTGGCAACGCCGCATTCGCTAAAGTTGTCCAGCCGGACGGTTCTTCCCAGACGTTGAATCTCTCCACCGGCAGCGTCCATTCCATGACCACCAAAACCGGGGCCATTATTTCGAAACAGTCCTACGATTCCCAGGTCCAGATTTCCAAAAACAGCCAGGGGAACATCAACAGCATCACCAGTTCCAGGGACGGCATGCTGAGTTTCAGCCGTTCCTCCAACAACCTCACCATCTCCCAATACGGAGTCTCCCAGGCTTCCAGGAATGTTCGCGGAGAAGCCGTCCCGCAGGGAGCTCCCGTCAAGGTTTATTCCTACGAGTGGAACCCCGTCAAAAGGGCGATGATCATTACAAGCCGAAGCCCCCCTCCGGAATTCCGCCAGAAGGGAAAAATTAGACCATACCCATCCATTTTCCATTCTTACCCGTCTTTCTACACGGAGCCGTCCCCCGGGAAACAGAAAACTGGGTTGAGACAATGGAATCCCCTTAAGTGGCATTAGCAGCGTTCATTTTCATTCCTGGCAGATAATACCCCGCAGCCGGAGAGCCATTCCGGGCGTTCTGCCCGTATGCTCCTGCTTTGCCGCTCAAAAAAGCGCCAGCATGAAAGCGGACGGCCTTTCCCATTCCATCCGGAAAGCGGTAACCGCTGTTAAGACAGACTCCGGCCCCCCTATCTGCACCATCTCTTCAACGAAAGAGCTCTTTTTCTGGTCGTTCAGATAAGGTCGGTGTCGGCACTTCTATACGCCGTCCCAATTCTCAACCCGGAATAAACCAATGAATAATACGACTCAATCAGGGACCTCTCCAACAGGCCCCGCTACAACCAATAACGCTCCGGCGGTAAAATCCGTCCTTCGCATGGGGGTATTTACGCTCGCCATGATTAACGTTTCCGCCATTGTCAGCTTGCGCGGCATGCCGGCGGAAAGCACGTACGGACTCAGTTCCGTTTTTTACTATATTTTTGCAGCGGTCTTTTTCCTGGTGCCCGTCTCCCTGGTAGCCGCGGAACTCACCACCGGATGGCCGCAGAAAGGCGGCGTTTACCGTTGGGTAGGCGAAGCCTTCGGCAAAAAATGGGGGTTCCTGGCTATCTGGCTGCAATGGATTGAAAGCACCATCTGGTTTCCAACCGTGCTAACCTTCGCCGCCGTCTCCCTGGCTTTCATGGGACCCGGACAGCGATGGGATGAAGCTCTTGCCGCCAACAAGTGGTATGTGCTCATCGTGGTGCTGTGCGTGTACTGGGCGGCTACCCTGCTCAACCTGCGCGGCATGAAAACTTCCGCAGGCGTCACCAAATGGGGCACCATCATCGGAACCATCATTCCGGGCGCCATCCTGATTCTGCTGGGCCTGAGCTATTGGGCCGGAGGCAACCCGATTCTGCTGGACATGAGCTGGGACAAGCTGATACCGGATATGAGCAATTTCAACAACCTCGTTCTGGCCGCCAGCATCTTCTTGTTCTATGCAGGGATGGAAATGTCCGCCGTGCATGTGAAGGACGTGAATGATCCCGGCCGCAACTATCCGCTGGCCATTCTGATTTCCGCCATCATTACGGTACTCATTTTCGTTCTGGGCACGCTGGCCATCGGCTTCATCATTCCGAACTCCCAGATCAACCTGGTGCAGAGCCTGCTGATTTCTTATGACAGTTACTTCAGCTTCTTCGGCCTCGGCTGGATGAACTGGATTCTGGCGCTTGCGCTGGCCGTAGGCGTTCTGGCCCAGGTAACAGCGTGGGTGGGAGGTCCTTCCAAAGGCTTGTACCAGGTAGGCTTGGCTGGCAACCTGCCGCCCGTCATGCAGAAGCGGAACAAGAACAACGTCCAGATGGGTATCCTGCTCATTCAGGGCTGCATCGTCACCCTGCTTTCCATCATGTTCGTGATCATGCCTTCCGTGCAGTCCGCCTACCAGATTATTTCCCAGCTTACCATCATCCTGTACCTCATCATGTACATGCTGATGTTCGCCTCCGGCATTTATCTGCGCTACCGGGAACCGAATACGCCCCGCACTTTCCGCATTCCCGGAGGCAAGACCCTCGGCATGTGGATTGTAGGCGGCCTCGGCTTCCTGGCCAGCCTGGCGGCCTTCCTGGTGAGCTTCATTCCGCCGAACCAAATTACCGTCGGCAGCAATACGATGTACATTATGCTTCTGGTGATAGGCACCTTCATCTTCGCCGGCATTCCTTTCATCATCCATGCCATGGCCAAGCCCTCCTGGAAGCGGCCTGTGGATCCTGAAGACGCCTTCGAACCCTTCGGATGGGAAAAAACTAATGGAACCCATTCTACAGTAACCCCAATCCATACCATATCCCATGAGTAACGTCCCTTCCAATGAACAAATCCAGACGGCTGTGGACAACGCGTACGCCTACGCCAAAACGGTCCAGGGAGGCAAAAACGCCTCCTACATCCCCGCTCTGGCGCAAGTCCCCTCAGACTTGCTGGCGATTGCCGTAGTCACTGTCAACGGAGATATCCTGACCGCAGGCTCCGCGGACACGCCCTTTGCCATTGAATCCATCTCCAAGGCCTTCAACCTGGCCTACGTCATGGATCTGATCGGAATGAAGGAGCTGCGCACGAAGATCGGGGCAGACCCCACCGGGGAGCCCTTCAACTCCGTGATGGCGATTGAGCTGCACGGCGGCAAGCCCCTCAACCCCCTGGTCAACGCAGGGGCCATGGCGACAGTCAGCCTGGTCAACGGTTCGGACTCCGATGAAATATGGGCGAACATGATCCATAATTTCAACAACTTCGCCAATACGGCCCTGACCGTGAACCAGGAGATTTACAAGTCGGAAAGCGCCACCAACCAGCACAACCGCGGCATCGCGTGGCTGTTGGACAGCTACGGCTATTTTTACAATACGCCGCCCATGATCGTGGACCTGTACACCCGCATGTGCTCTCTGAACATCACCACCTCCCAGCTGGCGCTGATGGGCGCCTGCTATGCCAACGGGGGCGTCAACCCCGTCAGCAAAAAGCGGGTGGTGAAGGATGAGAACGTTTCTCCCATCCTCGCGGAAATGTGCATGTCCGGCCTCTATGATTCCACAGGGGACTGGATGTACAAGGCAGGCGTTCCGGCCAAGTCCGGCGTGGGTGGCGGCCTAGTGGCCGTGGTCCCCGGCAAGATGGCCATGGCGGCCTTCTCCCCGCCCCTGGACCCCGCCGGAAACACCGTGAAGGGCCAGGCAGCTCTTCAATCCATTATCAAGGAATTGAATCTGAACCTTTTCCGGAGCTAATCCGGGATGAGAAGGTAAACCCGCGGAGCCAAGATCCGAAAGGATACCCGCGGGTTTACTGTATCCCGGCCACACGAAATAACGCCCCGCCTTCCGCGCTTGCCGGAAATTGACTGTCCAGCCGCGGGCGTTAAGTCCTGTTTGAAAAATTGCACCACTGCATGGGTACGCCGTCTTCCATGGCATGGAAGCCATGCTTTTCATAAAAGGCGGCGTTCCTGCTCTCCTCCGGCATGATTTCAATGTACAGGTAGTCCTTGTACTTCTCCTTGACCATTTCCATCATTTTTCCCGCAATTCCCCTGCCGTGATAGTCGGGATGCACCAGGACATAGTGCATGTAGGCTACCAGCTCGCCGTCGTCCAGCAACCGCACCAGCCCGACCAGCCGGTCGCCATCCCACGCGGTAAATACCGTGGACGAATTCATCAGGGCCTTGTACAACCGGGCCAGATACTGGCCGGAAATCCATCCAACGGACAGGAACAGCTCCTGCACTTTTTCCCTGGTAAACTTCTTTTCTTCCGTAAAAACAATCATTTTCCCTCTTGGTTCAAGCTGATGGCCGGAACGCGGCATGACGTCCGCATGCCAGGCCATGGGCCTTATGATAAAGGCCGCAGACCCCGGAGACAAGCAACGATCATCCATTCCTTCATTCTTCATTAAACAGCATGAGGAGAGCCGGAGGCGCCTGAGGCATTCCTCCACATGGATCACATGGAAGCTGGCTTCCGGACCAGCCCGTGCCGTTCTCCATGGCAGATGAAGCCAGTGCGCCCTTATAAATGGCTTTCCGCCGCCGGAACCGCAGAAGTTGTTTTTCCGTGCCCTTCCCGTGTTTTAAGGACTTGCCACCACAGCATTTTTCCTTAGAGTCTTTCCGGTATGCTTGAAGCCCTGCAAAACGCCTTCTTCCAGACCGGGGACGCGCTCACAACCTGGCTGTCCGCCTTCAGCAGTTTCCTGTGGGGATGGCCTCTGCTCATCATGCTGCTGGGCACTCACCTGTACCTCACCGTCATTCTGCGCTTTCCGCAGCGCTACCTGCTCAAGGCCCTGAAACTGTACTTTGTGAAGGACCATACGGACAAGGGGGACATTTCCCCGTTCAGTTCCCTGATGGTGGCCCTGGCCGCCAACATCGGCGCGGGCAACATCATCGGCGTGGGGGTGGCGATTGCCGCCGGAGGGCCGGGGGCCATTTTCTGGTGCTGGCTGACGGGCGTTCTTGGCATGGCTACACGGTATTCCGAGGGGCTGCTCGCCATCAAGTACCGGGTGGAAAACAAGGACGGCAACATGAGCGGCGGCCCCATGTTTGTGCTGGAACGCGGCATGAAATGCAAATGGCTTGGCGTAGCCTTTGCCGTGTTCACGGCCATTGCCGCCTTCGGCATCGGCAACCTGACGCAGGGGAATGCCGCGGCGGAACAGCTCCACCACGCCTTTGCCATTCCCTCCTGGGGAACGGCTGCGGTGCTGACCATCCTGACGGCCCTGGTGATGCTGGGAGGCATCCGGAGCATTGCCAAGGTATGTGCTTTCTTCGTCCCGTTCATGGCGGTAATTTACATTATAGGCTGTGTCTACATCCTGGCCGTGCAGTCCCACTACATTCTTCCGGCCATCCGGTACATTCTGGACTGCGCCTTTACCGGGGAAGCCGCCGCCGGGGGCGTGGTGGGCGCCGCCGTCATGACAGCCATGCGGACCGGCGTGGCCCGCGGCCTTTTTTCCAATGAAGCCGGGCTGGGCTCCGCCGCCATCGCCTCCGCCGCCGCACAGAACCGCAACCCCGTACGGCAGGCGCTCATCTCTTCCAGCGGACCGTTCTGGGATACCGTGGTCATCTGCGCACTCACGGGCATTGTGCTGACTACCAGCATCCTCGCCCACCCGGATATTTCGTCCAGTGACGGCCCCCGGCTCACTACGCTGGCATTCAGTAAAATTCCTTATGTGGGCTCCCCCCTCCTGACGGTCAGTTTGGTCACTTTTGTAGTCTCCACCATCCTGGGCTGGTCCTACTTTGGGGAAAAAGCCCTGGAGTACCTGGGGGGCATCCGGCTGATCACGCCTTACCGCGTCATCTGGGTGGCGGCGGTCTTTACCGGCTGCGTTTCCAAGATAGACCTGGTATGGGTGTTTGCGGACTGCGCCAACGGCCTGATGGCCCTTCCCAATCTTATTTCACTGCTGGCCCTTTCCGGAGTGCTTGTCCAGCAAACGCGGTACTACCTCTGGCAGCACAGGCTGGACGATTATGACGATTCCCACATTCCGGAAGGCAAATAACGATTTTTTTAAATTCAGATTCAAATAATTCTTGCCTTTCAGCCTCCGGTAGTATTTACTTCGCCGCGCAGTCCCTGCAAACCTAAAAGTCGCGTTCGTCTAGCGGTCTAGGACTCCCGCCTTTCACGCGGGCAACACGGGTTCGAGTCCCGTACGCGATGCCAGCTTTACCGCCGCAGCAGTTACGATGCTTCCGCCCCTCCTTACCAGGGAAGGCATATTGGAAAGACGTAATGGCTGCGGTTTTCTTTTGGTCCGGTTCCTCCGGAATCAGGAAAGCGCGGACAGGACGGCAGGAAGCGGTATCCCCCTCCTTTTCAAATGCCGGAACATGTCTTACATCCCCCGGATTTGGCTTTCAGAAAGCCCTGTTATCTTTTAGAATTCCTTACACGCAAACGCCATGGATTACACACCTCTCATTGAAAAACGCCGCCAGCGCCTGGAAGAATTGGAAACGGTCATTGCCGAACCGGATTTTTTCAATGACCAGAAGCGGGCCTCGGAAACCATGAGGGAGCACCGCCGCCTGAAGGAACTGATGGACACGTGGGATGCCCTGAACGCCACGGAACAGCAGCTGGCTGACAACCAGGAGCTGGCGAAGACGGATGATCCGGAACTGGCGGAGCTGGCCTCCCTGGAGATCCCGGAACTGGAAGCGGCGCTGGAAAAATTGCGCAGTGACGTCCAGTACAGCCTTCTCCCCCGCGACACGACGGAAGACCGGGACGCCATTATTGAAATCCGCGCCGGAACGGGCGGGGATGAAGCATCCCTGTTTGCCGGAGACCTGCTGCGGATGTACCAGCGTTTTGCGGAAGAACGCGGCTGGCGCTTTGAGCATCTGGAAAGCAGCCCGTCAGACGTGGGCGGCTTCAAGGAAGTCGTCTGCCGCATTGCCGGGGAAGAAGTGTTCCGCTTCCTGAAGTATGAAGGGGGCGTGCACCGTGTGCAGCGCGTGCCCGCCACGGAAACGCAGGGACGCATCCACACCTCTACCGCCACCGTGGCCGTCATGCCGGAAGCGGAGGAAGTGGACATAGAAATCCGCCCGGAGGACCTCCGCATTGAAGTGTGCCGTTCCGGAGGCGCAGGCGGCCAGCACGTGAACAAGACGGAATCCGCCGTGCAGATCTGGCACATCCCTACGGGCGTCTATGTCCGCTGCGAGGAAGAGCGCAGCCAGATGAAGAACCGTGAAAAAGGCATGAAGATTCTGCGCGCCAAGCTCTTTGAAGCCAAGAAGCGGGAAGAGGCGGAAAAATATTCCGCCGCACGCCGCAACCTCATTGGCTCCGGCGGCCGTGAAGAAAAAATCCGGACGTACAATTTCCCGCAAAACCGCCTGACGGACCACCGCATCGGCTATACGTCCCACAATCTGGACGGCATCCTGATGGGGCAGATGGAAGACCTGATCATGGCTCTCCAGCATGCGGAAATGCAGGAACGCCTGGCGGAAGCCGGCATGTCCTAACCCCCTTTTCCTTTCATGAAAACCCTACTGGAAGTTCTTCAGTCCGGCACGGACTACCTGGCGCGCCAGGGCTGTGACGAGGCGCGCGCCACCATGCAGCACCTGATGGCCCATGTTCTGCACTGCAACCGCACGGCTCTTTACTCCCGGTTTGACAGGCCTGTTGAAGAAGCGGAACTGGCTCCCCTCCGCGAGCTGCTGAAACGAAGGGCGGCGGGAGAACCGCTGCAGCACCTGCTGGGGTTCACGGAATTTTTCCGGAGGGATTTCCTGACGGACGCGCGCGCCCTGATTCCCCGCCCGGAAACGGAAGAACTGGTGGAAATGGTGTTAAAGAAAATCCCGGACCGTCCGGTACGCGTGCTGGACATGGGTACCGGTTCCGGCATCATCGGCGTCACGCTGGCTCTGGAACTCAAGGAGCGCGCGAAGGAAGTCGTTCTGGCGGACATTTCCCCGCAGGCTCTGGACCTGGCGCTGGAAAACGCCATGCGGCTGGGAGCCAGGGTCTCCACCGTCCAGACGGACCTGTTTGAAAACATCCCCCTGGAAAAACCGGTCCTGCGCCAGGAAGGAGCGGATTCTTCCGCTTCCGTGCCTGAGGAGGAAGAGAAGGATGCCGGACGGGAAATGCGCTTTGACGTCATCGTGGCCAACCTGCCCTACATTGCGGATGGAGAGGAGCTTGCCCCGGAAGTTATGAAAGATCCCCATACGGCCCTGTTCGGAGGCCCGGAAGGCTGGGAAATCATTGAACGCTTTCTGGCCCGCGCCCGGGACTACCTGAATGAAAACGGCTTCGTAGCCCTGGAAATCGGACATGACCAGGCGGCAGCCGTCACGCAGATCATGGACGGCTACGGCTATAATTACATTGAAGTGCTGAAAGACATGAGCGGCGTAGCCCGCTTCCCCTTCGGTTATCATTAACAATTATTCCTTCCCCCCTTTCACTCCATGCAGGCGGCGCGCATTCTGGTTGACGGACAAAGCGATCTGGTGCTGGACTACGGCATTCCGCCGGAAGCGGGGGACGTCAGGCCGGGCTGCCGCGTGCAGGTTCCCCTGCGCAACAGGACGGCCACCGGCACTGTTCTTACGCTGTCCGAGCCGGACCCTGCCTGGAAGGACAGGCTCAAGCCCATTCTGAAACTGATCGACCCGGAACCCTTGATTTCTCCGGTCATGATGAATCTGGCTTCCTGGGCGGCGGACTATTATTCCGTAGCGCTGGACCAAATGATCCGCTGCCTGCTCCCGGAAACCGTCCGTCAGGAAAACACGGCGGAAAAAATGCGGAAAATGGTGCATCTGGAAAAACGTCCGTCCCGTGAGGAGCTGGATGCCCTGTACCGCAAAGCGCCCCGGCAGGCCCAAATGCTGGATTATTTTTCATCTGCGGAACAGATGGAAGCGCCTCTGGCCGCATTCGGCACGGGGGCTCTGAACATCGCCCGCAGCCTGGCGGCCAAGGGCTTCATCTCCCTGAAGGAGGAATCCGTGCACCGCGACCCCAGCACCGGAGAGCAGTTCGTCCCCAGCCAGCCCATGAAGCTGAACGACCAGCAGCAGAAGGCGCTGGAAGAAATCACGGCCATGTGCACGGCGGAGCACAAAAAACCGGTGCTCCTGCAAGGAGTCACCGGCTCCGGCAAAACGGAGGTTTACCTTCAGGCCGTCTCCCAAATGGTGAAATCCGGAAAATCCGCCCTGATCATGGTACCGGAAATCTCCCTGACGCCCCAGACCGTCCAGCGCTTCAAATCCCGTTTTGCGGAACTGCCCTCTTCCGTGGCGGTGCTGCACAGCCTCCTATCGGACGGAGAACGCTTTGACGAATGGCACGCCATCCGTTCCGGAAAAGCACGCATCGTCATCGGCCCCCGTTCCGCCGTCTTCGCCCCTCTTCAGAACCTGGGGCTGGTGATTGTGGATGAGGAGCATGACGCGTCCTACAAGCAGGAAAGCTCCCCCCGCTACCACGGGCGGGACCTGGCCGTGCTGCGCGCCCATCTGGAAGACTGCGCCGTGGTCCTGGGCTCCGCCACCCCTTCCCTGGAAAGCATCCATAACGCCCTGACCGGAAAATATTCCCTGGTGAAGCTGACGGAAAGGGCGGACGGCCAGCAGCTCCCCCTCATCCGCATTCTGGACATGAAGACGGAGGGCAGAAACAAATCCGGCCCCAACGTCATCTCCGAGCGGCTCAGAATGTCCATCGACCGGCGGCTGGACAAGGGGGAACAGGTCATCCTTCTGCTCAACAGGCGCGGATTCGCACGCTCCATCCAGTGTCCGGACTGCGGCCACGTGGTGACGTGCCTGCACTGCTCCCTGCCCCTGACCTACCACCGTACGGAGGACCGCCTCATGTGCCACCTGTGCGGGTTCAAGGCCCTGCCGCCCCGCACCTGCCCGGAGTGCAGGTCCGCCAATATCCTGCTCCAGGGGTACGGTACCCAGAAGGTGGAGGAAATCCTGCGGCGCACCTTTCCTGCGGCGCGCATCACGCGCGTGGATGCGGACGTGGCCCGGCGCAAAAACGCCGTCAGAACCATTCTGAACCAGTTCCGCGCCCATAAGATAGATATTCTCCTTGGCACCCAGATGATTGCCAAGGGGCTGGACTTTCCCAACGTGACGCTGGTGGGCGTGCTGAACGCGGACCTGGGTCTCCATATCCCGGATCCCCGCGCGGGAGAGCGCACCTTCCAGCTTCTGACGCAGGTGGCGGGCCGCGCCGGCCGCGGCGACCTTTCCGGGGAGGTCATCATCCAGACCTTTACCCCCCAGTCCCCTTCCCTGCAGTACGCCCGCCATCACGATACGGACGGCTTTGCGGCGCAGGAGCTGGAAATGCGCCGCTCCTTCGACCTGCCGCCTTTCACCCACATCGCCGTGCTGACCATACGCTCCCAGCATGAAAACATGGCGGAATTCGCCACGCGCACGCTCGCGGCGCGCCTCCGCGGCATGCTGCCCCCTCCAGCCACGATGACGGACCCCATGCCGGCGCCCATTCCCCGCGCACACGGCCAGTTCAGATTCCAGATCACGGTCAAGGGGCCGTCCGCCCGCATCCTCTCCCGCACCCTGCGGAAGCTGGTGCAGGAAGCCGGGCTGGGGGACGACCTGACCGCCGTGATCGACGTGGACGCCATGTCATTCATGTAAGCCGCCTTGCCAAATCCGGACGGCCGCATTAAAATTCCGGCACAACACAACTTACTATTATGCTGCTTCATTTCTACAAGATGACGGGCGCCGGAAATGACTTTGTCATGGTGGACAACCGTGACCTGGAACTTTCCTCCGTGCTGGACAAGGAGACCATTGAAGCCCTGTGCGACCGCCGCTTCGGCATCGGGGCGGACGGCCTGATTGCCGTGGAACCGTCCCGGGGCAAAGGGGGAACCGTGCGCATGCGCTATTACAATGCCGACGGCGGAGAAGCGGAAATGTGCGGCAACGGAGCCCGCTGCTTCGGCAACTTCGCCGCGGCCCTGCTTCATCACGACAAATCCGCTCCCCTCCCCTTTGAAACGATGGCCGGCATCGTGACCGCCACCTTTGAAAAGGACGGGAATGTCACCGTGAACCTGACGGATCCCCACTCCCTGCAGCTCTTTGTGCTGAATGCGGACCCGGCGGTGGGGGCGGACGTCCACTTCCTGAATACAGGCGTTCCGCACGCCGTAGCGTTTCTGGACAAGCTGGACGGCCTGGACGTTCCCCGTCTGGGCGCCTACCTGCGTTACCATAGCGCATTCTCTCCAAAAGGCACCAACGCCAACTTCGCCAGAATCCTGTCTCCGGGGCACATCGCCATACGTACTTATGAACGCGGCGTGGAGGATGAAACGCTTGCCTGCGGAACGGGCATGACCGCCAGCGCGCTGCTGCACGCCGTATTGACGGATGCCCCTTCACCCATTCAAGTGGACGTAGCGGGAGGGGACACGCTCAAAGTAGGCTTCCAGCGCACGGGAGACCGCTTTACCAGCGTGACGCTGACCGGACCGGCGGACCTCGTCTTTACCGGAGACATAGAACTCTGACCGGCCCCTCGCGGAAAAACGCCGTTGTCCTCCGTCATCAGGGAGCATGCCTGTTCAGCAGGGAACACTCTGCCTTTACATAACCGCCGTAATTGTTGCAGAATGCCTTGTACACGGCAGGGCCCATATTCGTCTCGCAATAATACTTTACGGTAATGCAGTCCTTCTTGCGTTCCACATTCAGAAAACGGCTGGACAGCAGAACCAGGTTGCTCTGGTAATTCCACAGGGCCATGTCACGCGCCATTTCCTCATTGATCTTCTCACAAATAAAACTCTCCGGCGGGGGAAACAAAATGGCGCTGACAACGCTGATCAGGCAAATTCCGGGCACCACTCCTATCGCAAGCACTCCGTGGCACTTCCTGACAAAGGGGATGTGGTTCCGGAACTTCCGGAAGAGGAAGAAACGGAACAAATAACCCGCCAGCAGCATCACCGGAAAGGAAACATTCACGTACTCAAAAGCCAGGCTCATTACTCCAAGGGCAAAAAAGCCGATGCCCTTCCACACCTTCCTGTACACCGGGATGCAGGCGCAAAGAAACACGTACAGAATATATCCCAGCAGACAGAGGAACGGGAGAAGCGTTCCTGTAAATATGTGCTCCACCATGCAGTCCCACGGATATTCCCTGCTGGGAGCACATGCCTCATGAAAAAACATGCACACCATGCTCAGAATCACCAGCCCGGCAAGGAGGATGGCCTTTACTTTTCTTGATTCATACAGAAGCCACAGTAAAACGACGCCAAAAGGCAGTAAATAGCAGCCGATACTGCTGAACACAGTGGACAACATGGGAATGTGAGGAAAGAAATTCATGGCTTGGATAGGGACAACTGGCTGGTTAACGACTCAAAGGCATCTGTGACTGTGGCAACAATAATTGGAAATAAAATAAATTCAAACATTCGTTTTCAAATAATGCAGAAAAAATCATATTCTTCTCATAAAAAACCGTTCAGCACGACTCTCCAACTTGACAAAACAACCTTCTGGAAAAGATAATAACGCTCTGATGAAGCACTCTCTTTTCCTCCCGGCGGCCATCCTTCCTCTTCTCCTCTCTCTGCCCCAATGCAGCCGCAAGCCGCTCCTTCCGGAATACACGCCCCTGTGTGCCGGAATGGTGCCCGGAAAACACACCTCCCCCCGCGCCCTCCAGGCACGGGAAAACAGAACCTACCGGGTTGGCCCGAAAGGCGGTGTGTATTACATCAATTCCCACAATAAAAAAGTCTACATCAAATCCAGGAGGATTCAATAGAAGACCACGCAAACACCCCGTAACTTTCCAAATGGGAAACAAATAATTGCTTTACCCGTCCCTTATTTTATTTTTGAGAAAATATTCCGTCTAAAAAACTCATCAAACTCATTTTCTTCTTGCCAAAACGGAAGAGGACGGGTAATGTCTGCCGCACCACAACATTAAATGGTGTCGGTAGTTCAATGGTAGAGCCCCAGATTGTGATTCTGGTTGTTGCGGGTTCGAGCCCCGTCCGACACCCCATCCCCTTTCCTTCATGAAAAAGAGCACTTATGGTGCTCTTTTTTACTATCCATCCGCATGCGCAATCCAGAATTCGTCAAAGCCGCTTTTTCCGCCATTGCGCCGCGCTATGTGGCCACCAACCATGTACTGAGCATGGGCGTGGACCTGCTGTGGCGGCAGCGCGTCGTGCAGCTCGTCTCCGAATGGAAGCCGGAACGCCTCCTGGACCTGGCGACGGGAACCGGGGATCTGGCCCTGGCCATCCTGAACGCCATGCCGGAAATCCGGCTGACCGGTTCCGACTTCTGCCAGCCCATGCTGGACGTAGCGGCCAAACGGGGACTGGACAACCTGGTCTGTGCGGACGCCATGAACCTGCCCTTTTCCTCCGCATCCTATGATGCAGTCACCGTCGCCTTCGGCCTGCGGAACATGGCCAGCTATCCGGACGCCCTGCGGGAAATGGGCCGCATGCTGCGGCCGGGGGGCCATTTGCTCATTCTGGATTTCTCCCTGCCTGAAAACCTGCTGAAAAGCCCCTACCGTTTTTACCTGCACCGCATCCTCCCCGTCATTGCAGGCTGGATGACCGGCCACCGGGAAGCCTACGACTACCTGGCGGAAAGCATTGAAGCCTTTCCCAGCGGCCAGGCCATGCAGGACCTGCTCCGGGACTGCGGCTACAGCAACATCACGGCGGAACCCCTGAACGGGGGGATCGCCAGCATCTACACCGCCCAGCGATGAGTGCGGGTGACGCGAGAGAGGGCATTATCCGCGGCAGGGCGTCGCGCGCCCGCCTGGGGGGTAAACTTGCCGGACTGTCCCTGCCCCGCCAGATCGCCGTCATTGCCTTCTGGCCCTTCCTGGAACAGCTTCTGAGCTTCTTCGTCACCTCCTCCGACCTCTTCATTGCCACCAAAATCGGGCTGGACGCGCAGGACACCATCAACATCTCCGACGGCATGGGGGCTGTCGTCTTCCTCATGTGGTTCGGCTTCGTCATCCAGGGGTCCATCATGATGGGGGCCACGGCCATCGTCTCCCGCATGACCGGAGCCAGGGATTACCCCCAGGCGCAGCACGGGCTGCACCAGGCCGCCATGCTGGGGCTGCTGGCCGGCATCATCTCCTGCGGGCTGCTTTTCGCATGCAGCGGCTTCCTGGTCACGCACGTGCTGACCATGAATGAAGCCGCTAGGGCCTACGCCCTGCAATACGTCTATGTGGCCGCGTTCGCCGCTCCCTTCAGCGGCGTGGTCTTTGCCATCAATGCCGCCCTGCGCGGCTCCGGAGACACGCGGCTGCCCTTCTGGATCATGATGGGCGTGGGCATCCTCAACGTCATTTTCAGCGTCACCTTCGTCTTTGCGGACGCCCCGCTGGGCGGCTGGCGCATCGGAGGCATTGCGGCGGGAACGGTCTGCGGCTACGGCATCAGCATGTGCGCGCTCCTCTTCATCATGCTGCGGCGCAGGAAAAAAATATTCGCGGGAAGAGAAAACGAATCCCTGGAAGAACTCGTCAAGGAACGCGGGGAACACTATGCTCCGCCGCTGTACCTCAGCTTCTCCCATCTGCGGCCGGACATGGGCATGCAGAAGCGCATCCTGAAAATCGGGCTGCCGCAGGCCGTGGAAGTCTTCGGCATGTGGGGCATCCAGATGTTCTGCCTCTCCATCATCAGCGAACTGCCCATCAAGGGCGTGCTGGGCGTCCACAACATCGCCGTCCGCATTGAATCGCTAAGCTTCCTGCCCGGATTCGCCATCGGCATGGCGGCCTCCACCCTGGTGGGGCAGTACCTGGGCGCCCGGAACGCGCTCATGGCCCGCATCACCATCTGGAAATGCATGCGGTACGCCATCATCTTCATGACGGGGCTGGGCGTGCTCTTCTGCGCCTTCCCCTCCCTCTTCATGGAGATATTCTCCAATGGCAACATGACGCTCATTGACACCGGCATTCCCGTGCTGCGCACCATGCTGCTGGTGGAGCCCTTCTTCGCCGCCTGCATCGTGATGAAAATGTCCCTGCGCGGCGCGGGCGACACGCGGAGGGTCATGTTCATCTCCTACGGCATCATGGGCTTCTTCCGCGTCGTCTGCACATGGGTCTGGTTCAAGCTTGCCCCGGAAACCATGACTCTGTGGGGCATCTGGCTGCTCTTCGCCTTTGAAATGGCCGTTCAGTCCGCCATCCTCTATAAAATTGTCAAGGGCCGGAGCTGGACAAAATTGCAAGTCTAACCTCCCGGACGCCTTTCCCGGACGCGTGCAAATCCAAAACGTGATGCCTGCATAAAAACTTTGCTCTTCCCGTCAAATTCTGCTATCGTTTCTCCACGTTGTTCTTCAACGGGCTCGTAGCTCAGCGGTTAGAGCAGGGGACTCATAATCCCTTGGTCGTAGGTTCGAACCCTACCGGGCCTACCATTTTTTCTTGAGTGGCCTTACCTATGCCTCTATTTTGCAAGATTTTCCACCGCAAACGGTTCTTATGGCATTCAGATTTTGTCATGCTTTCCGCCACGCACGGCTTTTTCAGTTTATAATGGTTCCAAAATAACTGATGCACCATGTGATGGCTGAATGCACCAATGCTCACATAAAGCATTCCGGGCTAGGAGCGGTGAAACAGTTTTTTGTTCCACTTTTTCAAACCTGCCTCTAATTTTTCCCTGGGGGTTTTCTTCCTGCCACTCAAATTGCGGATGAAAAAATCCCTGTAGTTATTGACGCAAAATCCGTTTCCCCTTCTCCTCACCTGTTCCACGGGAGAAGTAAATATCTCAATTAGAGCTGCCTTCAGTCTGGCCTCCTTTTCCTGAGCCCGTTCAATCTGCCAGGGGAGCCGTTTGGGTTCAGCCATCATGGCGAGCCATGATTCATCATCTTCATCAATTCTTTTGATTTCCGCTACAACTTCGTCCAGAGATGAATACCGGTGGCAATTAATAAATGCCCTGGGATTATAGTCCTCCTCAATTAATGGATTTCCCCAGTAAATAGGGATGGAGCGGGCCAGAAAGCTCGTGATTATTTTTTCTGTTGAATAACCCCGGTACCAGGCATTTTCACACGCAAAGGAAAACTTATAGGGGTTTTTCAACAGAATACTTCCCTTGAGCCAGTCATCGGACTCCCTGGGAACGGAACAGGGTGTATTGTTCAAATGCTTTCCTATGGAATTGATCTTCTTTGTATTCAGAAAGCCGGGAAAACAACTGGATGCGGTAGGGATGCCCTTCTCCATGGGAGTAGATATAATTGCAGAATCCGCTTTTCCGGTTCAGGACATCAGCCACATTTTCCAATGGCAGCTGATCCGCCTGGACACGGTAGGAGGATAAAAAAGGCATCTCCAGAACGCGCCCCCCATGATCGGCGGAATCAAACCCTATATGATAATCGAACAAATTCAAATCTGGAGCGAGGGCTTCTCCGTATACATCCATGATCGTAATTTTTCCTATGGAGTCCTGTAAAAATTGAAGATACATCTCTTTGGAAGAGGTATACAACCAAGGAAAGGCAATAAGAAAATCTGCGTTGTCCCTGTCAATTTCCAGTTCAAGAATAGATGGATCTATCTTCCTGAAACGGCATAGAAAACCATCGATCTGCCATTCCTCAGCGCCCTGCATAAACCCGATTTTTACTTTCATTCCCTGTTTCTCAAATTGATGGGCATTATACAGGCCCATGTAAGCTAGTCAATCTGAACGAAGACAGCCCCAACATCCTCATATCTTCCATACAAGCTTTTTAAATCCATCAGGGAGCCGTACAATCTCATAGTATATTTTCCTCTTGGGAAAAGCAGGTTCACCGACCATAAAATACCAAATTCAGTCCACCTGTTATTGATAGAACAACCAACCTTGCCATCTCTCCGTGCCTCATATAGAACTCGTGTTTTTACATGGAATTCCCTTTTCCTGTAAAACGCCGCCCGGAAATCCTGAGGAGAATTTCCGGACGGCGGAGATTTACGCATGAATGGCGTTCACCATGGCGGACAGGTCGTCGTCATACACGAACTTGCACTGGTCTCCACGCTGTTTGAACAATTCAAACAGGCGCGGCATGTCCGTATCCGGAACGGAGAAGCCCAGAGCATCCAGGCGCATTTTCACGGCATGCCTCCCGGAATGCTTGGTCAGGGGCAGTTCCGTAGCTCCCCAGCCAATTTCCTCCGGATCCATGATTTCATAAGTGCTCCGGTTCTTCAGAACGCCGTCCTGATGAATGCCGGAACCGTGGGCAAAGGCGTTCGCCCCAACCACAGCCTTGGAGCGCGAGACGGGCAACCCGCTCATGGCGGCCACCATGCGACTGGTCCTCACCAGTTCCTTCGTCCGGATTCCGGTCCCCGCACCGGAAAAGAAATCCGGACGGGAATGCAGCGCCATGACGACTTCCTCCAGAGCGGTGTTTCCGGCCCGTTCACCAATGCCGTTGATAGTGCCCTCCACCTGCTGCGCTCCGGCGCGGATGGCTGCCAGGGAATTGGCTACGGCCATTCCCATGTCGTCATGGCAGTGGACGGACAGCCTGGCGCGGCTCACATTGGGAACATTGGATTTCAGGTAGGAAATCAGGCGGTAGTATTCCTCCGGCATCGTGTAACCCACCGTATCCGGAATGTTGACGACGGCGGCGCCCGCATCAATCACGGCTTCCACCATTTCCGCCAGGAATTCCGGCTCCGTTCGGGAGGCGTCCTCCGCGGAGAACTGCACTTCCCCGCATAATCCGGAAGCCATGGCGACGGCCTTGACAGCCATTTCCCTGATTTGCCCCCGGCTTTTTTCCAGCTTGTATTTCCGGTGGATGGGGGACGTGGCCACCACCAGATGGATGCGTTCCCGGTCTCCGGCAGCCTTCAACGCCTCATGGGCGACAACGATGTCCTTCTCCACGCAGCGTGCCAGCCCGCAGACGCGGCTTTTTTCCGTGCGTTCCGCCACGGTGCGGACAGCGTGGAAGTCGCCGTCCGAGATGACGGGGAAGCCCGCCTCAATTACGTCCACTCCCAGAGCTTCCAGCTGCATGGCGACCTGTATTTTCTGCTCCACGGTCATCGCCGCGCCGGGGCACTGTTCCCCGTCTCTCAGCGTCGTATCAAAAATGTGTATATGTTCTTTCATTACAGTAAAAAATGTTAAGGGTTCGTTCCTTCGGAAACTGCGCACGGAAAACGCTCCTGTTATGGAATCATTCCTTTGGCGCAAATCAAGACCAGCCGTTTACTTCCCTCGCGCCGGAACGGCTCACCGGCGCATATCAAGATATCTTCACGGACTACCGTCCGAGAAGCAGCAATAGACGACCTTGAAGGAACAGGGTGTTCATCTTGCTTATTTTTACCATAACTCCGCCCTGAATGGGGGAACAAGGCAGACGATGCATTTTTGACACGGTTTTGTCAAGAACGGCGGGATGCATGACTTTTTCCGCAGAAAAAACCGTGCACGCTCCCCCCTTTGAGGAGAAGCTACATTTCCCGGTGGGAGCGTATTTCCTGAATGGAGATGGACAGGGAGGCGCGGCCCCGGTACACGTTCCGGTCAATCGTAAAGGCGATGTCCCAGGGGGGATTGGGGAGTTCCCGCTCCGCCCCGTTGAAGAAGATGGCGTCACGCTCCACCATTCCCTGCCGCATGAAGAGTTTCAGGTGGTTGGTTCCCACGCGCTTGGGCGGCTCCGTGGGGAAGACGTCGGAACTCATGAAGAGGGGCTGGGGATTGGAGTTGCCGAAGGGTTCCAGCTTTTCATAGCTGTCCAGTAGGTCCAGCGTCAGCGCCTGGAAGGAGACTTCCATGTCTATGTTGAGCACGGGGCTGCGCTGTTCCTCCGTGGTGGTTTCCGAGACGTACCGGTTGAAGGCCCGGCGGAAGTCATCCATGCGGGCTTCCTCAATCACCAGGCCCGCCGCCATGTCATGGCCGCCGCCGGAAACCAGCGTATCCGCACAGTGATGGATGGCCTGCACCAGGGACACGCCGGGAATGGAGCGGCCGGATCCCTTCCCCACGCCGCTTTCATCAAAGGCGATGACGAAGGTGGGCTTGTGGTACCGCCTCATGAGCTGGGAGGCCACGATGCCCACCACGCCGGGATGCCACGCGCGGGAACCGAGCACGATGACGTTGTCCCGCTCCGGATCAAAGGAGTTGTGAAGCATTTCCACCGCATCCGTACGGATGGCTTCCTCTTCCTCCTGCCGCTTGCGGTTGTGGGAGTCCAGCATCTGGGCAAGCTGCACGGCGCGCCTGTTATCCATGGTCAGCAAAAGTTCCAGCGCATCCATGGGGGAGTCCATGCGCCCCGCGGCATTGATGCGGGGGCCTATCCTGAATCCCACGTGCGCGGCGTTCAGGAAGCCCGCGTGGTTGGCGGAGTCGGAAGGGCGGATGCCCGCTATTTCCGTCAGGGTTTTCAGGCCCGTATGGCGGCTGTGCGCCAGCCTTCCCAGGCCGTGGCGCACCAGTATCCTGTTTTCATCCACCAGGGGGACGATGTCCGCCACGGTGGCCACGGCCACCAGGTCCAGATAAAGTTTCAGGTCAAAGGTTTTCAGCTTCCGGTCCTTCAGCAGGGCGTGCGCCAGCTTGAAGACCACGCCCGCGCTGCACAGGTAGGTATACGGGCTGTTTTCCTCAATTTTGGCATTGACCACCGCCACGGCGTCCGGCCGGCCCAGCGGCCCCGCTTCATGGTGGTCCAGAATGATGACGTCTATTCCCAGGCCATTGAGCATTTCCACTTCCTTTACGGAGGAGGTGCCGCAGTCCACCGTAATGAGCAGGCTGGGTTTTTCCGCACATTCGGAGAGACAGCGCTCTATGCCCGCCTCGCTGAGTCCGTACCCTTCCCGGGAACGGACGGGGATGAAGTACTGGGGGTCCAGGTCATAGGACATCAGAATGGCCCGGAGAAGCGCCACGGAGGTGACTCCGTCCACATCGTAGTCCCCGTAAATGCACACGGTTTCCCCTTCGTCCACGGCCTGGAAGATGCGTTCCACGGCGGCCCTCATTTCCCCCATCAGGAAAGGGTCGCTCAGGTGGGAGAGCCTGGGGTCCAGAAAGAGCTCCGTTTCCGTCCCCCCGGTGAATCCGCGCTGCAGCAGAAGCTGCTTGACCAGCAGAGGCAGTTCCGCGGGAAACGCTTTCAAGACCGGATCATCCTCCTTCACGGAAGGGCGGAGAGTCCAATGAAAGCCCGGTGTCATGGCAGTATTTTAGCCCCGCATCCAACAGGGTCAAGGTTGTTTCCACAACAAGCTGCCAAAGCGGGAAGAAGAAGGGGCCTAACCTGTTTCCGGGAGAATGGCCGCCGTTCCCGCCGGAATGCGGCTTCTTCCTTCCCCCATGATGCATGGAAACGGCCTTCACGCTGCATTTCCATCTTTTCAAAGAGAAAAGCTCCGTCCGGGGAAAATCCGGACGGAGCCGCAGCATCAGGCATCAGCGCCTGAAACAACTATTTCCGGGAGGAGAAGATCACCTCATTGATGATCGCGTCCGGCTGGGGGGCCTTGTAGGTCAGGCGCACGGCAGTGGTCCCGGCCGGAATGGCAAACTCGGAAGCTCCGGGTCCGGCGTTCCGCTTGCCCACCGGCGTCCAGGATCCCTCGCCGCGGCGCGCCTGGATGGCGAAGGCGGCGGACCCTACCACGACTACCTTGACAGCCTTGGGGTTGTCCAGATTGGGGACGATCACATCCAGCGGCTTGTCGGCGCGGTAAACCGTTTTCAGGTTCCTGTCGCTCAGGGAGACCAGGCTGGTGCCGGGGTCCGACGGAGGAACGTCAAATTTGAACATGTTCAGAACGATGTCCTGTTCCTTGCCGCTTTTGTTGACCAGTTTCATGCCCTTGATTCCCTTGGGGAGCTGGTTCGCCCTGGCAATGAAGTTTTTACCCTGCTTGTCCAGCTTCTGCACCACGGGCTTGGCGGAGCCTTCCACGTCCAGCTCCACTTCTGCCCAGGAGTTGACGTCATCCCGTTCCAGGTTGACTTCCAGCCAGGTGGCGTCCGTGGGGCCTTCCAATTGCAGGGAGATGAATTCGCCGGGCTTCATTTTGTGCGTTTCCATCACGCGGTTGATGCGCACGATTTTGTCGGATTTCTGCACGGAGACGCCTTCCAGCCCCGCCACGTTGGAGGCGGCCATGGCTGAAGGAGGCGTGTTGACGGCTATTTCACGCACGGCGGTCCAGACGGCGCGGCCGTTGTCCGTTTTCTTCGGTTCAATGACGCGGTAGCGCACGGCACGGAGTGAGACGGGCTTGGGCGCCTTCCATACCACCTGCATGCCGGAGGTTTCCGGTCCCAGCGGCTTCCAGGTTTTCAGGTCCCGGGAGCCTTCCAGCTGCCCCCTGGCTACATAGTCGCCGTCCTTGTCATTGCGGCCCATCAGCACTTCCACGCTCCGTACGGGAATCGGCATGCCGTAGTCCACGCCATACCAGTCTCCCGGCTCGCCGTAAGCGCCTGAATGCCAGAAGGAGCCGCGGTCTCCGTCACAGAAGAGTTCCGCCTTGTCCATATTGCCCCCCTTGACCAGGGGCTTGGGGGAAAGGGCCGGAGTGCCCGCAATAGCGGGGAAAACTTTTTTGGAAACGGTGTCCGCCAGTTCATTGACGGCGGGGGTCATCACCCGGGAACCGGTTTTCACCACGGAGCGGTACAACTGGCCTTCCTGGTTGTGGCGGCGGGAAATGCCGTCCATGGCCGCCAGGGCCTGCGTGGCCTGCACCAGCTGGGTCACGGCGTCCCTGGTGTTGTTTTCCTCCAGCGCCGCCACGGCATGCTGGCCGGCGCGGCCCAGTTGTTCAAAGGCATCCACCCACGCGCCGATTTCCTTTATCAAGCGAGGGTTGTCCGCCTTGGCCCGGATGACGGGCGCGGCGGCGGCCATGCGGGCGAATTCCTTCTTGAGCAGGGCCGTATCCGCTTTGGCCACCTTGCCTTCCCGGGCGGCTTCCAGCACGCGCTTGACCACGGGTTCTATTTCCACGGATTCCTCACGGCGGTAACCGTGGCCGTTGGGCCCCTGGTCGGAGTTGTGGTTCACAAAGACCTGCATGGCTTCCGCCGCCTGCGGGAACAGGCGCTTGACGCCTTCCTTCCAGGATTCCTCCGATTTGAAGCCGTTGATGTTCCAGGTGTAGTCCGCAAGGCCGAAGAGGGAGACCTTGGAGGCCTCCGGCTTGTCCATGGGGTTGGAGACGAAGCCGCCCATGGATTCCTTCGCGCCCGGTTCCGTGGCAAGGCCGTACACGCGTCCCATGCACAGGTTGGAGCGGCAGTAGTCCGTTACGGGGAAGTTCCACCAGACGTAGGAGGGACGCTTGATTCTCTTGTTCACCCACTGCTGGCCTTCCAGCGTGATGTCATGGCAGACGGAGTCCCCCGTCCACATGACGTGGATGGAGGGGTCCAGACGGTCGCCCAGAATGTCCAGGTAGGTTCCCGGCTTGGAGTCCGCCCAGCCGCGGTTGTACTCCGTAGGGCACATGACCAGGGGGGTGACGTCCTTTTTCACCTTGACGAATTCGTTGTTGATCTTGTTGAGCAGGAGCGCCTGCATGTCCCCCCTCTTTCCCTCGCCGAAGATGTCGTCAAAGAACACGGCAAAGGACCGGACGCCCAGCTTGTACATCATCTCAAATTTTTTGATGACGTTGTTCATGTCCTCTTCCGTCCACTTGATGTCCTTGCCGGGGTGGATGGCCCAGACAAAGTCCACGTGGTTTTCCTTCGCCACCTTCACCAGTTCCTTGATCTGGGCGGCCTGGTCCGCGGGATAGGGGTCCCGCCAGTGGGGGGAGGAGTGGTAGGGATCGTCCTTCGGCCCGTAGATGTATGTGTTCATCTTGTTCTGGCCGTAAAAGCGCAGTTGGCTCAAACGGGCCTCATGGCTCCATGGAGTGCCGTAGAAGCCTTCCACCGTTCCGCGGAATTCGATGTCCGGCCAGTCCGTGATTTCCCCTACGGGCAAGGTCACGCCTTCGCCGCCGGCCTTCGTGCCGAGCTGCCGCAGCGTCTGCATGGCGTAAAAAGCGCCCCGCTCGTCATGGGCGCCTATGGCCACTTTGCCCTGCGGGGAGACAACCAGCTTGTAGGCCCCGGATTTTTCCGGAACGCCGTTCAGCAGCTTGCTGGCCGCCGTCCTGGCGGAGCGAATCACCACGGAAGGCTTTCCGGAGAAAGCAACCGTCTGGGAGGAGAGCTTGGACTGCTGGGGAACCGGGTACACGGCAGGTGACGCTGCAAGGGCGGAGCCGCCCAGCAGGGCAGCCACGCTCAAACCACATTGAAGAAGTTGAAAACCATTCATGATGATGCGCGATAATGGAATCAGAAAACACTTTCCACCTCAAGAAAAAACCGTCCGCACCCATTCCTCAATACGTCAACCCGGGAAAGGCGCGGAAGGGGGCTTCCAGGCGGCGCGCCTTCCGGTCTCTTCCCCGCGAACGTTTCCTGTGCCGCCTTGGCCCATTCCGCCCCCCGCATGAAATCCACCGCCGGGACGGCTCTCAGCCAACGGTTCCGTGCGGCTCTTTCAGGACAGGCGGCCATGTACCTTTTTGCGTCTTGCAGTCCCATTCTTCCGGTGTAGAATACATTTTCCCTACCCCTTCCCTCCCCATGGAATTTTTCATTCTTCTGCTGGTCCTCGGCCTGCTTTCCGGAATGGTCTTCACCTTTGTGAAGGCCTGCCAGGTCGTTTCTCTGGAACAAAAAGTCCGCACTCTGGAAACGGAAGTCTCCGGATTAAAGGAACGTCTGAATTCCCGTTCCTCCCCCCAGAGGCCCCCCGCGGAAAACAGAAAGAGCCTTCCGCCCCCTGTGGAAAGTCCGGTGCAGCCCATCCGTACGCTTCCTGCCGGCGCCCCGGTACGGGAACCCGCCTGCGCCCTTCCCTCCCGGCACAGCCTGCAGCCGGTCCGGAACGCCAGGCCCGCACCGTCGCGCCCCGCGTCCTTTTCCTGGGAATACTTCATCGGCGCCAAGTTGCTCTCCTGGATAGGAGGATTTGTGCTGTTTCTGGGAACCGGGTTCTTCGTCAAGTACAGCATTGACAATGATCTGATCTCTCCGGAATGGAGGGTAACCCTCACGTATCTGGCTGCCGCCGGCCTGCTGGGCGCCGGCCTGTCGCGGCTGAGGAAGAAGTACCCCATCCTTTCCGGCACGCTGACCTCCACGGGCATCCTGGTCCTGTACCTGGCTACCTGCGCCGGACGCATGTTTTACGAGCTTCCCTTCTTCACGACGGCCATCGCGACCGTTCTGCTGGCGGCCACCACGGCGGCGGCCTTCATCCTGGCGGTGCGCCTGCGGTTCCGCGTAATCGCCTTCCTGGGCATCATCGGCGGTTTTCTGACCCCGGTCATCCTGTCCACCGGCCAGGACCATACGGCCTCCCTGTTCCTGTACATGACCATCCTGAACGCCGGGTTGCTAGCCGTTGTGGCCGCAACCAGGTGGACAGGAGCCGGAGGAGCCGGACTGGCTGCCTATACCATCCTGCTAATGGGCTGGTTTGACGAATACGGCGGCCCCTCCCATATTCTCGCCGTCGTCATCCTGTCCATCTGCACCCTGCTCCTGTACGGGGGCTACGGCCTTTATGCCGGCACACGGCAGGCTGAACCGGACCGGAAGGGAGGACCCTTCCTGCTGGCCTTCTGCGCCATTGCGGTCACCTGCCTGACGGCATTCCGCCTTCAGGCGGAGTGCAGCTTCCGGTTCCTTTCCCCTTCCTCCCACCTGCTTCTCCTGCTGGCGGGCATGCTCCCCATGATCGCCCTGCTCCCGCTGGCCCGCGCCAAAAGCACGTACTGGTCCTGCTTTCTTCCCATGGGGCTTTTCACCGTTTTCTATTTTTACCAGTCTTCCGCGGAAGAAGCCTCGCAATCTGCCCTCTGGATATCCTCCCAGCTCCAGGGCCTTTTCTGCCTGTTCATGATTCCGGCGTCTTATGCGGTGCTGTCCGCACGCACGCCTTCCGGAGGGGCCTACCTGGCGGAGCTTCAGCCCGGCGTCAGGATTTCCTGCTTCGCCACGGCGGCTCTCGCGTGGCTGCTGGTCATGCACCCGCTTTCACCTTCCCCCTTTTACGTTTTCCTGACGGCGGCCACGTTCTGCGGAATGGCGGCATGGCACCGGAGAGGGCAGGCCCTGATGGCCGCGGCGGCCGGGTACACGATTGCGGCGTCCTATCAGGACATCCACCCTGCCGGTTCCGCGGTGATTTTCCTGGCGATCTTCCTGCTGCCCCTGCTGCTAGTCCGGCGGTTCCGCAGCGGCTTGCTGGCCTGGAGCGCCTCCGCCCTGGCATTCCCCCTCTTCTACCTTTCCTGGTGGCTCTTCGGAACGGCCCACCATCCGGAGGCCACCCATTTCTGGGATTCCACCGTCGCGCTTGCCTGTGCGGCGCCTCCGCTGCTGGCGGCCCTGGCCCTGCGGCGGCTGCCGGAGGAAACGCTTTTGAAGCGTTCCGCCATCCTCTGCTTTTATTATGGAGCCGCCATCGGCATGCTGACGCTGGCCATCGGCCTCCAGTGGACGGGCGCCCCCCTGACCGTAGCCTGGTCCCTGGAAGGGCTGGCCCTTCTGCTGCTGTGCGGCAAATTTCCCCTGCCCAGGCTGGCCTGGACGGGATTTTTCCTGCTGGCCTTCCTGTTCGTCCGCAACGGCCTGTCGCAGGCCTTCGTGCAGCTTGACCCTGCCGGAATGCCGTCCCTGCGCACGATGTTCGCCACCATGGTTTTCTGCTGCATGGCCGGAGCCTGGTGGGTCCAGAAGAAAGTGACGCCACGCCTGCCGGGGGGCCGCAGCTCCGGCCTCCGCGTTCTTGTCGCGGCCCTGAATATTTTCGGGGCCATCCTGCTTTTCATCTGGATGAATACGGAAATATCCTGCGGCTTCGCCGCGCCGGGAGACCGTCCGCTGATGATCCAGTTCGGGAGCAGCGTGGCGCAGGACCTCACCATTTCCATTGCCTGGAGCCTCTTTGCCCTGGGCCTGATCGCCACGGGGTTTGACATCAGGTCTTCCAGGGTGCGCATGGCGGGACTCGCCCTGCTGGGCATCACCCTGCTGAAAGTCGTCTGTTATGACATTTCCAGCCTCGGGCAACTGTACCGCGTGGGAGCCCTGGTGGGGCTGGCCGCCATCGTGCTCATCTCCTCCTTCCTGTACCAGAAGTTCACCATGAAGCTGAGGAACAAAAAGAAGAGCCAGGGAGAGGCCCCGAAAAGTTAGCGTCATCTCACTTTGGAAGACAAATTTGACCATTGCATCACTTGAAGGGCGGTTCATAATGCGGAACATGCTCCGGCGCATTCTGATTCCTTTTCTGTGTCTTCTGGGCCTGTTCTGCACTCTTCAGGCCCAGGACGCCCCCGGCCTGAAAATCGCGGCCCTGCACCCAATTCTGGGGGATATGGCCCGCGCCATCGGCGGCAGCCACGTGCAGGTGGCGGACCTGCTGCGCCCCAACGGCAACCTGCACAGCTTTGAACCCGCTCCGCAGGATATCGCCGCCGCCGGGCAGGCGCGCCTGGTTCTAGCCTCCGGCAAAAATCTGGAGCCGTACCTTCCCAAGTTGAAGGACGCGCTGGGCGGCAGGGCGCAAATTCTGGACCTGGGGGCCTCCATTCCGGACGTTCCCGTGGCGGCGGACACTGCAGACCATGACCATGGGCACGACGGGGACTGCTGCGCCCACGGCCCCAACGATCCCCACTGGTGGCACACCCCGGCCAATATGAAACGCGCCGCCCGCACCCTGGCCGCCGCGCTCACGCGGATGGACCCGGCCCATGAGCAGGATTACAAGGCCGGACTGGCCCGGTGGAACAGAAAAATGGACCAGCTTTCCTCCTGGGCCAGGAAGGAGCTTGCGGACATTCCGGAAGCGGACCGCATCCTGGTGACGGGGCACGCGGCCATGAACCATTTCTGCAAGGAATTCGGCTTCCGCAGCATCAGCATCCAGGGGGTGAGCCGTGAAGACGAAGGCAATTCCGCCCAACTGGCCTCCACGCTGAAGAAGCTGCGCGCAGCCGGGGTAAAGGCCCTGTTCCCGGAATATTCCTCCAACCCCAAGAGCCTCACGGAGATCGCCAAATCCCTGAACATCCCCGTTGCCAAGCCGATCAATACCGACGGGCTGGCTCCGGACGGCCATACGTTCGAGTCCATGTTCAAGCAAAACGTCGGCATCATCAAGGAAGCCCTTTCCCCGTCCCCCAGGCCATGACCAGCACACCCCTGCGCCAGTTTTTCCCTACTCTGGGAGTCGTCATCCTGCTGGGGTTCTTCCTTTATAACATGACGGCAGGTACCCCCGGAGCACAGGAAGCGGACCTCCCCGCCCCCGCGGCGCAGGCCGCGGACGTTCCCACGGTCATCACGGTCAGGTGCGCCCACCGTCCGGAATTTCTTTCCATCTCCCATGGAGGCCGTGTCCTCTGGCAATCCGGGACGCCCGGCCTGCATGAAGAAGTGGAATGCGGCCTTCCGCTGGAAGACGGCTCCGTGACGCTCACCGTTTCCGCCCGCTGGCCGGAAGGCACGCCGGACACCCCCGTTACGCTGGAACTGGAACCGGAGGGCAGGCCGTCCGCCTCCGCCACCCGCTGGTCCTTCGGCCCTTCCCTGAACGACAGCTACTCCTTCTCATGGAAATAAACAGTCCAGCCCCCCACTGCTCCCAGGACCACATCTGCTGGGGCGCGCATGCCAGCCACCCGGACCGCCACCGGCTGGAAGTGCGGAACCTCAGCGTGTATTACGGGAGCCTTCTTGCCCTGGACGGCATCAGCTTTTCCATCACCTGCGGCCACACGCTGGCCCTGATGGGCCCCAACGGCGCGGGAAAATCCACGCTGATCAAGGCCCTGGCCGGACTGCTCCGTCCCGATTCCGGGGAAATCCTGTGGAACGGCAGCCCTCTTCACGATACGCCGGGAGAAATCGCCTACCTGCCCCAGCGTTCCGACGTGGACTGGTCCTTTCCCATCACCGTCCGCGCGCTGGTGGAAATGGGCCGCTATCCGTCCCTGGGACTGTGGAAAAAATTCGGGCGCCATGACCGGGACATCGTAGAAAAATCCCTTCACGCGCTGGGCATGGAATCCCTGGCGGACCGCCAGATTTCAGAACTTTCCGGAGGACAGCAGCAGCGGGCATTCCTGGCGCGCGCCCTGGCGCAGGAAGCCCACGTCCTGCTGCTGGACGAACCCTTCACAGGGCTGGACGCCCCGGCCTGCCAGTCCCTGGGGCGGCTGCTGGATTCCCTGGCGGCGGAAGGACGGCTGGTCATCGCCTCCCATCACGACCTGAACACGGCGGCGGACATTTTTGACACCATCCTGCTGATGAACCGCGAGCTGGTCGCCTTCGGCCCCCCGGGGGAAGTGCTTGCTCCCTCACGCATCCGGGAGACGTATGGAATGGAACCTCAACCGGAAACCCAAGTTTCATGATGGACGACTTTCTTCAATTCCTCCGCGAACCCATCGCGCAGCGATCCCTGCTGGCATGCGTCATGATCGGCTTTGCCAACGGCTTCGTCAGCGGGCTGGTCATCCTGAAAAAATCGGCTCTCCAGATCGGCACGCTCTCCTGCGCCCTGCTGCCGGGCATAGCGGTGGCGGTGCTCCTCTTCGGCCTCACCCGCTGGAGCCTCCTGACGGGGGCCGTGGTGGCCGCCCTGCTGGTGGGCCTGGGTTCCTTATTCGTCTCCCGCACGTCCCGGCTGAACCAGGATACCGCCCTGTCCATCCTGCACACCACGGCCTTCGCCGCGGGTTTCATCGTACTGGTGCGGCTGGGCCTGCAGCAGAAAATTGACGACTGGCTGTTCGGCTCCATCATGAGCCTGTCCGACTCCGACCTGTGGATCGCCTTCGCCATCAGTTCCGTCAGCGTCCTGATCCTGCTTCTCTTCCGCCGCCCCATCCTGATCTACCTCTTTGACCCGGACATCGCCACCACGCTGGGCATTCCCTCCCGCCTCATCAGCTACGGCATCTTCACCCTCATCATCCTGGTGCTCGTCTCCTCCCTCCAGGCCGTGGGGGCGTTCCTGACGCTGGGGCTTCTCGTCGGTCCGGCCGCCACGGTGTACATGCTCACCAACAAGCCTTCCCACCTCTTCTGGGGCGGCGGAATCATCGGCGGACTGGGCTCCCTGCTGGCCTTTTACCTGTCCTTTCCGCTGGGCTGGCACCTGGGCGCAACCATCATTCTGGTGCTGGGAACCTTCTTCTGCGCAGCCTACTTGTATTCATCACGGTGCGGGCTTCTAAAACAGCGCAGAAAGAATTCTTCCTCCGTACAATAACAAGGCCCGTTTTCATGACAATCCATGACACGCAGACTACTAGTCCGCCGTGGGGGTCGCCATTATAATGCGGGTTGTGAAAAAATGTGAGATATGCTCTGCACCGGCAACGGTGTTCCTGACACAGATCATCAACGGGAAATCCACCAAATTCTGCCTCTGCGCCAAATGCGCCCAGGAGCGGGGCCTGCTGGACCCGGACGCTTTTGATCTGGCGGAGAAACTGTTCCCGAACCTTCAGGGCCAGTTCGGCAAGGAAGGCGCGGCGGACCCCGCCGCCCCCATTCCGGCCCTGCAGTCCCTACCGCTCACAAGCTGCCCGATCTGCTCCTTCACCCTTCAGGATTACAAAAATGTAGGACGCCTGGGCTGCAGTGAATGCTACAACGTCTTTGAAGAAGAGATACTCCCTCTTCTCACCCAGATTCAGCCTGATTCCCACCATCACGGAAAAACGCCCGAACGGGCGGAAAAGCGCGAAACGGAAACCCATACCATCAGTGATCTGGAACAACAACTTTCCCTGGCAGTGGCAAGAGAGGATTATGAACGCGCGGCCAAGCTCCGCGATCAAATCAAGCAATTGCGCACGCCGACCAATTAACGTACATGCTCTTTGACGACTTACTAAACAACCCCGCCAAATGGATGGTGGAATCACGGGATGAACACGACATCGTTCTCACCTCCCGCATCCGCCTGGCACGCAATCTGACCGCCACCCCTTTTCCCGGCTGGGCCACGCGCCAGCAGAGGGAGGAAACGCTGAAGCTCACCTCCGGTGAAGCGCGCCAAATCCCCGTCATGAAGGGAGGCTATTACGCGGAACTCTCCGGACTCACCCAGCAGCAAAAACAGCTGCTGGTGGAACGCCACCTCATTTCCCGGGAACTGGCCGCGCGCTCGGAAGGCTGCGCCGTTCTCATCTCACGCAGCCAGAACGCCAGCATCCTCTTCAATGAGGAGGACCACCTGCGCCTTCAGTACATCCTGCCCGGCATCCAGCTTAAAAAAGCATGGGGAGCCATCTCCAAAATAGACTCCGAACTGGAAGCCAGGCTCCCGTACGCCTACAACACGCGGCTGGGCTACCTCACCGCCTGCCCCACCAACCTGGGCACGGGCATGAGGGCCTCCGTGATGATGCACCTGCCGGGCCTCGTCATCTCCGAACAGATGCAACAGGTCGTCCAGGCGGCCGTGCAGCTCAACATCACTGTCCGCGGCCTGTACGGAGAAGGGACGGAAGCCACCGGCAACCTCTTCCAGATTTCCAACCAGACCACGCTGGGAGACAGCGAGGACCAGATCGTGGAACGCATGACCCGCTTCACCTCCGACCTGGCCCACCAGGAATGGAACGCCCGCAGGCGGCTGCTCCAGGCTTCCTCGCTCCAGGTAAAAGACCGCGTTTCCCGCGCCTACGGCCTCCTGACCAACGCCACCCTGCTATCCACGCAGGAGGCGCTGGCGCTGCTCTCCTTCCTCCGGATGGGAGCATCCCTGGACATCTTTTCCCACCAGGCATTAAAAAACGTCAATAAAACCATACTGAACATTCAGCCGGCCCACCTGGCCCGCCTGTCCACTACGGACCAGACAACTCCCGAAGACAGGGACCAGATCCGTGCGGACATTATCCGGAAGGAACTTTCCGGAAACTGATGCAACAACAAAACTTCTTTACAATACATGAACAATTTTACGCCTAGGGCGCAACAAGTGCTGGCGCATGCGCGCCGGGAAGCGGACCGCTTCAATCATCATTACATAGGGACCGAACACCTGCTCCTCGGGCTGCTCAAGCTGGGCAAGGGCGTAGCCGTCACCATCCTGGAAAACCTGGGGGTGGAGCTTACCGCCGTGCGCAGGCAGGTGGAGGAACAAATAGGCCGGGGCACGGAGCCCCAGGCGGAGGGCAACATCCCGTACACCCCCAGAGTCCGCAAGGTCCTGGCGATGGCCAACCGGGAAGCCCAGGAACTCAACCACACGTATGTGGGCACGGAGCACCTGCTCCTGGGCCTCATCCGGGACGGCGACGGCGTGGCCGGCCAGATTCTGCGCCACTTCGGCGTGGATCTGGAACAGGCGCGGCGCGAGCTGCTGGACGTACTGACGCCCAAATACCAGATGGACGCGGATGAAGACAACATCATCCCGGACGACGATGACGACGAGGAGGAAAACGAATCCCCCGCCATCCCGACGGACGAACCTTCCTCCCCCACCTACTCCCGGCAGCAGAAATCCAAGACTCCCGCTCTCCAGGCCTTCGGCCGGGACATGACCCAGCTGGCCCGGGACGGCAAGCTGGACCCCGTGATCGGCCGTGCCTCCGAAATTGAGCGCGTCATCCAGATCCTGTGCCGCAGGAACAAGAACAACCCCGTCCTGCTCGGTGAAGCCGGGGTGGGCAAGACCGCCATCGTGGAAGGGCTGGCCCAGGAAATAGCCCAAGGCCACGTTCCGGAACTCCTGCGCAGCAAGAGAGTCATCTCCCTGGACCTGGCTCTGATGGTGGCGGGCACCAAGTACCGCGGCCAGTTTGAAGAACGGCTCAAGGCCGTGATGGATGAAATACGCCGGGAAGGCAACGTCATCCTCTTCATTGACGAGCTGCACACCATCGTGGGCGCGGGCTCCGCGGAAGGCTCCATGGACGCCTCCAACATCATCAAGCCCGCCCTCTCCCGCGGGGAGCTCCAGGCCATAGGCGCCACCACGCTCAATGAATACAGAAAACACATTGAGAAGGACGCCGCCCTGGAACGCCGCTTCCAGCAGGTGCAGGTGGGGGAACCCTCCGTGGAGGATACCATCCAGATTCTGGCCGGCATCCAGCCCAAGTATGAGGAACACCACAAGGTTCATTATACGAAAGAGGCCGTGGAAGCCGCAGCCAAGCTCTCCCACCGCTATCTGACGGGCCGCTTCCTGCCGGACAAGGCCATTGACATCCTGGATGAAGCGGGAGCGCGCAAGCGCGTCTCCCAGATGACCCGCCCAGACCACATCAGCGAGATGGAAGTCCGCATTGAGGAAATCAAGGAACGCAAGGACAAGGCCGTGGACGGCCAGCTCTTTGAGGAAGCCGCCCGCCTCCGCGACGAGGAAAAACAGGCCAAGGCGGAACTCCAGAACATGCTGGACACCTGGCGCAACTCCTACGAGACCAACTACGTCCCCGTAACGGATGAAGACGTGATGAGCGTGCTCGCCAAATGGACCGGCATTCCGCTGGCCCGGATGGAGGAAAAGGAAACCACCAAGCTCCTGCGCATGGAGGAAGAACTGAAAAGCAAGGTCATCGGCCAGGACGAGGCGGCCTCCGCCATCGCCCGCGCCCTGCGGCGCAGCCGCGCGGACATCAAAGACCCGCGCCGCCCGATCGGCTCCTTCCTCTTCCTGGGGCCCACCGGGGTGGGCAAAACCTACCTGGCCCGCAACCTGGCGGAAATCATGTTCGGCACCGCGGACGCCCTGATCCAGGTGGACATGAGCGAGTACATGGAAAAACACACCACGTCCCGCCTCATCGGCTCGCCTCCCGGCTACGTAGGCCATGACGAAGGCGGCCAGCTCACGGAAGCCGTCCGGCGCAGGCCCTACTCCGTTATCCTCTTTGACGAAGTGGAAAAGGCCCACCCGGACGTCATGAACCTGCTTCTCCAGATTCTGGAGGAAGGCAGCGTGACGGACTCCCTGGGACGCAAGATCAACTTCCGCAACACCATCATCATCCTGACCTCCAACGTGGGGGCCGCCTCCGCCAAGCGGCAGAGCGCCATGGGCTTCGGCGCCATGTCTGCCGACAATGCGGACTACGCCGCCATGAAGGAAAAGATTCTGGAAGCGGCGCGCAAGCAATTCCGCCCGGAATTCCTGAACCGCTTTGATGACATCTCCGTTTTCCGCATGCTGGAACGGGACGACCTGGAACGCATCGTACAGCTGGAAGCGGACAAGCTCATCTCCCGCCTCAAGACCAAGAACATCACGCTGGCCCTGAGCCCGGAAGCCCTGAGCCTGATCATCAAAAACGGCTACGATCCGCAGTACGGCGCGCGCCCGATGCGCCGCGCCATCGAACGGCTGCTGGAAGACCCCCTGGCGGAATCCCTGCTGAGGGGAGACGTGAAACCCGGCGACAAGATTGAAGCCGTGGAAACGGACGGAACGGAAACGCTCACCTTCCTACACGTCAGGGACAAGGCGGCTCCGAAAACCAAAACTCCCCGTAAAAGGACTCCCCGCAAGCCGAAGGCGGAATAACCTTACGGACAACAATTAAACAGGAACCCTCCGCATGACTCCATGCGGAGGGTTTTCTTCTTTGAAGGGAATGCCGTCCCGCCGGAACGGGAGGAATCTTCATCCCGCTCCCTTCTATGGGCTTGCCGTCAGGAAAGGGAGAGGAACGATTCCTGCCCGGGCGGCATTGTCCAGAATTGCCGGGAAAAAACAGTCTTATCCGGCAACGGTGGAACAGCACTTTCCAGGGCTGGGATAAAAGCCTTTTTACTTATTGAATAAATCTTGATTTTGATTTTTAAACGTCACGGATTTATAATCCGGAGTCAAGCTTCAGTTCTAAAAGCAAGTCACTTGTGTTAAACGGTCGTTTCATTACTTAAACTTTTTCCGGAAGGAAAGGTTGTTTTGATTGGCACAACCGTGCAGGAGCACCGCATGCCGTTGCTGCAACCGGAATTCATGCATCCGCCAGGAAGTACTTGCTTTTAAGAAGTAAAGTTCGCTGACGCTCAAGTTCCTATTCAAATGCCGCAGCGGCCTGCGGCTCTGCTGACGCGATCAAATATTTTCCATTTTTTCCATGGAATGGCCGTTCCGGAATTGAAGATGGGCACAGGGTGTATTCCCCTCATTCGCTTTTAATTCATAACGGATTATAAATTCGCTATTTATCTACTCCTAGGAAGGGTGTTCTATCATTTCCAATCACGTATCTCATTGATAGCATGAAGAAGACATTATTCATTCTGGCAACCATGGCGGCAGCGGCGGTTGCGGCTGAAGCCTCCACCGTTCTGATTTCGTTCGGGATCAATTCGGGCAATGGCACCTCCGTTGTGGACGGCACGTATCTGGGGGAATCCGGACAACAAGTGAACAAAATCTCCACGGGCAGCTCCTCTTCCTACACTTCCGGAACACTGGTGACCAGCGGAGGCGACGCTACCAGCATCACCCTGACGACCGGCGGCGTCTGCTGCGGGAGCGGAGGCGTTCTGACGGATGGTTCCGCCAAAGACTCCGCCCTGGGCCAGGGCAACAAGTTTTACGATGTTTTCGGCCAGGATATGACCACCGGCAACCCGATGGGCGGCGTCATCAATGGAAACAGTGCCAACGGCAACTTCACGATGTCCCTGAACAACCTGTCCGCCGGCACCTACACGCTGACCATGCTGGTGGGACGCGGAAACAATTACGGTGCGGGCAACACTTCTTCCTTCAGCCTTGACGGCACCGGAATCTCCAACATTTCCGCCAGCCTGGACGACTACTCCACCGGGTCCGGCGCTACGCTGAACGGCGCCACCGTCACGGGCAACACGCATACCGGAGACTGGATGGTGGTGACCTATACATTCGACGTGGCTGCCGACGGAACCCAGCTCAATATCCAGTCCCAGGGCGGAAGCGGCAGCATCAATGCCCTGGCGCTGGCCTCCGTTCCGGAACCGGCCACGGCCAGCCTCGGCCTGCTGGGCCTGGGCGCTCTGCTGATGCGCCGCAAACGGGCATAAACCCTGCCTCATTTTTCATCAAGCTCCGGCCGTTCTTCTACAAGGCGTCCGGAGCTTGATTTATTTACAGAACAGGCATGGATGGATTTCATGGCCTGTGCTTTTTACATCAAACAATGCTCCGCAAACCGGAACCGGCATGGCCGTACGCATTCCGGACTCCGCGCACCGGCAAAACGGGCCGAGGGCTACATCTCAAACCGGTGCAGGTTCTCCAAATGGGAATACCCCATTTTCCTGAGGGTTTCCATCGCCTTGTCCGCCCTCTTGCCCGTCCGGCAATATAACAGAATTACGGCATTCTTGTCCGGAAGCAGTTGAGGAGCCAGCTGCTCCACCTCATCCACCGGAATATTCAAGGCTCCCTCCTTGTGGCCCGCGCGGTATTCCTCCGGGGTACGGACATCCACCAGCACGACATCGTGCGCGGCGTCATCCTCTGGAGACACCACCATGGCGGAGGAAGCCGGAGCACGTTCCGTGTTCCTCCCCTTCAGCCAGACGAAGAGGGCCGTCAGCCCGGTCACCATCACCACGTACAGAACCACGTTTTTCACGCATCCACTTCACTAAACCATGGCGGAGGAATCAAGAGAAAACAATGCCTTTCTTCCGGATGCCGCCAGTATTTGCTGCCCACTCCACACCGGCGGGGCCGTCCTCCGGAAAAACGATGCTCCGGCGACAGGAGAAAACACAGTCCACGCGCGGAGAAGCCTTTCCCTTCTCCACTTCCTGAAAGGCTTGAACGCCCGGCCTACTCCTCGTCATCAATCACCACAGCCTGGGAGGCATAGCCGAAAGCGGGGCTTCCCCACTCCACCACGTCCCCGGGCTTCAAATAACCCGGAGGATTCATTCCCATGCCCACGCCTCCCGGAGTGCCGGTGGAAACCACGTCTCCCGGCCACAGGGTCATGAAACGGGAAATATAGGCAATCAGGCGAGGAACGGGCCAGATCAGGCCGTCCGTATTGCCCTGCTGGCGAACTTCCCCGTTCACCTTCAATTCAAGCGGAATACCGGAGCCGTCCCCCAGTTCCTCCGCGGAAATAAAAGTGGGGCCCATCGGGGCAAAGCTGTCGTAGCTCTTCCCCTTGGTCCACTGGCCGCCATGTTCCAGCTGGTTGGCCCTTTCCGAATAATCGCACATCAGGGTATAGCCGCTGATGGCCCGCGCGGCCTCCTCCGGGGAAGCGTTCTTCAGCACATTCTTAATCACTACGGCCAGTTCAATCTCATAATCCAGCTTGTCGCAGCCGGGGGGATATAAAACGACGTCACTGCAAGAGGTGATGGCGGAAGGCGATTTCAGGAAAATAGCGGGCTCCTGCACAGGATCGCCGTCAAACTCCTTAGCGTGGTCCGCATAGCTCTTTCCCAGGCACACCAGCTTGGAGGGAGAACAGGGCAGCGCGGTATCAATCATCCAGTCAGGATCTACAGCCTTGGCGGCTGGATTATCCAGAAACGCAGCGATGCGCTTCATCTCCTCTCCGCTGGAATCCGTTTCCCCGCAAATGCAGGCATCCACCTCCGCAAACACGGAATCCGCCACCAGGTACTCCCCGCGGCTTTCACTCCACAGGGCCATGATGCGTTCCGCCTGGTCATTCAGGTAAAATCTGATTTTCACCCTCTCATCCTACAGCTTTTCCATTTTCAGGCAAAGAACGGTTCCGTCATTCTTCACCCGCAGCGGCCTTACGCCCTGTTCATTCCCCCCTCCGTGAGGGCATGCAGCGCGTAGGGCTTGCGTTGCCGGAGCAAAACATTATTATACCGGGACTTAATATCATCAACCCATGTCCGACCAAATATACTTTTTTGACACTACCCTGCGCGATGGAGAACAATGCCCCGGAGCATCCATGAACCTACGCGAAAAGCTGGAAGTGGCGCGTCAAATGGAACGGCTGGGCATGGACGTGATCGAAGCCGGCTTCCCCTGCATTTCCGACGGCGATTTTGAAGCCGTGCATACCATCGCCAGTGAAATCAAAAAATGCCGCATCGCCGGACTGGCCCGCTGCGTGAAGGCGGACATTGAATCAGCCGCCAGGGCCCTGGAACCCGCCGGGGACCGCGCCCGCATCCACATCTTTCTGGCCACCAGCAAGCTGCACATGCAGTTCAAGCTGAAAAAGGCGGAAACGGAAATCCTGCGCATGGCCGCGGAAGGCGTCTCCTACGCCAGGCAATTCGTGCAGGACGTGGAATTCTCCCCGGAAGACGCCTCCCGCACGGACCTGGACTTTCTGACCAAGGTGGTGGAAACCGTCATTGACGCCGGAGCCACCACCGTCAACATTCCGGACACCGTGGGCTACACCACGCCGGACGAATTCTACCGCATCATCCGCCACCTCAAGGAAAACGTGCCGAACATCGGCAAAGCCGTCATCTCCGTCCACTGCCACAACGACCTGGGCCTGGCCGTAGCCAACTCCCTGGCCGCCGTCCGCGCCGGAGCCCGGCAGGTGGAAGGCACCATCAACGGCATCGGCGAACGCGCCGGGAACGTGGCCCTGGAAGAAGTCATCATGGCCCTGCGCACCCGCGCCGGGCAATTCGGAGACGTCACGGACAATATCAACACGCGGGAAATCGTCCGCACCTCCCGCATTGTGGCCCGCATGAGCGGCATGCAGGTGCAGCGTTCCAAGGCCATTGTGGGGGAAAACGCCTTCGCCCACTCCTCCGGCATCCACCAGCACGGCATTCTCAACTGCCGAGAAACCTATGAAGTCATGGATCCGCAGGCGGTCGGGTGGGGAGCCACGGAACTCCCGCTCACCAAGCACTCCGGCCGCGCCGCCGTCAAGGCCAGGCTGGAACAACTGGGACATGTGCTCACGGAAGAGGAAGTAAACGCCGTCTTTGAGCGCTTCAAGAAAGTGGGAGACTCCAAGAAATTCGTTTATGACGATGACCTGTCCGCTATTGTGGACGACTCCCTGCACGCCTCCTCCGGCCTGTGGGAGCTGGACTTCCTGCAATTCGTGGCAGGCAGCCACGCCCGGCCCACGGCTACGGTAGGACTGCTCAAGGAAGGTAAAAAATTTGAAGACAGCTCCACGGGCAACGGAGCGGTGGACGCCGTCATCAAGGCCATTGAACGCATCACCAAGCGCAAAGGCACGCTGAAAGGCTACAGCGTCAACGCCGCCTCCGAAGGGAAGGACGCCCTGGGGGAAGTCACGGTGCACGTGGAATTCGGCCAGCCCAAGCCCATCGTGGGCAAGGGAGCCTCCACGGACGTCATTGAAGCCTCCGCCCGGGCCTACCTGAACGCGGTCAACCGTTCCATCCGCATGGAAAACATGCCCCAGCCCAACAATCTGGACGCAGGAGCCATCTGACCCGGAGCGCCCCGGTACGCATGCGCGAACGGGGCGCACCTCCGCACGGCGTCCGCAGGGCAGCTCCTATGGCTTGCTTTTCTCGTGCTTCCGTGCCATAAATTCCAAGCCTTTTACACCGTACAACCCCATGAAAGCAACACTACTCCTTCTCTGCCTGGCGTGCAGCGCGCTGGCAGCTCCTCCAACCAAAAAACAGCCGGAGCCGGCCAAACCGCTGCCTCCGCTGGAAAAAGCCACCATTGCCATTGACGGCCACCCGGAAAGCGTGGCTGCGGACGCGGAGGGCAACATCTACTTCACCTGCATCGGCGCCAAACTGGCGCCCACGGAAAAGGACAAGGACGGCTACCTGGGCGTTATCCCGCACGGCTCCACGGAACCTAAAAAGATCACGGACGTGGACACCCTGGACGCTCCCAAGGGGCTCCTGTACCAGGACGGCTTCCTGTACTGCACGGATGTGGACATGGTCTACAAGATAGACGCCAAAACCGGCACCATTGAGGGGTATGTGGACCTGTCCCCCTCCCGCATGAAATTCCTCAACGACCTGGCGTTCATCAACGGCAGGCTCATGGTCTCCTCCACGGATACCGACCAGATCTTCTACGTGGACACGAACACCAGTTCCTATGGGGAGCTGGTCACCAAGCAGCCCATCTACAAGCCGAACGGCCTGGCCTGGGACCCGGAAAGAAAAGTCATCTACCTCTGCGAATACGCCACGGATGAAAAAGGCAAGCCCAGCGGCCGCCTGCTCTCCATCAACCCCGTCTCCCGGGAAGTCACGGAACTCTCCAAGGAACGGGGGCAATACGACGGCCTGGTGTACCGTGACAACGCCCTTTACTACAGCGACTGGTCCAAGGACAAAAAACCGGAAGCCATCCGCAGGCTGGACCTGAAAACGGGGCGTTCCGCGCCGGCAGCCACCGGTCCCATTGAAGGCGCGGCGGACTTTATCCTGTATGACTCCATGATCGTGGTTCCGGGCATGGCGGAAAAGAAAATCCACATCATGCCCATCGGCGGGAAAAAATAAACCGGGCGGTTCCGCTCTTCAACTCCCCTCTCCGGGCCGCCGGCGGGCATTTCCCGCGCTGGCGGCCTTTTTCAATTTACGGCTTGAAGTACACGTGGGGATGCGCTTAGTTAATGGGGATATGAGCAAGATTTCAGACCAAATCATGGAAGGGATGAAAACCGCCATGAGAGCAAAAGACTCCGTCACCCTCAACACGCTGCGCGCCCTCAAGACGGCTCTGACGAACACGGCCATCGCCAAGGGAGGCCTGGGAACCCAGTTGGAGGAAGCGGAAGAACTGGCCGTGGTCCGCAAGCAAATCAAGCAGCGCGAAGACTCTACGGAACAATTCCGCTCCGCCGGACGCCCGGAACTGGCCGACAAGGAAGAAGCGGAAATCGCCGTCCTCAAGCAATTCATGCCTGCTGAACTCACCGCAGAGGAAACGGAGGCCATGCTGGAAGCCGTCCTGAAGGAAACGGGAGCCTCCACCAAAAAAGACATGGGACAGGTCATGAAACTCATGCAGGAACGCACCGCCGGCAGGGTCAACGGCAAGGAACTGGCCCGCATGGTGTCAGCCAGACTATCATGAAATGCTGTGCCGCCATCATTGTAGCGGCCGGGTCCTCCCGGCGCGCCGGATTTGACAAGCTGCTGGCCCCCCTGCACGGCGTCAAGGTGCTGGAACGCAGCATCCGGGCCTTTGCCAACTGCCGGGAAATCACGGAAATCGTGGTCGTCTGCCCGGAAGAGCGCTTCCGCGCCATTGATGCTGCGGACCTGGAGACGGAAATACCCGTCACCCGCGTGGACGGAGGAGCGGAACGGCATGAATCCGTTCAGAACGGCCTGGCAGCCCTTCTCTACACGCCGGAACTTGTGGCCGTGCACGACGGAGCGCGCCCCCTCATCACGGTAGAGCAAATCTCCCGCTGCATCCAGACTGCCAGGGAATGCGGAGCGGCCGCTTCCGCGCATCCCGTGACGGACACCTTGAAGCGCGCGGACGAAGAACGCTTCACCCTGCCGGAGCAGGTGGACCGGGACGGCCTGTGGTGCATGGAAACCCCGCAGGTCTTCCAATACCCGCTCCTGCTGGATGCGTATGTGGAAGTCACGGAACGGAACATGCAGGTGACGGATGAAGTAACCGCCCTGCAGCTCATCGGCCATCCCACGCGGCTGGTGCACAACCATGAGCCAAATCCCAAAATCACCTGGCCGGAAGATGTCTCCCGGGCTGAAACGCTGTTGGAACTCAAACACCTCCGCAAAGACTCATGACCGGCCTTCTGTGTACAGAACCCCGCGCCGTCCTCATTCTGGGAACGGGCTACCTGGGAAAAGCGCTGGCGGAGAGCCTGCGGAAAGCCGGTCACACGGCCCTTACGGCGGACATTGACGCACAGAAAGCCATTTATGAAGCGGACGTCACGGAGGGAGCCTCCATGCACAGCCTGGCCGCCCGCATCCCCTCCCCCCACATCATCGTCATGTGCGCCAGCACGCGGGGAGGCTCAGAGGAAGCCTACCGCAGCCTCTACATCCGCGGAACGCAGAACACGCTGGAAGCCTTCCCCGGAACGCCGGTCATCTTCTGCTCCAGCACCTCCGTCTATGGCATCACGGACGGACGCTGGATCACAGAGGAACATAACGTCTACCCCGCCTCCGGAAAAAGCGGCCTCCTCATTCAGGCGGAACAGGCGGTTCTGGCCGCGGGAGGCACCGTCGTCCGGCTGGGAGCTCTTTACGGGCCGGACCGCTGCGTGCTCGTCTCCCAATACTGCAAGAAGGGCGCGGCCCTCCCCGGAAACATGGACAGGTGGATCAACTACATCCACCGGGATGACGCCGTGGCCGCCCTGCACCTGCTCTGCACGCTCCGGGAACCGCCCACCGGCATCTACAACCTGACGGACCGCACCCCCATGCAGCTGGGAGAAATTTACTCCTACCTCTCCGGACTGCTGGGCATGCCCGCGCCACAGCCCGAACCGCTCCAGGCAGAAGCGCGCCGCGGCTTTTCCAGTCAGAGAATCTCCTGCTCCCGCCTTCTGGCCCTGGGCTGGGAGCCGCTCTACCCAAGCTTTGCGGACGGCGTGCACAACGTGCTGGAAGCGCTGGAAGCGGGGGGAGAATAAACTCCCGCCGCCGCTTCTTCTCTTCATGCCCAAGAAAACGCTCCGGGCAGGCATGAAAAAGAGAGAGAACAAACGCAGGACGCATACCGGAACAGGCGAGGCGCCCGGCCAGCCTCCCCGCCAGTCTTTGACTCTCCCCTTTCTTGACTTGCCGGGCGCGAACAGGCAAAATCCTGCGCGCAATGCGTATCATCACAGGACTTCAACCCAGCGGCAAGCTGCATGTCGGCAACTACTTCGGAGCCATGGAACCAGCCGTCCGCATGCAGGAACGCGGAGAATCCTACTACTTTCTGGCGGACTACCACGCCATGAGCACCGTTCACGACGCGGAGGCCCTGCGGGAAAACTGCAAAAACCTGGCGACGGACTTTCTGGCCGTGGGCCTGGACCCTGGAAAATGCGTCTTCTTCCGCCAGTCCTCCGTGCCGGAAGTCAATGAACTGGCCTGGATACTCGGCACCGTCTGCCCGGTGGGCCTGCTGGAACGCTGCCACTCCTACAAGGACAAAATCGCCAAGGGGTTCTCCCCCAGCAACGCCCTCTTCACCTACCCCGTACTGATGGCGGCGGACATCCTGATGTATGACTCCGACCTGGTGCCCGTAGGCAAGGACCAGAAGCAGCACCTGGAAGTCACCCGCGACCTGGCAGGCAAAATGAACGAACAATTCGGCGAAGGCACCTGCAAGCTGCCGGATGCGCTCATTGCGGAAAGCACGGCCATCGTGCCGGGGCTGGACGGGCAAAAAATGAGCAAAAGCTACAACAACACGCTCCCCATCTTCGGTGAGGAAAAAGCCGTCCGCAAGCTCATCATGAAAATCCCCACGGACTCCACCCCTGTGGAAGACCCCAAGCCCACGGAAGGCTCCGTCATCCTGCAGCTCTACAAGCTCTTCGCCTCTGCGGAAGGCTATGAAGACATGGTCCGCGACTTCAAAAACGGAGGCTGCGGCTATGGCGACTTCAAAAAACGCCTCTTTGACGCCTACTGGGAATACTTCCGTCCCGCGCGCGAACGCAGGGCGGAACTGGAAGCCAACCAGGACTACGTGCACCGGACGCTGGAAGAAGGGGCCCGCAAGGCTCGGGAAACGGCCTCCGTAGTGCTGGACAGGGTGCGCCGGGCCGTGGGCCTGATCTGAACCGGGAATGGAATGCCGGGAGAACCGGGGACAGCACACGTTTTTTAGTGGCATGGAAAAGCACGGAATGTTATACAGGAAGATATGAAGAATATTCTGGTAGCCATTGATTTCTCCAACGCCACAGACGCCGTCATTCATCAGATCGGCAAACTGGCTTGCCCCAATGACAGCATCATCCATCTGCTCCACATTGTGGAACCCAGCATCTGTTATGAAGTCTCCGGCGTGCTGCCGGATGAAGTGCCTGTCCCCGTGATGGACCAGACGGAGGAAAACGAAGTCATCTCCATCGCAAAAAACCATCTGCAAAAAACGGCGGAAAAACTCTCCCGGCTGACGGACGCAACCATCATCCAGGCTGTGGAAGACGAATTTGAAATCAGCGAAGCGGTCATCAACTATGCTGAAAAACACCACATTGACATGATCGTGGTGGGCAAGCACAACCACGGCTTCCTTTCCACCGTCTTTCTGGGCAGCGTAGCCAGCTCCGTCATGCGGAAATCCCCCGTGCCCGTGCTGGTGGTTCCCGTCACCAAGGAAGAGCAGTAAAAACCGCCATCCGCACCAGTCCCGTCCCACTTCATGATTACCATACTCTTTATAGGCGATGTGGTCGGCGAACCTGGCCGCACCGCCGCGAAGCACATGCTGCCGGAACTCAAAAAGGAGCATGGGGCGGACTTTGTCATCGTCAACGGTGAAAACGCGGCCGCGGGGCGCGGCATCACCCCCCGGCTGGCGCAGGAACTGCTGCATGCTGGAGTGGACGTCATCACGACCGGGGACCACGTATGGGACCAGGTGGAACTGGCCCCGTGGCTGGACACCGAACCACGTGTGCTGCGCCCCCTTAACTACCCCCGGGGCACGCCGGGGCACGGAAGCGTGGTGGTGGAAACGCCCAGGGGGAAAATAGCCGTCATGCAGGTGCAGGGGCGGTCCTTCATCCAGCCCCCGCTTGAAAACCCCTTCCTCATCTCGGAGGCGGAAGCCAAAAGGCTGAGGGAGGAAGAAGGCGTCAACGTCATCTTTGTGGACATGCACGCGGAAACCACCAGTGAAAAAATCTCCACCGGGTACAATCTGGACGGCCTTGTTTCCGCCGTTATCGGAACCCACACGCATGTGCAAACCGCGGATGAAACCATCCTGGAACACGGAACGGCCTACCTGACGGACGCCGGCATGTGCGGTCCTGCCGTCGGAGTGCTGGGCCGGGAACGGGAACCCATTATCCAGCGCTTCCGTTCCTCCATGCCCGCCAAATTCCCTGTAGCCAACTGGCCCGTTCGCCTCTGCGGAGCCGTCGTGCAGGTGGATGAAACCACCGGCAAAGCCCTCAACATTGCCCGCATCAGCCAAATCGTGGAAAAACCGGCCTCCTGACCATGCCCACCGCCACAAACCATGAAGCCAGATTCGGCGGCATTGGCCGTCTGTACGGAACCAGCGGGCTGGACCTACTCCGGAACTCCCGCATGGCCGTCATCGGCATTGGCGGCGTAGGCTCCTGGGCGGCGGAAGCACTGGCCCGCTCCGGAGTAGGCACCATCATCCTGATGGACCTGGACGACCTCTGCATCACCAACACCAACCGGCAAATCCACGCCCTGGCGTCCACCATCGGCCAGTCCAAGACGGAAGCCATGGCCGCGCGCATCAGGGAAATCAACCCGGAGGCGGAAATCATCTCCCTCAACAGCTTCTACACGGCCTCCAACGCGGAAAAACTGTTGGAGACGAAACCGGACGTCATCATTGACGCCATTGACTCCCTGGCGCCCAAGGCCCACCTCATCGCCACCTGTTACCGCAGCAAGCAGCTCCTGGTCACTTGCGGCGGCGCGGGAGGACGCGTCAACCCCGCTAAAATAGAAATAGCGGACCTCTCCCGCACCAAGGGAGACCCCCTGCTCTCCAGCCTGCGCTACAAGCTCAAAAAAGACTACGGCCTCCCGCTTGGGGAAAAAGCCCGCAAACTGAAAATCCCCTGCGTCTTCTCCCAGGAAACACCCGTGTACCCCACCTGTGACGGAGAAATCTCCTGCACGCGCGATCCGGAATTCCAGGGGAAAATGGGTTGTGACGCCGGGTTCGGCTCCATCACCCACATCACGGGCACCTTCGGCTTCTTTGCGGCCTCCGCCGCCATTCAAACGTTCTTAAACAAAAAACAAACATCACCGCAACCATGAACAAACTCCTGCTTCCCCTGCTGGGGGCCATTCTTCTTCCCGCCCTGACCCAGTGCAACTCCCTGGAAAAAGACATCGCCGGCATCAACGCCCGCAATGCGGAAATTGCCAGAGAACCCAGGGGAAACTACTTCGTAGGCCGCCGCTACCATGTCCCGGCTACCCGCTTTTGGGGTTACCTGCGCCAGCCGGGCCAGACCTGGAGAACGGCCCAGCTCGTCATCATGGATGAAAGCTCCTGCCGCACTCCGGACCGCCTGCCGGAATACGCCGGGAATCCGCGCTACGCCTATGACAACAACTATGAATACAGGGTGTACGGCAAATACACGGGCAAATACGGCTACGAGCCTAACTCCAACCTGAGGCTGCCCATCTTCAAGCCGACCAGGTTTGAAGCTGTCAGCACCGATCCCGGCTGGCTCTTCAAACCCTCGGAAAAATATGACACCAAGGCCGTCACCCTGCGCCCGGCCATCATGCCCGTGGCTACCTCCCTCCCGGTCCGCTAAGAAAATCCCTCTTCAAAAAACGGAATCGAAAGGATAAAAAAGAAGAAAAAGCTTGATATCTTCGTTCCTCTGCGCTAAAAACTCCCCGCCTTAAGGCACCCATGCTCGGGTGGCGGAATTGGTAGACGCGCTAGACTAAGGATCTAGTGTCGATAAGACGTAGGGGTTCGAGTCCCCTCTCGAGCACCATCCCTTTTATACCGCAAGTTGCTGTTCATAAGCGCTTGCGGTTTTTGTTTATCGACAATTGCAAGACAAACCGCAGTATATTTATACAACTTTTATCAATACGAAACGGGAATGTGCTGCAAGAAATGAAAGGTCCTCCCTCTTGTTTACTCGCTGGAAACAGTTCAGGTAAAAACCAATGAGGGAAGTTGTGTATTTACGATGCCCTTCAAACGCCCCCTGCCATCAGGGCCAGGACTTCCACGCGGTTCGGCATGGAGCGGATGGCTCCCTTGCGCGTCGTCACGATGGACGCGGCGGCGTTGGCGAATAAAAGCATGTCCGCCAACTGTCCGTCCGTCAGGTTTTCCAGCCCTGTTTCCAGAATCCAGTCCAGGCAGGAACCAAAAAAGGCGTCTCCGGCGCCCGTCGTGTCAATGGTATTGACCTTCAGGAACGTAGGCTGGTAAACCAGCGTGTCTCCATAGGAAGCCCAGCTGCCTTCCCTGCCCCCCGTCACGAGGATGAGGCGGAGATTGCGGAATTCCCTTTTCAGGGCATCCAGTCCTTCCTTCATGGAGGAGCACCCGGTGAGGAACAGAAGTTCCTCCACCTCTATTTTCATGACGCTGCACACGCCGCAGCCGTAGAGCATTTGCTCCCGGGCCAGCTCCAGACTGGGCCAGAGGGGAGGCCGGAGATTGGGATCAAAGGTGATGAGGGCCCCTTTTTCCCGGGCATGGCTGACGGCATGCCTGGTAGCGCGCCGCACGTCGTCATGCGTCATGGAGATGGTCCCGAAGTGGAATACGCGCGTGTTTTCCACCAGCGCCATGTCCACCTCCCCGGCGGTCAGCTTCATATCCGCGCCGGGATTGCGGTAAAAGGAAAAATCACGGTCGCCATGTTCGTCAATCTGGACGAAGGCCAGGGTGGTGTTGACTTCCCGGGAAGAGACCAGCCCTGAGTCGTCAATGCCTTCCTCCTGAAGCGTGCGCCTGAGCATTTTTCCGAACATGTCATGCCCTACTTTGCCGATGAAGGCGGTCCTGCGCCCCAGCCTGGACAGCATGGAGAGGACGTTGCAGGGGGCTCCCCCCGGATTGGCCTGGTAAACGGGCAGTTCCTGGGCGCTCACTCCGCAGGGGGTGAAGTCCACCAGCAGTTCTCCGAGAGCTACGACGTCATACATGCTTTTCAAAATGTTGAAGGTGGTCCTTCCGGCAGAAAGGAAAGCCGGGAGAGATAGTAAAGCATAGAACGCGCCGCCTGTTCCGGGAAAGGAAAAAGAGGTTCATTCCAGTCATGCCGGAAAGGGCGCATTTCCGGCATTTTTTCCTTTCCTGAGGAAGCCGCACCCCAGAGAAAATCCGGGATTTTTCCGTGAACGGTCTCTGCGGCGTGTGATCACCCCCGGATAGGGAAAAAGTCTGGCATATCCCTAACACCCGCCTCTCCGGAAATGCCCATTAGAATGAGACGGCAAATACCATACCTCATTTCAAGATGAAGAAGGAACTGAAACGACAGGGCAAGGCGAAGATTCCGGGGGCTCCCGTCCCCTATGACAGGACAACCATTCAACCGGGAATCGTCCACATAGGAGTGGGCAATTTCCACCGCGCGCATGAGGAGTTTTACACGAACCAGCTTCTGGGCATGGGCGGCCGTGATGAATGGGGGATTTCCGGAGTGGCCCTGCTGCCGCAGGACGAACCCTTTACAAGGCGCTGAAGAGCCAGGACGGCCTTTACACGCTGACGGTCTGCGGCCGCGACGGCAAGGACGAGTTTTATGAGATAGGCTCCCTGGTGGATCTGGCGTGGGGGCCGAAGGATCCCGAAAAGGTCATCGACAGGATTGCGGACCCCCGCACTAAAATCATCACGCTGACCATTACGGAAGGGGGATACAATCTGGATAAGGAAACCGGTGAGTTCATGCTCAACAGCAAGGACGTGAAACATGACCTGGAACATCCCGGCCATCCCCGGACGGTTTTCGGGTTCCTGGCCGCCGGATTGCGGAAGAGGCGCAAGGACGGCGCAGGCCCCATAACCGTTCTATCCTGCGACAACCTCCAGCACAATGGAGACACGGCCCGGAAAGCTTTCACTTCCTTTATCGAGGCCCAGGATCCCGGGCTGGCGCAGTGGGTGAAGAAGAACGTGACATTCCCCAACAGCATGGTGGACCGCATCACCCCCGCCGTCACGCCGGAGGACGTCAAGCGGCTGGACGCGCAGAGCGGCGTGGAAGACGCCGCCCCCGTCTATTCGGAGGATTTCATCCAGTGGGTGATTGAGGATGATTTCATTGCCGGGCGCCCGGACTGGGAAGCCGTGGGCGTGGAGTTTACGGATGACGTTTCCGCTTATGAGAATATGAAGCTCAGCCTGCTGAACGCCTCCCACTCCCTGCTGTCCTACCCCGCCTTTCTGGCCGGGTACCGCCGGGTGGACGAGGCGGTAGGGGATGAACGGTTTGCCCGCTACCTGCGCCTTTTCATGGACCGGGACGCGGCCCCCTACGTTCCGCCGCCGGGGAATACGGATTTGGAGCTGTACAAGAAGACCCTGCTGGAGCGCTTCGGCAACAAGGCGGTGAGCGACCAGATCAGCCGCCTGTGCTTTGACGGCGTTTCCAAGATTCCCGTGTATGTGATGCCCGTTTTAACGAAGATGATCAGGGACGGCGCCGACCTGGAACGCCTGGCGTTTTTCGTGGCCGCCTACCGCCATTACCTGAAGCACGGGAAGGACGACCTGGACCAGGCTTATGAAGTGAACGAGCCCTGGCTGACCAAGGAGGACCGCAAATTGATCGCCAGCGGCGACCCTCTGGATTTCCTCTCCCTCTCCCCCTTCCGGAGCACGGATTTGAAGGCGGCGGACAAGTTCGTCAGCCAGTACCTGGTCATGGTGGAAAAGCTTGAAAAAGACGGCGTGCTCCCCGTTCTGGAACAATTGGTTCTTCCGTAGTCATACAATCCTTCATGCCGTCCGGACCCGGTTCCGGGCGGCTTGAAGGAGCCTTTCCGGCCTCTTCCTTTTTCTGCATTTCACCTCTCACCCTCCCCATGGAAACACAACCTCATTCACGCCTGGGCCCCTTCCTTGCCCTGACCTTCATTTATTTCCTTGTCGGGTTCCTGTCCACCGTGAACGGCCAGTTCCAGGGGCCTTTGCAAAGCGCCTTCCTGTCGGACGCCGGCTCCTTGAAAAACACGTTCATCACGCTGATTCCCTTTTTCTTTTTCCTGGCGTACCTGGTGAACGGAAACATCGCTTCCCGCTGGATCAACCGCTACGGCTACAAGACCACACTGATACGGGGGCTCCTGTTCATGGTGCTTGGGCTGGCCGTCTTTTTCCTGTCTGCATGGTTCACCGTCCAGTTCGGGGACCTGCGCACGACGATCGCCGGGGCCAGCATCCCCTACGGCTATTTTATTTTCTTGGCGGGTTCCTATGCCATGGGCACCTCCGCCACGGTTTTACAGGTCGTCATCAACCCCTATGTAACGTCCTATGAATTGAAGGGAACCCAGCCCGTCCAGCGCCTCAACATCGTCTGCGCCGTAAACTCCTTCGGAACGACGATCGCGCCGTTTTTCGTGACCGGCATCCTGTTTGCCGGACTGCCCATGGAGAGCGTCCACGTGCGGCAGCTGATGCTTCCCCTGCTTATCCTGGGCGTCCTCATTGCGCTGGTCACCCTGATGACGAAGCGCCTTTACCTGCCCAACATCCGGGACACCACGGCCGGAGAAGGAGAAAAACTGGAACGCAGCATCTGGTCCTTCCGGCATTTGACATTGGGCGTGATCGCCATTTTCTTTTATGTGGGCGCAGAGGTGTCCGTGGGCATCAACGTGAACCTGCACGCCCTGGAACTCAGCAATTCGGATGAACCGCTGCTGTTCCTGGGCTCCAGCAACCTGGTGGTGTGGGGAGTGGACCTGGGCATTCCGGCCCTGCTGGCCTCCCTGTACTGGGGCGGACTGATGGTGGGGCGCATCGTTTCCAGCTGGCTGAACCATATCTCCCCCCGTGTCCAGTTGACGGCGGCAACCTCCGCGGCGGCCATCCTGACGCTGGTCGCCATTTACACCCATAACCTGTGGGTGCTGGTTTCCGTAGGGTTGTTCCATTCCGTCATGTGGGGCTGTATTTTCACGCTCGCCACCGTGGGGCTGAAAAAATACACCGCCAAGGCTTCCGGCATTTTCATGATGGGCGTGTTCGGCGGCGCCGTTTTCCCCTTCCTCCAGGGAGCTCTGACGGACGCGCTGGGAAGCTGGCGCTGGTCATGGATGCTTGTCTTCCTCTGTGAACTGGTCATGCTTGCCTACGCCCTTGCGGGTTCCCGCGTCAGGAAAGAGGACCTGCTGGAAGAAACGAACTGAATAAGATCGGCCCCGTCCGATCCCATCCGGAGACCGTTTCCTCACCCATTGATTCCTTTTCCGGAGAAAGAAGCCGGTCCGGCGGAACAGCCCGTCCCATGCTCCGGGAAGTTGATTTTCCATCAGGGAAAACCATCATGTTCTCCGCCTCTTCTTAATGGAATGATGTGTTCTCAATCATTCCATTAAGAGAATCATGAAAGAAATACAATCATTCAGTCAGGGACAGTTGATTCGCCAGACAGGGAATATTCATCCTTACGGAATATGCCTGGGCCTGGTCACTTATTGGCTCATTGCATGCCATAACCATGAAGAAAGCCAGTATCGTCAAACTTTGTCCACTGACGCACTCAGCTCAATCTATGCGAAGCCTCTCACGAATCCATACTCGAAAGGTGTCGCAATTATCACGGCACCGAAGCTAAGAACATCAATGTATTGAGCCTTCATCCATATGTTAACCTTGCGGATATTGTTTTGCGTGTAGCTGTCATTAAAGGAATTCAATCCTTGGGAAATAGAGCCATTTACGAATCTCCTCGGTAAACGAACCTTTGTGCTAGTACAGCGCTTCTTCAGTCTTCCGGCTGAGGTAGTGCTTCACAAATTGATATCATCTACTGAGGCTCTGAATTCCCTATCTATTCGAGGCCTGTTTCTGTTTTCGAGATTGGTATTGGGAATACAATTCTTTGCTTCGATTTTTCAACTGGAAGGAACATAATTAGTCTTGACTATTTGATTTCCTGCATATTACAAGCTACAGGAAACACTACTCTACCTGGATAGAATGAAAAAAACAGCCTAGAACCGGCTTAGTTTGGTAGGGAAGTTACAGGGATAATAAGTTAATATGCTCTTTCTAAATGATGAACGCTTTTTATTGACTTCGATAGATGACTGTTATAGTCTATATGCATTTGCAAGGATTCACTTTTAAATCTTTTACAAACAAAATTACTAAATATTGTCTATGAAATGTAAAAGAGAACCTTTCATGGATACATCAGAATGTAATCCATCGTGTGAGTATTTATTGGCTATGGAACAAAAACCTTATAAAGTTATAAAGGACAATAAAAGATCTTTTATCATATTGACTTCGTTTTTGTGTACACTTATATTTTCAATTATTATAACCCCACTGATAGTAAAGTTTTTTGTAAATATTCCTCAGAATACAGGGGATGTTTGCATGAATATAGCGGCTATAGATTCATATGGAAACAAATTAAATATCAATGACATATTGACCCATGTATCTGAATTTTATAGTACAATCATTATTGTTCTAACTACACTTCTTGCTTTAATTCAGGTTGTTTGTTATGTTTTTATTAAAAATTCATCTTCCAAAGAAATCGAATCTCAGATTTCAGATTGTTTGACTGGAGATTTTTTTAAGCATACTTTAAATCATTATGTGCGTGAAGCTGTCAATAAGCAATTTCAAGACGAGGCAAGAAAAGCTATCATCACATCTTGGATGGAAAGTACCGTCAAGAAGGATATAGAAGAGAAACTGATTGATTTGGAAAAACGTTTGATTGCTGTTGAGCAAAAAACCCCTTCTTCTGATAATAAACCAGAAGATGATGATGAGGAGCTTTTGAACGAAACTAAGAATAGAATGTCAACTCAAGAAAAATAATTATGGCTGTTATTTTTGGTTCATGGAATCCATATAAAAATGTTCAGGAGAGGAGGGCGAACATGACTCCGGAAGAAATCTCTTCCGCCGAAGAAATGTGGATATTTGCCAAAGAAAAAGGGCTTGAAAAATTGCCAATTGATTTAGAAAGATTGCTTAATCATTTGAATATTCAACTGGAGTATAAGTCTTTAGACGATGGAATATCAGGAGAGTTATACCGAAAGGAAAATGGATCTTGGAAAATAGTTGTCAATAGTAACCAAACAGATGCTAGAAAGCGTTTCACTATAGCGCATGAACTAGGTCATTACGTTTTACATAGAAGTGAAAGCGATGTTTTTGCAGATGAAATATTTTTTAGATCAGGGGAGAAGGATCTTTCTGAGTATCAAGCTGATAACTTTGCAGCAGAATTATTGATGCCTAAGGAATTATTTACGCGTGCCCTCAATGAAAATGGGTGTACTATAGAATCTTTGTCACAACGATTTGGTGTTTCCTATGTGGCAACTCGAGTGAGATTGAATAATATCATGCCTTAATTTCTCCATTATATGTTTGAATATACTCCCTTCATTAGAACTTCTGATGCTGAATTGCGAGGCGTAGAGCATCTTGAAGAATATATAAAAGATAGGATTACACCTTTTTTTATTTTAACTAAATCGAAAATGCTTACATCAAGGGCGTTAGACAAGCTCGAAGAGGGAAGACGTGTTGTTTCTGGGAGTGTGCAAGGTAGTCTAAATAATATAGGTTGTAAATTTGGACGGAATCGCCCTTTCTTTCTTGATATTGCGACTGACAGTATTCCAAATCATCAGGAAATGATCCAAATAAAGAATGATTTTTACAAACGCAAGGCTAAAGAAAACAAAGCAGATATTCCATTTGATGCAAGGCAATATGAATGGGTTAAAGAGATGAGGGGACTTGTTTCTTCCGATGAGGGATATAAAAATTGGTGTGATTTTGTCGCTCAGGCAAAAATCGATTTTCCTTTCATGATCCCTGTTCTTCAGTTCTCTGCCCAAGATGCAGAAGAGGATCCCATCCCTGATTTTTTAGAACAAGTAAATTTTTTATCGAATCAATTTCCTTTATTTGCTTTTAGGTTACAGCGCCCCTCAACGAAAAGTAATTGGCTTGATGTAGGTGAATATTTAGTGCATAAAATTTGTCAGCACGATATATCTGGAAAAGTTGTTATTATTATTGACCTTGCTTTTTTGAGCCCAATAGGGAGGGGACGCGAAGAACTGTTGAAAAAGGTCCGTTATTTCATTGGTGTCTGTCGTTCTTTGGAAGTGAAAGATGTAATTGTGACAGGTTCTTCTTTTCCTCAATCTGTTTATGAGCTAGTCGATCAGAAGGAAGACGAAGGAGTAATTTCTTCTCAGATGCTACAAATTTTTGAACAACTTGCTGATACAGGAATTAAATATGGAGATTATGCTTTTATTCATCCTCAAAAGTTTTCTTCTTCAGCTCGGGGCTGGATTCCAAGAATAGATATACCCCTATCAGGGAAATTGTTTTTCAGAAAACAACGCAAAGGAAAAAATGATGCTTATGCTCGGGTTTATGAGGATATAGCATACTATCTTATTGAGGAAGGAAGATTATTTGAAGTTCCAGACTGTTGGGGAAAATCATGTATTTTGAGAGCGGGCAATGGAGAGGGAGTAGGACCCCAAACTCAACAAGGAGCAAGTCCTTCGTTTTGGATTTCTGTGCGCCTAAATATTCATATTACGAGTATTTGTATTGATCGTAAAATATTCACTAATTGATATAGGGTGAGTTTTTTCTCGAAAGGATAAAAAGGTCATCGGGATTGACTTTTCCTGGATATATTTCTCTAAAGAATATTTTCGTATTTTCTTTGTTTTCTTTATATAATTTCTGCTTAAAATCTCTTTCTAGTTCTCTTTTGTTGACTGTAGAAGAAGCTTGAACTCGCACTAAATCAATATTTAGTTTTGACGTGTTTTTTTGTGGAAATTTTGTTTGAATCTCTTTTCTCGAATAACTAAACAGTAACGAGAGAGCATTAATGTTTTTGCTCTTTTTCGGCTTCCTTATTGAGGAGAGAACTCCTTTTTTTTCTACTATAATACCTATGTGAGGATTTGATATTTTTAGAATTTCTTCCATATGAGATTCGTGACATACAACATAGGTATAATCGAAGACAGACATGTAGCACTCTAATTGTCCAAGGAGACGGTTGATTCTGTCTGCTTCACTTTTTACTTCATAGGCAATAGATATTTTTTCAGATATTTTTACTATGTCAGCATATCTTTTTTGTTCAGAAAAAAGTAATTCCGATGATAATGCGTAGTTTTTCGACTTTGCATTTTTCATAATCCAATCAATCAGTTTACATTTTAGTCGAAGATCACCAAGTTTTTTCATTGAATGTGTTCGTGTTAGAGGGATTATCTATCAGACCATTTTCAGATAGGGAAGTATTGAGGTCAGAACGCGTAGTCTGGCAGCTTCCTCTTGCAGCTTCCACGCATTCCATTTTCCTTTTGTCAGAGCAAGTGCTTCTATGAAAACGTTGAGTCCGATTTTATTGCGGTATTTGAAACAATCGGCTAGGGTGCGCTCCAGCGTAGTTACCTTGAACTGTCCATAATCCCCCCGAAGAATCTCATAGCCGGCAAGAAGAAGAGATTGTGTGACGAACCACTCTTTGACTGGCATAACTAATACTTTGGGTATTCTGACACCTCTGGGCAGGGAGATAGACAGATATTGGGGAATTTGAGTAGTTGCCTGATGAAAAGATAAGGCAGAAATGAGATTCATCACGGCATGTGGCTGGCGTATGGAAAGCCATTGCATAACATTGAGGTCGTTCATGGGAGTATCCGCTTCTACAAAAATACCGGGCATAATACGGATCAGCCTACCGCGGACTTCTTCGTTGTACAAAGTAGTACGGGAAAAAGGTATTTTCTGAAGAGGAATGTTTTGACGATGTGATCTGATAATCATTGAGAATATGAACAAAATGTAATCAAATATTGTTATTTGTCAACAAATCGTTCATATTGTATGAAACTGATATTTTGTTGATTTTCGAAATATTCCTTTATTAAATGCAAAGAGATCCTATTTTTTCAACAGGTTTGTTTAGACAAAATGTGCGAGGTGAGAATGAACAGCCCAGCTACGATTAACTGAGCTTGATATATCTGGTTGTCTACTCCTTTTCTGAGCGGGACAAATGCGACAGGTCAAGGTTCGAATAGGCTAATTTATTGAGGCTTTTTTGAAATTTTCGACCAGACCATTTTTGTAGTGACGAACAGAGTCCAATAAGTCTCTTGCACAGCCTGTACCTAACCAGAACTTGGTAACAAGTTCTCCTGAAGATTCGGAATTATTCAAATCCTGAGAGAACTGAGAGAAGAGATACGATGTGCCAAGTGCTGTGTTCCTTCGTTCTGCGATGAAGTCGAGAAATAATTTTCTCCTTGGGAGCAAGTAGTCTCCGAAAACGTCAAGTGCCGTATGAAAAACTGATGCCTTTTAACCTTACATCGTATGTTGATTCCTACCTCCTGAAGGTCTTTCATGAATTCCTCGATCGCCCAGATTACTTCATCATCTAGCACAGGCTCTCCTCAAATGTGAGACTTTCCCACGAAAAAATTTTGTTAAGAAAAAACTGCTACCCTTTCCTAAAATTATTCCTTTCCAACTATTGCGAAAAGTTGGAAAATATTTTCCCCTTAATCGATAATCTTAATCTTTGTCTGAGCGAAGTAACTTTCTCTCTTCTCCCAAAGCAACATATAAAAACGATACTTTAGAGTCAGCGCATGGCTTGCATTCCTGACTTACAATTAAGGAGCTTTGTACCAGGACTGGCGTCTACCGGGCCTGTTTCGCATTTTTCTTCATGATTTCCCTCTCATCCTGTAACATGCGCCCATGCAAGACAGAAGCAGCGGCTTTCAATGGCCTGCCCAGTGGACCCCTGATATCCTCGCCACCCTAATGTTCGTGGTGCAGGACGGAAGGATTCTCCTGATACGCAAGAAGAGGGGGATCGGCGCGGGAAAGGTGAACGGTCCCGGCGGGAAGTTTGAGCCGGGGGAAACGGCCCTCCAGTGTGTGCTGCGGGAGGTCCGGGAGGAACTCTGCATTGACGTTGCGGACGCCCGGGAAATGGGCGTGCTGAATTTTTCCTTCACGTGCGGCACCATTCCGGAAATCCGCTGCCACGTGTTCATGGCCTCCTCCTTCAAGGGCACCCCTTCGGAAACGGCGGAGGCAGAGCCTTTCTGGTGCCCGGTGGACGGGATTCCCTACGATCTCATGTGGCAGGACGACCGATTCTGGCTTCCCGCCATGCTGGACGGGAAACGGTTTGAGGCGTTTTTCACGTTTGAGGGGGACCGGATGCTGGAGTTTTCCCTGAAAACCGGGGATTGCCCCGGCAAGGAAAAACAGGCGCCCTCCGCCTCCCCTTCCCTCTGAGCCATCCGGGAGAAAGCCTAATTCTTTTCCATTCGGCTTTCCCCCGGCGGCATTAATGTTCAGAAAGAGACGGAGACGCCCAGCGCCGCCTGATGCTCCAGGAAGGATTCCCTGAAATGCGCCTGGTAGGAGGCGAAGACGGAGCATCTGTCATTGAAGACCATTCTGGACAGCAGCTTGACCTTGAATGACTGCTTTCCGGGAGAGTAGCCCTTCCCCTTGTACCGGGATTCCCGGTATTCATCCCCTTCCCACCAGCCGTCCCGGAACGTGTAATGGGGATCGTTCCGGTAGATGTCCGGGCAGTAGCTCCCGGACAGGGCATTAATCCATACGGTATTTCCGGACAGACGGAGAACGTGTTCCAGCGTCACCCCCATCGCCATGGACACGTTGTCAAACGTGCCGCGGTTGTCCCACCGCTGGTTATAATCGTCATCCCACCAGTAATCCCCCCACCAGGAGGAATCGCCGTAACCGCCCCGGTCATCCCTTTTCACCTTGTTGGCTCCGTGCACATACGTTACTCCCATAAAGGGGGTCACGCTGAAGGAGTTCGTCACCTGATAGCGCCAGGAGGCGGAAAGCCCCATCTGGAACGTTTCCGAGTCCCACCTGGAGGCGTTTCCCCACGCATCACTGTGGCGGCATTTGTTTTCCGTACTGCCGAAGGCCGCATTCGCGGCAAGAAGCAGGCTGGACCGCGGGCCCGTTTCCCGGAAGAAGGCGCCGTACAGGTTGGCCATCCACGCAGACTGCCGGAAGCGGTCTCCCTCTAGGGGACCGTCCGGATAGTCCGGCATTTCCTGAATGTTCTGGTGCCCGAACATCTGCCCGAACGCCAGACCCAGCAGGGAACCGGATTTTTCTCCATACGTGCCGTAGTCATACCCCAGCGCGTAGCCGGCGGCTGAGTAGTCAAAGGAAGGCTGGTTGTTCCGGATTCCTGCATCGCCAAAGCTGCCCAGAGCGCCCGCCCACAGGTTGGACGGCCCCTTCTGCCGGAAACGGGAGATATTTATCTGGGCGGAGGAGGCATCCACCAGCGTCTGCACATAAGCCGCGGACGCCCACATGGAATCCAGCGTGGTTTCCGGACCGCTTTCCGGGAACTGGTTCCAGGATTCGGCGCGCACGGCAGGCAGGCATCCTGCCAGGGTCAGGCTCCATAAGGAAATACGGGATAGTTTCATGATCGGGTATGATGGGTTTAATGGCCGGAGGTTGGAACCGGCCTTCACTTTTTCAAGCGCGCTCTGACACCTGTTTTGTGTATCAAATGCATTTCCCATACTCCGGAGAACTCCTCCTTTCCCGTTCCCGCCTGCCGTTCATGCATTCCGGACCGGTGAGTATTTTTCCTGTTCTTTTTCTTCAGGAAACGCACACCTTTGACCAGCTCCCGTTTTTCCTGTCACCGCAGGATAAGCGGAGGGGTTCCGCTTCTCCGTTCCGTCCTCTCCCTGCCTTCAATTTGTGTTCTTTAAGCTTTTCTTCACGGCTCAATAATGATAAAGGTGCGGGAGCAACCGTGTGATCCTTGATCGTCCACTTGCTGGCTATTTCAATTCATATTCCATTATTCGACATGTATACCCCTGAATTCAAAAACATCCTCACTTCCACCCTGGACGGACTGCGTGCGGAAGGTCTGTACAAGGAAGAACGCTTCATCGCCTCCCAGCAGTATTCCCAGGTGACGCTGAAGGACGGACGCTCCGTCATCAACATGTGCGCCAATAACTACCTGGGCCTGGCCAATAATCCGGAAGTGATGGAGGCCGCCAAGAAAGCCATTGACGAATGGGGCTTCGGCATGGCTTCCGTGCGGTTCATCTGCGGCACGCAGACCCTGCATCGCCAGCTTGAGGAACGCCTTTCCCAGTTCCTGGGCACGGAAGACACGATTCTGTTCCCCTCCTGCTTTGACGCCAACGGCGGCCTGTTTGAGGGCCTTCTGACCGCGGACGACGCCATTATTTCCGATTCCCTGAACCACGCCTCCATCATTGACGGCGTGCGCCTCTGCAAGGCCAAGCGCTTCCGCTACGCCAACAACGACATGGCGGACCTGGAAGCTAAGCTCCAGGAAGCGGACGCCGCCGGAGCCCGCGTGAAGCTGATTTCCACGGACGGCGTGTTTTCCATGGACGGCATCATCGCCCAGCTGGACAAGATTCACGAGCTGGCCGCCAGGTACAACGCCATCGTCCATTTTGACGACTGCCACGCCACGGGCTTCCTGGGCGAACGGGGCCGCGGCACGCACGAATACCGCGGCCTGTTCGGCAACATAGACATCACTACCGGCACCCTGGGCAAGGCCCTGGGGGGCGCCTCCGGCGGCTATGTTTCCGGCCCGAAGGAAGTGGTGGACGTCCTGCGCCAGAAGGCGCGCCCTTACCTGTTCTCCAACAGCGTGGCCCCCGCCATCGTGGCCGCCTCCATCAAGGTGCTGGACCTGCTGGAACAGTCCACGGAAGCGCGCGACCGCGTGGAAGCGAATACCAAGTATTTCCGCGACGCCATGACGGCCGCGGGCTTCACCATCGGCGGCAAGGACCACCCCATTTCCCCGGTGATGCTGGGGGACGCCGTGCTGTCCCAGAATTTCTCCGCCCAGCTTCTGGACGAAGGCGTGTACGCCGTCGGCTTCTTCTACCCCGTCGTTCCCAAGGGGCAGGCCCGCATCCGCACGCAGATTTCCGCCGCCCACACCCGCGAACAGCTGGACAAGGCGATTGAAGCCTTCTGCAAGGTGGGCAAGAACCTGGGAGTTATTTCCTGATTCCCGTACCCTCCATGACTTCGGACGCATCACCCATGCCCGGCGGCAATCTGCCGACGCTGCCCGTCAAACGGGTGGTGCGTCCCACTCCTTCCATTCCGGACCACGAGGTCGTGCGCCAGATAGGCAGCGGCGCATACGGGGAGGTCTGGCTGGCCAGGTCCCTGACCGGGGCGTGGCGCGCCGTGAAAATCGTCTGGCGTGAGGATTTTGAGGATGAGCGCACGTTCAACCGTGAGTTTGAAGGCATCCTGCAGTATGAACCCATCGCCCGCAACCATCCGGGGCTGGTCCACATCCTGCACGTGGGGAGGCACGACCAGGATTCCCCGTTTTACTATTACGTCATGGAGCTGGGCGACGACGCCCGCACCGGGGTCCACATCACGCCGGACGAGTATATTCCCCGCACGCTCCAGACGGACAAGAAGTTTTCCGGCAACAAGCCGCTGCCCCTGGATTACTGCCTGGAGGTAGGCAGCCAGCTTGCCCACGCCCTGCTGTACCTGCACAGCAAGAACCTGACGCACCGGGACATCAAGCCGGCGAACGTCATCTTCGTCAACGGACGGCCCAAGCTGGCGGACATCGGCCTGGTGGCCCATCTGGACCAGCGCAGCTTTGTAGGCACGGAGGGGTTCATCCCCCCGGACGGCCCCGGCACCCGGCGGGCGGACGTTTACGCGCTGGCCAAGGTTTTATATGAAATCAGCACGGGAAAGGACCGCATGGATTTTCCCGCGCTTCCGGATGATCTGCCGGAAGGCACCGTGCGCAAGAAGTGGCAGGCGTTCAACACCATCATCTGCCAGGCGGCGGAACCCCGCGTGGAGGAGTGCGCCATTGATTCCGCGGAAGAGCTGGCGGAGAAAATAGACGTTCTGCGGGGGTATGAAGTGCCTACCCGCTTCCGCCTCCAGAAGAAAAAGAAGCGCCGCAAGCTCAGGCGCACCCTCCAGCTGCTGGCCGCCGCCGTCGCGGGAGCCCTGACCGCCTACTGGGGGGCCCTGTGGCTCAACAATAGCCAGCATCCCGCGGAGGAACCTGCCGCGGACGTGCGCCCGGAAACCCACTCCTCCGCACCGGAGGAGGAGTCCCGGACCGGGTACGTGCTGGTGACCAGCTCCCCGGCGGGAGCGTCCGTTTATGATGCGGACGGCAATTACCTGGATGAAACGCCCTACGGCCCCATTGAACTGCCTTCCGGAACTTCCGTGGCCTACACCATCAAGAAATCGGGCTTCGCGGACAAGGAGGAGGCGGGAACCGTCAAGGGCGGCTCCACGCTGGCCCTGGGCGGCGTGCTGAAGGAATACCATCCCCCCACGGACAGCCAGCCGTGGAAGGATACGGAGGGAGTCACCTACATTCCCGCGGAAACGCGCCATGTGGCGCAAGGCCCTCTCACCGCCGCCCTGTTCAACAAGTTCCTGAAGGAGGACCACCAGAAGGGAAACTACCAGATGAAGAGGGAGCAGGCGGAACCGGGCCATCCGGAAAAGGACGTGGCCCTGCTCACGCAGGACGGCATCACGGCCTACCTGGCGTGGCTGAACAAGAAATGCGAACGGGAGGGACTGCTGGGCAAGGAGTTTTCCATTAATGCGGATCCACTGCCGCAGACGTCCGGCAGCGCGGACGGCCACAGCGCCTACGTCCTGAACGTCACCCGCGTGTTCCAGGTCCCTATCACCGTCACCACCAATCCGCCGGGCGCCAGCGTCTTTTTCAACAACAGGCTGATCGGACGCACGCCCATTGAGGAATACGTCAACCAGGTGCCCTACGTGATTGAAATCAAACTGCCGGGGCACGCCACCATGCGGCGCAGAGGGCTGGACCCTCAGGATTTATACCTTTCCCTCCAGCTGGAGCCGGACAAGTCCGTCGTCTTCGGCTCGCCCTGGACCAACAGCCTGGGCATGCAGATGGCCCCGGTAGGGGGAAACGCCCTGGTCATGTCCCATGAGGTGCGCGTGAAGGACTTCCAGCAGTTCCTGAAAGCCACGGGCAGGAAGGCTCCGGCCCGGCCCGGCTTCCCCCAGGGGGAAAACCACCCGGTGGTAAACGTCAGCAGGCAGGACGCGCGCGCCTTTGCCAAATGGCTCACCAACAAGGAGCGGGCCCAGGGCCTGATCGACCAGCACGACTCCTACCGCCTGCCCAAAGACGAGGAATGGAGCTCCTGGGTGCGCCTGACGGATGAAAAGGGGTCCTCCCCCTATGAAAAGACGCTGCCCCATGAAAACTCCCGGGAGGTGTTCCCGTGGGGGTTCTCCTGGCCGCCGCCGGACAGAACAGGCAATTTTGCGGACCAGTCCGCCCTGATTTACCTTCCTTCCTCCCGCGTCATCGTGGGGTATGAGGACGGGCAGCCGTACACGGCCCCTGTGAAGACCTTCCCGCCCAACCATCTGGGCCTGTACGACCTGGAGGGGAACGTCATGGAATGGGTGGACGATTCCTACGGAGGGCCGGAATCCCTCCCCATACGCAACTACGGCGTGGCCCGCGGAGGCAGCTACCTCTCCTTCCGCCCCAAGCAGCTCACCACCTCCATCCGCACCCCCCTGCCGGAAAACACGCGGGATGACGCGCTGGGCTTCCGCCTCATCCTGTCTTCCGACCGCCCCGCCGTTCCCACGCCCCCCTGATTCCGATGGCTCCAGCCTCCGGAACGGCGGCTTTCCCGGCTCCGCCATTCCCCGCAACAGGCCGTTCCGGAAGGGGAAAGGGCCGCCGCAGCCCGCAGGCCGCCACGCCTCTCCGGGAAAATGGTTGAAAGGGCCTCCCGTTATGCTACCTTTTCCCCGCACCCTTTTCCCGAATGAAAATCATCGCCATCGCCAACCAGAAGGGGGGAGTGGGAAAAACCACCACGGCCATCAACCTGGCCGCCGCCCTGGCCCAGCTGAAGAAGAAAATCCTTGTCATTGACCTGGATCCGCAGGCCAATGCCACCAGCGGCATGGGCATTGACGGAAAAGACATGCCCAGCCTGTACCCGGCCCTGCTCGGCCAGCTTGCGGCGGAAGAGTGCATCCTGCCTTCCGGCAGAAAACGGCTGGACATCATTCCCTCCACCATGGACCTGGCCGGCGTGGAAATAGAACTGGCCCGCTCCGGCAACCACCTGACCCGGCTCCGGGAAACGCTCGCTCCCCTGCGGGAGTCGGATGCCTATGATTACTGCATCATGGATACGCCGCCCTCCCTGGGCGTTCTGATGACCTCCGCCCTGGCCGCCTGCGACGAAGTGCTGACTCCCCTGCAATGCGAATGGTTCGGGCTGGAAGGATTGGCCAAAATCCTGCACGTGACGGCGCAGATCTGCGCCAGCGGAGCCAATCCCCGCATCAGGCATGAAGGGGTGCTGATGACCATGTACGACGGCCGCACCAACCTTTCCCGCCAGGTCATTGACCAGGTGGAACAGCACCTGCCCCAGATGCTGTATAAGACGGTCATTCCCCGCTCCATCCGGCTCGGGGAAGCGCCCAGCTTCGGCCACACCATCTTTGAACACGATCCTTCCGGCACGGCGGCGGAAGCCTACCTGAAAGCCGCACGGGAATTCATCAGGCGCCACAAGTCCTGAAAACGCGAAGGAACGGCTTTCACGGGAACGGACTTCATGAACATGGCGTACAGGAAGGACAAGGCAGAAAGAATCCCCCGCCTTCATCTCTCCCTTTAGGTTTATTCCTTCCATTCCACTTGCGCCGTTTTAGATACTACGCACAGGCGGCAGTCCTGATACGGAGGAAAACAGGCATTCACCTTGACTTGCCGCACCCGGCATATGAGAATGCCCGCAGCTTCCGTTTCAGGAACTTTCCCTCATGCCAGCAGAAGAAGGCCAGCCAGACGACCAGCCCCGGACGACAGGGCAAGTCCCGCCTCCCGCTCCAACGACAGGCCTGGAACAGATTCTGCCCGGACGCCCCCCTCTCCCCCACGCGGAAGAAAAAGGCGCCTTTTTCGTTTACCAGAGAGAGCTGGCCCCCGGCACACGCCTGGAACAGTATGAAATCATCCGCGTCCTGGGCAGCGGGGGCTTCGGCATCACCTATCTGGCGAAGGACCTGTTCCTGAACCGCAACGTGGTCATCAAGGAAAACTTTCCCTCCAGCTGTTCCTACCGGGACCCGCTGACCGGGCACATCCGCCCCAACAACGAACACGACCTGGAAAATTACACCTGGGCCCTGAAGAGTTTCCTGAGCGAGGCCCAGACGCTGGCGGAGCTCAACCATCCCGGCATCGTCAGAATCCTGTCCGTTTTTGAAGCCAACGGCACCGCCTACTTCGCCATGGAGAACATCACCGGGCTTTCCCTGGACTACCTGGGGGAGAAACTCCACAGCACCGGGCACCGCTACACGGAGGACGAACTCAAGGGCCTGCTGACCCGCCTGCTGCGGATTCTGGACTACCTCCATTCCAGGCACATCTACCACCGTGACATCAAGCCCGGCAACATCCTGCTGACGGAGGAAGGCACGCCCGTGCTGATCGACTTCGGCGCGGCGCGCCATGCCCTGAAGCTGCATGCAGCCACCGTCCTGACCACCCAGGGGTATTCCTCCCCGGAACAGGCGCTGGGGAAAACGAACATCGGCCCCTGGAGCGACCTTTATTCCGTAGGCGCCACCTTTTACGCCCTCCTCACGGGCCACCCGCCGGAACGGGCGGAAGTGCGCCTGACGGAAGACGGCATGCCGCCGCTGCACAGCGACCCCGTGCTCACCCGCTATTACTCGCGGCAGTTCCTGCTTTCGCTGGACAAGGCGCTGGCTCCCCAGACCAGCTGCCGCTACCAGACGGCCCGTGAATGGATTCACGACATTTGCGCCATTTCCGGGGAAGAATCCTCCGCCACCATCCAGGTATCCCCGGCGGACATCCGCCACATTCATCCGGAAGGAATGCCGCATCCCTGCGCGGAGAAGAATTCCGGGAACAAAAAGGCCACCGCCGGGTCGGGCGGACTTCATTCCGCCTCCCGCAGGCTGTCCGCGCGCACCCTCCGCCGCAACCGCCACATGATGTTCCTGATGGTGGGGAGCGTCTGCACCCTGCTGCTGGGCGCAGCGGCGTTCTACCTGATGGACTACCTGAAAAAGGCCCCCATGGGCACCACCATCAATACCATCAAGGAGGCCATCCAGCAGCCTGCCGCCAACGGGAAGGAATTGGCCCCCCCGCCCCGGGACCTGGCTTCCATCCGCATCCCGGAGCTCAGAATGACGGAAGACGCGGCGCTGGAACCGCGGACGCTGAAGGAATTCCAGCTGCGCCTGGACGATACGATTCTGACCCGTTCCGGCATCCCCTCCATCCTGCCGGAAAAGCTGCGCATCTCCTGCATCTACCTCCAGATTATCCCTCCGGCCACCGGAGGGGAGGAACTGCACCTCACCATCCGGGACTCCAACGGAGCCCTGGTGGACCGTTCCGTCAACTCCGTCCCCTCCTTCACGGTGCCGGGGCAATCCACCTCCACCTTCTTCTTCCCGGCCCTGCCGGAGCTCTCCACGGACCGCGCCTACACATACGCCTTTGAAACCGCCGCCCACAAGGCCGTCCCCATGCAAATGGCGTGCTTCAAAAGCGAAACGGAACGCACGGAGGAGGCCTTCCCTAAAATCCGCTTCATCATCGCCCCCGCGGCGCCGGAACCGGCCCTGATGCATGACCCTGCCTACAAGGGGCTCGTGGCGGCAGTCACCACGCCTTCCCCGGGGCACGGGAACGTTCTCGGCCTGGCGAACGCCACGCCGGACATGCTGGCGGCTCTGGAACAACTGTCCAAAGCCGGCTACCCGGTGGCCCAGCAGGTATTGGGGAAACTCCTCATGTCTCCTGACTGCCCCGGCGGCCCCAGGCCGGAAGAAGGGGTGGAATGGCTCTACCGTTCCGCCACCGGAGGATGCTATGAGGCCATGAAGGAGCTGGGCATCCTGCTCATGGACATCCCCTCCTATTTTCCCCGCCTGCCACAACAGCCCCCTCTGGCCTCCCGGGATTACGCCCAGGCGGCGCGGTTCCTGAGAATGGCGGTCCAGTATCGGGACCAGGAAGCCCTGTACCTGCTCTCCCTCATGTACTCCCAGGGCTGGGGCGTGCCCGCTTCCCCGGAGCTTTCCGGCCTGATGATGGAACGTCTCAACGGATCCGCCTACCTGACGGACAGCCTGAACCCCGAGGCGCCCATTGCGGCGTACTGGCTTCCCCTGCCGCTTGCCAGGGGGGAATCCACCATCCTGCGCTTCACCGTTCCGGGACCGTTCGCCCCATCCCAGCTCAAGGGCGTCACGCTGCATAACACGGGCATGAAGGACGCCTTCTCCATCAGCAAAATCAACATTCTCCAGCACGGACGCCTCATTCTGGACATCATCTCCCCCCAGGAAGTGCTGCCCGGCAAAAGCTCTGCCCCCATCGGCATCTCCATCCCGGAAGGCCTGCTGGCGGATACGTCCCTGCCCCTGGAGGTGGAAATCCTGCTGACGCCCGGAAACAGCAGCGGCGTGGTGGAAATGCCGCCTCCGGCAGAAAAGAAACGTTCCAGAAACGGAACCGATTAAGATTCAGCATCTTTTCATGAGAAACAGAAGCCGGGGACCCGTAAAACAGCCTTGATTCCCGTCACGGGAATGCTACAAAAGGAACATGACTTCCCTTACTTTCCTGCGTCGCACGCTCCCCTTTCTGGCCGCCTTCCTGATGGCCTCCTGCGGTGACCCCACCGTCTCCTACTGGAAAAAGGCGGCGGACATCAATACGGAATACTCGGAAAAAAGCGACGCGCTGGTGCAGCGCCTCCTGAAGCTGAAAAAGAATCCCACCCTTCCCGGCCTGGCGGAAAGCAGCAGGGACGCGGCGGACCTGCTGCGGGAGCGGGACGAAGAACTGGCGGACCTGAGCACGAAAGACGTGGACCCCGCCGTGGCGGCCTATGTGGAAGAAGACCGCAAGCTCTTTGCCAGAGGGCGGGAACTGGCGGAACGCTACCAGCAATACTTTGAAAAATACCTCAAGGGAGGTCCGGAATTCACGCCGGACCCGTCCCGGGCCGTTTCCCACATAGGCCGCGGGCGGCAGGAAATACGCAAAATCCTGGCTGAAGCCCGGAAACTGGAAGAACGGGCGGAAGCCCTGAGGAAAGAAAAATCAGCCGCGTTTGAGGAGGAACTTCCTCCGCTGCACTTCCGTCTTCCGGAAATGAAGCAGCTGCTGTCCAACCGTTAAAAACCGCCATAAACTATCTTTCCGGCTCCGGCTTTGCACGGGAGGCGCCTCCGTATCCCTCCCCCTTTTCGTTCATCAGCCATCCATGAAGCTTCTTCCGGTCCTTTTCCTCCTGCTCATTCCCTCCCTTTCAAGGGGGGAGCGGAATGAAACATTCTGCAGAAAGGCCATCAAGCTTCAACTAACCAGCTTCTTTCCGAAATACCGTTATTTCCTATTCACCGGCAGTTACACTTCCCCCCGCGCCGTACTCTCTGCAGCTGCCAGTCCAACAGGACTGAGCATCAGAAGCGGAAATGGAATTTCTTTGAAAGACACGTCCATCAGCATTTCCCATCATTCCTATGAACAGGAAACAGGCAAAGGCATATTCTCCCTGGGCCTTCTGGTTAAGGACCGCCCCTTCCCCCAAGACGGAAGAATCCAGATCAAGGGAAAGGTGCCGGTGAAATGCGCGCGGCTGGCCACTCTGCCAGAAACGGAAATCGATCTCGGTCCGAACGCCGCGTATTCCATCCCTCTCTGCATCTCCTCCTTTCTTGAAGAAGGGACGGACGTAGCCAATCTGGAAAAATGCCCGCATCTGGACATAAGGGTGAATCCGTATACGGAAACCAACACATGGAGCATCGGGCTCATTTATCCTGTGAGCTTCCCCTATGCCGGCATGGTATTCCTTGACCGGGAGGGACACAGGATCCCCGTGAAAACAGAAATGGCGCGATGCCGTTCGGGGCCGATCGAATTCCACCCGTTCACCTGCACTTTCCCGGAAAAATATGATCGCGTCCGCCTTGTCATTCACTATGCGGAAAAGCAGGAAACCAGGAACTTGCCCATCAACGCCGCCGTCTCCCGGGAAGACGCCTTGAAAGCAATGCCGCCCCATCCGGAAGGTGGCCGGATTCCCGGACAGCCTTCCGCAGAAACAGCGCATCTTTTCCAAAAACGAGATTGACACCCGCGGTTCTTTCCCCTAGTATCCGCGCACAACATCAGCGGCGGGGTAGCCAAGTGGTAAGGCGACGGTCTGCAAAATCGTTATTCGCGGGTTCGATTCCCGCTCCCGCCTCCATGTTTACTTTCAAACGTTTACGCCTTTAGCGTAGCAAGAAACGTAGTAAACCTCTTGTTTTTAGCTCCACATTCGGAGCAAGTCTTGTCCCGGGAAGGGGGGGTACGGTATGAGTTCCAGCCCCTCTGTTATCCACGCTCAAGGAGACGCGCTTGACTACCTGTTGCATGCGCACGGAGAAACACAGGAGCAATGGAGCGCGCCTTTTGACGCCACGCCCATCCTCCCGGAACTCTCAAAAGCACTCTATGAATGCGGTCTAAACCACCATCAACTTGACGTGGTAAAAGAAGAAATAGCGGATGCCCGTTTGCATATCCTTATCGGTATTTTCACTATCCTTTTTCGCAACGGCCATCACCCGCAACGCGTTACCCGGAACGTTTACAAGCTTGCCAAACTCTACTGTCCAAAATCCGTAGAAAACTTGTCGCATTCTGACCTTGCTCTCCTGACCAGTGATACCATTTCCGCATCATCCATGCGGGCGCACGCCTGCAACGATTTCCTTGACTCCTTAACACCCGATCAAGCGTAAGCTCTTATCGGGAAATACGGGAAGACTGCCCTGCGCAAGCTTGCACAAGTATCTTGGACCAGCCGGAAGGCTCAAAAGAAATCCCGCAAAAAAAAGAAGCAGGACGCCCCCAAACCGCGCACCCGCAAACACCCGGAACTCAACCTTGATCTGTAACGGAAAAGGACGAAGATGGACACGAAAGCAAGATACCCCGCTATAAGTTCACCCAAGCTTCCAATAAACGCTTTTCCTTCCTGCTCAATTCCACTTATGGCGGCAAGACGTTCCAGTTAAATGACGGCCGCACCGTCAAATGGGACTCCCGCGGAAAAAAGCGAAGTAAGAAATACACTTTCCAAATTACTTGATAAAAGCTGATAAAAGCTGATAATATTTATCTTGACAAAAAGTGGTTCTAGCACATATTGGCATTACTACTAGTTCGTGTATCGCATACACCTCTAAAAAATCGCCCCAGCCTGCGTCACCAGGCCGGGGCTTTCTTTTAGCTAGTCAGAACAATAATAAGTTCCATCAGCCGTACTACTAATTCGGGGTTAAGTATCACATGTTACACCTCCTTTCTTTAGTCCGGGACCAACCCGGCAATGCGGATATACAGGAATATCCCCTTTATTACAATTTATTTACAACCGCGCAAACTGAAAGTGCATCCAGTCATAATCCCGCTCCCGCCCCAGGGACACGCCGCCTTCATCTTCCACGAACTCCCAAAAGGCATCATAATCCGTTCCGGAAAGGCGTGCCTGCGGCCGATGAACTTTTAGGCCGTTATGGTCAGGGTCCATTCTACCGCAATCCCCCAAGAATGCATTGACGGCCGGCTAATGGTCATTCGGTAGCTTCCGCCATTGCGCCAGGCCGCCGCCCCTTGGCTTCTCAAGCTGCTGCCCGGACACAGGAAGTGCTGCACTCCTTGGCAAAAGTGACAGTTAGAGTTTAGACAACAAAAAAGCCGTACCCTGTGAGGGCACGACTAGAGAGGGGAAGGCAATGTGACTTATCAGGCGTATCTATTTGTAAAAGAAAAAGAAATGAGCGTAAGAATTGCTAAAATTCCAATGATTGCGTATCCTGTGAATTGAGCGTTTCTCAGTCTTTGCTGATGCTTATCTTGAATATCCATTTTTTGCTTGTTGATGTCACGGCGAACGTCGCTAAGCTTGGTTTCTAAAGAATTTTTTGCGTCCAGTAGGTCGTTAATTGTGTTCTGAAGCTTTTTAATGGAGAGTTTGTGTTCTTCGTGGAGTTTTAGAAGGTCCTGGTGTGCTTTTTCTCCTACGGGCACTTTTGCCACGAATTCTTCAGAGTGTTCAAGGTGTGCAACTGGTTTATTATGCGGAGAGTTCAATTGCATAAATTTTTCTTCCGCCCGATCCATTTGGACCAATTCTTTTTCCATAGTATCTATGGATTCCATGAGTTTTCTGTTTTGCAGGGCAACCGCTTTGTTCATGTTCCTGTGCTTTTTTTCCATGGCTTCCTTGGCTTCAATGATCGCATAAGAGGTTCCTCGGCCTCCAGCCCTTCCGCTTGCCATTGATGCGCGGGCGGCGGACCTCATAGCGTCTGCCCGTCTTGCTATGTCTTCCGTATCACGTTTAATGATGTCAGCAAGTTTCCTATTATTAAGAGTTATCTGTTGTTTATTTTTATCAAGTAATTTAGCTATTCTGCCCGTCGTGTTTTAAAAGTCGCCAGCGTGACTTCCCATTCCTTAGCAGTTAATTCACGGTTAGCTAGTGCTGTTTCCACAGCGGCCTTTTTACGGCGTAAAGCCCGTTCCGCGTTCTGTTGTGCTGTTCGTTCCTGTTGTGCTTGTGTTTGTTTGAGGATAGTTTCTAACGCATCCCTCTTGTTCCGGAATGTTTCTTCTTCCAGGTCAAGAGTGTCATAAGATTCCTTTATCTTTCTCTCCAGATTATTGATTTTGGGCTCTGTAGTGAGTTGCAGCTTTTCCAGTTGAGAGTTCAGTTCATTTACGTTCTGGTCGTGTTGTACTGTCAAATGGTTATTGTACCAGACTGTTCCAATGATGGCTAGATAGTAAGGATGGATAGCAGATAGCGCATAGTTTTTGTAGCAGATACCGCCGTTATATATTGGCATTATTTGGCATGCAAGTTTTTTGTATTGGCTTGGTATTGGTGAATCAGGTTGTTTTCACACTTTCAAGAATGAGGGAGGGAACTCCCGTAAGTACGCTTTTTTGCGGCCTTGGTTAAATAGTTCTTGCCTTTTGCGCGGTGGTTGTGTTTACTCCGTCGCGCAGTCCCTGCAAACCTAATGTCGCGTTCGTCTAGCGGTCTAGGACTCCCGCCTTTCACGCGGGCAACACGGGTTCGAGTCCCGTACGCGATGCCAGTTTTTTCTTTTCCTTCCGTCTTGAACCGGAATCTTTTTTACGCCATCCCCCCGGTATGTTTCTGGATTTTTCCACCTGTTGTGGTATGGTTATTTCCGCCATGGCAGCCCAGAACGAAATTATGCTGAACGGAGCCCCGTATGGACTGGCGGAACCCTGTTCCGTTTCCCGGCTTCTGGAACTCTTGAACATGAACGGCAAACCCGTCGTCGTGGAGCACAACGGCTCCGCGCTCCTGCCGCAGGATTTTTCCCGGGTTACGGTTTCTCCCGGAGACCGGGTGGAAATCGTCTCCATCGTCGCCGGCGGCTAGGCTCCCTTTTTCCTTTATTTCCCTTCCCAATCCGTCACCGCCATGCCCTCCATCCACGTCATGTCCCCCACTCTTGCCAGCCAGGTGGCGGCGGGCGAGGTGGTGGAACGCCCCGCCTCCGTCGTGAAGGAGCTGGTGGAAAACAGCCTGGACGCCGGAGCCAGATCCGTGCGGGTGGAGATACGCCGCGGAGGCGTGGGCCTGATCAAGGTGACGGACGACGGCTGCGGCATGTCCCGGGAAGACGCGTGCCTGTGCGCCAAGCGGCACGCCACCAGCAAGCTTTCCTCCCTGGAGGACCTGTTTGAAATCACTCACCTGGGCTTCCGCGGGGAGGCCATTCCCAGCATTGCCAGCGTCTCCCGCTTCAAGCTCTGCACCAGGCAGCAGCAGGCGCTGGAGGGCTGGGAAGTACGCATCGACGGCGGGCTGGAGCACGAGCCGAGAAGTTCCGGCGTCTCCCCCGGCACCGCCATTGAGGTCTCCGACCTGTTTTACAATACCCCGGCACGCCGCAAGTTCCTGAAATCCGCGGAGACGGAAGCTTCCCATGTGGAGCACCAGATACGCCTGCATGCCCTGGCCTATCCCCAGGTGCGCTTTACCTACAAGCGGGACGACCAGCTCGTCTTCGACCTTCCGGCCACGGCGGACCTGCGCGTCCGCATCTCCGCGCTGACGGATGCGGCTACGGCGGCAGCCCTGATTCCGATAGAAACGACCATCGGGCCCGGCATTTCCGTCACGGGCTTCCTGCTCCCGCTTTCCGAGGCCAGGCGCACCAGAAAGGGGCAGTACGTCTTCATGAACACCCGCCCCGTGGAGGACCAGCTCATCAACCGGGCCATCCGGGACGGCTACGGCGGTTTTCCCACCGGGCTGCATCCGGCGCTCTTCCTGTACATGGAGGTGGAGCCCGCGCTGGTGGACGTCAACGTGCACCCAGCCAAGAAGGAGGTGAGGTTCCGCCGTTCCGCGGACGTGGTTAATACCATTGTGGAGGCGATTGCCAACACCCTCCAAAAACACGCCCGGCAGGAAATTCACGCTTCCGCCGCCGTGCCGGAGACGGACGGCGGCCCTCCGGAACCGCCTTCCGCCGCGCCGCATGGGGAAACACCCTCCCGGGCGGACAATTCCCAGGCCTTCCCTCCGGCAAAACCCCGCACGGCCCCCGCTCCTTCCTCCAAACTCCCTTCCCTTTCTTCCCCCGCCCCCAGCAGGCAATCACGGGAGGCTGTTCCTCTTCCCCCCCTGCGCCCCATTCCCCTGAAGCAGGTTCCCGCCACCCAGGGGAAACTGGATTTCCAGCATCAGGCGGAGGGCGGCGGCGCAAGGGACGCCTGCGGAAAGGCCGCTCCGGAGAGGGACGCCACCGCCGGGTTCACCTATATGGGAACCCTCCACCAGCAATTCGCCCTGTTTGAAACGCCGGAGGGCCTGGTGCTGATGCATCCCAGGGCCGCGCGGGAACGCATCATCTTTGAACGGCTGCGGGCGCACCGGGAAGCGCCCATGCCGTCCCAGCAGCTTCTGGACCCGGTGATACTGGACCTGGACCCGCGGGATTTTGCCGTTATCCAGCAGTTCGCACCCCACTTTGACCAGGCCGGAATGACCGTCACGCCCTTCGGCCAGAACACGATCAGGATAGAATCCCTCCCCGCCCTGCTGGAACTGGAGAACGCCCGCGCCTTCCTGCTGGAGCTGGTGGACCGCCTCACCCAGTCCGAATTCAGCCGGAACGCCAAACGCATGGCTTATGAGACCTTCATCGGGGAAATCGCCAGGAAATCCGCCTGGAAGGAACGTATTTCCCCGCACCGCGCCCCGGCCATCCTGAAAGAACTGCTGGCCTGCGAAGTGCCGTACTGCACCCCGGGCGGCAAGCCCACGCTGGTGAATTATTCCATTCCGGAGATCAAACGCAAATTCGGCATCCAGGCGTAACGGGCCGGGAAAGCGGAAGGCCGGATACCTGGTCTTTCAGCTCCACATTTGAAATGGAAGGCCGCGCAGAAGAGCAGCAGGCCTTTGCCGCGGCCGAAAGGAAACCGGGAGCCAGCGAAGGAATGTTCAAGAGAATGAAGGAATACGGTTTTTGAAAGTGCGGCCTTTGTCCGTGCATTCATTCAGAAGCATGCGGCACTTCCTGAAAGCCTTCTTTCAAAACAGGGGGTAAATGCCATCCTTCCATGAAAGCCGTTTTTCACTCCATTCCTTTTATCTCCCTTTCCTCCCCCTTTTCCGGCCCATCCGGTTTTAACGCGCGGGCCGCCGCATCCATCCCGTCCTGTACGGAAGCTTGCTCTTGGCAAGGGGGGGTCCCGCGTTTATAATGTTACCTTCCCTGCCGTCATCCAGCCCGTTCCCAGCCATGCCAGACCCCGCCCCCAGCAAGCCTTCCGCACCACGCATTGCTGAAACCGCCGCCGGAAAAGCCCTGATGGCCCTGCTGGCCCTTTTTTACGCCCTTCTGGCGACGGCGGCGGCAGGTGGGGAGTGGCACACCCTTTTTCTTCCCGCCTGCCTTCTGGCGGCGGCCCTTCTGCTGTTCTGCTTCTGCATCCTCCGGGGGTACAAGATTCCCAGCCCCGGGCTGCCGGGATGGCTGGCGCTGGGGCTGGGAGGCGGCTATTTCCTCCTGCGGGCGTGGTTTTCACCCTGGTTTTACTATGAGGGAGTGGCGGACCTGGGCCTCATCGTCACGGCCATGGCCATGTTCATGGCGGGGGCGTATGCCGGAGCCGGGAATGGGGAAAGGAGCGTTCTTCCCGTGCTGGCGGCGGCGCTGGGATTGCTGAACGCCCTGCTGTGGGGGTACCAGAACATGACGGGTACGGAGGCCTCCTGGTTCAGGCCGGATTATTCCCTGTTCGGAACGGAGCTGCGCAACATCGGGCTCTTCGGGTACAAGAATTTTTCCGCTCATTTCCTGTCCGTCACGGGATTTTTCCTCTGCGCGTACAGCATGGCTTCCGCCAGAAAATGGGGCATCAGCCTGTTCACGGGGCTGGCGCTCGTTCTCGTTTCCTTCACCTGCAGTTCCCGCGCCGCCTTTCCGAATGCGCTGGCTGGCGTCACCCTGTGCTTTTTCATTTATACCTCCAGCGTTTTCCGCAATAACAGGAAATTTTATACGGCGGCCATCCTGTTCATTCTGCTTCTCTTCCTGGGAGCGGCTTATGCCGTGCTGGACCTGGCCAACGGAGCCGGAAAGCTGGCCTCCCTGCTGGATACGTTCTCCTTCGGGAGCCGTCTGGACCTGTCCAAACTGGCGTGGGCGCTGGCGGACCAGGCCCCATGGTTCGGCCACGGCAGCCGGATGTTCACCAACCTTTCCACGGAGTTTTTTGCCGGGGCCAGCCTCCCCAATTTCGCCCACCATGAGTACGCGCAGGCCGCCTGCGACTACGGTTATGCCGGGCTGGGGCTGATGCTGGCCCTGCTGGTCCTGTTCCTCTTTTCCGGGTTCCGGAGCGTGCTCAAGCTGGCGGGGGAACACCAGCGCGCCAATCCCCTGGGGCCGGCTGCCTTCTGCGTGCTGTGCATCGCCGCCTTCCATGCCTACGGGGAGTTCATCTGGCACAATCCGGCATTGCTGGGCGCCAGCGCCTTGTGCTGCGGCATCACTTGCACCGCCTCCCTTTCCCGGGTGAAGGCCTCCCGGCGCGCCGGACGCTGGTTCCAGGCCTCTGCCGCGCTGCTGCTGGCGGCGCTGGCCCTGTGCTACGCGTTCCGGGCTTTCCCGGTCTGGAAGGCCTCCCTCCGGGCCGTTCCGGTTTCCTCCAACGAACGGCTTCCCATGCTGGAAGAGGCCGCTTCCAGCAGCCTGGACCCGGACCTGGTGCGGCGCAGCATCCTGCATGCCGTGGGCAGTCCTGCCGCTCCAGACGAGGCGCGGCTCAGGGAACTGGAACGGCAGGAGGAAGAGGCGGAATTGCGGAGTCCCGGCAATCACGGCCTGGCAGCGGCCAAAAGCCTGCTTTACATCCGCCAGGGGCGCCTTGCGGAGGCGGAGCGCCTGCTGCGCCCCTATGTGGAGAGTCCCGGCAGGTTTGACGACCGCATGTTCGCCTGGACCACCATTTACAATAGTATGCTGTATTCCTGGAGCGCGGCCATTGCGGCCCAGTCTCCGGGACAGGCCCTGTCCATGGCGCTGACGGCCCAGCGCCTGATGTCCGCCCAGACGGATCAATGGCTGTTTCACGGCTCTCTGAATCCCGAGGTCAGGAAGGAACACGACCTGCGCCTCAGCGAGCTCAAGATGCTGATCCTGACGCTGCAATACCGTGGAGCCGTACCCGATGCTTCCTGGCGGAAGTAGGGGCGTCCTGATATTTTCAGGCCAACCCCGTTCCTGCGTTTTCTAAAATGAAGTTCTGATAAAAAGAAATATGAAATACTTGAATCAAGAAATAGAAAATGAATTAAGAAACCGGGGAGCGGAATTGATACGTTTTGTCAGCATATCCCATTTAGACGAAAAGCAAAACAGGCAACTCCCGAACGCCATTGTCTTTGTACTCCCGCTGACCGCAGAGTATGTCAGGACGGTATTTGATACTCCCGATTACGTACAAGCGCGGATAGATAACAATTACGATTTCGATGATGATGAATTTTCACAAACTGAACATAAGGCGGGGGAAATAGCAGACGATTTAGCCAGGTTCATTGCCGGAAAGGGTTATAAAGCCATATCGCAATCCGATACGGGGCTGGTGGCTGATGACGTATTCAATGATGAAACCAAAGAGTCAGTATTACCTCATAAAACAGTCGCGCTACTTGGCGGATTAGGGTGGATTGGAAAAAACAACCTGTTAATTACTCCCGAATATGGCGCAGCACAATGTCTCGGTACGGTTTTAACTGATGCTCCACTGGAAACGGTATTACATGAACCTCCATTTCCAAAGTGCGGAAGGTGCAGCGCTTGTGTCAATATTTGCGAGAGAAAAGTTCTTAAAGGTAAAATTTGGAGCATCTCTGTTTCAAGAGATGAGATCGTTAACATATATGGATGCAGCACCTGCCTGAAATGCCTTGTGCATTGTTCCAGAACACAAATATATAAAAAGAGGAATATTAAATAAAGAGTTTCAGGATTTATGCCGGTGAACTTTCCTGAAATGAAACAGGCGACTGGATAATCATGTGAATCAAGCAATTATCCCGCGCGGAGCGCCAGTTTATTTCCCTTGAATTCCCCGGACAGTTTCTGACGAAGAAGGGAAACCCGCGTCCTTCATTCATTTAGCCCATGCTTTGGAGCAGGCCTTCAATGTTACTTCCGGTCCAGCAGCTTATCTCTCCAGGGTAATTTTATAAAATTTCTGTATTCATCGGATTTTCAATCCGTTGTCAACAATAATTCATTTAAGGCAAGATTTTTTAAGCCTTATCCGGTACGCTTATTCACTTTTTCCGGACAGGAGGAGGAATAGGATGAAAGAGAAATAAACCCTTGGTTTCAAGTTCATAACGCTGCCTCTGCGGATTGAAAATCCCCCAGGCTTCGGGAAGTTTTGCGGACACAGCCGCAAAACCCAATCCAAGAACAAATTCCAAATCAATGACTCCGAGATTTCCTCTCCCCCTCCTCGCCGCCCTGCTCCTGTCACAGGCCGTGCCCCATGCAGCCGCTTCCAGCCCCATTTCCTGGGATGACCTCGTCCGGGACTGGCAGGACGAGTCCATCACTGAAACGGTACTTGACCTGAGCGGGGACGGTTCCGTTGCAGAGGTAACAAGCAACGGGGGCGCCATCACCGTCTCCCAGGGAACTTCCCTGGCGTTGAATGGGGGCCACCACACCATCTCCTCCACCAAGCAGAGCGCCCAGGTTTTCACCAGCAGGGCGTTTGACAACCGCGGCACACTGGAAATCAGCGACTGCACCATCACCGGCAATTTCAATACCGCCGTGAGCTGGTTTTCCTCTTCCTCCGGCGGCTCCATCGCCAACGGTGAGAACGCCAGGCTGATTCTTTCCGGATGTTCCTTTTCCAATAACGGAATGGTTTCCCAGACAAACGGAGAAGGAGGCGCGCTTGCCGGGGCGGCAGGTTCCGTGATGAGTATCCAGGGGTGCGATTTCACCAATAATTACGTCTCCTTCCATGAACCGTGTCTGAACAGCCCCCAGCAGTACGGCGGCGCCATTGCCAGCTTTGGCACCGTTACCCTGAGCAACTGCCGTTTCTCCGGTAATTACACTTCTTACCTGAATGCCGGGGCCAATGGCATGAGCACGGCGGCGGGAGGCGCCGTCTCCATGGCCACGTACGGGGCGCGCCTGGAAGGGGATGCCCTGGAATTCCACGGGAATTACGCCATGGGCTATGCAGCCTCCGGTGGAGCCGTGAACTTGAATAACAATGCCTCCATCAAGCTGAGCAATGCCGCTTTTACGGGGAATTATGCCTTCTGCACGGCTCATTCCACCAGCGCAGGCCGTGCGTGGGGAGGCGCGCTCAACCTGGAATCCGGGTCCACGGGCACGCTTGTTTCCTGCGTCTTTAACGGCAACCATGCTTCTTCCATGACGGAGACGGCATCAGGAGGGGGAGCCATCCACAATTTTATCGGCTGCACGCTGACGCTGGTGAATTGTTCCTTTTACGATAATTACGCTTCTTCCGCAGATGCGTCCCTGGCGCAGGGGGGAGCCATTGCGAATGAAGGGCGGCTCCGGATTATCGCCAACGGGCGGGACAGCATTTTCCGAGGCAACAGGGACCACGTTCCGGCACTGGGGGGCGGCGGCGCTTCCAATGCCATCCACTCCCTGTTTTCCACCGGCATCGCCCTTTACGCCGGGAACGGCGGCTCCCTGGTCTTTTACGACGGCATCCGGGGGGAGAACGACAGGAACATGTTGACGATCAACAAGCCCGGTGCGGAAGGCTATCCCGTGGACGGAACCGTCTTTTTCAAGGACGGAGCTTCCATTGACGGGTTCAACACGGAATTGTACCAGGGAAGCCTGTGCATGGGGGAGGGAACGGCCATCCGCGGCTCGCTGGATGCATGGCAGGGAAGCAGTTTCATCATTGAAGGCTTTACGACGATGGACGGCCAGTACAGCGTGCATGCCGTGAAGCCGGGTGCCGCCCATACCGTGCTCGTCAGGATGACCGATTCCATGGCGGCGGCCACGGAAGAGAATCCCGTATGGAATTTTACGGAAGGTTCCTCCATCGCCGCCTTTGCGGGTTCCCTGGAGTTCGTTCTGGACGTCAGCCGCCTCAGCATTCCCTATGATGAATTGCACCCCTTCATTTTTTCCCATGAGGGGCAGACGCAGGAGCTGATGGACAGCGTCAACGGAGCCAAAAGCGTGCGGCTGGTGGATGCCGACGGGTGGAGCTACAGCGTGGACGGTTCCTTTTTCGATTACCTTTCCGGACAGAATAGAGGCCTTGTTCCTTCCGGACCGGACACGGGGGGCTGGCGGCCCCCGTCCGGCGTGGGAGGCGTGCAGGGCAATTCCCAGTGGACCGCCGTGCGCAGCCTCCGCAGTTTTGCAGAGGCCGCCAGAACCAGGGAGGGAGAACGGCTGAAGCCGGACGGGCGCGCGGCTTTCTGGATCACGGCCACGGGGGATTATTTCACCCAGGCCTCCCAGGCCGCGGCGGAAGGCTACCGCTTCCGCTCCCACGGGTATTCCGTGGGCGGGAGTTACGATCTTTCCCCGGTCTGGACGGCGGGGGGAGCCTTCGGCCAGAGCTTCGGGACGAACGATGTGAACAATGACCTGGGCAGCTTTGACCAGGACGCCGTCATGGCCCTTTTCCAACTGGCGCGGTCCGTGCAGGTGAACGCGGAAGATTCCCTGCTTCTGGGCGTGCAGGGGGGCTATGGCTCCGCCCGCAGCAAGGGGGGCGTTATTTCCCCGGACCTGGCCGGAGACCGCCTGGAAAGCTCATGGAAGGACAGAACCTGGCTGCTCGACGTACAGGGAGCATGGACAAGGAGGCTGAACCGGAAAACGCGGCTGGGCCTTTATTCCGGCCTCCAGTACGCGGGGAGCGTTCAAAGCGCCTCCACCGCCGCAGGGGAACGCCATGCCTACCATCTGGAAGACAGCTCCGCGAATGTCCTGCGCGGCCGCCTGGGGGTGGAGTTCCACCGGAACGGCTCCCTGCTGGGACGGGAAGCGGCAGGCTACGTCCGCACGGGAATCGCGCACGATCTGGACCGGAAAACGCCGCATGTTTCCGTACGTGGAACCTCCCGCTCCTGGACGGCCATGGCCGTCAACCCTGGCCGTACCGTCCTGGAGGCTTCCGCCGGATTCCATGTCAGCCTGTCCGGCAACTGGAGCGCGGGCGTGGATTACAGTCTGGAAGCCGGCAACCGGCAGCTGAACCAGAGCGGAAGAGCAGGCGTTATGATGGAATTTTAAGTGTCTTCAGCCACATGTTCTCCGGCACTGTTCCCTCTCCGGAACGGTGCCGTTTTTTTGCCGTTTTCCCCATCACCAGGCCGTTTCCATTCACGGCATCGGGCGGCGCATGTCCCGACGCAGCTCAACAAAAGCAAGCCTTGCCCGCTCTATTCCTTCATCAGACTTTTTTCGTATGAATATAACCATCAAACGAATTTATGACCCGAAGGAAACCGGAGACGGCTACCGCGTGCTGGTGGACCGTCTCTGGCCCCGCGGGATTTCCAAGGAAAAGGCTTCCTGGGATGAATGGCTGAAAAATGTGGCTCCGTCCACGGCGCTCCGCCAGTGGTTTGCGCATGATCCGGCCAAATGGGACGCCTTCCGCCGGAAGTATGACGAGGAACTGGACGGGAACAAGGAGGCCGTTTCCCATCTGCTCCAGCTCGCGCGGAAAGGGAAGCTTACATTGCTGTACTCCGCCAGAAATACGGAGCACAATGAAGCGGCGGCCCTGAGGGATTATCTTATGCAGCGGTCTTCTTCATAAGCAGGCGCGCATTTTTGAACAAGCGCCGTTTACAGGCCCAAATGCTGTCACAGGGACCTATGATATGGCCGGATTTCTTCTCTCGTTCATGAACAGGCGAAGAAAATGGAAAGGAGGTGAAACAACATGGCAAGTAGTTCCCACATGGGTGGAAATCACAAAGGCGGTTCTTCCAAGAAGCGCTCCGAAACCACCACGAACAAAACCGGGCAGCGCGTCAAGCGCGATGCTTCAACCGGGCAGTTTATGAGCGATAAAGGCTCAAGCTCCAAGGAAAAACATTAATTCCCCGTGAGCTCTCTGCTTAATTCAGGTTCCGGACTTGGTCCGGAACCTTTTTTTATCCCTGTCCGCTCCGGAAAAAGCGGAAGAGCGCACCCCGTCAGCGCAGGTCCAATTCTTCAAACGCACGAAGGCCGAGGACCCCGGGCTCCTTCCGGTCCCCGCGGACCACCACGGCAAAAGGTTCTTCCCTGCCTGGCGCGTAGTACGCCGCACGCAGGACCAGTTCATGCCCTTCCAAACGGGCGTAAACGCCCACGGGCGTGGAACAGCTCGCTCCCAGGCGCACCAGGAAGGCGCGTTCCGCCAGAGCGCAGGCGAAGGCTTCCGGATCGCTGACTCCTGCCAGCATTTCCATCGTCTCCCGGTCGGAAGAGCGGCATTCCATGCCCACGATGCCCTGCCCCACGGCGGGAATGAAGGCTTCCACCGGCAGGGGGCGCATGTAGAGCTTCCTCCCCTCCACAAGGGTTTCCGGCGCATACAGCCCCAGGCGTTCCAGTCCGGCCCTGGCCAGAATTACGGCGTCCCAGCCGGGATGCTCCGCCAGCTTCGCCAGGCGCGTGGGCACGTTGCCCCGCAGGTCTTCAAACCGGAGGCCGGAACCCCAGTACGCGCGCGCCATCAGGCGGCGGCGCACGCTTCCGGTAGCCAGCGTGCCGGAGCCGTTCCAGTCCGGCTCCCTCGTAATAAGCACGTCTTCTACGGCGGCGCGGGGCAGCACGGCGGCCAGCGTGAAACCGGGGGCCAGCTCGCTGGGCACGTCCTTGAGGCTGTGCACCGCCACGTCAATGCGGCCTTCCAGGAGGGCGGTTTCCAGTTCCTTGATGAAGATTCCCTTGTCCACGATGCCGGAAACGCGGGCCACGTCCGCCAGCGGCACGTCAGTGCGGCGGTCCCCGGTGGTATGGATGATTTCCCGGCGCACGTCCAGTTCCGGATAACGGAGGGAGAGGGCGGCCCGGACCATGTGCGCCTGGGCCAGCGCCAGGGCGCTCCCGCGGGTGCCGATGATGAGGGTGTTTTTACTGGTCATAAAGCGCAGAGTCCGGAAAGTATTTGGAGATGTTGTCCTGGATGATGGCCTCGCACCGGGAGACTTCCTGCTCCCGGCTGCGCTTGGCTTCATCCGCCAGCTGGGTGAGGGTGTCGATATCGTAGAGGTACACCTCGTCAATATCCGCCACGTCCGGAGAGATGTTGCGCGGCACGGAGATGTCAATCAGGAAGAGGGAGCGGTACTTGCGGGGCGCGCGCAGCGGCAGCAGCGTCTCCCGGGTGATGATGCAGTGGGGGGCGGCGGTGGCGGCCACCACCACGTCAATGTCCCTGAGGTAGTCCCCCCACACGTCGTACCGGATGGCCTGGCCGCCGATCATGCCCGCCAGTTCCACCGCCCGGTCAAAGGAACGGTTGGCTACATAGATGCCCTCCGCCCCGCGGGCGTGCAGGGCGCGGCCCGTGACGCGGCTCATCTCCCCGGCTCCCAGGATGAGGACGCGGGTGCCGGAAAGGTCGCCGAAGATTTGTTCCGCCAGCTCCACGGCCACGGACCCCACGGAGGTGGCTCCGGCGTGAATCTGGCTGTCCGTCCGCACCCTCTTGCCGATGGAGAAGGCTTTCTGGAAGGTCTTGTTGGCGCAGGCCGCGGTCACTCCGGCGTCCAGCGCCATCTGGTAGGCCGTCTTCACCTGCCCGAAGATTTCCGTTTCCCCCAGCACCATGGAGTCCAGCCCGCTCAGGACGCGGCACAGGTGCTCCAGGGCATCCGCCCCCAGATGGCTGTAAAAGTGGGAGGCCATGTCCACGTTCCCGCGGCCCGCTCCCAGGAAGTGGGACAGGATGTGTTCCTGCGCGCTTTCCGGCCTGTCAGACCAGTAGTAGATTTCCATGCGGTTGCAGGTGGAAAGCACCACGCACTGGTCCACGTCCGGCAGGGAGCGGATGCGCCGCCCCTCCTCCTGGAGCCTGTGGGACGGCACGGCAAAGCGCTCCCGTATTTCCACGGGAGCGGTCCGGTGATTCAAGCCTAAACAAACCATTCTCATCAGCTTACCAGGAAAATGCTCATGGATGCAATAAAGAGGGCCACACAGCAGTAGGCCAGGGCGCGCCCCGGCATGCCGCGGCGGTAGATGAACCACAGCAGAATGCTGTAGCCCAGCGTCAGCAGAATGACGATGGAGGTTTTGGCCCCGTTGATGGGGAGATGCCTCTGCCAGCCGAGCCATTCCCCGGCCAGAAGCAGGAGGAACGCCACCAGAACCAGGCGCTTCATGCTGGCTTCCAGCGTGCGGATAGGGGGCAGAAGACGGCAGGTGCCGGGTATCTGCCGCCTTTTGAGGCATTCGTTCTGCATGCAGAACGCCACGCCCGCAGCGGCGGCCAGGCCTCCGGCTCCGTAGGACATCATGGCTACGCCCACGTGCGCCGTCACCCAGAAGTCATGCGTGCCCTGCACATCTGCGCCGTACAGGCCGATCAACAGGGAAAGCGCCGTCAGCACGGCAATGGCCGGAGCGGTGAAGATGCCCAGCACGGACATGCGGTAGGCGCGCCCCAGAAGAAGATAAAAGAGGTTGATGGTCCAGGAGAGGAAGAAGAGCACCTCCGACGCGCCGCGGATGGGGCACATCCCCGTCTGGTACGCCTTGACGCAAAGCGCTCCCGTCTGGAGCGCAAAGAGGCACGCCATCCAGAGGTGGGCGTATAAAAACCGGCGGCCGGAGGCCAGCAGCCGCCAGCCAAGCCCCGTAAAAGCCAGGGACAGGACGAGAGATGCAATGGCCCACCAGTTGTCGTTCATAAGTCCTGTACGGAAAGCAGCTCAGGAACGCAGGTCGCGTTCAATGACGGCATACGCCTGGTGGTTGTGGATGGATTCAAAGTTTTCCGCCTCCACCCGGTACCAGCTGAAAGCGGAGTGGCTCTGCGTTTTCAGCGCCACGTTGCGCACCAGGTCTTCCACAAAAACGGGGTTTTCATAAGCCTTTTCCGTCACCCATTTTTCATCCGGCCTTTTCAGCACGCTGTACAGGGAACAGCTGGCGCAGGATTCCACCAGGTCAATCAGGTCTTCAATCCAGACGGGCCGGGAGGCGAAGCGCACGGAGTAGGTGACCAGCCCGCGCTGGTTGTGGGCCCCATAGGCGCTCATGGCCTTGGAACAGGGGCAGAGCGTCGTCACCGGGACGACCACCGTCAGCTTGAAGTCCGCCAGCTTGTTGTCCGCTTCCTCCTCCATCTCAAACCGGACCACGTAGTCTATGAGCCCTTCAATTCCGGTTACGGGGGCGTTTTTGGCGCGGAAGAACGGAAACTCCATTTCCACATGGGAGCGGCGCGCGGACAGGCGGCGGAGCAGTTCCCGGGGAATGGCCAGGGCCGTATGCACGTCCAGCAGGGGGCCGTGCTGGTGCAGGGCCTCCACAAAGCGGCTCATGTGCGTGCCCTTGAATTCCTCCGGCAGGTCCACCGCCAGGGAAACCGTCGCCACGGTGGACTGGATGCGGTTGAGCTTGTCCTGGATCTGGATGGGAAAGCGCAGCCCCTTGACGCCCACCCGGTCAATGGAGATATTGCGCGTATCCGTCTCGGACTGGGTATCTTTCAGTTCCTGCATGCGGAAGGAGGATGTTGGCTGGAAATAAAGCGGGAGTCTGCCCTGTTACCGGACAAACTCCCGCCTGCAAAGACAATTTCTACCGAAAGAGATTTCCTTGGGGCTTGTTACGGCAGAAGGTTGATGGAACGGGCCCGCTTGATTTCACGGGTCACCTTGCGGTGCATCTTGGCGGACAGCCCGGTCACGCGGCGGGGAAGAATCTTGCCGGTTTCAGAGGTGAACTTGGACAGGAAATCGGGGTTGAGCAGATCGACCTGATCCATCGGGATGTCGAGACGGCGGCGCGGCATCTGGCGATTGCACGTGCGGAAACGAATACGACGTTCTACAGTCTTGGGTTCAGTGGACATAGTAATAAAGATAATCGATGAGCTGGACCGCGGTTAACGCATTTCACGATGAAGCGTGCGGCGCTTCAGGAAAGGATTGTACTTAACCTTTTCCAGGCGGCCGGGGGTACGCAGGCTCTTCTTGTTGCGCGTGGTGACGTAGCGGGACGTAGGCTTTCCTTCGGCTTTAGCCTCGGTGCATTCGAGGATGATGATGTCTCTTGGCATGATGAAAATGTGTTACGGGGGAGGATTTATACACTATTCTTCATCATCGTCAAGTGAAACAGATAAATCTACATCATTTTGTCCACCCGCAAAGCCCAGGGCCACCCTGGGGCGGAACCGGGCGTTCTGCCCTTTTTCCTTTTCCCACTGGGCCTGGCATTCCACGGTAAGGCGCGCAAAGGGGATGGCCTCCAGGCGCAGGATGGGAATGACCTTGTATGACATTTCACAGATGCCGTACGTCCCGTTGTCAATGCGGGCAAGCGCCTGCTCAATTTCATACAGTCCGTCCTGTTCCTTGGAAAGAAGGCTGAGGGCGAAGTCACGGTCATAGGCGTCGCTCCCGGCATCCGCCTGGTGTTCCCCGGAGCCGGAGGCTTCACTGCCTTCCGGATGGTTCCGGAGGGTGTCGCGGGCCACGCCGCTCATGTTGTCCAGGGCCCTGTCGCGCAGGTCCATCAGATGCTGGCGCTGCATCTGCACAAAGGGTTCCCATTCCGGATTGGCGGCCAGTTCAGCCTTGGCGGCGGCGATGGCTTCCGTCTGCTCATCCGTCAATTCATTCTTTGCGGCAGCGGGAGCCGGGGCGGCGGGGGAGGAAGCGGTTTTTCTGGCCGGGGCCTTCCGGGCCGTTTTCGGTTCCGTCTTCTTTTCCACAGCAGCCGCGGGGGCAGCGGCCTTTTTGGCGGGCTTGGCGGCTTTTTCCGGTTCAGCGGCCTTTTTCCTGCAGCACTTTTTCCTGGCGGGCGCCTCCTGCTCTACAGCGGTCTTGCAGGCGGACTTCCCGCAGGTCTTTTTCTTGGGGGCCGGAGCTTCCTTGGCGACGGTCTTGCTATCGGTTTTCTTGGGAGTAGGCATAGGAGGTGTCTCTATGGGCTGAGGTTGACGATGTTTCACGAACAGCGGGCGAAACCGCCCAACTGACTAGACTATGAGACACTACAAGCGCTCAAATGTTCATTCAAGAAAATTCAGCTATGAAACAAGTCATTTTTCCCGCTGCCCCGCCTGCCGTTTTTTTAACGGAAGCATACTTCTTTTAACCTTTTCAATGCCCGGCAAAATTCTATATTGGTACCATATGACAGCTTCAACCATTCCCTCCATCGGCATTGACTTCGGGGGCACCTCCATCAAGCTGGGGGTCGTCAAAGGCACGGAAGTGATCGCGCACGCGCCTTCCATCGCCACCCAGGAATACGGCAATCCCGACCAACTGATTGAAGCCATCGCCCAGTTCGTGAACATGCTGCGGCTGAACCATCCGGAAGTGCAGGCCATCGGCATGGGGATGCCCGGCTTCGTCAATTTTTACCAGGGCACCGTTTATACGCTCACCAACGTGCCCGGCTGGAACAACGTTCCGGTAAGGGACATGCTCCAGGCCGCCTGCGGACTGCCCGTGTACGTGGAGAACGACGCCAACTGCATGGCCTACGCGGAGTGGAAGCTGGGAGCCGGAAAGGGGAAAAGGCACCTGGTCTGCCTGACCCTGGGCACCGGCGTGGGCAGCGGACTCATCGTGAACGGGGAGCTCCTGCGCGGGGCCACCTGCTCCGCCGGGGAACTGGGCCAGACCAGCATCGACTACCGGGGGCGGCTGGGCCATTACGGCAACCGCGGTTCCCTGGAGGATTACGTGGGCAACCGGGAAATAGCGGCGGACGCCCGCACCCTGTATGCCAGCCACGGCGTTGACAAGGCCATTGTGGACTGCAACCCCATCGCCCTGGAACGGGCCGCGCTGGCGGGGGATGAAGTAGCCGCGCAGGTCTGGCGCGACCTGGCCGTAAAGCTCTCCTGCGCGCTGATGAACTGCTGCTACCTCCTGAACCCGGAGGCCATCATCATCGGCGGCGGCGTGGCCAAGGCCAAGACCCTGCTCTTCCAGCCCCTTCAGGAGATCATGAAGACCCAGCTTGCCGCTCCGCTGGTGGAGCATCTTGAAATCCTCCCCGCCCAGTTCGGCACGGAGGCGGGTATCCTGGGGTCCGCCCATCTGGCGCTCAACACCCATTTCGGCGAAACGTTCCGGGCCTGATCTCGTGTCCACCTCCCAAATACTGAGGCTCACCCGCAAGCTGGAGCTGACAGCGGAACAGGAGCAGGATTTTCTGGACGCCATGCAGGCAGGGGACCGTTCCAGAAGCGCGCTGGTCATCACCCCGAAAGCTCCGGAAGGCTACCTGCCGCCCCTGCCGGCGGAGGAAACGCCGCGGGACTGGGGCCACCCTTCCATCCTGGCGCTCCCGGCGGGAGAAGCGGAGGCCAGACCCGGCTCCCTGCCGGACTACGAACGCGGCTATTACTATCCCCTGGACCTCTCTTCCGTCTGGGAGACGGCTCCGCTGGCGCATCTGCCGTTCCGGCCGGAACGCTGCCTGGACATGTGCGCGGCTCCCGGCGGGAAAAGCATTCTGGCCCAGACGCGGACCGCCCCGCGGGAGCACGTCTCCAACGAGGTGCACCCGAAGCGCCTGGGCATCCTGCGCCACAACCTGCTGCGTTGCGGCTTCACCGGCGTATATACCCAGCGTCTGCGCCCGGACCAGTGGGCGGAGCTGGCCCCGGGCTGTTTTGACCTCATTCTGGCGGACGCCCCGTGCAGCGGTCAATCCCTGCTGGCCAAGGGCATTCCCAACCCCGGCTGCTTCAACCCCTCCGTCACCGGGGGCAACGCCAAGCGGCAGCGGGGCATTCTGCTGGCGGCCCTCCAGTGCCTGGCGCCCGGAGGCTATCTGCTGTACACCACATGCACTTACGCCCCGGAGGAGAACGAACGGAACGTCCTGTACCTGCTGAAACGCTGTCCGGACCTGCGGACCGCAGCCGTGCCGGAGCTGGAGCCTTTCCGTTCCGCCCTGACTCAGGAGGCCTGCTACCGGCTCATGCCTTTTCACGGCGCGGGCGCAGGCGGCTTCACCTGCCTGCTGCGCCGGGAGGGAGAGCATGCGCCCCTGCCTCCCCTGCCGGACGAATTGAAGGCCTGGCCCATCCATGCCATGAACCGACCAACACCATGAAGATAGGCGTTTTTTCCGACATGCACGACCGCACGGACCACCTGGAGCTTGCGATGCGCCAGATGCGCCTGCTGGACTGCGGACATTTCATGTTCCTGGGCGACTGCACCACCCCGGAGAGCTTCCAGCGCCTGATTGAACTGACGGGGGGCCTCCCTCTGGACGCCGTTCCGGGCAACAACGACTACGAGCTTGCCATCATGCGCCAACTGGCCACCTGCTCCACGGCGGCGCGCCTGCACCCGGAACACGTCCTGCTCACCAGGTACGGCATGAAGTTCTCCCTCTCCCACTATCCCAAATACGCCATGCAGGAAGCGCGCAGCGGCAGTGTGGACGCCGCCCTGTACGGCCACACCCACCAGGCCGTGCGGGAAATGTACCGCGGGTGCCTGCTGGCCAATCCGGGGGAACTCCAGGGCAGGACCGGCCGCATCGGCTTCGGCATTCTGGACACGGATTCCCGCATCATGAACCTGCATTCTCTGGATTTCAACGCATGATGAACATCCTGGACGTCTGCTGCGCCCTGATTGAACTGCCCTCCGCACAAGGAACCCTTCTCCTGGGAGCAAAAAAGAAAGCGGGGCAGTCCAACGGGCTTCTTTATGAATTCCCCGGCGGAAAGGTGGAACCCGGAGAGAACGCCCGGGACGCCATCATCCGGGAAATACGGGAGGAACTGGGATGCGCCGTCCATCCCGTCCGCATGCTCACCCCCGTCCGGCACCGGGAACGGGAGCGCATCATCCGCCTCATCCCCTTCCTGTGCCGTCTGGAGCCCTGCGCCCTGCCCCGGCCCCTGGAACACGAAAGCCTGGGCTTCTTCTCCGGCCACATGCTGGAAAAACTGCCCTGGGCTCCCGCAGACCTCCCCGTTTTAAGGCAGTGGATGGAAGAAAACCGCTGACAAAACGGCAGCCCGTTCAGCTTCAACCACTCCGCGGAGGATTGCCTGCGCATGTCTGAAAAGATTCCAAAAACACCTTGGATCATTCCCCCTTCTGGGGTATATAAGGTGGTGGCTGCTGCACTCGTCATTACCTGGCAAAGTGGCCCGAACCGATATTACAACCTAATGGGGGCAGCCCCGACGCAGGGCTGACTACGTCCTATACCGGAAAAGTCAAAACAGCGGCGGAAGTCCCCGCTCTATTGAGGCACGGGAACGTGGCTCACAGCCAGAGACGGTGCAGCGGTGTCTTTCTCTTTCCCTTGCAGCCGGGAACCCCGCCGGGGCCTGTTTTCCCGATGGCCCCCTCTTGAATCCGCACCGGAATCAAAGCATTCCGGCACGGTTGCTTTGATTGCTTTTCCCCGCACCTCTGCGCCCCACGGCATTTCCTGGCAGGAAGCGCACACACGCTTAAAAGGAACGCATGCGCGCGTTCGCCACCATGGCCTTCAAATATTTCCGGGCCTTCCGCTCCCGCTCCTTCTCCTTCCGGGGCGGCCGGGAGGAACGGCAGAAGGAATGAAGCAGCCTGAACACCAGGTCAAATAAATCGTTTTTGTACATATGGTTGATTGGTTGTTTCCGGATCGTGCGATCCTTCATCTTGTATCTAGCAAGAAGCGTGCCAATTTTTACCCATGGATGAAACACGATGGTTATCAATTCATTCCTGGGACCATTCCGGAAACGGCCTTCCTCCATATTCTTACAAATCCGTAAAAAAGGGACAGCCCATTACGATAATGTAATATTGTTAGTTTATAAATAACAACTGTTAACGAACAAAATAAACCCTTAGACATTTCCGGAAATCATGGTAGGATCACGCCCTGTTGCGAAAAAGTTTTTAACATCTGTGCAACTTTTTCATTATTGCGAAGTATATTATAGTCGTGAAGGGATTCATCAAACTCATCATCGTCATTGCCGTTCTCGGAGGCATCTGGTTCGCCTGGGAACAGTGGAAGGGGAACGAAGCGATCCAGGTGGACTACCAGACAGAGCCTCTTGAGAAGGGGGACCTGATGATCACCATTGACGCGACCGGCGTCACGGAACCTGATGAACTGGTGGACGTGGGCGCCCAGGTCAGCGGCATCATCATGGAGTTCGGCAAGGATCTGGACGGCAAGGTGGTGGATTATTCCAGCCCGGTGAAGGCGGGCCAGATGCTCGCGGAAATCGACAAGCTGCCCGTGCAGCTGGACGTTCAGCGTGCGGAAGCCTCCAAGGCGCAGGCCATCGCCGGAATCGCCCGCGCCAAGGCAGACATCCAGCAGGCCAAGGCCAAGCACCAGCAGGCCAGGCTGGACCGCGAACGCGCGGAAAAGCTGGGGCCAGGGGATGCCCTTTCCAAGTCCAGCTACGACCAGTACATTGCGGATGAAGAGACCGCACGCGCCAACGTGGCCGTGGCGGAAGCCTCCCTGCAGGAAGCGGAAGCCTCCCTGAAACAGGCGGAAGCCGCGCTTAAGAAGGAAATGCGCAACCTGGAATACACCACCATCCAGTCCCCGGTGGACGGCGTGGTGGTCAAGCGCCTGGTCAACATAGGCCAGACGGTGGTTTCCAGCATGAGCGCCTCCAGCCTGTTTTACATTGCCACGGACCTTTCCAAGCTGAAAATCTGGGCCGCCGTGAATGAGGCGGACATCGGCAGCATCCGCAAGGGGCAGGAAGTCCTGTTCACCGTGGACGCCTTCTCCGGCCGCAAATTCAAGGGAACAGTGGACAAGATACGTCTGGACGCCACCATGACCTCCAATGTGGTCACCTACATCGTGGACATTGACGTGCCCAACCCGGACAAGCTCCTCATCCCCTACCTGACGGCAAACGTTCAATTCGTGGTGGAGGACATCCGGGACGCCTTCCTCGTCTCCAACGCCGCGCTCCGCTTCCGTCCGGAAACGGAACTGGTCAGCGCCGAGCAGAAGGCGGCCTTTGAACGGATGCAGCCGGAACTGGCCGCTCCCGCCCAAAACGGCCAGAAGAAAAAAGCCGTGGTCTGGGAACTGCGGGACAATCTTCTTTACCCCCACCTGGTCACCAGGGGGGAAAGCAACGGCATGCTGACGGCCATCACGGGAGAAACGCTCCGGGAAGGCATGGAAATCGTCTCCACGGCGCAGATACTGAACCGCTCCGGCAACTCGGAGGACGGAGCTTCCGCCTCCGCCGGCGGGGAAAATCCGTTCGCGCCCAAGATGCCGCCGCGCCGCAAGCCGAGCACGGGCAACACGAAGGCTCCCTCCGCCTCCGGCAACGGCGGGCCGCCCCCGCCTCCCTGATCCGGGGAAACGCCTCCATCCACCCGCTCAACCATTCCTTTTTACCGCTTCAAGCACTACAACAACGTGATCCGCTTACGTGACATAACCAAGGTGTACCACCTGGGGGAAATTGACCTTCAAGTGCTCAAGGGCATCACCCTGGACATCAAGGAGGGGGAATTCGTCTCCCTCACGGGGGCTTCCGGTTCCGGAAAGTCCACTTTGATGAACATCCTGGGTTGCCTGGACCGCCCCACCTCCGGCCATTACTACATCGCCGGGGAAGACGTAGCCAAATTCAACGCCGCAGAGCGCGCCACGCTCCGGAACAAGCGCATCGGCTTCGTCTTCCAGAACTTCAACCTGCTCTCCCGCACCACCGCGCTGGAAAACGTGATGATGCCTGCCGTGTACGCCCACCCCACCCTCAGCATGAAGGCCATGCGCGAACGCTCCGTGGAGCTGCTGAACCTGGTGGGCCTTTCCGACCGCATGGACCACACCCCGGCCCAGCTCTCCGGCGGCCAGCAGCAGCGCGTAGCCATCGCCCGCTCCCTCATCAACAACCCCAGCATCCTGCTGGCGGACGAACCCACGGGGAACCTGGACTCCACCACCTCCAAGGAAGTGCTGCACATGTTCAAGGACCTGAACCGCCGCCAGGGAATCACGGTCATCCTGGTGACGCACGACCCCAAAATAGCCGCCTTCACGGACCGGGCCATCAACATGGCGGACGGCCTCATCTGCGAAGGGATTTCCGACACGCTAAGCAAAGACGACGTATGAAATTCCTTCCCCTCCTTAAAACCTGCATCAAGGCCCTGGTGCGCAACCCCATGCGCGCGGCGCTCACCATTCTGGGCATCATCATCGGCATTGCAGCGGTGATCGCCATGGTGGAAATCGGCCAGGGGTCCACGCTCCAGATTAAAAACACCATCGCCTCCATGGGGGCGGATACGCTGAACATCCGCCCCGGCGCCATCTCCAAGAGCGGCGTCAATACCGGCGCAGGCGGCCGGGCCTCCCTGACCAACGCGGACTGCGAGGCCATCGCGAAGGACTGCCCCATGGTCCTGCGCGCCACGCCCGTAGTGCGCGCCAGCGGCCAGGTCATTTACGGCAACAAGAACTGGAGCCCGGAAACCGTGGAAGGCGGTTCCGTGGAATACCTGAAAATCAAGAGCTGGTATGACATGGACCGCGGCCAGCCCTTCTCCGAGGAAGACGTGGAGCAGGCCAGGCGCGTGTGCGTCATCGGCCAGACGGTAGCCAGGGAGCTCTTCGGGGATGAAGACCCGCTGGGCAAGGACATCCGCATCAAGAACGTCATGTTCAAGGTCATCGGCATCCTCCAGAAAAAGGGCGCCAACATGATGGGCCGCGACCAGGACGACTCCATCATCCTGCCCTGGACGAGCATCCGCTACCGCCTCCAGGGCCTGGGCGGCGGTTCCGCCTCCACTTCCTCCGGCAAATCCACCACCACCTTCAACCGGGCGGACAAATACACCGCCAATTCCGTGGATTACTACACGGAAACCACGGACCAGCCCTACACGGACGCCCCCCACCCGCGGCGCTTCAACAACATTGACTCCATCATGGCGCAGATTGCGGACCCGGAGCGCTCCTCCGAGGCGATCGACCAGATCACGGAAGTCATCCGCGCCAAGCACAACCTCAAGGACGGCCAGCTGGACGACTTCCGGGTATGGGACATGGCTGAAATGTCCCGCGCCATGAGCAGCACCACGGAGGTAATGACCAACCTGCTGATGATCGTGGCCATGATCTCCCTGGTCGTAGGCGGCGTGGGCATCATGAACATCATGCTCGTCTCCGTCACGGAGCGCACCAAGGAAATCGGCCTGCGCATGGCGGTGGGCGCCCGTCCGCAGGACATCATGCGCCAGTTCCTGCTGGAAGCGGTTCTGCTCTGCGTGGTGGGCGGCGCGCTGGGCATCGCGCTCGGCAAGGCCATCTCCATCATCGTCAGCCGCACCATGAACTGGGCCACCGCCTCCTCCCCGGAAGCCATGGCCCTGGCGGTGGGCGTCTCCGTGTTCATCGGCCTGGCCTTCGGATGGTATCCGTCCTGGAAGGCGTCCAAGATGGACCCCATCGACGCCCTGCGACACGAATAACACCTTACTTCTTCCTTTCCCATGTCATCCATGTTCAAACATCTCCCTCTCCTGGCCGCATGCTGCCTGAGCTCCTGCATGGTAGGCCCGGACTTCCGGCCGCCGGCCAACGACCTCCCCGCCGCCTGGGCGGAGAGCAGGCCCCCCCGCAGCTCTGACAAGGACCTGCGCTCCTGGTGGAACATCTTCGGGGACCCCCAGCTCAACCGCTTGGTCTCCGCCTCCCTCAACAACAATCCGGATATGAAGGTAGCCCTGCTCCGCATCCGGGAAGCCAGGGAAAGGCTCCGCGTCTCCCAGGCCTCCCTGCTGCCCTCCGCGGATGCCAGCGCCGGCTGGAGCCTGTCCCCGGACCGGGGCTTCCGCAGCTCCACCTCCCAGGACTTCACCCTGGGGGCGTCCACCTCCTGGGAGCTGGACCTCTTCGGCGGCAACCGGCGTTCCATTGAGGCCTACCGCGCCTCCCTCATGTCTACGGAAGCCTCCGCGGGCGCCGTGCGCACGGCCCTGCTGGCGGACGTCGCCACGGCCTACTTTGACTGGATCACCGCCTGCGAACAGCTCCGCATCGCCCGGGAACAGCTGGAAATCCAACGCAACACCCTCACCATTGCGGAAAAACGCTACAAATCGGAATTCGCCCCCCGCCTGGACGTGGAACAGGCCACCTCCACCGTCGCCTCCACGGAAAGCCGCATCCCGGCGCTGGAAGCACAGGTGGCCTCCGCCAAAAACCAGCTCTCTGTGCTGCTGGGCACGTACAACTCCCGCGTGGAGCTGACGCTCCCCAAAGCCTCCGTCTTTGAAAAAACGCCCGTCGTGCCGGTCGGCCTCCCCTCCGAACTCCTGCGGCGCAGGCCCGACGTCATCGCCGCTGAAGCGGACCTGCACGTGGCCGTAGCCAACGTAGGCGTAGCCGTGGCGGACCTGTACCCCCGCTTCAGCCTGACGGGATCCCTCTCCAGCCGCGGCGGAGACTTCGGCCAGCTCTTCCGGGAAAACAACAACGCGTGGTCCCTGGGCGGCAACCTGCTCCAGCCCCTGTTCCAGGGCGGAGCCCTGAGAGCCACGGTGCGCGCCCAGAAAGCCGCGGCGGAACAAGCCGCGGAAACCTACCGCAAGACGCTCATCACCGCCGTCTCCGAGGTGGAGGACGCCCTGATCGCCTACGGCAACTACACCTCCCAGATGCAATACCTGCACAAGGAAAACAACGCCAACAGAGAAGCCTTCCTTCTCTCCCGCACCCTGTACATCAACGGCCAGACGGACTTCCTGAACGTCATCACCGCGCAGCGCTCCTGGCTCAGCTCCGAGGAATCCTTGGTCACCATGAAGCAGAACATCCGCAAAGCCGTCGTGCAGCTCGCTCGCGCCCTGGGCGGCGGATGGTAAAACCTGCTCCATTAAGTAGGCAAGAATTTCCATTTCTGAAAAACGGGACTCTGATTGTTGAATAAATTGAGAATTGCCGATCTTTCGGGTCAGATTCTTGTTTTCGCATTCATTGATCCTGTAAAACTTTCCGGTTCCCGGTAAATTCAGCTACCAAATGAAATTATGATGAACCTCTTGGCCCATAGGTTTGAAGCTCCTTGCTTCTCCATTTCTACAGAAAATAAATCAAAAGGGGAAAATAATAAAATCATTTGATACGGATGCCTCATGCAACTGTAAACTGTACCTGGATTCTGTGAAATGAGAATGGAAGCAAGAATGTTCAGCAACAGGTAAAAAGAATACCGAAGCACATCAAAATCGGTTGAAGTCCGGCAACCAACAATCAGACAATCACTGTCCTTGTTATTAATTGATGAAATGCCAGGCAGAAGAGATTTGTCATCTCTTCTGCCTGTTTTTAGGAGTGTGATTACTATCTCAGGAAAAGACGGTAATATTTTTGACGTCTCCGGCGTGTTTACTTTGCTGGTTTTTGTTCTCATGGTAACCGCAACCATTTAATAATTTTACCTTCATTACCATGAACAACACTTTCAACATCGGCGCCATGGACACCGTCTACCCCTTCATT
>ERZ1106976.14-NODE-14-length-204742-cov-18.210683_pt1 | contig 204742 bp, 195 predicted proteins | sample MGYA00403687_ERZ1106976 | MGnify/ENA primary metagenome ERZ1106976 (study PRJEB35170, sample SAMEA104062446) | human gut metagenome | biome: human gut; feature: human-associated habitat; material: faeces | place: Denmark | collected 2013-02-22 ... | reverse complement strand
GTGAAAACACCAGTGTTGAAGTTGTTAACTATACTAATACAGAAAGTGCTAAACACGTTGTTATTAGAACAAATGGTGGCACATTAAATATTGATGCAGATACTGATAGTGTTGATCACTATGGCGCTAACGATTTAGTTAATATTAAAGCAATTGATACAGCTTCATATCATGAAAATGGTGTCGTTGCCTATGTACGTATTGAAGCAGGACACTTTGTTGCCGAGAATACATCAAAGGTAATTAATTTAAATGTTGCAACAAGTAATGTTACAGTAACAGAAGAAAGTAGTGCTACAGTAATGGCATATTCTAAAGGAGCTGATGATGTAGTTGTAACGGTTAATGGTGAAGCAAAAGAAGTAACAGAAGTTAAGAGCGAAGAAGAAATTAAAACAGGAGCTAATGATAGTGCTCTTGTAACTGATGGTGGTGTAGTCGAAGTTAATGGACTTATGTTTAAATCACTTCAATCAGCTATTAATATGGCTCAAGATGGTGATACTCTTAAGTTAGTTGATGATGAAAAAGTAACTGCTGCTATCTCTATAGGTAAAAATATTACAATCGACTTCAATGGTTATGTTGTTGAAAATATTGTAGATATTTGGAATGATTCAAATTCATTGTTATCAGTCAAAGGTGGTAATGTAGTTTTGAAAGATAGCACTGGTAATAATGGTGGTTTAAGAGCTAAACAAGATGACTGCTATGGTATCGATATTAAAAATGGTGCTAGCTTGACAATCGAATCAGGAAAGTATATTGGTAATGTAAGTGCTGTTCAAGTTACAGAAGGAAAATTGATTGTTACTGGTGGTTCTTTTGATTTATTACAACTTTGGAATCAAGTAGGTAATGGTTATGATTATACAATTAACTGTATAGATCCTGCTTATAAAGATGGTACTGCTAAAGTATTTGTTCAAGGCGGAACATTTAGTGGATTTGATCCATCTAATAATTACGCTGAAGGAAAAGGTACATCATTCCTAGCTGAAGGTTATAAGGTTGAATCTGTTCCACATAGTTCAAATCCAAATATTAATATTTATACAATTGTCAAAGCTTAAAAAAATATAGGTGATTAGAATAGCTGTTCTAGTCGCCTTTTTTTATGATTATATTGAGTACTTTAATTTACATTGACTAAATTGATTGATATAATTAACAAGTATGCAGGAGGCTACTATGAAAGACATTATACAAGATTTAATTGATAGAGGAATGTTAGATAATTTCTCAGATAGAGAGCATATTGAAAAGATGCTCCAAACTAAACAAACTATTTATTGTGGCTTTGATCCTTCTGCTAAGTCTATGCAACTTGGCAATTTCGTTATGATTACTGTTTTAAGAAGATTACAACAAGCTGGTCATAGAATCATAGCTGTTATTGGTGGTGGTACTGGTATGATTGGTGATCCTTCTGGTAAAAAAGCTGAAAGATCGTTCTTAGATGAACAAACAGTTAAAGCAAACGTTGAAGGTATTAAAGCTCAACTCGCCAAGTATTTAGACTTTTCTGATCCAGAAAAAGGTATTTGTGTTAATAACTACGATTGGTGGAGTAAGATTAACGTTATTGAATATTTACGTGACTTTGGCAAAGTATTTCCAATTAACTATATGTTAAGTAAGGAAATTGTTGCAAGCCGCTTAGAGACAGGTATTTCTTATACTGAATTCTCATATATGATTCTTCAATCAGGCGATTTCTATAGATTACATAAAGAATATGGTTGTAGTTTACAAATTGGTGGTGGAGATCAATGGGGTAACCTTACAAGTTCATTAGAAATGGTACGTAAAAAGGGTAATGCTGATGATGAAGCTGAAGTTTTCTCAGTTAAACTTATCACCGACTCTGAAGGAAGAAAATTCGGTAAGAGTGAACGTGGTGCTTTATACTTAGATGCTGATATGACTTCTCCATATTTTATTTACCAATATTTTATTAATGTTGGTGACAACGATGTTGGTCGTTATTTAAAGATTTTTGATGATAGAAGTATGGAAGAGCTTGATGCTATCTATCACAAACACATGGAACATCCAGAGTATAGATATGGACAAAAAGAATTGGCTCATTCAATCGTTTCAATTATTCACTCAAAAGAAGTTGCTGACGATTGTGTTAAAATGACAGAAGCCTTATTTAAAGATGATTTTAGTGGACTTAATGCTAAACAATTAGCAGAAGTTGCTGAAGGTATTAAAACAGTAACAAAAGAAGGCGATATCAAGCTTATCGACGCTTTAATAGAATTGGGACTTGCAAGTTCTAGAAGAGAAGCAAGAGAGTTCTTAAAAGCTGGAAGCATTAAGGTTAATGGAACAAAGCAAGATGATGAGAACCTTGTTTTAAACAAAGATAATTCATTAGATGGTTTCTTCTTTATTAAGCGTGGTAAGAAAAATTACGCTTGTTTGATCACAAAATAACTAGAAAGGTAATTACAATATATATGACAGATAACTCAAATAACTGGCGTGGTTTCAAAGGCCATAAATGGCAAGAAGAAATTGACGTTAGGGATTTTATAATACAAAATTTTACGCCATATGAAGGAAACTATTCGTTTTTAGTTGGTCCAACTGATAGAACAAAAAAAGCAGTTAGTGTTGCTGATGTTTATTATGCAAAAGAAAGAGAAAATGGTGGAGTATATAAAATAGACACTCAACATATCTCTAGTGTTAACGATGAATTTGATCCAGGATATCTTCTTGATAAAAATGAAGAAATTATTGTTGGACTTCAAACTGATGAGCCTTTAAAAAGAGCCATTAATCCATTTGGTGGTTTAAGAATGGCAAAAACTGCATGTGAAGCGTATGGATACGAATTTCCAAAGCATATTGAAGAGGATTTTAAATATCGTACTACACATAACGATGGCGTATTTAAGATGTATACTAAGGAAATGCGCAAAGCACGTCACATGGGACTTTTAACAGGGTTACCAGATGCTTATGGTCGTGGAAGAATTATTGGTGACTACAGAAGAGTAGCTCTTTATGGTATAGATTATTTAATTGAACAAAAAGAAAAAGATATTGATGAATTTTCAGAGAGACCAATGAGTGAAGACAATATGCGACTTCTCGGTGAACTTCGTCGTCAAGTCGAAGCTTTAAAATTTGTTTTAGGTATTGCTAGAAAATATGGATATGATATTTCTAAACCTGCCAATAATGCTCATGAAGCTTTTCAATGGCTTTACTTTGGATATTTAGGTGCCATTAAAACTCAAAATGGCGCAGCTATGTCCTTAGGAAGAGTTTCAACATTCTTAGATATTTATATTGAAAGAGATATTAAAGAAGGAACTTTAGATGAAGTAGGTGCACAAGAATTGTTCGATGATTTTGTCTTACATTTAAGACTAGCTCGTCACTTACGTACACCTGAATATAACGAATTGTTTGCTGGTGATCCTATGTGGATAACAGAAGCTATCGGTGGTATGGCTTTAGATGGAAGAACTTTAGTAACAAAGTCATGCTATCGTATGCTTAATACGCTTAACAATTTAAAAGCTTCACCAGAACCAAATATGACAATATTGTATTCTGTTAATTTGCCGGAAAACTTTAAAAAGTTTTGTGCTGCTATGTCTATCAAAACAGATGCTATTCAATATGAAAACGACGATGTAATGCGTGAATACTATGGCGATGACTATGCTATTGCTTGTTGTGTTTCTGCTATGAAAATAGGTAAACAAATGCAATTTTTTGGAGCAAGATGTAATTTGCCAAAAGTGTTATTGTTAGCGTTAAATGGTGGTTATGATGTTAAATCTGATACTCACATCGGGCCACAAATGGGACCATGTGCTGGTGACATATTAGATTATGAAAAAGTAATGAAAAGAGTAGATGGTTATCTTAATTATTTGGCAAATTTATATGTTAAAACAATGAATGTTATCCATTATAGTCACGATATATATGCTTATGAAAGAGTAGAAATGTCTCTTCACGATTCTGAAGTAGAAAGAATGATGGCTTTTGGTGTAGCTGGCCTTAGTGTCATGGCTGACTCTTTATCTGCTATTAAATATGCTCAAGTTAAACCAATTAGAAACGAAGACGGATATATAGTTGGATTTGAAACTATCGGTGATTTTCCTAAGTTTGGTAACGATGATGACAGAGTAGATGAAATTGCACAAATGATTACCCATAAGACAATTAAAGCTTTACGTCAAACTCCTTGCTATAGAAATGCTACTCACACTTTATCGGTATTAACTATTACAAGTAATGTCATGTATGGTTTAAAAACTGCTTCTACTCCTGATGGCAGAAAGTCTGGTCAGCCTTTTGCTCCAGGTGCTAACCCAATGCACAATAGAGAAAAGCATGGTGCTTTAGCTTCTTTAAATAGCATAAGTAAACTTAAGTATTCTGATTGTCGTGATGGTATATCAAATACATTTTCAATTACCCCAAACACTTTAGGTAAAGACGAAAATACAAGAGTTAATAATTTAGTCTCAATTTTGGATGGCTATTTTTCAAAAGGTGCTCACCATATCAACGTTAACGTGTTAAATAGAGAAGTTTTAATTGATGCTATGGACCATCCAGAAAAATATCCAAATTTGACAATTAGAGTTTCAGGATATGCTGTTAACTTTAATAAGCTATCTCGAAAGCATCAAGAAGAAGTAATTTCACGTACATTCCATGAATCAATTTAAAATTACATCATTTGAAACTTTTTCAGCTGTTGATGGACCAGGAATTAGAACTGTAATCTTTTTGTCTGGATGCCCAAATAGATGCATATATTGTCACAATCCAGAGTGTTTTCTTGATAGTGAAGCAAAGATGCTAAGTTTTGAAGAATTAAAAAGAATATATAAAAACTATGAAGTCTATTATAAGCAAAATGGAGGCTTAACATTTTCTGGTGGAGAGCCCCTGTTACAAGCTAAAGAAATAAATGAATTTAATAGCTTATACAAAGTTAATTATGCTTTAGAAACTTCTGGCTCCGTTTTAAATGATGATGCTAAAAAAGTATTATCTAATTCAAGCTTTGTTTATTTAGATTTAAAATTTAATTCTATAGATTTATATAAAAAGTATGTAGGAAATACTTTTAACTCAACTATAAAAGTTCTTAAATATTTGGAAGATAACAAAATAGAACATGTAATTAGACAAGTTGTTATTCCAGGTATAAATGATAGTTATGAAGCCTTAGAATCAACTATTAAATTATTAAAAAGTAATTATAATAGTCGTACAATTGAGTTCTTACCTTATCACAATATGTGCCAAGAAAAGTACGATAGATTGAATTTAGATTTTAAATTAAAAGGCGTTAAATCATTAGATAACGCCTATTTGAATAAGTTAAAGGCTGAATTAAGAATAAATTATCTTGAATTTAATATTATTTAAGGTTAGTTTTATAAAAACTTATTATAAGTTCTGATATAACTTTATTTGGTTCATATAGTTTGACTTTAGGAAAATTTAATTCGAATAGAGAAATAACTTCTTGAGGAATATCATTGTCATATTTCTTGAGAAGTTTTTTATATTCAGTACTAGCATTTTGTCTCACTTGTTTTGAATCCATACTATAGAATAATTTATGACCTCCACGTGTAAATACTTTAGTAATTACATTTGGAGCTTTTTTCTTTAAGCATGCATATGTAGCTGAGTGTTTGAATTTGACAAAGTGATCATTTGTAGCATGCACGAGCATGAAAGTTGTTTTTTTGGACTTTTTTATTTGATGTGATGCCTGTTTAAAAGTTTTAGGACCACAAATAAATAATGTGAATGATTTTGCAAAAGGACGGCACAGTTTAACTATTATTTTATAATATTTTTCTAATCCATCCAAAATAGTTTGACTTTCTTGCTCGAATCCTGAAAGTGCAAAAACAGCTTTAACATTATATTTAGTGTGATTAACGCTATTAACAGCAAATCCGCCCCATGAGTGGCCATATAATCCTAAAGGATATTTAGATAATTCTGGATTAGATGTAACATATTTTAAAACTATATCAAGATCGATATAGCTATGATATAAAGATTTTTGATTTTTCCCACTACTTTCACCATTTGCTAAGTTATCGTAAGCTAAGATAAGATAACCATTATCAATTAACAACTTAATTTCAGGTAAATATTTAGTGTGCTCTGATAAAAAGCCATGAGATAATACTATTAATCCTCTATAATTTAAAGGCTTTGATTTTGGTTCGTACAAATACGCTTGTATAAAATTATCTTTTTTAGTAAATATTTTAATAGGTGTTCTATTTATATATGGCTTATAGTCAGAATAGTCTATATATAAAGGACCTATTAGTGCTTTTTCATGGTGATGAAAAAGTTTAAAATGCAGAACTTTAAATATAATTAATAGTGTTAAGTAATATATAATGAATAATCCTAATAAGGATAAGAAAATGTATAGTGCAATCATATCAACTAGTTTACTACAATTGAGTAATAAAAGATAACTTAAAGAATAAAATGTTAAAAATTAGCACTTAGCTATTGACAGTGCTAAAAATGGTGCTATAATATATTTAGCAGTCAGAGATACTGAGTGCTAAAAGGAGGTGCTAATATGGCAGATCAAAAATATACAAATAAAGTTATTGAAGTAATTAACAATGCTACTGCAATAGCTAAAAAGAATGACCAACCTTCTGTTGATGTCCCACATTTGTTAAGAGCTTTGTTTGATATCTCAGATTCGTTTTATGTTAATGTTTTAACCAAAGCAGGAGTTAATACTAAAAACGTATCACAGACAATTGATGGATTTATAAATCAAATATCAAAAACAAGTTCTAGTGAGGAACCTTTCCCAAGTGTTGACTTTAAGAATTTGCTTTTTAATGCTACAAAATATGAGGAAAGCATGCAGGATGAGTACCTTAGCGTTGAACATTTAATATTAGCTCAATTTGATAGTAAACATTCTATTATCTCTAAACTTTGTGAATTAGAAAACTACAATAAAAAAGCTTTCACAAAAGCAATAGATGATATAAGAGGTGGAAATCATGTTACTAGTGATTCACCAGAGGATACTTATGAAGTCTTAAAGAAATATGGCCGTGACTTAGTTGATGAAGTAGCAAAAGGTCATATTGATCCAGTAATTGGTAGAGACGAAGAAATAAGAAGAGTAATTCAAATTCTTTCAAGAAAGAGTAAGAATAACCCAGTACTTATTGGTGAACCTGGTGTTGGTAAAACAGCTGTAGTTGAAGGCTTAGCTTGGAGAATATTCAAAGGAGATGTACCTCTTTCACTTAAAAATAAGACAGTATTTGAACTTGATTTAGGTTCGTTAGTTGCAGGTGCAAAATATCGTGGTGAATTTGAGGAAAGACTAAAATCTGTTCTTAAAGAAGTAGAAAAGAGTGAAGGAAGAATTATTCTTTTCATCGATGAAATTCATATGCTTGTAGGTGCTGGTCGTACTGATGGAGCTATGGATGCAGCTAACTTATTAAAACCATTGTTAGCTCGTGGTTCATTGCATTGCATTGGTGCTACGACACTTGATGAGTACCGTAAATACATTGAAAAAGATGCAGCATTTGAACGTCGTATGCAAAAGGTTATGGTCGACGAGGCTACACCTGAAGATGCAATTTCAATCCTCCGTGGTATTAAGGAAAGATATGAAATGCATCATGGCGTAAAAATAACTGATGATGCAATTATTTCTGCAGTTACATTATCTAATAGATATATTTCAGATAGATTCTTACCTGATAAAGCTATAGACTTAATCGATGAAGCTTGTGCTAAAGTTCGTATGGAAATAGACTCTATGCCAGAAGAACTTGATGAAGTAAATCGTAAGCTAATGCAACTTGAAATTGAAAGAGTTTCATTAAAGAAAGAAGAAACTGATAGTGCTAAAAAGAGATTAGAAGAAATGAGCGAGGAAATTTCTAATCTCAAATCTAAGAAAGATGAATTAACAGCTAAATGGCAAAATGAAAAAGCAGCTTTGGAAAGTTCAAAGCAAATTAAAACTGAACTCGATAAGGCTAAACTTGCACTTGATAAAGCTTTAAATGATGCCGATTATAACGAAGCAGCTCGACTTCAAAACTTTGTTATTCCATCTTTAAATAAAAAGTTAAAAGAAAATAGCAGTAATTCTGGTGATAATAGAATGTTAAACGAAGTTGTCACCGAAGAAACTGTTGCAGAAATTGTCTCTAATTGGACTGGAATACCAGTAAGCAAACTTACAAAATCAGAAAGTGCTAAACTTTTAGGACTCAAGAGTGAACTTGAAAAAAGAGTTATTGGACAAGACCAAGCTCTTGAACTTGTATCAGATGCAATTTTAAGATCTAGAGCTGGTATTAACGATTCACATAGACCACTTGGTTCGTTCTTATTTTTAGGACCTACCGGTGTAGGTAAGACAGAAGTTGCAAAAGCTTTAGCTGAACAACTATTCGATTCTGAAAGTCAAATTGTCAGAATTGATATGTCTGAGTATATGGAAAAGTATTCAGTTTCTAGACTTTTAGGAGCCCCGCCAGGCTATGTAGGATATGAAGAAGGGGGACAATTAACTGAAGCAGTTAGAAGAAAACCTTATTCTATAGTCTTACTTGATGAAATTGAAAAGGCTCATCCAGACGTATTTAACGTTTTGCTTCAAGTTCTTGATGATGGTAGATTGACAGATTCTAAAGGTAGAATAGTCAACTTCTCAAATACAATCTTAATTATGACAAGTAACCTTGGATCCGATATATTACTTAATGGTAATGGTGAAAAAGAGAAAGCAGAAGTTAATGAATTGTTAAAGAGAACATTTAAACCTGAATTCTTAAACAGAATTGATGAGATTGTCACCTTTAATTCTTTAAGTGCTAATGTTGTTAACGATATTGTTAAGAAATTCTTAAATATCTTAAAATCAAGATTAGCTGATAAAGATGTTACATTCGAATACACTGATGCTGCTGTTGAGAAGATTGCTAAAGATTCATATGACCCAATATATGGTGCTAGACCTATAAGAAGATACATTCAAAAACAAGTAGAAACACCTTTAGCAATTAATATCTTAAGTGGCAAAGTGTTTAAACATTGCAAACTTGATGTTAATAGCGATGAGTTTACTTTCACTGAATAAGTAACTAAATAGTACAAATAATAGTGTTATGGAACGTAGAATATACCAATACATAACACTATTTTTATTTTGTTCTTTTGCGGGATATATTATAGAAGTTACAGGAATATATCTTACAGAAGGAATAATCGAAAAAAGAGGATTTTTAACTTTACCACTTCTTCCAATTTACGGCTTTGGATCAGTGTTAATAGCTAGATTTTTTCAAAATAAAAGACAAAGCTCTTTAAAAGTTTTACTTTTTTCAATAATTATTGCTTCATTTTTGGAGTATATAACTGGTTATTGTTTGTTGAAATTTGCAAATTTAAGATTGTGGGATTATTCAAAATATACAATTAATCTTAATGGATTTATAGCTATGTGGAGTTCTATTTCTTTTGGTATAGGTGGAGTAATAATAGTTAAATTTATATATCCTTACATAGTAAAAATAACGAATAAGTTTCATATTATTTCATTAAGAGTAATATTACTTCCTATCGTTATTGTTTTAGTTATTGAAATAGCAGTTAATATAGCTATTAAGCTAATCAACTAAAAGCATAGAAGAGAATTTAGTATATGTATTCAAATAATCTTGTACAGTTTGTTTATATAAGCTAATACGTTCTTTGTGTCTATTTTCAACTTTTTCTAAAAACTTTAATGCTCCTGTTGTGCCCATTGATACAGTTTTGGCAATATATCTTATTAATTTTCGATCAGTCTTTATAGTCATAAGCTCCATTTTGGCAAAAAAGATAGCTCTCTTTTGGAAAAACGTCATCTCAGGTTCACTCATGTTATAGCTGTTACGATATAATTCTAAAAGTTCTTTTAATCTAGCTTCATAAACTTCTATTGAGCTATTTAATTCGTTTATGATAGAAATATCGCTTGTTTTCTTTTTGAATAACTTTAATATTTCTATCCCCATTTTTTGACCTTTTATAAAGTGTGTAATTTCTTCTTGTTCTTTCATAAATTTATTATGTCACCTCATTATAATTATGGCTTTATTTTATGAATCTATAAAAAATATAATATTTAAATTATATAAAACACTTTTTAACGCTATTTTTTTCTAAATAGTAATAAAATAACTGTTTTTACTTTACTTTATCAGCTAAATTTAGTATATTAAATGAGCGTTATATGGCGGCTGTGGTGAAGTGGCTAACACAACTGGCTGTGAACCAGTCATTCGCGAGTTCGATTCTCGTCAGCCGCCCCATTATCGTATAAATCGTTCAATACCAAGTGTATTGGACTTTTTTTATCGTTTTAGGCTCTAAAACAGCATATTTTCATCATAATTTATAGTAGTAATTTAAATAGGGTGCATAAGAATAGAAGTACTAATCTCTTAATACGAAAGTAATCGTTAAATTATTATATATCGTTAAACTACTACTATATATATAAATATACATATATTGATGCATAAATCTAAATTTTCATAAATACATTAGGAAATGGCGTGACAAACGTGACAGACGTGACACTTGAAGCTAAAACTAATGAAATTAAAGCTAAAACACCTTTATTTGATATGTTTTTGTTGAATTTGAGCTCTCAAAAGATAAAAAAGTGTCACACCCCAAAACGTGACAGAGCGTGACAGACGTGACAGATTTTATAAATATTATAGTTTTAGTAAGCTTAAGCCTTAAGTCCTAGCCATGCTCGGGACTCAAACCATAAAAAGAGTCATATCTCTATGACTCAGTAGTTTTCTTGAAGTATGGGCATCTAGTGCCGATGCATTGTTGGTTAAGTGGTGAGAACTCACAAGTAATATCTTCAACTTCTAACTCTATACCATATTTCTCTTTTACAAAAATAGCACCAATAAGTAGAGCAGTGAATCCATTTCTCTTACAACATCTAGGTCCACCAAGTTCAGCAATTCTAGAAAGTATTCTTGATGTTAGTTCTAGATTATCTTTATAGAAATCATTATCTGAAAGTGGTCCTGTGCTATGAATTATAGCAAGCGCAGCACCTAAAGAAGAAGCTGAGTTACATACACCCCATTTACCACAAGTTGCACCAGGCATAAGTTTAGAACGTTCTTCAAGTTCAGTTAGAGCTTCCATTAGATCAAATTCCATTCCTGCATTATGTAGTGCAGTTAAGAATGCTGCGCCATCAATAAAGTGGTGTATTGGTCCATGAATAGGTATATCTGGTAACTTCATAATCTTTTTAACTATTACATGAGGATTACGACTTTTCTCACTTAAACATAAATCTTTTATTCCACCCATATTATTTACCTCCACATTTACATTTACTCAAGCATTCTATATCATTGATAAACTCTTTATATTCTTTAAATCTAGTACAATTAAGAGAATACCTAGTCCATTTGCCATCTTTAGATAGATTAACTAAAGAAGAATCAGTAAGTATTTTCATATGATGAGATAGAGTAGGTTGAGTAATAGATAGAGTCTCTAAAATATCACAACCACATTTTTCACCACTAGTTAATAACTTAATAATCTTGATTCTGTTTTCATCAGATAAAGCCTTACTAATTAAGGCAACTTCAAATTCTTTCATAATTCCACCTCACATAGACGATTGTCTATATGCATTATATATGAACATATAGATAGTTGTCAATATGTTTGCATAATAAAAGACCTAAAGTATATTCTCTAGGCCTCATAAGGTAGTGTTATTATAGATTCATCTTTGAAGACAAAGTCTAATGTAGAATCTTTATTTACTTTGATATGACTTATTGTAAGATTGAATAATCTATCATTGAATTTAAGATCTAGTTTATTTAAATCCTTTATTTCTTTAATCATGCCGTTAATCTTAATAACTTTCATTCTCCTATTAACTTCTTCACGAAGTAGGTCATTCCATTTATCTTGAGTTCTGGTGTACCTGATTGTAAGCTCTTTGTAGTAATTCATATATTCATTAACATCAGATTCTTTTCTAGCATTATCATCTATATGTTTTCTAATACCTGCAGATATTAAATCAAGTTCATTTTTGGTGTCATCCATCTCTTTTATGAAATCATCACTAAAGACGTTGTCTCGTACATAAATTAAGCCATCAATTAGCTTTTCTTTATCATCTAGTAATTTCTCTAAAGCTTTTAAATAGAGCGATTTAACGGCTTTTTCATCTATGTTAGGAGTAGTACATACATCTCCATTATATTTATTGTTGCATTGCCAGATTACTTTTCTATATTTGTCAGTTGAATGCCATACTTTAGAACCATATACCTTGCCACAACAGCCACATATAATTTTACCAGCTAAGACACTGTATGAACGTGATTTGGTTGGTATTTTTTCTTTTTCATAAAGCTCAGCTTGAACGATATCCCAATCATCTTTATCAATAATACCTTCATGAGATTCATCAACATAATATTGGTTGACTTCACCTTCATTTTTCTTAACTTTCTTTGTAAGGAAATCTACAGTATATCTTTTTTGAAGAAGTGCAGAACCTTTATATTTCTCATTTCTAAGTATTGAGTCAATAGTAGAATACTGCCAGTGTGTTTTACCACCAGGAGTTGGTATCTTTTCTTTAATTAAAGTTTTTGCGATTGATGATTGGTTTATTCCAGAAAGGAACATTCTATAAATACGTCTTACTAAATCAGCTTCTTTTTCAACAATCTCTGGTAATCCATCTTCACCTTTTTTATATCCAAGAAATGTCTTATATGGAAGTGATACTTTACCATCTTGAAATGCTTTTCTTTTACCCCATGTAACGTTACCTGATATAGATCTAGATTCTTCCTGAGCTAAAGATGACATAATTGTAAGAAGAAGTTCTCCTGATGAATCAAAGGTATAAATGTTTTCTTTTTCAAAATATACTTCAACACCTTTTTACAGCTATTTTATGCATTGTATCGTTTCTTGAACCTTGTATTATTTCTTTAGGCTCATTATCGAACTTTGCAAATTTGGCTTCATCCTCATAGATATAATCCATGAACTTATTTAAAGTAGTATTACCTTCATTATGTATTTCAACTAATGGATTATTAGTACCAGCCATGAATCTAGCTGAATCAAGTGCGTTCTTATCTACAAGTGGCAAATACTCATGAACTCTTAATTTTAGATTTCTATATTCATCTGCACTTGTGCATTCATCAATAGGAAAGATTATATGAAATCTAGGTCTAGGACTAAATTCACCTTTTTCTTTCATATGTGATTTTGAAAAGTGAACTAGATAGGGTACATCAATAAATATATTTTTAATATCATCTGGTGTAATCCAATCATCCTCTTTATTAGAATGGTCATTATCAAAATCAAATACTACGCAGTTTGATGAAATGAAATTATCATTAGATCTTAAATTATCTTTGTATCTTGCACATACATAATCAAAAGAAGTGGCAGTGGTTAATGTTTTAATATTTACAATATCTATTTCATGCGGATATTTCTTGTTGTCATATCTTTGAATATAGTCTGAGTAGAATAATTTATACTTGTGTTCCATCTTTCACACCTTCTTTATTACTTGACTCCGCTAACCATTTTTTTATATTCATCAATTGGAATAATGATTCTAGATCCAATTCTAATAGCTGGAAATCCTGGAGTCTTAGTTAGTTCATAAGCTTTAGGAATTGATATACCTAGTTGTTTTGCAAGTTCATTAAGTGAATTAGTATTAAAGCTATTTGGTGACTTATATGGTGGTCCAATTATGTTTGATGCATGTTCTGGTAGAGGCAATTTCTTACTAAATGCATTTGATTACTCACTTAAGAAGAGATTTGTATTTAAAGATTTATTTGGTGTTGATATTAATTCTCAAAATGTGAATCTATCAAATATGGTAATGAGAATAGTATCTTATCTTAATAATACAAGCACACCTATGGTTAAGGCTTTGAATTCAATGACAGACAAATTTGACTTCCCAATTACTCATGCATACGTATTTCCACCTTTAGGACTTAAGTTTGCAACTAGAGAGAAGTCATTAAAGAGTAAATTATTTGATGATATTGAATTTACAGGACGTAACACAGCTGAATGGATATTTATTGATAATGTTTTATCCCAAGTAGATAAACATGTAGCTAGAACAATTACTGTTGTAACCGCTAGAGCATTATTTAGTGAAGATGATAAAGAATATAGAAACAAATTAATTGAAAGCGGAATGCTAGAAGGAATCATTGAACTTCCATCAGGTGCTCTTGAATATTCTGGTGTTAAATTACAATTACTAGTATTTAGCCATGATAATAAAGAAGTAAAAACTTTAGATGCATCTGAATTCTATATTAAGAATAAGAGACAACTTAGAGCTAAACTTGATGTTGAAAGAATCTATGATTCATATATGGCATCCAATTGTAAGAAGTTTAATTTTGAAGAATTAGTTAATGCTAGAAACATCGCACCATCAACCTTAAATGTAGGTGAGATTAAAGTTAAAAATGGAGAAGTATTAGGTGATTTAGCAGAAGTTTTCACTGGTTCACAATATACATCTCGTAATTTTGAAGATAGTTTCGCTAATGAACCAACAGGCTATAGAATCCTAATGTCTAGCGATATTGAAAATGGTGTTGTTGATTGGAAGAAACTTCAATCTATTAAATATGAAGATACTAAATTCGATAAATTTGCTGTTAAAAAGGCGATGTGGTTGTAACTAGTAAATTCTGATGAGACAATCGAATTAATTAAGCAATCAACAAAGAATAAACGTGATTTAGCTATTATTGAAGTATTAATATCTACAGGAATAAGAGTTGGAGAATTAGTAAGAATGAATATTAGTGATGTCGATTTTGAGAACAAAGAATGTGTTGTGTTAGGCAAAGGTAATAAACAAAGAAAGGTGTATTTTGACGCAAAGACAAAAATTCATTTAAAACAATATCTTGAATCTAGGGCAGATAATAACGATGCTCTATTTGTAAGTTTATTAAAACCATATGATAGACTTGAGATTAGTGGAGTTGAGATAATGCTTAGGAAGATTGGAAAAAGAATAGGTATAGATAAAGTTCATCCTCATAAATTTAGAAGGACATTAGCCACGAAAGCAATTGATAAGGGTATGCCTATAGAGCAAGTTCAGCATCTTTTAGGTCATGCAAAGATAGATACAACATTAGAATAAGCTATGGTTGACGATACTAATGTTAAAATTAGTCATAAGAAGTATCTTGAGTAACAAACAAATTTCAATTTGTCGATTTGTTGAGTATAGTTTTCAAAGTCCTTAACTAATTCCATAGGTGGTACTGGTATTTTTACTGCATCTAGCATTTTTGATGTTATTTGATTAATTGTTGCAGTGCTTGTTGCAAGTTGACTTCTGAATGCGTCGTTTTCAAAATAGGCTTTCAAATATGGATAGTAATTACTTCTAATTATCATCATAAAAGCACCAAAACTTGTTTTTGTTTCTAGGCCTTTAATAAGCGCAACTTTTCCAACCAATCTTGCGCTACCATTTCTTGAGCACATTAAAATATCGTTTTCTTTCACGTAGTGCTTTTCTTTAATGTTGCAATTGACATATACATTATCTTCAAAAGCAAGACTACTATTCTGTATGTTGCTTGATCTCAAAACTAATGTTCCTTGTCCTACTTTTGAAACATCAGCAGGTTTATATGTGAGACCATTCCAATATTCAGCGATTTCATTTAAAGTCTTCATTGGATAATTATTAGGATTCGAATTTGGATCGCCAAATTGCTCTATAAATCGTGATTTTACTAATTCATCAAGATACACTAATTTGTTTTTTAATAGCGAGATTTCGATTTCTAATTTTGATAAATAGTCAGAAATTTTCACTTGATCAGTAAAAGCAATTTGATTTATTTCTTTATTTCCGTAGTCCTTGAAATAGATATGTGGAACTGTTGCGCCATTAAAAGAAGCACCTAAGTTTAGGTATTTTAATAAATAATATACATAGTCCCTATGAATGTTTGCATTTGGAACTAATCCTTGCATAGTTCCTAAAAACGATTCTTTGGCATCGACTTTATGCACACGCCCAACACCTGCACCATCTTTTACTATTGCAACATAATTTTCATCTATTTTGTAACTATCTAAATATCCACATTTACCACTTGCACCATATACAACGTATTTTCCTTCATTATTTACATCTGAAAGTTTTAATTGTGAAGTAACAGGAGTCACAATATCTTTTAATTTCATGCGATTACCTCCTGACGCATAAATCGTGATTTTATTATCTTGTGATTTATAGCCAAAGATACATATTTTTGATATAATAAAGGTAAGTTTTATTCTTTTGAAAATTATTAAATTTAGTTTTAACTCACAGAAAGGAAGGATTTTAAGATGTCTATGAAAATATATAAATACACATCGCTTAATTCAGCAATTGCTATCTTAAGAAGTAATGGAGTTGCTTTAAGCAATCCTAAAGATTTTAATGATCCTAACGACTGTGCTTTTATTCAAGATGACTATGAAAAAGAGAAGATAAATAAACTTTTAATTGATTATTTTGTTTTTGTTTCGTTATCTCAATTAGTATCTAATGGCAAGATTACTCTTAAAAAATCTGATAGGCTAATATTTAACACAATCAATAAAGAATTTAGTCTATATAAAGCCATCTTAAAAAAGAATCCGTATTTTGATAGAATTCCAGGATTTAATATGATTGCGAAAATGACAGCGTCAAAATCAAAAGAGCTAAATGATGCAGTTCAACAGGGCTTGGAAGAATTTCAAAATAAAATGAATACTACAATTGAAAAGGCTAAAGAAGATGCTTTAGTTTCATGTTTTAGTAAAAGAAATAATTCCATGCTCATGTGGTCGCATTATGCTAGTTCTCATAGAGGAGTATGTTTTGAATATGATAGGCCAGAAAAAGATTTTATGGATGTAAATTATAAAAAAGATAGACCCGTTATACATTTATATAAATCTATCTCTCATCTTCTTGCATTAAATTTATTAGAAATTCAAGAAGACGCAGAAAAGCAAATTGAATCGTTTAAGGATATATTAGATCCATTTTTTACTAAATCGGAAGATTGGTCATATGAAGAAGAAGTTAGATGCTTGTATTCTAAAACTAAACTCGATAATAAAGTTCATTTTGATGGTAAAAGATATATTTTAGAAATGGATTATCCTACAGCAATCTATATTGGATGTAATGCCAGAGGAGAAGATTTAGATCATTTGATTAGATTAGCAAACAATAGAGACATTCCTGTTTATTTTATGAAAAGAGATTCAAAGTCATATGATATAGTTATTGACAATGAATATGAGTACGAACCTAGTGTTAAAAAGTCTAATAAGGAAATAACATTATTAAGATTAGTTAAAGAAATAAATAATTGTTTAGATAGCAAAATATATCTATCAGCATTTGTTACTGCACTTATTATTCCTGGAATCTGTTCTCAAGTTGAAATGCAAGAAATAAAGGAAGATAAGAAGCGATATATTGATTGGTGTAATACATATTTACCTTGTACTCAAAAATGTCCTTCAGATGATAAAATGGCGTATCTAACTGGAGAACTAATCTGGGATCTTAAAGAATCATTGCTTTCAAATGGTAATATATCTGTTTGTGGAAAATATGATGATGTAGATATTAATGATATAAAACTAAGAATAGAGACGAGAAAAGGTATGGACATTTATTGTGATGTTGTAGGTGAACATGATGTTACTACAAATATTACCAAGTTTTGTATAGATATGATATATCAAGCTGAAAGATGTTTTGATAAAAATTCATGCAAAATAGAAGAGCTAGACCAAGTGTTAATTGAGGATTTTGATGCTGAAATTGAAGCAATGGAAGAATGCAATATTCTTAATGAGACTATATATAGAAAGGTAAATAATAAATTATGAAGAAACTATTAATCTTTTTATTAGTCCCATTATTATTCTTATTTGCTAGCTGTTCCTCAAATACTATTTCAAGTATTCCATCTACAACAGATACGGAGACACCGTCTCAAACTGAAAAGACTAATACTTCAACGAATGACGAGGTGGATGCGAAATATATGTATGCAACAATTAATAACCAGGTACTAGAAATAAAACTAGAAAACAACTCTTCAGCTAATGCAATGTTAGAAAAGTTAAAAGATGGTGATGTAGTTGTTGCTATGCATGATTATGGCAATTTTGAAAAAGTAGGTTCTCTAGGTTTTACGCTGCCTAGAAATGATATTAGTATTACAACAACACCTGGGGATGTAATCTTATATCAAGAAAATCAAATAACAATCTATTATGATGAAAACACATGGAACCTTACTAAGCTTGGTCATATAGATATCACGCAAAGTGGATTAAAATCTATTCTTGGTAATGGTGATGTTGAAGTAGTATTTAGTTTAGAAAACAAGAGGTAGTTTTTATGACAGAATCAGAGAGAATATGTAATAAAATAGGAGAAAAATTCTTTAGTAAAGATTATGTCTATGAGAATTTAAAATATATAAATGATGCGAATAATAAGGTTGAATTATGTGATGCTTTGTTTGAATCAAGCAACATGTACTTGGCCATTCAAATTAAAGAAAGAAATAAAAATAATCAGGGAAAAAGTGATGAACAATGGTTAAAAGATGTTGTTTATGGAAAAGCATTTGAACAAATGAAATCGACAATTGATGCCATAAAGAGTAATCAAATATATGTTAACGATTTATATCATCAAAAAGTTGTTATAAAAAATGATAATATAGTATTTCCTCTAATTATATTCGACTGTAGTTCAATAAATAATTATAAGAAAATTATCAATTATAATGATGTAAATATAAATATTCTTTCTATTGTGGATTATGAAAAAATGATGGAGGTTTTAATTCTTCCGCACGATATATTTTATTATTTGCAAGAAAGAGGGGAATGGCTTAGCAAAAACAACAGTTTGCCGAATGTCGTAGTAGGAGAAAATTATAGTTCAATAACATTGGTTCAAGTTAAAAACGAAGAAGACTTTGCTTTGTTTTTTAGAAATTATATATATGACGGCGATCAGAACCAAATGGATGATGCTCTAAAGATGCAGAGTATAATAAATAAGTTAAAGGATGATCGTCCAAAAGGGAAAACAGAATTAAAAATAATTATAGATGTTCTACAATCAATCAGGCCTAAAGAAGCAAGCGGTTTCGTTGAAAGATTTTTTTGCTCTTGGGAGAACGCATGTAATGATAAGTTTGATTTTTCAAAAGGAATCATACTGAATTATGATAGCAAAAATATAGGAATTATTTTCTTTTCATTAGGAAAAAGACAATTTGAAAATCATAGGTTCTACGAAGTATTATGCGATGCTAAGCAACTACAAAGAAAACTAGACGCAGTCTTACTAATATCTTTTGTTGGTTTTGACGATAAAGAATGCTATATAGAGTGGATATACTATGAAAAACCATATGCTGAAGATCAGCACGCACTTGATTTTTATACTGAAGTTGGGATGTATAACGGTACAGTTGATAGAGAATTATTCGAATTGATGTGTAAAAAAATGTTAAACGAGGGATAGTTTTATTTAATCTTGTAAGGAGGTGATTTTGTGGATCAAGAAAAATACTATAAATTTATAATGGAGGCTGAAGAGAACAAAAAAGCAACTGAGCCTTTTTATGCTAAGATAGTTGAGCTAAGCAAAATCGCTAACGAGAAGATGAACGCCTATTACGAGATAGAAGATAAACTTTATGAATTATATAAAGAAGGTACAAAAAAAGCTGCCAGTCTTGGAATAAAATCTCCAAGTAAAATTGATAAAGATTCAATGTTTAAAAATTTGAATAACGTTCTTGAAATATTTATAAATCAAACAGATAAATATAAAGAATACTCAAAGGCGGTCAATTCAATACCCGAAATCAAAGAAGCTGGAAATCTCGAACCAGAAAGAGAGAAAAGATTCTTTGAATATGCTATGGCACATCTAAAATTGGATCAATATATAAATGAGTGTAAAGACAAATTGTTCACTAAAGATTATCTTGATAGAATGGATGATTACGCTGAAGAAGGGATTTTTCTATATTTTTTAGAAACACCAGATCCCCCATTATTAGATAAAGATATTTCATATAATGATTTTCTTGATACTTTAAAGTATGGAGATTATATTTCGTTAAGAACGTTGTTTGAATCATTCTTTAATATTAGCTGCCCAGGTGAATCACTTGTTAGAAAGCAAGAAGATATGGAATCAGTATTTGGTAATTTATATAATGGTTATTATAGAACCGCTGCAAGGACAATGTTTGCTTTAATCGAAAATGAGCTAAAAAATACATCACAAGTTTTTGAGGGTTATTTTGAAAAAGAAAAAGAATATAAAAATGGTAAGCAGAGAGCAGCAAAGATAGAATCTATATTGCCTTATATTGATATGCCTTATGCTAAAGAAAATTGGGATATATTTAATGCAAAATACGAGCGAATATCTAAGAGTGATGGAATGATTGATAGAAATGCAATTATACATGGCGACTATAAATCCGACAAATTAGATGTTGGTGAAAATGATGTTATTAAGTTGATGCTTATGTATTTAAGCTTTAAAACTTTGGGTGATTATATTCATTTTCATAGTGAAATATTTAAGGAAGTATTTAACTATGCTAATATATTCGCTGCTCAAAAATTGAAAAAATCTTAAAATAATTGTATAATAATACTGCAATTACTTAGTTACGGACAACGGTCTTAGGACTAGGAGGTAATTGCGTATGGATAATAGAAAGATTTATCCAGAACTAGGTTTATTTATCTATAAAATAATTGATGCTTCCGGTAAAACACATCAAGAAATAGCAGATATTATTGGTGTTGAACTAAGAACTGTTAATTATTTCTGTACAGGTCAAAGAAAACCTAATCAAATTAATTTGCTAAGATTGCTTAAAGCAACCAATGCAAAAGTAGAGGAGATTCCATTTTAGGAGTCTCTTTTTTTGATTATGGAACCACGTGGTTCATTTTTTGCTTATCCATTAAGTGAAATAATTAATGCTGAAAGGAGGTACTCAAAATGTCAAAATATAATACAATCGATGTATGGAATAAGCTATATGGAAAAAAAGAAGATGCATATGATTACACTGGAAGGCTTATGAAAAAGTCAGCTTGCGGAAATCCAAATAGTAAATTTCATCCAACACTAGATCATATTAGACCATTATCAATTGGTGGTTCAGATGTTCTAGAAAACATTATAGTTTGCCATCGTGATACCAACGAGGAAAAAGCAGATAATTTCCCTCACTGGAAATCAAATGGCAAAAGATATCATGCACAAAGAGTAAAAGGCTCTAGAGTTGCATATGAAATTTATGAAGATTAAGAAGGCAAATTAAATGTCAAAGCATGGAAACGGTGTATCTAGTAATACACATACACAACAACAACGTGACCATTATGCTAATCAGCACAATCCAAATAATAGTGCTCATCAAGCAAACAACAATAATCACGCTAATCAATTAAATCCTAACAATTCAAATTATCAAGGAAACAAAAAGTAAAGAATCAAGGCCTCAATACGAGGTCTTTTCTAATGAATTATGCTCTTATACCAGCAAAAGCAGTGGCTCTGTCACGTTTGTCACGCTTGTCACGTGGGTATGGATTAAAAACTATGATTTTCGATAAAAAGTGCACCCTGTACTAGTTTAGAGGGTGCATTGTATCAAGAGATTGTTAGGAACACATTATAGTAGAATAGGTCTGATACAATGCTATCAGGCTTTTTTGTTGCATAAATAGCGGAACTTATGCTTAAAATGCGATATTTTGCTTTAAAAAATGAATTTTATTAGTTTCACAAGCTGTTAGTAGGCTTCGTTTAGAGGTTCTATTAGCAGCTTTTTATTTTGCTTTTAAACGATTAACTCTTGGCATTTTGCAAGCAGAAAAAGATTATGTAGATATTACAGGTGTTCAAATTTTAAAAACCCAAGTGCACAAATTGTAAAGTATGCATCAAGAGTTGGTAGTGTAATGCTACTTGATGTTCTTTCAAAAGAAGAAATGCGAGCTGCAATTTATCCGAAAATCGATAAAATTGTTAAGGAGTTTAAATCAGAAGAATAAAAGTAGGGAGGATTTAATCATATGGAAATTGATATTAAAATGATGACTGAAGAAGCTTATAGAACTCTCAAAAAAAATTATGAAGAGGTTTATAAGATGATTTGCGATCATCCATCTGACAGTTCATGGCTAAAAGATTATCTTGGCTTCGAACCTTATGAAGTGAAAAAATATGTAATCGATGATTTTGAATTAAAAATTGCAGATGATTATAAAACTGTGGAATTTGATAATGATATCAAATTATATGAAACATTAAACAAACTACCTAAATACATTCTTTGTAATATTAGATTCTGGGCTTGGATTACATTTAAAAAAGCATATAAACAAGCTATAGCTGCCATTCCATTTAAAAGTAGTGCTATTGTAAAGAACTGGTGGCTTCCAGAAAATTCAAGACGTGATTTAATGCTTGGCGTTATTTCAAGAGGATATTTTAAAGTTGATGTTTCTATAGATGAAAATTCAAAAGATAAATATGAATTAACGAGATACATCATGACTAATTCTGAGGCATATAGAAATATAGTATTTAGAAACATTGGTATGATTAAGAACGTTTGCTTAGGAATTTTACAAGTTGAAAAAGATATTGAAGAAAATTATAACTATAGCATTACAGTTGATAGAGCTAGAGAAGTAATGAAAGATGCTTCAAGAATTGGAAGCGTAATGCTCATTGACACATTATCAAAAGAAGAAATTTATGATATTCTTTTAGGAAAAATATTAAAAAGAGTAGATGTAGAAGCAGTTAGTAATGATTAATTGGAAGAAGGGATTGAGTTGAAGACTAATACATTTAAAACATTTATTGAAGAAAATAATTATATTAATAATTTGTTTTGTTATGATGTTTTCTTTAGTTGCATGTAGTTCTAAAAATAATTCTACAATACCCTCGACTGATGATATTCTTTCAACAATAATTCCTTCTGATACAACACCATCAGATAATACATTTACGGATGATTACGAACTTATGAATAAAACAATAGTTTTCAAAATTGCAAATACTGAAGTAGATGTATATTGGCTAGATAATAATTCAGTAAAAGAATTAAAGAAACTTGCTAAAGATGGATTAACTATTAATATGCAATGGACAAATAATGTTGGACTGATGAATGGGTTAGTCATTGATGAATGAAGCGCACGCACTTCATTCATCAGCCACTATAAATCTATCTTGAATTGAAAAACATCATCGGTATCACATGTAGTAATAGCAATGCAAAGGTCTATATGATAAAATATATATAGGTTCAATTATGATTAATTTTTTAAACGATTTCGAATATGAGCGACCTGCTTGCCTGCCTTGGAGTCTTGTTCCGACATTATGTGTTTTAGTCGGTTTAATGACTTTGATAGCCATTGCCTTTCTCGCAAAATATATCAACAAGACAAAAAACAAAAAACTATTGAATGGCATTATCCTTATATATGGATTGCTCTTCTTAGGACTGAAATATATCATGAAATCAATCGTTACTTCTTCTTCGGGTACTATGACTTCTCCAGCATTCCCTTCCAGTTCTGCAGCATACCGATCTACCTATGCCTGATTCTTCCCTTTATCAAAAACGAAAAGATCAGAATGCCGATATTCAATTACATAGGCATCTACTGCATGATTGCCGGCATATTCCCGTTATTGTTCGGACAAGGACAGCTATGCAGATGGGGCAATATCTTCGATGTGATCCGTTCCTTCGTCTGGCACGTTCTGATTCTTCAGGTCTCCATCCTATCTGTCGTCCACGCAGAAATCGGAAAAAACATCAAAAAAGATTATAAATACTTTCTTGGCGCTGTCGCAATATTCGTCGGTCTTACCGTCATCGCTCAACTAATCAATGTAACACTGCATTACACCGGAGGCATCAGCTACAAACCGACAGACGGAAAACCGTTCAAAGATGTCAAGAACACTCCGTTGTTCGATCCAGATGTCGCTTCCTGTTTCTACATTTCTCCATTCTTCGTTTCCAATATGCCTGTCTATTCTAAAATATGGCTGAAATTCGGTTGGTTCGCAAACTATATCATCTATGTCATCAGTTTCTCATTCCTGGCAACAATCGTCTATTTCCTCAATAGTCTAATCAAATATTGCATGATAAAATATGCAGCATGGAGAATCAAGAAAAAATAAGCCACCATATCAAGCAATCAAAACTAACTATAAATTACTAAGAATCAAGATGAGATGGTTTTCAAATTCGTCAACATGGAACGATCCAATTGATGTGACAGTGAAGTATAACATCGAAAAAGATGTTGAACTACTAGATAGTAATTTCGACGAATACGCTTTGAAATTCGCATTCATGTTCATCAACAAATACATTGATTCTTTATGCAACCAAAAAAATTGTCACTCCAAATATGTTTAAAGAGGTTTATTATTCAGTATTTAGTGATGAAAAGGAACTAGACCCAGAAAAATGCCTTCTTACCTTACTCTAGTTGTTTGTGATAAGCCAGTAAAGCAGATAACTATTAAAACACGGAAAGCGCTTATTAAAGTATTTAGTCCTGAGTTCAAAGAAAATATAATAAAAGAAAGAAAGTGACATTATGTGAAAATATTATTTTACAGATGAGCAAGTTGAATTATTAAAAAAGAATGGCTCTGTTGAATCTTATGGGGTTTAAGCAAAAGCAAGAAATGCAACAACCCCATCAGAATCAACATCTTTTAATTATAAAAAAACCTCCTTTATAATGATTTTGTCTAAGCATTAAAGGAGGTAGAATCATGATTGATTCCAAAGACATTTTATTATTATTATCCATTCCTAGTGAAGATATTTCTAGTGTTTATTTTATTCCAGATAGCGAAGATATATCTTTCATAGAGATAGAATTAAAAGACAGTAGACCTACTTGTCCTTTTTGTCATTCTTCTAAAATTAATATTAAAGATTATTACACTACTAAAATAAAAAACAGTGTTATTCGTAACAATAAATTGATTGTTAAAGTGAGAATGAGAAGATATGTTTGTAAGACTTGTAAAAAGACTTTTAAACAACCTTTCTCTTTTTATAAAGATAAGCATAGTATTTCAAAAAAAGTTGAAGACATAATCAAAAACATGCTAATGAATAGAGTTACAATGGAGTATATTGCAAAAGAATTAAATGTGTCTAAAAAAACTATTATTAATATACTTGATGATATGCCAAATCCTATTAGATTGCCATTTAAAAATGTTATTTGTTTAGATGAATTTCATTTTTCAAATGCCAATCACAAAGCTGGTAAATATCCTTGTGTTATATCTAATCCTTTTAATTCCGAAATAATAGATATAGTTGAATCTAGAAGAAAAGATTATTTAATAGATTACTTTCAAAGAATACAATCAAATGAAAGATATAACGTTAAATACTACATTTCTGATATGAATGATACTTATAAATTTATTCACAATGCATTCTTTCCTAATTCTGTTTATATAGTTGATCATTTTCATATTGTTAAATTATTTACAGATGTAATTCAATCAATAAGAATTAAAATAATGAATGAATATGAAGAAACAAAAGAATTAATAGATTTCTTTATACAAAAATTTGAAAACTCAGCAGTAAAAGAAATAAGAAAAATAAGTAGAACATTTAAGAATTGGTATCACGAAATAATAAACGCATACTCAAAGAATACATATGGCGTAGTATTAACAAATGCTATGGCAGAATCAAATAATAATTATATACAAACCATGATAAATATAAGTTATGGATATACTAATTTTAAGCGTTTAAGAAAAAGAATTTTATATATGTCATCATATAAAAAAGCAACTGAGAAATGAATCTCAGTTACTTAGTGTGACCCCATAAGAATCAACGTCTTTTTATTTTAGTCGACCCCATAAAACCCCATAAGATTCAACAGAGCCATTTCATTTGCGTTAAGTAAACTTAAAATTGATACTATGAAGCGTAATGAATACTGCTTGATATGGTTAAAATATGCTAAAAGGCAACTTAATAATGAATCAATCATTATTGAAGCTAATTTATATCAATTCTTATTTAATCAATTGAATGAAGAAATTGATGAAACTATAAAAAATGAAATCAAACTAATCATATTAGATTTGTTAATTAATAAGAATACTAGTGATGGAAGTATTTATAAGATTTTTAATTGTGCTAGAACATTTATTTGCTCTAATACAAAATATAGCTCATTATATCTTAATACTATTTTTTTATTAGCAGAAGATGAGATGAAGCACCGATTAAAAAAATAAAAATAAAATAGAAATTATATTTTATTTTTGCTAAAATTAAAATGTAGTTAATATCAAATAGGAAATGCAAAAAAGTTTGATATGCAAAAGGGGAATACAAATGAAAAACAAATATTTATTGGTCGTCTCACTATTAAGTTTGTCATCAATATTATGTATGACAGGTTGCTCTAACAAAGTCAAAAATAACGAATATAATGATTACTATAAAAAAGTAAGCAAAATAATTAAAGATTTTGATAATGCTAGTAAGATTTCTACTTCTAATAAACAAAATAAATTAGCGTTAAAGAAAGTTGATGAGAGAAATGATGATATTATTTCAATTATAGATAACGCTGATGGAAAAACACAAAAGCCAGATATTGCTAACGCATTTGAACAATCATTTTATATTCCGATTATAATGGGAAAAGGCTTAACTGAATATAGAAAACAAACAAATTTTTATAATATTGCAGCATTTGTAGATGAACAATACTATATTAAAACTTTTTTAGAAAGTGAGTCTATTTCAACTTATGTTTATATTCCTGGTGAATATAGCTTTGATGGTGTAAGTCATTACATTTATTTTAGCGTTAATTATATCGATAGCAATAACTATACATTTGGCGGTATAGAAATTTCTGATGATAACAACACAGAATGGTATTTTTATGGCGATAGTTCATTATTGTTTATCGAATATTCGAAAACAAGTGAAAGAACTGTAATTAACTATCAGTCAGCAAATATGACTCAAAAAGAAATAAATGATCAAAGTGTCATTTCTGAAGTAAGAAACAAGATAGATGATAGCTTTTCATTGATTAATCCAAACACTTTAAAAAAATTAAAAAACGAGTCTAAATTTGAAATTACAAAACAAGAATATTCGAAAATAATGGATAAAATATTTCCTAATAGTGGTGGTATTTCCGTTAATCAGGGATTACAAGTGTCAAATAGTGTTGCTTTAGGATATGTTAGCGATGGAAGTGAAACTACAATAACTTTACCAAGTAATGTTACAGCTATTTCTAATAACTTTTATATCTTCGCTAGTGGAAATATAAGAGAACTTTATATTCCAAAATCAATCACTAGAATAACTGATCAAGAAGGAAATACTGTTGATATTAAAACTTTTAATATTGAATATTTTAATGATAATGTTCATTATTATTTAGAAAATATAATTGTCGAAGAAGGTTCAACCTTATTTAAAGTTGAAGATAATCTATTGACTGATACAAATAATAGTACTCTTTTATATTTAATGAATAAAAAAGTAGATAATTTAGATTTACTTCAATACAATAAATATTCTGATTGGTTCTTTAGAAATCAATTGCCAAATATATTTATAAACATAAAGTCCTTAAAATATAATTTAATTTATGATGAAAATAATTATGAATTTGATATTTTTGCTAACATATTTTTATCAAGTGACACTCAAGCTCACTTTGAATATTTAGAAGTTGGAAATGCCTATGATCAATATAACTTTTCAGTATTAAGTGATAAAGTTAGTATAGATAAGTTAGTCTTAAGTGGTACTTTTGATAAAGTTTATATATCTGATGAAAAAGGTGCAATTAAAAATATAGAATTAAACTCAACTAAGCCTAATGCTACTTTTGGAGGTTTTGTAAATGGGCTTGAAACAATTGATATATATTTCAATAATAGTATTGATGGACTCGATCCTATTAATTGTTTGAACGTTAAAAAAATAGTTGTTCATGAGGGAGTTACTGAATTTTCATTAAATCAATTCGAAATAGATTATAATTTAGATAGAACTATAAATATCTATTTACCTTCAACATTGAATAGAATTAACTATGATAGACTTCAATATAATGCCACCACAAAAATTAAACTAATATCTAAAGTAAATAATACCGTATTTACAGATTTTTCAAATATTAAAAATTATGGATGCGAAATTGAGATTGAAGACGATAGCGAGTTGAATAGTATCATTAACGATTATGAATATGTTGGCTATTCTTATAATAAAGAAACTGGTGAAATAGACGATAGTTCAATTCGTTTAATAAACTATTGTGGAAATAGTGAAGAACTATTTGTTCCTGCTACAATAAATGGAAAGACAGTAACTGACTTTACTATTTCAAGTAGGTCAAATATAAATAGTGAACCTATGAAAAACACTAAAACTCTTAAAAAATTACATTTACCAAATACATTAAATAGTTTTTCTTTCAATCAAAGTTATTTTATAGATGGGACTGACTATAGCGATGAAAGAAATTATCATCTTGATGCTCTTTATTATGATGGAACATTAGAAGAATTTAAAAATAAATTTGAAATTACTAACAGTTTATTTGATAGAGAATTCTGTAAAGAAATTGTTTGTTCTGATCAAACTTTAAAAAGCGAAGAAGACAATCCTACAGTATATAAGAATTATGAAGATTTAACCATTGAATTAGAAAATGGGGAACAATTAATTTTCACAAATGTTTATGTAATAGATAAAGATAAATCATATAGTTTACACTTTAATATTTATGAAAAAGATTATGTTATTGAACTAAATGACAAAGGTGAATATTATATTGGAATAACACAATACGATACAATTGATTTAATGGAATTTACGTATAGCACAAAAGGTGATTTATTAACTGTTCGATTCACACTTTTTAATGTAGAATACATGAAAAATTTTCAAGGAAATTAATTGCTTTTAAAAACACAATCAAATACTTCTTTTGTCCATTCCTGTGAGTGGCAGAAGAAATAAAATGTACCCAGTGAAATGGACACTTAATAAAAAAGTGTTCTACTCACTGGGTTTTCTTATGCGATAATAAAAGAAAGAAAGTGACATTATGGGAAAATATTATTTTACAAATGAGCAAGTCGAATTATTAAAAAAGAATAAATATGTAAAGCATGTTTCAAATAAAAGTATTACATATACTTTATAATTTAAAAAATTATTTATTTCAGAATATGGTATTAAATCAGCTACAATTATTTTTTAAGAAGCTGGTCTTCCAAAATCAATACTTGGATATGAGAGAATTAAAGCTTTAATTTCAAGATGGAAAAAACAATATAATGAACGTTCATCTCTAGAAGATACACGTAAAGATAATACAGGTAAACCTATAACTAGAGATTTAACTCCTGAAGAAATTATTGAAAAACAAAAGCTTCAAATAGAAACATTGAAGCAAGAAAATGAATTCTTACGCCAAATACGCAGGCTGAAACGACGTTACCAGCCTCAAAAATCCCGTCAAAGAAAAACACAAAATAATTCAAAAAGCATTATCAAACCCAAAAAATCATTTGTCTATTTCTATGATGTTTAAGGAATTACATGTTTCTAGATTTGGATTTTATAATTACTTAAATTATTAGAAAAATCCAACAATTAAAGAAGTAAAAGATCAAGAAGATTTTAAATTAATCAAGCAAACATATGGCTATAGAAATCGTCATAAAGGTGCTAGACAAATTAAAATGACTTTAAGTAATACCTTTGATATTAAAATGAATTTAAAAAAGATTAGACATTTAATGAAGAAATATGGATTATATTGTCCAATTAGAAAAGCAAATCCTTATCGTCGTATGATAAAAAGCTATGAAAACCTATAATTATGCTTTCAATAAATCAAATCGTAACTTTAAATTATCTAAACAAGGAGAACATTTACTTACAGATATTACTTATATCTTTTATGGTAAAGAAAGAAAATTATGTTATTGTTCCACTATTAAAGATTCATCAACTAATGAAATATTGGTAAAAGAATATTCTGAATCACTAGATGTTAAATTTGTTCTTGATACAGTTATACAGTTAAAAAATTTCATTTATCAATTTTAATCGTTGTCTAATTCATAGTGATCAAGGAGTTCATTATACTTCAATTGCTTTTACTTCATTGCTTAAAGAGTTAAATATTGCTAAATCAATGTCTAGAAGAGGAAATTGTTGGGATAATGCTCCTCAAGAATCATTTTTTGGATATAGGAAAGATGAGCTGCATTTAAAAGAATGTAATTCATATGAAAATGTATGTAAAGAATTAGATGATTATTTTGATTATTATAATAATGATAGATGCCAATGTGGATTAAACAAAATGACTCCTATTCAATATCGTAATTATTTACTTAATCAACCTGGAACAAGTTTGATACTTTACAACGCGAAAGAACTTCCTGTTACACAAGTTCTTCTATAAAATATTTGATTTTCTGATATCCCTAGGGATATCAATGATTATTTATTAATATATACCTTTTTTATTTATTGTCCTTGACATAGGGTACACATTATAATATCTGTGAGAATGGTTGTGAATTATCAGGTGGAGAACGTCAAAGAATTTCTATCACCCGTGCATTTTTAAAGGATGTTCCAATAATTTTACTCGATGAAGCTACTGCAAGTTTAGATGTAGAAAATGAAACGCTTATTCAAAGTGCGTTATCAAGATTAATTAAAGATAAAACTGTTCTTGTGATTGCTCATAGAATGAGGACTGTAGCTGGAGCAGATAAAATAGTTGTCCTATCTAATTGTATTGTAGCAGAACAAGGAAAACCAGATGAACTATATGCGGAAAATGGAAGATAAAATAATTTTAAACATTACACCTCATTAATTTAAGTGAGGTGTATTTTTTGACTTTAAATCTATATTTTTACTTTTATTAAGTGTTCGTGTTAAAATTTTTATGTGTTATTAAAATAAGTAATTTAATACTTAATATTTTGGAGGTAATTAAATGAAATTGACCATGCTTGGTACTGGAAACGCCTTAGTTACAGAATGCTATAATACATGCTTTGTATTAGAAGAGAATAATCAGTATTTACTAGTTGATGGTGGAGGAGGAAATGGTATACTTCATCAATTAAAACATGCAGGAATTAATTGGAAAAATATAAAGAGTATATTTGTTACTCATAAGCACCTTGATCACATCACAGGTATCATATGGATGATTAGAATGATTTGTCAACACATGAAACAAGGCGAATACGATGGTGATGCAACAATATATGCTCATGAAGAAGCAATAACCTTATTGATTGATATATCACAAAAACTTTTACAAAAAAAGGATGTTGAATTTATTAATAAGCGCCTTCATTTTAAAGTAGTTGGAGATGGTGAAAAAGTAAATATTTTAAATAGAGAAGTTACTTTTTTTGATATTCAATCAACTAAGGCTAAGCAATTTGGTTTTTGCATGAAGTTAAATAATGGAAAACTAACTTGTTGTGGTGATGAACCTTATAATATTTGTGAAGAAAAATATGTTAAAGATAGCAAGTGGTTACTTCATGAAGCTTTTTGTTTAAATAGTCAATCTGATATATTTCATCCATATGAAAAACATCATTCAACAGTTAAAGATGCTTGCGAAATGGCTGATACTTTAAATATTGAAAATATAATTTTGTATCATACTGAAGATCACAATTTAAAGAATAGAAAAGAACTCTATATTGGTGAAGGAAAGAAATATTTTAAAGGCAATATATTTGTACCAAATGATTTAGAATTTTTTGATATCGAATAAGTAAAATAACAAGTGAATTTTTTAATTGGATTTATAGAATAATAATATCTTTTATTAAAATATTTTCAATGATAAGAATAAATAATTTATATAATTTTATATAATAAAATACATATAAAACTTAATACTTAAAGGGAGAAATATATGAAAAATATTCAAGCTTTTAAAGATGCAAAATATGGACTAATGATTCACTTTGGCTTATATAGCTTGCTAGGAGGAGTATATAGAGGTAAAAGAGGTCCTACATATGCTGAATGGATCGAATGTGAAAAGAAAATACCTAATAGTGAAATGGATAAACTTGCAAATATTTTCAATCCAATATATTTTGATGCTGATTATATATGTAGTTTTGCAAAGGAATGTGGGATGAAGTATATAGTGATAACAACAAAACATCATGAAGGATTTGCTTTATTTAAATCTAAGGTTGATAAGTTTAATTGTTATGATTCATCTCCTTGTAAAAGAGATTTGATTAAAGAATTAGCTGACGCATGTAAAAAATATAATTTAAAGCTAGGATTTTATTATTCGCAGTGCATCGACTGGCGTGATCCTAATGGTGGAGGTTATACAGTTGATGGGAAAGGCTCTTCTGGTGGTTCCTGGGATAACAATTGGGATTATACTGACAGGAGTATAAAGAATTACGAAATATGTTTTAATAATAAAATTATTCCTCAAATAAAAGAACTAATGTCTAACTATGGAAAAGTATTTTTAATGTGGTTTGATATGCCATTAGATTCCACAAAGGCGCAAAGTAAAAAAATATATGAATTAGTTAAAAGTTTACAACCTGATTGTTTAATTAACTCGAGACTAGGTAATGGTAATTTCGATTATGTTTCTTTGGGAGATAATGAAATTCCTGATGAAATACCAAACAATATTTCGGACGATATCGATTATAACGATATTGGTGGCTTCAAAAAGTCTCCATTTGGTTTATATGAATCAGCGTGCACACTTAATAATTCTTGGGGTTATAGTTCAATAGATAATAATTGGAAAAGTCCTGAAAAAATTTTAGAAAATAGAATTAATCTAGAAAAATTAGGTATTAATTACTTAATTAATATTGGACCAGATTGGCTTGGAAGAATTCCATATGAAGCTGAACAAATTATTAGAAATGTTCAAGAATTATACAAAAAAGCAGGTAAATAATTTTAAAAAATAGATTTTAGCTCTTAAATAAAAGTAAAAAAGAAATTAGATGATCCTTTGCTTGGTTTACTATCAGCTAGAGACATTGATGGGCTAGTGCTTAATAATTGCTCTTTCTATCTACCAAAAGAAGCATCGATATATTCATCATCTGGTATGGTTGATTTATTTACTGGATGGAGTAATGTTACAATCAAAAATTGTACATTAGAAAACCACTCTTCAACAGTTGCAGGAGGTGGAATAGGAATTAGAGATATTTATAAAAAAGGCTGTACTAACGCTACTATTGAAAATAATTATATATATTCTAACTGCAAAGATGAAGTTATAGCGGTTTTTAGCGGTGGTGATACAAGTTTATATCCAAATGAAACTGGTGGAGGGAATATAAAAAATGTTACTTTTAAAAATAATACTATTGTTGGTGGAAAGCCTAATGAAGATTTGGAACCTAGAGTTGTTGGACTTACTGTCGGTTATCAACTATCGCCAGTATATAATATTAGCTTTATCAATAATACGATAGAAATGTTTTCTGCAAATTATTTGTTACTTTATGGAAAAGCTAGTACAGTCATTTTCAAAAATAATGATGTAAAAATTGATTCAAGTTATCAAGAAGACTTATATATAATGTTTAGTCATAATTCTCATGCCGATGCAGGTGAGGATATTACTGTTGATAACAATAATTTTGATTTTATAAACAATTCAGGAATATATACTATTTCTTCGACTAATGAAGAGTTTAAATTTATAAATAACAATATTAATTGCTTTAAAATATATAGAGTTTTTGATAGTAAATCGCTTTTTCAAAACAATGTAATAGTGGCTAACACTATTAGCAAAGCTATATATCATAATGTTAAAGAAACAAAGAACAATACGATTACATGCGAAAAATTAACAATTGTCTATGAATTTTATAATTTAAATATAACTGATGATATAAATATATCTGACAACATTAAAACAAATTCTATAAGCGCTAATTTTATGATGTTTAACGGCAATAGTGTTAATTTTAATAATCACAAAATCACTTTTAAAATTTTGTCTTCAATACAGATGAAGTTGAATCAAAATATTATTACTTGGCCTATGATACAAGTGTGATAAGCGATAGCTGTGTGATTGATTTTATAAATTGTAAGTTATCTATTTATGATGATGAAAAACATAATTATGTCGTTAAAGATGATAATAATAAAGTAATAATTAATTTTGTTAATAATTAATCGGAGAGTTTTATGAATAAGAAAAAATATTTGTTATATTAATTTCAATACTATGTCCAATTTTGATTCTTGTCGGAGCGTTCTTTGGATATACTAGTGTCTATTATCATGCTAAAGAATATACTAATTTAGAAAATATTGAATGCAAAAAAAATGATGGATATTCTTTATATTCTAAAAAAGATAGCATTTGTAACGATTTATTTATATTTTATCCAGGAGCAAAAGTTGAAAGTAAAGCCTATGTCGGTTTAGCTGAAACAATAGCTAATGAGAATGTTGATGTTGCTTTGTGTAACATGCCTTTTAATCTAGCGCTTTTTGGAATAAATAAGGCTTCTTCAATAATTAATGAGAATAAATATGAACAAATTTATATCGGTGGACATTCATTAGGTGGAGCAATGGCAGCAAGTTATGCTCACGACAATGGTGATAAACTAGATGGTGTAATTTTGCTTGGAAGTTATGCTACTAAAAAGATGCCAGAAAATTTAGAGTGTTTATCAATGTTAGGAACTTTAGATAAAATAGTTAAACAAGATAAATTTAATAAAAATAGAGAATACTTCAACGAAATATTATATAAAGAAATAATTATTGGTGGTTGAAACCATTCTAATTTTGGTAATTACGGTTTACAAAAGAAAGATGTTGTAGATAGTATAAGCAATAAAGAGCAATGGAAAATTACCGCTAAAGCTATTAAAGAAATATTGTTTATTTAGCAAAATCAATACACGAAGAAAGAATTAAAGAAAATAACGATATATATTCGTTTTGTCTCGATGAAAACGATATGTATTTAATTTCATTATTAGATGAAAATACATCTTCTTTCTTTGATCATCGTGATCCAAATAGAGTTGAGTGGTTTGGAAAATTAATAAAGCAAAGAAGAAATATGAAATAGAGGGTAATTATAATATGAAAAATGTATTAAAAAACACAATGTTAGGACTCGTTTCTTGTTTATGTTTAGTTGGTTGTGGTACAGTTGTTGTCGATGATCACCGTTGTATCGGTTGCGGCTTATGTACAACAAGATGTAAATTTGATGCTATTACTCTCCATCGTGATCATCCAGAAGCAAGTACAGTGGTAGTTGCTGAAAAGAAATTTGGTAAGATTTTACCAAATATGGCTAAACGTGCTGCAAAGATTGTCTTTGTCAAGAATAGTAAAGAAGATAGAGAATTCGTTGCTCAACGCAAGAAAGCCTATAAAGAAGCACAAAAAAAGGATAGATAATGCACGAATTAGGTGTTGTTTTCCACTGTATTAAAGAAGTAAATAAAATTGCTGAAGAAAACGGAGTTAAAAAAATTAATTCTGTCACAGTTGAAATAGGTGAGGTTTCTACAGTTTTACCATATCTCTTTGAAGATTGCTGGAATTGGGCAGTAAAAAAAGAGACTGTATTAAAAGATGCAAAAATTATTGTTGAAACTTTACCAGCAGTTACTCATTGTGAAGATTGCTTAAAAGATTATCCTACAGTTAAATATGGAAAGATTTGCCCTCATTGTGGCAGTGAACACACATATTTACTTAGAGGAAATGAACTTACTATCAAGCAAATCGAAGCAGTTGATACTGAAGAATAAATTAAAAACAAAGGATCTCATTTGAGGTCCTTTTTTAAATAAATAATTGTAAAATAGTGTTCATAAATGTTAAAATTTAAAAAGAAAAGGATTTAAAGGTCAAATTAAAAGAAATGAGAACACTTAGCAAAGAAACTCTAGAAAAATATGAATACCTTAAGAGCAACAACACATATGAAAATGTTGTTAGTTTTATCATAGGCTTTATTAGTGAATATCGTGGTAAGCAAGGCTTTTATGAATATTTTAGTTTGTTCGGTAGTTGTTGTAAGGTTCACTATAGAGGGTATTTTAACAAGTTTATTTTTCAAGAAAATAGAAGTGATATTTCTAATAAGAAATTAGTTTTTAAAGTTAATGCTGTTGCCAGTGTTGAACTACCAACTAAAAGATTTGAAGGCGTTGACAAATTTACCAAAAGCATTTATGAAGATATTAAAAGAAGAGCTCCTAAAGATATTGATAAAGATCTTATTGCTGAACTAAAACAATATTTAAATCCATATTTTGATTTAAAAGATATAAGGGTAACTATAAGACCTAGATGGAGATATAAAATTGCTATAGATGATTACTTTTTTGATTGAGGAATATAAAATAAGTGCTCATTTAAAGGTTTTTTATTAAATAAAATTAAAATTCAACTTTTCGGTGAGCAATTCGCGGTAATGGTTATTTACTTAATTCGTGAAAAAGTAGAAACTAAAGGACAGGAGGTGGAATTATGACGTTCGGTCAAAAGATAAAGAAATTAAGAACTGAGTCAAATTTAACACAAAAAGATTTAGCAGATAAAATGAATGTTACGTTTCAAACTGTAAGTAAATGGGAAAACGATACAAATGAGCCTGACATAACAAACATTAAAGAACTTGCTAAAATTTTTAATTGTTCGTATGAATACTTATTTAGCGATGAAAGCGAAAAAGCTGTAGAAATCTCATCAGAACCTATAGAAAATAATAAAGTAGATGATATTATTACATGCAAATATTGCCATAAAACACTTAATGATGAAAAAGATATTAGATACATTTATGAGTTGACAGCAAATGGTATAAGGAAGAAAACTCCTGTATGTAGTGAATGCTTTAAAAACAAAAGCTTATATGAAAATAAGATGGATTCTAAAGCAATTGACAAAGTTATAAAAGATAGTAATGATTCGGAAAAACAAAATATAAAAAGTCATAAAAGATTATTAAAAGAAAAAAGTGAATCAAAAGTTTTAAAATGGGCAATTTTTCTAGGAATATTAACTTTTGTAATTTCACTAATTATATGTATTTTAAATTATAGTATTGTTGGACTACCTGTTACTATAATTGCTCCAATTTTATTAGGATATGCAATTTTAGCTGATATTTATTGTATTTTTTCTGCAACATGGGTATGTGATGTGTTTACATCAGTCGCATCATGGTCAATAAAATTTCCAGGTATTATTTTTAGCTTTAGCTTAGATGGCTTAAAATTCTTAATTCTTATGAAACTATTATTTTGGATATTAGGAGTGATTATAAGTATAACTGCATTTATTTTGGCACTTACTTTTTCTGCGGTATGTTCTATATTTGCTTTTCCATTTTGTATATATACAAACAATAAAAATTAAGGAGGGTGTAAAATGAAAAAGAGGTTAGTTGTTTTAGTTTTATCATCAATGTTATTAGTCGCATGTGGAGGTGGTGGAGATAACCCCAAACCCACATCATCAACTAGTACACAATTTAATTCATCAAGTGATGTAATTAGTTCGAGTACTAGTTCATCTCTAAAAGAAGAAAAGAAGAATTTTGAAAATGTAGTTTTTAAGGATTTGAAAGTTTCTTACGACGGAAAAGAACATATATTAGATAGTGTTTCAGGTGCTCCAGAAGATTCAATAATTACCTATGATAATAGAAAATTATTTGTAGATGTTGGAACGTATGAATCCACAGCAACAATTGAAAAGGAAGGGTACAATACATTAGTTTTAAAAGCCACTCTAACTATTTTGGCAAGTGACTTTGATGGTTTAACATTAGATGATGTATCAGTAACTTATGATGGTTTAGATCACATTAATGATATCAATTTGGTTGGTATCCAACCAGAAGGAACAGTTTTGTCTAAAACAGTCAAAGATCAAGATGGAATAATCGTAACAGAAGCTATTAATGTCGGTGTATATAATTGTACGATTGAAGTTTCAAATAAAAATTATAACAAAAAGATTTTAACTGCAACATTAGAGATTAAAGCAAAAAAATCAGATATGCCAGTTTTTATATCTGATGATGGTACAATTTATTTTGCAAATGGATTAGATAATAAATATCTATATTCTTTAAAAAATACGGATGTAACAAGATTAGATTATTCATCACCAAAAGAATTTAACAAGTATAGTTCTTCAAAAGCCATATTTATTTCTGGAACACCTTTATTAAATTCTGTCAAAGAAGTAAGTGATAATACAATTAAAGTAATTTATACAGATAGTAATATTAATGATTTTGTTAAATACGATGACAATATATTTTATTATTCAAGTAATTCAATAAAAGATAATAAATCAGGTATATATAAAGTTAATACTTCTAATTCAGACAATGAACCAATAGTTACTAAAGTTTATGAAGGCAAAACAGATAATTTAGCGATTAGAAATGATACATTGTATTTTACTAATAAGGAAAATTTTATTTGTAAATTGAATCTTACTACAAACAAATCTTCTATTATTTTAAACGAAAAAGTTCATGAGTTTATTGTTGATAATAATAAAATTTATTGCACAATTAATGGGTTAATTAATGATTATATTGGCTATATTGATTTATCGTTATCAAATCCTGATGTAGTTAAATTAACAGATGCTGCAGGTGAATATTTAAATGTTAAAAATGGAAATCTTTATTATAACTATACTGATTTATATTCGCATGTTGATTCAACTAAAAAAGGTATTTGGAAAATTGATTTATCAACAAATAAGTTAACACAAATATTTGCAACAGAAAATGTAAATGGGTTTGATGTTGAATCAAATGATTCAATTATCTATATAAATACAAATGATTTACATTTATATAGATATAATATTTCTAAAAATATTAATACTGATTTATTAAGAAACTTTGTTATTCCAGAAGTTACACCTATAAATACTGGTGGACAATCAATTGCAGTTGGCAATAAAGTTTATTATCTAAATATGTATGCAGGAAAAACATTATACGTTTATGATGAAAAAACAAAACAAAATATGCAGTTAACATCGAATAAAGTAACTGATTTTTATATTTATGGTGAAAAGCTATATTTTAATCAAGTAACAATGTTAACGAATAATGATTTATATTGTGTAGATTTAAACATTTCTAAAGAAGCTGAAAAAATCAGTACAAACGATGTACGAAATATGATAAGCGATGGAACTTATATCTATGCCACACATTATAATTGGGCTGGTGTATCAGGTGGCATTTCTCGTATGAAACTTGATGGAAGTGAATATGTTAAATTCTCAGAAATTAATGGCGCAAAGAATTTAACTATTAAAGATAATAAATTATATTTTATTAATTGTTCGACTGGTCAAGATGATGGTAATATTGAATTTATTTCTTTATCCGATATTAGTAGTTCTTCAGATAAATTAAAATCTACTAATTTAAGTTCTAAAATTAAAAATGTTAAACAGTTCGTATTTGATAACAATAATATATTCTATATATATAATGGTACAATCGATAATTCAATTAAAAGAACATCGTTTGATAGCCTAGATGCTGGAATATCAATTGCAAGTAGTAAAACCAATCCAAATGAAATAATTTTAAAAGATGGCTATGTATATTACTATTCCTATGCTGTTTCAGCAATAAGTAGTGCTGGATTTTATAAAGTTAATAAATTGGCAACTGCAGATAAAACACAAGAATTAATACTTGCTTATGATGAGATCTACTTTGGATCAAATTTTGCAATAACTGATTCTAATAAATTATATTTTTTAAACTATATTCCTAAATTAATACTTGGTAATGCACATACATACCAATTAGATTTAAACAATAAATCTGTAAATAAAATTGCATAAGGATCTATTTATTATGAATATTGAAACAAAGAATGTTTTAGGTAATGACTATTATGAATATCAAAGTTTTGGTTGGATACATATTAAAGACGAACGAAAAAGAAAATGTAGAGGTTATAAAACATTTCATATTTTTGAAAGAGACAAAGATATAGATAATTAATAGTTGAACTAGAAAAGGAATATTTTAAATTAAAAAATAATAAAAGAACCAATAAAAAAATAGATCCGTTTACTTGTATTATTTCATTTATATTATTTATATTCCCTGGATTCATATATCTATATTATATTTCTAAGGAAAATAAGAAAATAGATCAAATTAATAATGAAATTGAATCTGAAATGCTTAGGATATCAAAAGAGCAGAGGCAATGTTATAACTAAATCTCGACTTAAATGTCGGGATTTTTTAATTCAACACTTTTAGTAATTTATGTTGTTCAGATTAATATTTCAAAAATATAGAATTTAATTGTTCTTGAAAGGAGATATTTAAAATGAACACAGATAAAATTTATGCAGAAGCTATAGCAAACGAATATTCAAAGAAAGAAGAATCAAAAGTTATAGCATTAAAAAAATTAGATAGAAAGGCTAAATTACCAGCACAAGTATTTACATATACTTTTGGGATAGTTTCGGCATTGATTTTTGGCTTAGGAATGTGCTTAGCAATGAAGGTAATTGGCGAAGGAACAAGTATGTTTGTAATTGGTATTATTATTGGTGTTATTGGAATGGCTTTAATGGGAATAAACTATCCAATATATAAAAAGATTCTTGAAAACAGCAAGAAAAAATACGCTTATGATATAATAGCATTAGCCAAAGAAATATCTGAAAAAGAGTAAAGAAAGGAGTCGGTATTATGAATAAAAACGAAAGTAAATATTTTAATACCGCTCTTTTTATGAATGAAGCATTACTTTCATTATTAGAAAAAAAGGATTTTGAATATATAACTGTTAAAGAATTGTGCAATAAAGCTGGTGTTAATAGATCGACTTTTTATTTGCATTATGAAACAATGAATGATTTATTAAATGAAACCATTAATATGATAGAAAAGAAATTTTATTCTTCATTTAATAAAGATTTGAAAATTGATGATTTAATAAAGAAAGATGATAAGAAAGATCTAATTTTAGTTACATCAGAATATTTAAAGCCATATTTACATTTTGTTTTTGAAAATAGAAAAGTATTCAAATTAGCATTAAAAAGAGCTACATTATTTAATAGTGAAAATGCGTTTTCAAAAATGAATAAAGAATATTTTATTCCTATAATGAATCATTTTAATATCAATGAAAAAATCCAGCCATTTGTTTTAATGTACTATTGTAGTGGCTTAGTTTCAATAATAAGTAAATGGTTGGATAATAACTGCCAAGAATCGGTTGACGAAATCATTGATATTATGAAATATTGCTTAAGACTTGATGAAATTTTAAAAACTTACAATGATTAATTTTATAAAGAAATTCAAAAAAGTTTGGAATGAATAATATTTATCTCTCTATTTTTCAATATTAATAACGTTATGCTTTGCTGCTTATAACGCATTTTTAGGTATAAATTATTTAGCAATATGGAATGGAAGTATTGCTGTATATTATATTTTGCTTTTAGTTGTTAAGTGTATAGTTTGCTTTAGATCAAATAAAGTAGATAAAAAAACTAGAGATTTGTCGTTACGCAAATATGTACTATCTTCTTTACTTATAGTAACAATAACTATAGCTTTGATTGTTCCATCAGTTTTAATGATTAATCATCAAAGGCCTGTAAACTTAGACATGATAGCAGCAATTACTGTTGCCACATTTACTACTTATAAAATCACCATTGCTATAAAAAATTATTTTTCTTATAGAAACAAAGATAATTTATTTAACAAACAAATATCAACTATTAATTTAGTTTCGGCTATTGTTTCTATTTTAACTCTTCAAAATACATTAATTATGATAAGCGAAGAAGGCTATACTGAAAATATGAAAATATTAACTATTGTTTCTACTATTAGTTTTTTAATATTAATTGCTTGTATTTCCTTACTCTCAATGATAAATTTTCTTAGAAAGAGAAATAAATAAATTTAAAGGTAAACAAAATGGAAGAAATATGGAAAAATCTTTATAAAGAAGCAAAAAAAGTCTTAAATCCAAGACAAATTTCAAATTTTGTTGAAGTAGGTGGTGTTGCAGCAGCAATTGAATCAGAATCTGGCAAAATATATACTGGTGTATGTGTTGATTGCGCTTGTACTTTAGGAATTTGTGCTGAAAGAAATGCTATGTTTAATATGATAACTAATGGTGAAGCAAAAATAAAAAGAGTGATAGCTATAAACTCTAATGGTCATGCTATTTCACCATGTGGCGCTTGCAGAGAATTCATGACGCAACTAATGCCAAATGATTATAAAGATATTGAAATAATGCTAGATTATGAAAGCGATAAAGTCGTTTCATTAGGTGATTTAACTCCAAATTGGTGGATTGAATAAAAAATACTATAAAAGAAGCTTTCTCCTCTTATTTAGTGTATAATATAAAAGCAATGTTTGCTTATTTCACTATGTAGGAGGAATTTTTATGTTAGCATTATTAATAATAGCAGTCGTTCTTCTTGTTTTAGTGTTGTCGCTTTTAGTTTTTGTATTATTAAAGATAAATAAAATTGAAAAAGGAAACTCTTCAACTGATTCTAAAATAGAACAAGAGGATATATTTAAGACGATAACAAATTTATCAGATTCAATTGCTAAGCCAACAATAGCTGCAATTGATGAATTGAAAAAAACTTTGAACGAAAATATCTCTTCTTTGAACGCGTATGTTAATGAATTAAAGAATATAAGTAACGAAACAAAAGTTGAGCTTATTAAAACTACAAATGATCATGAAGTTAAATTAATAAAAGAATTAAATAATAACTTCACAAGTATTAATGATAGATTAGTTTCTAATAACGAAGTTACAATTAAAAAACTTGATGATAAATTAAATTCTATTTCTGATAGTTTGAAAGAAACTTTGGAAAAAATAGAAAAGACTACTAAAGATAGTATTTCAGATATTAGAAAAGATAATAATGAAAAACTTGATTCGATTCAAAATTTAGTCTCAAATAAACTTGAAGATACTTTAAATAAACGATTAAAAGAATCTTTTGGAAATGTTATTGAACAAATTAATGGCGTTAATAAAGCTATTGGTGAAATTAAAGGCTTAGCTAATGATGTTGGATCTTTAAAGAACGTTTTAACCAACGTTAAAACAAAAGGCATAACTGGTGAAATTATTTTAGGGAATCTCATCAGTGAAATATTAACAAAAAATCAATATGATGAAAATGTTATAACGAAGCCAGGGTCAAAAGATAGAGTTGAATTTGCTATTAAAATGCCTGGTAACGGCGAAGGTGAATATATTTATTTGCCAGTCGATTCTAAATTTCCAACCACTCAATATCAAAGGATACTTGAAGGTATTGATGAGGGAAATAAGGATAAAATTGAAGATGCTAGAAAGCAACTTAGAATTGAAATCAAACAATTTGCTAAAGATATTTCTACTAAATACATCGATGAGCCAAATACTACTTCATTTGGAATTATGTTTTTACCAATTGAAGGCTTATATGCTGAAGTTATTAACATGGGCTTATTTGAAGAACTTCAAAGAGAATATAAAGTTAACGTTACTGGTCCATCAACTTTTGCAGCATTGCTTAACGCTTTACAAATGGGATTCAAATCTTTGGTCATTCAAAAGAAGAGCGCAGATGTATTTAAGTTATTAACATCTGTAAAAACTGAATTTGGAAGGTTTGCTGAAGTCTTGGATAAGGCTATGAAGAAAGTAGACGATGCCGGAAAAGAATTAAATACATTAGTTGGTACTAGAACAAGAGCTATTAGAAAACAATTAGATAAAATTGAAGATGTTGGAGAGTTAGAAAATACAGAAACAGTAAATAGTTAATACATCAAGTAAACATTGACAAAACAATGTAGGTGAAGAATTTAATGGAATTAAAATGCCATTATATATGATCTGAAACTTCTGATAGTCTAACTGTTCAAATATTTAAACTTTCGATAACACTTGACATTGAAGTGTCAAATATGTTTGATTTTGCTAACGTAAAGTTTGATATTACTTCAGATTCAAACGATAATAAACCATTAAACAATTTTGTATCTACGTTAAATAATTCCAATCAAATATACGAATACAAGTTACAACTTGAAAAAAATAACAAATTCTATCTAAGAATATAACGTACAAATTGCAACAGTTATAATGAATGTCACCTTCTTCTATTCCATAGAAGCATTAGTTAGTATAGCAAATAAATCTTTTGAACTTGTTATTACTAAACAGCAAAAAAAGTGTTATATAACTCAATTGCTGATATTGTAAACGACTATTCTGACATTAAGTTTTTGGGCGTTGATCACGATGCAAGTCGGAAAACAATGCTCAAGGCAAGTACATGTTAAAAGGAATTAGTCAAAATATTAAGAATTAAGATAAAAAACTTTGTTTTTTATCTTTTTTTTACCCACTAATTTCAGTTATTATATAAATATGGATAATTAAAAGGTGGAACATATGTTTGAAAAAGATAAAGCTAAACAAGATAAATTTTTACAAGTAATCGAATATGATAATGGCGATATATATGGGGGAGAAGTATCAGCTGATGGTAAAAAAAATGGTTATGGAGTTTTAACCTTAAAGTCAGGAATAGAGATAGAAGGTACATTTGTAAACGATAGACCAGATGGACAATGTGTTATAACCGATTTGGATAAAAACAAATATATCGGTACAATAAAAAACGGCTATTTAAATGGTGAATGTGTTATCCAATATGCCAATAAAGATCAATTTGTTGGATATGTTGTAAATAATAAAAAAGAAGGGCAAGGAAGATATACTTTTGCTGATGGAAAATTTTATCTTGGAGAATTTAAAAACGATAAATTTGATGGTAAAGGAACGTTGATATATTTAGATCCTAATAAGGAAATTATTACTGGAATTTGGAAAGATGGTAAAAAGATAAATTAAAATTGCAATAATAGCTTATATATGATTAAATAAATATGTGCTTAATTGCACACTAGAGCCTGTACTTATTTCTATTTAAATATGAGATTTAATAGTCAGGCCTTTTTTGTTAGAAAAATAGGGGGAATGTTATGAACAAAGTATCTAGTAAACTAAAACAAATATTTTTATCGCGCCATTATGTTTTAACAGATGAAAGTATTATCGATAAAAAGACACAGTCATATTATTTTACCTATTTATTAAATAGGTTTGGAATTGAAATTGTTAATCCAGAAAAATTGAATATGCAAGTTGTTAAAGATATTGCAGAATATATAGGTATAAGCATACCTAGTTCCTTTTACGATAATCCACAACAAACAAAATACTTTTCCTGTGATGAATTACTCTTAGAACAAATAATTTCTTATGTTGTTATTGATTTAATCGAAGGAAATCATAATGAACATACAAACTTTGATAGAATAGAAATATTTAAAAAAGTTTTTCCAAAATATGATGAGTCTGGTAGCAACGAAAGTGTTATTAGAAAATTTGTTATAATTTCTGAAGAAGAGCAAAGCAAAATATTATCCGAAATTATGGATAATTATTGTCAATATACTAGACCTTTTAGCTTAGATGAGAAAGAAGAATTTTTGTTATTATATAAACTTGGATATTATAACAATCAAAAAATTCAATGCAAAGACAACATTTTCAATTTGATAGAAATCGATAAAAAATATGGTTCATTGTTAGACAGAAAAGACATTGTTAAATATTCTGTTTTAAAACTGAAAAATGCATCATTCAAAAAATTATCAAGCGAAGAGAAAAAAACTTTATTAATAATAAAAAAAGTAATTCCATTAGCTAGTGAATGTCCTATGTCAAAAAAACAAGCTAAGTATTTTAATAAACTTTGCAAAGAATGCAATATTGATAATATAGAAAAAGAGACAAATATCCGTTCTCCATACAAATATGCTATTAAAAGCATAAAAGAAAACAATATTATGGATGCTGCAAAGATATATAATGAAAATGGTTCTTTATTAGAACGTAATATTAAAATGCTTTTAGCACGAGCTGACGAAAATGATTTTGTTAGTTTGATTGATATGCTACCAAATAAAAATCCAATAGTTTTATATCAATTAATTGAAAACATTGATCAAGATAATAAAAAGAGAATTTTTACTTTTAAACATAATAATTTGTCTAAAAGTCATATTGAAACTGATTATGAATATATGTGGAGAAAATCTCGATTAGATGATAAAAAGTCTGCTCTATTAAAAAATATTGTATTGAACAAGATAATTTCTTATTATTCAAATACAGAAAAATTAGGCAAAATATATATTTCAAATGAATTTGAAAATATAGCCTTACCAATTAATACAAGTGCTTCAGGAAGAGGACTTGATGTTTTACCTACCGGTTCAAGAATAAAAATAAGAGGAAAGTATATAAGAACTTTCTGTTATTGGGAAAAAGTATTTGATATAGATACAGGAGTTTTATTTTTAAAAGACAATTATCAAATAGGTGATGAAGTTGATGAGTTATCTTGGAGAACTTATGCTTCTAAACCTTTTGGAAATTCAGCACTAACATCAGGTGATTGTCGTAGTATAAGTGGTGCAGAATATATTGATTTTGATTTAGAAGAAGTTAAAGATTTAGGATATAAATATGCACTATTTTGTATTAATGGATTTGGTGGAAAATTAAACGTTGGTAAAATATATTGCGGTTATCAAGATAAAAATAATTTAAATACCGAATCGTGGGATTCTAAAAATATTGAACTTAAGATTAATGTCAATTCTGATTCAAATCAATATTCAGGTTTTGCAATCGATTTAGAAGCTAAAGAAATTGTTATTTTGAATTTAAATATTGATGGACGTAATTTGGTGATGGACGAAAAACAAATTGCATCAATATATAAATATTTAAATAAAGATTACTTAAAGGACATAAACATGGCTAAAATTATTTCGTGCAAGGGAGAATTAGTTTCAAGCCCTGAACTAGCTGATGTAGTTTTTGACTCTAATTATATGGCTAAAGAAAATCAAAAAGTAATAAGACCTTTTGATATTGAAAAATTAGTTAAAATTTTAAATTCCTAGATTTAAATAAACAATATTTTTGTTGACTTATTTTACAAAGTGATTAAAATTAATATGAAAATGATAATCATTATCATATTTGAAAGGAGCACTTTATGACATCAGAATATAAGACAAAACAAAAAGATTGTTTACTTAATGTATTAAAAGAGCACAAAGACTCTATATTAAGTTGTGATGATATATACATGCTCTTAGTTAAAGAAAACAAAAAAATAGGAATAGCAACTTTATATAGACAGCTTGAAAAGTTAGTTGAATCAGGAGTAATTAGAAAGTATAAAGCTGAATTTACAAATAAATATTTATATCAATATATCGATAAAGAATGCCAATGTGAAGATCACTTACATATGATTTGTTTAAAATGCAATAAATTATTTCATTTAGACTGTGAAGAAGCAAAACATTTAATTAAACATATAGAAGAAAAACACCATTTTAAAGTAATGAGTTCTAAAGTCGTTTTATACGGTTTATGTGAGGACTGTGCTAAACATGATTGATGCTTTATTGGATGCTCTTTTAGATAGTCTTAAAGTATTTGCATTCGTATTTTGCATATATTTTATTTTAAGTTATCTAGAAAAATTTATTAATAAGAGAGTGAAAAACAAAAAGAGTTCACCAGCTATTGGTGCCCTTTTTGGATTGATTCCACAATGTGGTGTAACAGTTACTTTTAGTGATTTATATTTAGCTAAAAAGATTTCTATTGGTACGCTTATTGCAGCTTTTTTGGCATGTAGTGATGAAGCTGTTTTTATCCTTATTGGTTCAAATAAATGGGGCTCACTTGCTGTCTTATTATTTTCAAAACTTGCTCTTGGATTACTATTTGGTTACTTGTTTGATTTTGTGTTATTGCGTAAACAAAATAAATCTGAAACAATAGAAAATATAGATGAATGTGGTGATTCATGTTGCTCACACTACCATAAAGAGATTAAAACAAAAAGTGAGTTTTTAAATAAACTAATTCATTCGTTACTACATTCTTTAGAAGTATTTGCATATGTTTTAGCTATAAACGTCATATTTAGCTTAATGATATACTTTATTGGTGAGGATAATATTTTAAACTTTTTAAAGAATAAAGAAGCTTTAAGCGTTTTACTTTGTGTTTTAATTGGCTTAATTCCAAATTGTTCATCGAGTGTTATTATTTCTGAATTGTACGTTTTAAATGGTATACCATTTGCAGCTTTATTAGCTGGTTTACTTGTCAATGCTGGATTAGGAATAGTTTATTTGTTCAAAAACAAAAAAGAATTTAAAAATAATATTTTAATTTTATTATCATTAGTAGTTATTTCTTTGCTCACTGGATACATTACTTTATTAATTGAAACATTAATATAGAGTCTCTTAGTATATATTAATATTTAAATACAAATAATAAGTTATGAATATTTTTATGTTAAAATATTACTAAGGAGAAATCATTCAAATGGAAGATAGAGTTTATCTTTGTATTGATTTAAAATCGTTCTATGCTTCAGTTGAATGTGTAGAAAGAAAGCTAGATCCATTAACGACAAATTTAGTTGTTGCTGATGTAAGTAGAACAGAAAAAACAATATGTCTAGCTGTATCACCATCTTTAAAATCTTGGGGAATAAGTGGCAGACCAAGACTTTTTGAAGTTGTTGCTAAAGTTAAAGAGATTAACTCTAAAAGACGCGATAAAGCATATAATAGAACTTTTGAAGGGTCTACTTATAATAATAATGAAATATTAGATAATAACAATTTGGAGCTATCTTATATTGCTGCGACACCTAGAATGGCTTTGTATATAAAATACAGTGCAAAGATTTATGAAATATATACTAGATATGTTGCGCCAGAAGATATACATGTCTATTCTATCGATGAAGTATTCATGGACATTACTTGTTATTTAAAAACATATAAAATAAGAGCAAAACAATTAGCTCAAAATATTATTTTGGATGTTTTAAAAGAAACAGGTATAACAGCAACGGCAGGAATAGGAACGAATTTGTATTTAGCTAAAGTAGCAATGGATATAGTTGCTAAGCATAAAAAGCCTGATGAGAATGGAGTTAGAATTGCAGGCTTAGATGAAAAAAGGTATAGAAAGTTTTTATGGAAACATACACCATTAACTGATTTTTGGCGTGTTGGACGTGGATATACAAGAAGATTATATCAGTTGGGTTTATATACTATGGGTGATATAGCTCGTTGTTCTATTGGTTCTCCTAACGATTATTACAATGAAGAATTATTATATAAGACATTTGGAATTAATGCTGAGCTATTAATAGATCACGCTTGGGGTTATGAGTCTTGCACAATGAAAGCTATTAAGGAATATAAGCCTAGCAATAATACACTAGGACAAGGACAGGTTCTACAATGTGCATATACTTATAGAAAAGCTCGCATTGTCTTAAAAGAAATGATTGAATCTCTTGTATATGAAATGTTAGAGAAAAGATTAATAACAAATTATATAGTCATATATATCGGTTATGATATTGCTAATGTTGAAGATGACATATTAACAGAAGATATTAAAGAAAATTTAAGTAGTGATTATTATGGAAGAGTTGTTCCAAAAGCTGCTAAAGGATCAATAAGACTTGACGAATACACATCTTCGCTTTCAATTATTACAGATAATGTAGTTAGTCTTTACGATAGAATAATCAATAAAAAACTTTCGATTCGAAGAATAAATATTTCATGTGCTATTATTAGAGAAAGTGATAAACCGATAACTGAATTTGAACAACTAGATTTATTTACAGATTTTGATGCTAAGAAAAAGAAAAAAGAAAAGCAGGAAAAAATGTTAGAAAAAGAACGACAAACTCAGGATGTTATTTTATCAATAAAAAAGAAGTATGGTAAAAATGCCATATTAAAAGGTCGAGATTTAGAAGATGGAGCGACAGCTAAAGAAAGAAATAATCAAATTGGAGGACATAAAGCATGAATAGGAATAATTATGATGACATTATCGATTTGCCAAGACATGTATCTAAAGTCCATCCTCAAATGTCTATAAGTGATAGAGCTGCACAATTTGCGCCTTTTTCTGCATTGACCGGTTATAAAGATGCCATTATCGAGGTTGATAGATACACTCAAGAATTTATTGAGCTTGATGATAGTGAAAAAGAAGTTATTGGTCAGAAACTATATATATTAAATGAACATAAAAAAGAAAATATACAAATAGAAATAACTTATTTTGAGCCTGATAAGAAGAAAAAAGGTGGAATTTATAAAAAAGTTCAAAATGTATTAAAGTGTTATGACGAACTTAAGGATATGATTGTTTTGGAAAATAACGTTAAAATTCTTGTTAAATATATTATCGAATTAAAATCTGATATTTTTGAAAATTAAAAATGCTAGAGAATATAAATTGTCTCTAGCATTAATTTTTATTTGAATAGTTCTGTGGAAAGATATCTATCACCAGTATCAGGGAAAAGAACAACAATATTCTTACCTTTATATTCAGGTCTCTTACTTATTTCTGTTGCAGCCCATAAAGCAGCACCACTTGAAATTCCAACTAAGAAACCTTCCTTTTTGCCTAATTGACGTGCAGTTTCAAATGCATCCTCATTTGTAACAGCAATGACTTCGTCATAAATGCTTGTATCTAAAGTGGTTGGAACAAATCCAGCACCGATACCTTGAATTTTATGAGGACCAGCAACGCCTTTGGATAAAACAGGTGAAGAAGCTGGCTCAACAGCTATAACTTTAATATTTGGATTTTGTTCTTTTAAGTATTTACCAACGCCTGATATTGTGCCACCAGTTCCAACACCAGCAACAAAGACATCAACTTTACCATCGAGATCTTCATATATTTCAGGACCAGTTGTTTTATAGTGAGCTAAAGGATTAGCAGAGTTAGTAAATTGTCCTGGAATAAAAGCATTTGGAATAGTTTTTGCCAATTCTTCAGCTTTAGCGATAGCACCTTTCATGCCTTTTGATCCTTCAGTTAATACAAGTTCAGCACCATAAGCTTTTATAAGGTTTCTTCTTTCTTCCGACATTGTTTCAGGCATTGTAATTATAATTTTGTAGCCTTTTGCAGTAGCGATTGAGGCTAGACCAATACCAGTGTTGCCTGAAGTTGGTTCAATAATAGTTGAATCTTTAGTTAATAAACCAGATTTTTCGGCTTCTTCAATCATTGCTTTAGCAATTCTATCTTTAACTGATCCGGCTGGGTTGAAGTATTCGACTTTGCCATATATCGTGGCATTTAAATTTTTGGCAGAATTGTAGTTATTTAATTTTACTAGAGGTGTTTTGCCAACTAGTTCACTTATAGAGTTATAAATTTTCATATTAATCTCCTTATAATTATTATGCTTAAAAATAAGCCATAATCTAATAAAAAGTATACAAATAAATTTTTAAACATCAAATAATATGATAAAATATTAACAAGTTAGTTATATCTAACTATATATAATAAACATTTTAAAAGAAAGCAAAAGGTGATTATATGAAAAACAAAGATTTGGACATTGATAGACGTTATCACGTTGTTTTTAGCAAAAAGTGTGAAAATGAAATCAAAAATAAAATTTTAAAACATTACGGTCAAGAAAGTCTTGAAGAAGTTTTTACTCAAGTACAATTGAAATACGTTGAATATTTAAAAAGTTGGCGTAAGGACTTAGGTGGAAAAAATAACTTTCACAATGGTGTTGGTGGAACATATGATTCCATAGCTTTAATGTGCTATTATGTCGTTTGTAAAGAACAAACTAGCTTAGCGGAGATAGAAGAAATGGAAGGTAATCTTTGTTTGTCTGCGTTTAAAAAATTAAAATTTGTTAACTGCAATCATAAGATTTGGAAAAAGATGATGTATAAAGCTTTTATTAAAGCTAAAAAAGAATGCGATAAGTGGAATGATTATAAAATGAATGTTGCACCTTATGAAAAGAATAACCCTATATATTATGAGTTTACATTTTGTCCAATAGTTCAATTTGCAAAGGAGAATAACCTTTTAGAAGTTATGCCAGCCTTATGTAATCAAGATTTTAAAGCTATGGAATTTATACATGCAAAATTAGTAAGAAAGAGCACTTGCAGTAATGGTGCTGTTTGTGACTATACAATATATGGAGATAAAGATATCCGTTTAAAAGATCAAATAGAATACGTTGATGAAAGTGGATATCGTAGAAATAAACCCAAACTATGAAAGACAATATATATAAAGAATATTTATCTGAAACAAAATTGTTAGATTTTTCTAATAAGAACATTCAAAAATTAATTTTAGATAATAAATGGAACGAATTATCAGATGTTGAAAAAGTAAAATCATCATATAATTTTACTAAAGAGAAAATATTATTTGGATATAATAAAGATGATTGTTTAAAAGCGTCTGAGGTTCTTAAAGATGGCTTTGGACAATGCAATACAAAAAGCATACTTTTAATGGCGTTGTTGAGAGCTTTAAAGATACCGTGTCGTATTCATGGATTTACAATAGATAAAAAACTTCAAAAAGGTTCTATGACAGGATTAGTCTATAAATTAGCACCTAAAGAAATATTCCATACATATGTTGAAGTCTACGTTAATAATAGATGGTATGATTTAGAAGGTGTAATACTTGATGACAAATATTTAAATTCTTTACAAAAAATTATAAAACCAAATACCGATGGATCATTTGTTGGTTATGGAGTTGCAACAAAGAATTTTTTAAATCCAACAATATATTTTGAATGCTGTAATACTTATATTCAAAACGAAGGAATAATTAAAGATTATGGAATATTTGATAATCCTGATGAACTATTTAAAGAATATGGTCAAAAAATGAATTTTTTAAAAAAATTATCTTATAAATATATCGGTCGAAAGGTTATGAACAAAAACGTTAAAAAAATTAGAAATAAAATTTAAATTTAATTTAACTTATATTAAAATAATTAAGGTGATTTTATGAATAAATACTTAGTTATAAAAGAAAACGAATTAAAAAAACATAAACAATATATGTGGTTTAGTACTTTTTCTAATCCATGCTATGGATTTGATGTAAAAATGGATGTCACGAAACTTGTTGAATATACCAAAGAGACAAAAACGAGTTTCTTTATTAATACTTTATACTTGGTTACTAAAGGGTTAAGCATGGTTGAAGAAATGAGGCTTCGTTTAGTTAATAATGAAATAAGGCTTTATGAGAAAATTAATCCTAGTTTTACTGTTATGACAAAAAGTGGAATGTTCGAAAATTGTAATTTTGAATATGCAGAAGATTACATTGAATTTTATAAAAGAGCAAAAAAAGTGATAGAAAGTGCTAAACAACAAGAAACAGTGAAAGAAACATATAACGAATCAACAATTTTTGATGAATATTACATCACTTGTATTCCATGGCTTTCTTTTGAAAGTATGAGTAATCCACTTCCAAATAATAATTCTGAATCTTCTTCTGTTCCAAGAATATGTTGGGACAAATATAGAGTTGAAAATGATAAAACCATCATGACATTAAATATTACTGTCAGTCACACTTTTGTCGATGGATTGCCATTATCTCAAGCATTTCATAATATTCAAGATTTATTTGATGACGCTTATGCTCAATTAAAGTAATTTTTCTTTATTATTATTAAATTTTGTTTTAAAATAAATGTATGGAAATTGAAAACAAAGAAAAAAATAGCTTTAACTATATCGAAATAGGTTTATATGTAGTTATCATTATAGCTGCATTAATTATTTTGGTTACAATAAATAGTTTTAAAGTGCCTAGTAGCAACGCTAACAATAATAGTTTAAAAGATATATTTTCAGCAGGTTTAACTACATATAGTAAGGGTATTCTAATAAACTTTTTGTTTGCTTTTATCGATGTTTTAATTTTAGTTATGTCAATTAAAATTATTCAGTTATTTATAGGAAAGCATTCATTGTCAATTCTTACACTTGTTTTAAATTCAATTGTCTTTATTGTCTATACATTTGTAACAATAATTACGATAGCCAATTTGACTGCTAAAGAGATTCAACTATCTATTCCACTAATATTTGGCATTGTTCCATTTATATCACTTATTGTTTTAGATATATTAATATTAAATTTAATCCAATTATTAAAAAATAATAATTATAAATATATATTTGAAATTTATAAATTATTTAGATTAATAAAAAACGATTTTTCTACTATCGTAAGTAAAAAATTCATATATAAAGTATAAGTCTCTTATTAAGAGATAAAGTTCTAGCAACAAAAAAAGCATTAGCTGATATAATGCAATTAGGAGGAACGTATGGATAAGTACAAGTTCGGTGAGTTTATTTATCAAAGGCGTAAAATGCTTCATATCACACAAGAAGAACTTGGAAGTAAATTAGGTGTTACGAACAAAGCTGTCTCAAAATGGGAAACAGGTGAAACCTATCCTGATATTCAAATGTTAGATTCTCTGGCCAGAGTTTTGAACGTCAGCATAGATGAATTATTAACACAAAAACCTTATGTTGATAGTGAAAAAAAGCAAAGCAAAAAGTTAATTATCGTATTGATAGTAATTAACATTGCATTAATTATTTTATCAGTTGTAATGTCTTCAATTGTTATTCCAACTCTTGTAGCTAGTGGAAATAAAAAAGATTCAATTGAACTTACTATCAAAAATTATCAAAATTATCTCTATTTAGAGTATATGGATGGAATCAATTTTAATGATTCAAACAAAATTACTATAAATACTAGAATAAGTCTTAACAGTGATTATAATTGTGATGAATCATCAATGATAAATATTGAAACATATTATCAAGTTCATACTTACTTTATAGATAATAATGGTAATGAAATGGTATATTCTTACATAAATAGACAAGTAAATTACACCATAGATAGCTCCAATTCTGAATGTACTGTCCTTCTTAATCTCATACCTAATAGCGAACTTAGTATAACAAAATATCTTGGTATTACAGTAGATTGCTATGTTGCAAAAGTTAGTGGCTTTTTAAAGGAGGCACAAAATGAAAAGTAAAAAAGTTTTAATACTTCTATTATTGCCTATTTTGCTTACAGCTTCTTGTGGCTCTAATAGTTCTGCAAATGTAGAATATGATTTTACTTTTAAACCAAATAGTGGCCCATATTCTTTATTACTTGAGTATGAAAATGATAATTTTGGTTTTAAGATATATAGACCAGATACTTTTTCTAAAATAGATTATTATGTAGATCTTTTTGGATCAAATAGTGCACCAAATTGGTATATAGATTATGAATATAAATCTTCCTATAAGTTTAATGTTCGACCAGATGATACGTTGATTAACTATTTCTCGGATATAGTAGAAAAATTAAACAAAGAATATTTAGAAAATATAAAACAAGAATTAAATCAAACTGATTTATTATTTAGAAAAGACGGAGAAATTATAAATTTATCAAAATTAATGGTAAATAATACTAATGATGTTGCAAGTGTTGTACTTGAAATTCAATATTTATCATTTCAAGTAGAGTATAAAAATAACGACGTTTATTCAATTCGCCGTTCGGTATACGTGGGTATTCCTGTAAGTTTTGATTTATATTTGAACATAAGTAATTCTTTGTATGATGCAAATGGTAATTTAACTGATATTAACTGGCAAAATAATTAACTTGAGAAAGGAAAAAATTATGAAAAAGACTAAGTTGATTTTAAATTCGTTACTTGTTTTATCTGTTTGTGTTGGTTGCTCTTCTGCAAATGGCGTAGCAATGGCTAGCCCTGGACATGAATATAGTTACATTTTAAATAATGGAGATAATAATCAATATTTAAATTTTACTGAAAACGATTTTATTGAAACTAAAACAAAAAACACTTCATCTTTTTCTTTAGACTCTTCAACATCATCATATAGCGATATTAGAAGAAAGATAACTCAACATAAAAATATTTCTCAAAATGAAGTAATGATTGAACATATGCTCAATTATTTTAAGTATAGCTATGAAGCTCCAAAAGATGAGCCATTGAGTTTATATACTGAAGTCAATGAATGCCCGTGGAATAATAAGCACAAATTAGCTTCTATAGCCGTTAGAGCAAGAGACTATGTTAAACCAGTTACAAATGTTCCTAATAATTATGTTTTTCTTATTGATGTTTCAGGATCTATGTACAACTATTTATATACTGTTCAAGAGTCATTTAAAATGCTTTTAGAGAATTTAGATGAAAACGATACTGTGTCTATTGTTACTTATGCTAGTGGAGTAAATATCGTTTTAGAAGGAGCTACAGGTGATCAAAAGTCAAAAATTGTGGCTGCAATTGAAGATTTAGAAGCATCTGGATCGACAAATGGTAGTGGCGGTATTCAATTAGCTTATCAAGTCGCTCAAAAATATTTTGTCAAAGATGGAAATAACAGAATTATTTTAGGCACTGATGGTGATTTTAATGTTGGAATAAGTTCAATCAATAGTTTGGAAAAATTTATTTCTGAAAAGAGAAAAACTGGTATATATTTGTCAGCCTTGGGATTTGGTTATACTTCAACAAGACACGATGTATTAGAAACATTAGCTTCAAATGGAAATGGTAACTCATACTATATCAATACAATCTTAGATGCACGTAAGGCTTTAATTGACGAAGTTGGTGGTTTACTTGAAACAGTCGCTAAGGATACTAAAACTCAAGTCACATTTAATACTAATGAAGTTAAGAGTTATAGACTATTAGGTTATGAAACAAAGCTTTTATCAGACATAGAATTCGATAATGATGAAACTGATGCTGGAGAAATAGGTGCTGGTCATACTACCGTTGCTATGTATGAACTTGAAATGAATGAAAACTATACAGGACAAGATATATTTAATGTTGAATTAAGGTATAAAGATCCAAAAGAAAATGATTTGAATAAAAAATCGTTTAATCAAGCCTATATAGACATTAATGAGGCAACAGAAGATTTTATGTTCCAAGCAGTCGTCGTTGAATTTGCTTTAATTTTAAGAGATTCAAAGTATAAATATGATTCATCAATAGAACATGTTTTAAATACTTTAAGTAGTTTAAATTGTGTAAGTAATGATGATTACAAATCAGATTTCAAAAAGTTAGTAAGCATATATTCTGATTATAGTGCTAGTTTAAAAAGGTGATTTATATGAAAAAAATGATGCTACTTTCTTTATTATTAACAATTGTTAGTCTATCTTCATGTACCATAAGTACGAATAACAAAGATAAGATATACAATAAAGAATTTAAAATTGAAATAAAGAATACATATAATTCCAAAGATAAAAAAACTTTTAAAAATCAAAAAGAAAATGAAATGGAATTAGAAGAATTTGCTCGGTATGGTATAACTATCTATGTTCCAGATGAAATTTATAAGTCTTTTGATTATAATTATAATAACACGTGCAATAAACATATTAGTTTTGATTATAACAATGACAATATTGATATTTTCTTTAAATATAGTTCAAGTTTCAACAGGACAATTTATTATGATTTATATGTTAAAAATTTGTTCGAGTCTGAATCGATAACTATATCTACTAAATTTATCGATGTTCAACTTCCAGAAGAATATAAAATAGATTTTACATGTAGAGAATTTAATTTTGAAAAAAGTGGATATATAACTCCAACACTCGATCTTTTTTCTGGACATTTTAACAAGTTCAAAGAAATGGTAGACTCAATTGAATACTACGACTTACCTGAATCGTTTACTGGCCTTGATGGTGAAACGCAGGTGAAAAGATTTACAAATTTAGGTTCAACTTATTCTAGGGCACTATACTACTTTGACCATTATTTAGATGAAAACAAATATGATTTAGGATATCTTTCTTATTTTACAGATTCCATTTATTATCCTACTTTATTTGATAGTTCTAAAGGAAATGTGATGGGCTTTAATGCTGATATATCTTATAAGTTTAATCCTTTTGATATAAATGGCAAAAATGTAATGAGCGTGTTTAGTATTTATTCAAGTGTAATAGATCCTGGTTGTACTCATCCTAAAAATCCATTAAGAAGTATGCATTTTACTGCAGTTGATTTAAATTCAAAATATGATGAAAATAATTTGAGTTCATATTATGATACAATACCAAATATTTTATCTCACCAATATCTTGTATCAAAAAAATATAGCGATAAGTTCTTAAACTATAAAGTCGGTGATTTAGATATTAAAATTATTCTTTTATCTAAAGAGAATATTTACGCCTGCTTTGAATCTGGTCCATATTTGTATAATTTAGGCGCAAAAATAGTTTATTAATAATTGTAAATATATGAGTAGAAATCAAAAATCTACTCATTTTTTTATAAAAATTAATCTTTGCAAAATTTACATTGTTTGATTGAAAAGTGTTCATAAAGTAATAGAAATTTACAATTTCTTAAAATGTAAGCATTTTCATTTACTATTTTGCTTTATTTGTTTACAAAAAAAGAGTATAGATTAATTGTAAAGATAGGGTTATTAAATATGCAGTACGAAATTTATTCAGTAGAAGACGATTCATCAATTGCAAATTTGATTAATATAACTTTAACAAAACAAGGTTATAAAGTCTTAAGTTTTAGCGATGGAGAAAGTTTCTTAAAGGCGTTCAAAGAAAAGAAGTCTGACTTGGCATTAATTGATTTAATGCTACCAGATATGTCTGGATCAGAAATTATTAAAACAATTAGAAGTGATGTTTCTAATGATGATATTAATATCATTGTAATATCAGCAAATAGAATGATTATGGATAAAGTCGGAAACCTTGATTTAGGCGCTGACGACTATATAGAAAAGCCTTTTGATTTATTAGAATTAATAAGTCGAGTAAACGCTCATTTAAGACGTCGTAAAAAGAGTGACGTTTTATCAGTAGGAAATTTATCTATTGATACATCAAAACGTACATGCACTCTTAACGATGAAGAAGTTCTTTTAACCACAAGAGAATTTGATATTCTTACTTTGTTAATTTCTTCAGCTGGCAAAACTGTTACAAGAGAACAAATCCTTAAAAAGATTTGGGGTATCGATGATAAAAATTTAGAAACAAGAACAATAGATATGCACATTAAGTCCTTAAGAAAAAAACTCAATGATGTCAATCAAGAAATTATTGTCACTGTCTATGGTGTTGGATACAAAATTAACATATGAGTAAAAATTTGAAAAATATCGTTATATCTTTAACTGTCACTATTTTTTGTAGTGCAGTTTTTTTGTTTGTTTTATATTTAGTAAAAGAATTAAAGTTAACTTATATTTTAATTGTAATTTTTGCTAGTATCATTGTTGGACTTATTGTTTATATCAACTTACTTATTTTTACCAAACAAATAACAAGACTTTCTTCTTCTTTAGATGAAAACACAGATAAACTTGAAAAGGAAAAAGCTCGTCTTTCATACATTTTAAATAACATGTCACAAGGAATTGTAGTTTTAGATTCCAATAAAAACATCATTATTATAAATGACAAAGTGGCTTGCCTATTTGATAAAAAATATCAAGATTATTTAGGTAAACAATGCGATGTAATATTTGATAAAGAGATAATTATTAACTATATTGATAAAGCCTTAAGAGGCGAAAGTGTTAAAGATTATAAACTTTCAATAGGTAAAAAAACTTTTAGATTAGGTTTTAACGATTTAAAGTCGAATGCTAAAGGCAAGGCTAGTCAAGATTTAAAACTAGCAATTATTTACACTGATATTACTGATTTAGCAGATGCTAGCGCTTTAAAACAAAAGTTTATTTCTAACGCTTCTCATGAATTGAAAAGTCCATTAACAACAATAATAGGTTACCAACAATTAATTAGTTGTGGCTTAGTTACAGACATAAAAGAAATTGAAGATTATTGTTCTTTAACTATTAAAGAAGCTAAAAGAATGAATGAAATCGTCAAAGAAATGCTTGAACTTTCTAGAATTGAAGGCAATCTTGATTCTGTTATAAGTGATGTATATTTAGCAAAAATTATTACAGATTTAATTGATAATGATTCTTTAAAAATTAAGAATAAAAATATTAAGGTTAAAATGAAGCTAGACGAAAAAGCTTTTGCAGTTATGAATGAAAGTCATGCTTATTCACTTTTGAATAACCTTATTGAAAATGCTATAAAATATAATGTGCAAGGTGGCAGTATTTCAATTACTTTAACAGAATCAGAATTTATTATAAAAGATACAGGAATTGGTATTTCTGAATCGGACCAAAAGAAAATTTTCGAACGCTTCTTCAGATCGTATTCAGTATTAAGCGAAGAAGGAAGTGGGTTGGGATTAGCTATTGTAAAACATATTTGCTCTCAATACAATTTTGGTCTATTCGTTGAAAGTAAATTAAAAAAAGGAACAACGTTTACAGTTAAGTTCAAATAAAAGGAGAAAAAATGAAAACAATAATTACGAAAACTCTAGTTTTTTCTTTGTTATCTACGTTTGCAATTGGATTATCATCATGCAATAACAAGAAAGAAATTAAATATTTAGATCACTCCGACTATGGAACTACTTTAAAATCAAATGTTTGTACAACAGTTATGTACGATAATGCAAATTACTATTATGATATTTGCAACAACTTAAAAGTTAAATCGCAGTTTTCTACTTTTGATCCGTTTGATACATCGCTTTTTATAAGATATTCTGCTGACAGATTATCTACTCAAGATATCGTTAATATTGAAACTATATTTGGTAAATCGATTTCAAAAATGCATGCATTATTTGATTCAAATTACTATTATTTAGACGTTGATGGACAAACTAGAATTAATAATTTATGTATGCTTAATTCTAACTATGGTAAAGAAGAAATTGAAATTGATAAGTTGCTTTATGATGTGCTAGAAGAATCTAAAACTATGACAGTTTTAAGTCGTGGTAAATTTAATATATTTATCGGTGATTTATCTAACTTTTGGAACAATTTAATCGCTGCTGCAAAAGACGATGAAGTTGCTGCTCAAATTGACCCATCTAACTATGCAGAATTTTTAGAAAATCACACTCCAGAATTAGATAATAGAGTTGATGAATATGTATATAATGGAGTTAAACAAAATAGTGATAATTTTTCAAAAGCTTTAAATAGTATTCCTGATTTTTCACCAGTTGATAATATTGCTGAAGAATTTGATAAGATTTTAACTTTGAGACACGAAGGCGACAAATACTTTGCAAAATTTAATAAATATAATGACAAAGAATCTATGTCAATAACACTAGGTGCAATAGGCAAAGGCTTTGCAACTGAGATTGTTAAAGATGAACTAATAAAGGCTGGCTATACAAAAGGATTAATTTATGGTGGTGGTTCTTCAATAGTAAGTTTAGGCGATAGTTATATAGATTCGAGTTGGAGAATTAGTATGACTAATCCACTTAAGAGAAATGAATCTATTGGAAGATATTCAATGAATGGTCAGTCAAATTATACAACTTCCGGTGATCAACAACGTGGAAGAGATTATACATTATTAGATGGAACTGTTATTAGAAGACACCATATTATTGATCCAACGACAGGATTTTCTAACAATTACTATAGATCTGTTTCTGTTGAATCTTCAAATGTAAGTGCTGGTTTTGCTGATGCTATCTCAACTACACTTATGAATTTAAAAATTGAAGATGTTAAGAAATATATCGAAGATATAAACAATTATTTTTCAAATATTTATAATACAAATGTTAGTATTAATATTGGATTATTCGAAGAAGTTGATGCAAATAGTATTAATTGTTATTTAACTAGTGGATATAAAAAGAATTTCTCGACCAATTCAAACACAACAAAACTAAATATTATTGATTTATAATTGCTAAATAGTAGATAATATAAGAATGAAGTTTAATTTAAAGAATTCTGTTATTGACTATATTGTTATAGGAAGCTTAATTATAGCTTCTGGTATTTTTACTGCACTTTTTTACTTAAACGATGAAGAAGGAGCTTCAGTATCTGTCTATTACCACAGTGAAAAGATAACAACTTTAAATTTAAAAGAAGATAGTACTTTTGTTATGGAACCAGAAGATTATCCAAATCTTTTAGGAGAACTTATAATAGAAGTTAAAGATGGCCAGGTTAGAGTTGCTAAAGAGCAATCACCGATTCATACTTGTTCTAAACAAGGATGGGTTAAAACACCTGGATGGATGATAACCTGCTTGCCAAATGATGTTTATTTAATAGTTGAGGGAAAATCTGATTTTGATGCACCACCTATTGGAACTATCTATTATACAGAGGTGGAGTTATGAGACGAAGCAGCATGGTAAAAAGACTTTCTTTTTTAGCAATGATGCTAGCTTTAAGTGTCTTGTTTCACTATATAGAAAGCATGATTCCACCACTTATTCCTATTCCAGGTGTCAAATTAGGATTAGCAAATTTAATTAGCCTTTTAGTACTATATTATTTTTCAAGAAAAGAGTATGTTTATATAGGTGCGTTAAGAGTATTACTAGTTGGACTTATAGCCACTGGATTATTATCTACCGGCTTTTTAATATCTGTAGGTGGCTTTGTATTATCTACTATTGCAACGTTACTTTTGTCTATTTGGAAAAAAGCATCAGTCTATACATTATCAATATGTTCTGCTATTTTCCACGCTGTTGGTCAAGTAGCAATGGCAGCTATTATTTATATGCAAATTGGTATGATGACTTATTTGCCTATGGTTCTCATTCCTAGTATTATTGCAGGATTTTTAATTGGATTTGTAGCTGCTATGGTGATTAAGCAATTAGAGAAAAATCATTTTAAAGTTTCTTAATCCTAATTCATGATTTTTTATTGTTAATTAGTTGTAAAGTGAGCGCGTTATTTTCATAAAACATGCATACTTTGCAACTTTTTAATATAAATATTAACAAGTTATTTACAATTTATGCTCATTTCGCTATAATTTATGAGCATTCAAATAAAGGAGGAATGTTTTAGTTATGAAAAACAAAATGCTTTTAACACTTTCAATCGTCGGTATTGCTGGTTTATTAGTTTCTTGTAACACAACAGGTAATGCTTCATCAACAGGTAATACAAGTACAAGTACTTCTACACCATCACCAGTATCTTCAAGTACTACTCCAATAAGTAGTACAACAGATAAGGTCACATACAAACAAGGCCTTGGTACATCTATTGACTTTGCAACTGATAAGAATGGTGTCATTACACAAGCAAACGTTTATGTTGCTTCTGTTATCTTTGATAGCACAAACAAAATCGTTTCTGCTTACATCGATGAGTTACAAATCCCACTCACCTACACAGCTGCTAGTGGTGATACAGCTGCTAAATTAGAATTTACAGCTGGCAAGGCTCAAATCACATCTTCACACAAACCAGAAGGTCAAGCTGTTGCCTCTAAGAAGGAACTTCTTGAAGACTATGGTATGGCAGGAACAGCTACAAAAGGCGAGTGGTATGTCCAAGCTGCAGCAATCGAAAATGTTGCTATCGGTTTAACAGTTGATCAATTCAAAGCCCAAGTTGGTACAAATGGTAAACCAGCAGATGGTTCAGATCTTTCCGCTGATGCTTCAATCACAGTTAGTACAACAGCTAAGACAATTGAATCTGCTTTAGCTCATGCAAAAGAATACGAAGCTAAAGAAGCTGGTGTTGCTGGTGCTGGTATCGTTTTAACAGGTATTAGTAACGATCACAGTGGCAACTGGCAATTAAATGTTGAAATGGCTGCAACTGCTGTTTCTGATTCTAAAGTTGCTTCAACACAAGTTAGTGTCTATCAAATCCCAGTTACAACTGAAGGTAAATTAGGTACAAACAACGCAGTTACATATGCTACAGAAGTTGGCGCTGTTGGTACAATCGCTTCTAAGTTAGAATTAGGCGAAAAGTATGGTATGGCAGGAACAGCTACAAAAGGCGAGTGGAATGTCCAAGCTCTTGCTTATGAAACATGGGCTGTTGGTAAAGATGCTGCTGCTCTTAACGCTGCAGTCGGTAAAGACAACAAGCCATCTGATTCAGATTTAGCTGCTGATGTTTCAATCACAGTTAATGGTTTCACATCTTCTGTTGTTGAATCCTTAACACACGTCCGTAAAGACAGCTATAAGTAAAAAAATAATGAGGTAGTTTGTTGATGCTTGCATCAATCTACCTCTTTTTTTGACTTTAAAAATATACTTCTATAAGTTATAATCATTCATATGAAAGTTATTGTTTCAGACGTTTTAGGAAATAAGAAGAAAAAAAATGTAGGGTTTTCATGGCTCTATATGTTTTTTGGCCCATTTTATTTATTATGTCGTGGTAAAGTATTATCGTTTTTACTTTTAGTGATAATGTATTATTACTTTTTGCCTATTCCTGGAATGCAATATTTAGCTGATCTTATTAATAAGATTAATTTTATTCAGCCTAATGCATTCGTCTATATAAATAAGCTCCTTTTATTGTTTAGAAGACCATGGTCTCAACCATATAATTATATTGGTATAATTACTGTTGTTTTAATTCATTTTGCGATATCATTCAATTGTGAAGGAATTATGTTAAAAAAATATATGCGCAAAAAAATGCTATTTCCATTAACAGAAGAAGATGCCAGAAAACTTATTTATTATAAATCCGCTAAATTTGATGTTAAACTAGCACCACAAAATGGTGTTCAAACCTTATATGGCTATAAATCAGCAGAGCAATTGTGGGCAGAAAAGAATATGTTAGAATCACGTTCAACATATTCAAATAATCCTGTTATGCATACGTTGTCTTCTTTACCAAAGGATGAAAAGATGAAAAGAAGGGAACATTATAATCAATTATTGAAAGATAAAGTTATAACTTTGGATGAATATAAAATATTGATTGAAAGACTAAATATGTAAAAGTAGAGAAATATTTGCTTGATAATAGAGTTAAATATTAATCTACTTTTTATTATAAATTTATATACAAAAAAAGTCGGAATTTCTTCCGACTAATTTCTTTTAAGATTAGAGCTTTCTGTTGTAGAATTCAACGATAGCAGCTTCGTTAATTTCAGATGTTAATTCATTACGTTCTGGTAATCTTGTTAAAGAACCACTACGTTTTTCTTTATCAACTGTAACATAAGCAACTGTTTGAACTTGATTTTCTAAAGCGTCTGTAACAACCTTAAGATTCATTGATTTTTCTCTAAGGGAGACGACTTCACCAACTTTACATAAGTATGATGGAATATCGACTTTGTTACCATTAACGAGAACGTGACCATGGTTGACGAGTTGTCTTGCAGCTCTTCTGGTACGTGCAAAACCTAAGCGATAAACTACGTTGTCTAATCTTGTTTCTAAGATTCTCATAAAAGCTAAACCTGTAACTTCATCTTGAGCCTTAGCAATGAGATATAAACGTCTGAATTGACGTTCGCTGACACCATATGTTTCTCTTAACTTTTGTTTTTCTGTTAATTGCTTTCCATATTCAGAAGCTTTCTTTTTACGATCGTTTCCGTGTTGGCCTGGGGCATAAGCTCTCTTTGAGAGTTCTTTACCTGTATCGAGGACGCTATATCCTAAACGACGTGAAACCTTCCATGATGGTCCAGTGTATCTTGACATGTTTTTTTCTCCTTTCTTTCTACAAGTTAGGCATGAATCCTCTTTGCTCCGGGTGGACGGCTTCACCATTAATAGCTGGGCTACTTTTGATGTCGTTCATCAGTCGAGCAGATATTCATGTGCTACACATGCTCATTAAAGATACACTAATTATGCAAATAAGTCAAGACTTTTATTTATATCTATGATTTATTTTTAAAACTATGTGGTAATTTTAATAAAATATATATATTTTATTTTAGTGCCTAATTATTGACAAAAATGCTCTATGAATATAAACTTAGTTAGTTGATAAATGAGGTGTCTATATGAGTTATGATTCCAGTAAAATAGAAAAGAAATGGCAAAAGGCCTGGAAAGATGCAGATCTTTATAAATGTGATGCATATGATTTTTCAAAACCTAAGTATTATGTACTAGATATGTTCCCATATCCAAGTGCTCAAGGTTTACACGTTGGTCACGTTGAAGGATACACTGCAACTGATGCAGTAGCAAGATATAAAAGAGCTTGTGGATATAATGTTTTACATCCGATGGGATTTGATTCTTTTGGCTTACCAGCTGAACAATATGCTATTAAAACTGGTCACCATCCAGAAGGGTTTACAAATGACAATATTGCAAATTTTAGAAGACAATTGCAAGATTGTGGCTTTTCATATGACTGGAGTAGAGAAATAAAGACTAGTGATCCTTCTTATTATAAGTGGACTCAATGGATTTTCCTCAAACTTTATGACAAAGGTTTAGCATATATTGATGAAAGACCAGTTAACTATTGTCCTGAACTTGGTACTGTTCTTGCAAATGAAGAAGTAATTGATGGCAAGAGCGAACGTGGTGGCTTCCCAGTTATTCGTAAGAACATGAAGCAATGGGTCTTAAAAATAACAGCCTATGGTGAAAAGCTTCTCGATGGATTGAATGGACTTGATTGGCCATCTTCAACTCTTGAAATGCAAAAAAACTGGATTGGGGAAAGTCACGGATGTGTCGTTTCCTTTAAAGTTTTTGATGCACCTTATGAATTTGAAGTATTTACCACAAGAGTAGATACATTATTTGGTTGCACATATGTTGTTTTGGCACCTGAACATCCATTAGTAAAAAAAATAACAACTGCTGAACATCAAGCAGATATCGATGAATATTTAGCAAAAATTGCTAGTAAGTCAGACCTCGAAAGAACAGCTCTTAATAAAGAAAAGACAGGTGTCTTTACTGGTGCACATGCAATTAATCCAATAAATGGTAGAATCGTTAAAATTTATATTGGAGACTATGTTTTAGCCTCTTATGGTACAGGAGCAGTCATGGCTGTTCCAACACATGATCAAAGAGATTATGAATTTGCTAAAGCTCACAATATAGAAATGATTCAAGTCCTTGAAGGCGATGTTTCTGAACATGCTTTTGAAGGTGATGCTCCTCACATTAATTCTGATTTTGCAAATGGAATGAATATTGCAGCAGCTAAAAAAGCTATTGCTAAACGTCTTGAAGAATTAAATGCTGGTCGCGAAACAACTTCATACAAATTAAGAGACTGGTTATTTTCACGTCAAAGATATTGGGGTGAACCAATACCAATTATTCATATGGAAGATGGTACATTACGTAAAGAAGAGAATTTACCTCTTGTTCTTCCTAACTTAGATGATTTTGCTCCATCTGGTGATGGTCACTCACCATTAGCCAAATGCGATGCATTTGTCAACGTTGAAATTGATGGCTTAAAAGGTAAAAGAGAAACAAATACAATGCCACAATGGGCAGGTAGCTCATGGTATTATGCAAGATATATAGATCCACATAACGATGAAGCAATCGGTGATAAAAAATTATTAGACCACTGGTTACCAGTCGATTTATATATCGGTGGTGCTGAACATGCTGTTTTACACTTGCTTTATGCTAGATTCTGGCATAAATTCTTACATGATGAAGGCGTATTTGAATCTTCTGAACCTTTCCAAAAGCTATATCACCAAGGCATGATTTTAGGCTCTAATGGTATGAAGATGAGTAAGTCGTTAGGAAATGTCGTAAATCCAGATGAATGTATTGCTCAATATGGTGCTGATGCATTAAGACTTTATGAAATGTTTAAAGGACCTATCGATCAATCTTTGCCATGGTCAGATAATGGTTTAGCTGGTGCTAGAAGATTCATTGAGAGAGTTTATCGCTTATATGCTGAAAGCGAATATAAAAATAAATGGACTGAGGAAGATGTTCCATCTCTTGATAGAATTTATCACGCAACTGTTAAAAAAGTTACAGAAGACTATAACGAATTACATTTCAACACAGCTATTTCAGCTATGATGATTTATGTAAATGAATTATATAAATCTCCAAAGCTTCCAAAAGATCAATTAAAGGCTTTAGCACAAATGTTAGCTCCTATTTGTCCACACTTAGGTCAAGAATTATATCATTTATTGGGATTTGAAGGATTTATCGATTTTGTCAGTTGGCCAACATTTGATGAATCAAAGAGTCTTGCAAATTCAGTTACATATGCTGTCCAAGTTAATGGTAAACTTAAAGGTACTATTGAAAGAGAAAGAGATGATTCTGATAAAGAAGCTATCTTAAAAGAAGCTATGGATCTTCCAAATGTCGTCAAAGCAATTGAAGGAAAGACTGTTGTTAAAACAATAGTTGTTCCAAATAAAATTGTTAATATTGTTGTAAAATAAATAATTAAGGTTAAGCTTTTGTGGTTTAACCTTTTTTCGACTATAAAATTTTATAGTTTAATTTAATATTAAGCGGGTGATAATATGGTTCAAGTAGAAATGTTTGAAGAAGAAGATAGTTCTATATTGCAAGAAGAAATAAATAAATTTTTAGAAAAAATAGATGATGAAAGAATTTTAAAAGTTGATATAGATACAAAACCAATTATACTTTCATCTGGAGTTTTAATGATTTTATATGAAGGTGTTGTCATGTATAAAGTTAAATAATACCATCGACATATCTAGACAATAGTTTAAAACATTTTGTTTTATATTCTATTTTAGGTGAGAGTATGAAAGTATATTTTGATTTGATGTTTGTTTACTACATTATGACATCTATATGTTCTTTAGTATTTGTTAAAAACATCTTAGTATGTTCGATGGAAAGGAGGAAAATAATCGGAATATCTTTTATAAATTCGTTTTCAATTATAATAGTTTATATCACTAACCAAATATTTGGATATTTTCTAACTCTAACCTATTTTTTTGTTACATTATTAATTTTCTTTAGAAAAAAAGCTTTGCATTACTATCCGTTGTTTATTTTGTTTTATGCTTTTTTAAACGTTTTAAATTTATTATGCTATCAGGAATTTCTAACAATAAGAAATGGAATTGTTGTAATAAAAGATCCAATTGGTGCTTTTAGTTATCTAACATTCCCAATTATATTTATTTCTATAATACTAGTGAGTAAAGCCGTTGATTCACTATATAGACTTAGAAATTATAAAACTATAATTTTGTTAGGAAGTTCTACTAATAAAAAAGTAATAACAGCATATTTTGATTCTGGAAATACTTTGAGATATAGAAACTGTCCAGTAATCTTTTTAAGAGATGGTATTTATAACTTTAGTGCAGAAGAAAAAGTAGAAGGTGAAATAATTACTATTTTAAAAAAGCAATATGGAGTTAAAAGTCTATATAAAACATTGGTAAAAACAAAAGTATCTGCTGATAGTTATTTTGTGTACGTCGCCGTTAAAGATGATTATCGCAAATATAATGGATGTGATGCATTGCTTAATCTTTATCTTGGAGGATAAGATGATTAAGTTATTAAAAAAGATATTTGGATTAAAAGGTGCAACAAGATATATAAATGGTACTGAGGTTTTAAAGCCACCACTTTCTGCCGAAGAAGAAGCGGAAGCTTTAGAAAGTTATGCTAAAGATCATAATCTCGAAGCACGAGATAAGCTTATAGAGCATAATCTTCGACTAGTTATTTATGTTGCTAAAAGATTTGAAACGGATTCAACTAACTTAGAAGATTTGGTTTCTATCGGCACTTTAGGATTAATAAAAGCAATAAATACATTTAAAGCAGATAAAAATATTAAGCTTGCAACATATGCAAGTAGGTGTATTGAAAATGAAATATTAATGACATTGAGAAAAAAAGCTAAAAGCCGTAAAGAAATTAGTTTAGATGAACCGTTAAATAAAGACACTGAAGGAAATGAGCTTTTACTCAGAGATGTTATACCATCAAATGACGCTAGTGCTTCAGAAGAACTTGAAAAAAGCGAAGCAATACGCAAACTTGAAATTGCTGTAAATAGCTTAAAGCCACGCGAAAAAGAAATCTTAGCAATGCGATTTGGACTTTTTGATCATGAAGAATTAACGCAAAAAGATACAGCAAATTTGCTAGGAATATCTCAATCGTACATTTCTAGATTAGAAAAACGAATCATAAAAAAGTTAAGAGCAAGTTTAACTGAATAAATATTAGACCATACTATCTTCAGAGGATAGTATGTCAAATTTTAAAGTAAACATAACAGGTATTGATACCAATAAATTGAAAGTGTTAAAAAGCGATGAAACTATAGAGCTTTTAAAAAGATTAAGAGCAGGTGAAAATGTTAAAGATGAAATTGTAATGGGCAATTTGAAATTAGTATTAAGTGCTGTGAAACCATATCGTAGTCAAAAATATTCTTTAGATGATTTGTTTCAAATTGGTGTAATTGGCTTGATAAAATCTATAGATAATTTTGATGTTAGTAAAAATGTCATGTTTTCAACATATGCTGTTCCTATGATTCGTGGCGAGATAAAAAGATATGTAAGAGATAGCGTTTCAATACTTCGTGTTTCAAGGCAAGTAAAAGATTTAGCCTATCATTGCTTCAAGGCAAAGGAAGAATTAACGCAACAGCTAGAACGTTCACCAACATATGAAGAAATATCTAAATATCTAAATATAAAAAAAGAGCAGGTAAAAGAAGCTTTTGAATCGTTTAATCCAGTTATGAGCTTCAGTGAACCGATAAATAATACTGATGAAGATTCGTTAGAACTATATGATATTATTAGTGATCCAGAAGATTTAGAAGAAAAAGTAATAACAAATCTGACTTTGAAAACAGCGCTTAATAGTTTGGATGAAATTGAAAGAAGAATAATTGATAATAGATATTTTGAAGGCTTAACACAAATGGAAGTTGCTCAAGAATTTAATATTTCTCAAGCTCAAGTTTCTAGACTTGAAAAGCAAGCATTAAAAAATATGAGAAAATTTTTCAAATGACAAAAGATGAAAAGATTGAAATTATAAGAGACTATACTAAATGCATAAATGAAAATAAGCCTCCGATTGTCATGTTTCCATTTATATTTCAAGACGTTATTAAAATATGTGATACCATTTTAGATGGAAATAGTGTCATCATTAATTTGATGTATTTAGAAAAAGCCGAGAAACTTAGAGTTCTCGACTTTGTTTGTGGTTTAGCATATTCCTTAAAACTTAAGAAAGAAAAAATAGAGAGTGGTGTATATTTATTTGAACATATTAAGCGTTCTTAAATCTTAAAATATCACCAGGTTGCATTACTTTTTTGTTTTTTAATGTGAATTTGTTAACTTGATTTATATCGAATGCAAAACCATCGTCCGTATTTGTATGAATCAGTACGACTTTTTTAGCATCGATAAGTTGTGCAACTTCCATTGCTTCTTCCGGCCCCATGTTATACTTTCCATCAATCGGAAGAAAAGCGTAATCTATCCCATAAACCTTGAGTTCAGACATAGAATCAAGTTTAGATGTATCCCCTGCAAAATAGAAACATAAACCTGATATACGAACAATATACCCCACACATTCATCTATATTGTGATTTTTATTGGCAGCTGGAACGCTTACAATAGAGAAATCTTTATTTTTTAGAGTGTAATATTTGCCATTGTTATGCATGTCTTTTGCCCTAATAATCCGCGTGTTATTTGAAAACTTAACTTTTGAAATGTCATTGTGATCAAAATGTTCATGAGTTATTAAAACATAGTCTGCTTTCAGCTTATATTCTCCAAAAAACGGATCGACATAGATGATTTTTTTACTATCTGTCTTAATTTGGAAACTTGCGTGACCAAGATAAGTTAGTGAAGCCATTTCCTATATTTCCTCAAAAATATTTTAACATTAGAAATAATAATAGTAAATAAAAAATACATTTTTAATGTGCCACTTTTTCTTTAAATAAAAGATGGTATAATATAAACATGTTTGCATATAGACATTTTGAAAACGCCCTTGCTTTAAACGATTTAAAAAAGGCTGAAACAATTATTATTAATCTTATAAACGATAACCCTAAGAATATTAAATATTTGGTTGGTTATGTAGATTTTATCGAGAAAAAATTCATTGATTTAGACGTTGTACAAATGGAAAAAAGCTTAAATTTTTTCACTCAAGCAGAAAACAAATTTTTGACATACGGCTTTTTGACTAAGGGAAAATTAAGTGAAATTAGTGAGCTTGATCAAAGAATTGCTAAATTAAAAGAGATATTTTATGCAAAAAGAAAAGATGTTGAAAAAGAAATAAAAAATAATGCCAAAAAAACAAATGAAGAAATTTTGACTTTCTTGGAAACTGAATTAAATAAACTAGATGAAGCTGAAAGTGAAGAGCAATTTGATAAAATTTTAAATGAAGTTAAAAAAGCAGAAAAGAAATTGAATTTAAGTACTTTAGAAGATAGCGAAAAAGAACTTTATAATTCTCTTATTGATCAATATGCAAATAAAATTGCAATTCGAACTCAAGAATTTGAAAATAAATCTTTAACGATCTATAACATTGAATGCTTAGATAACCTTAAGTATTTAATTGAAACTTTTAAAAAAGGAAAAAAGAAGTTGACTAAAAACTATGAAATGCTTGAAGACTTATTGATAAATAATATGTTTTGCTATGATACAAATAAGTTCTTTCAATCAACTTTAGAGTACTATCAATATTGCTATACATATATTTTTGTAAGATTAGCTGATACTGAAAAATATAAAATGTCAAAACTAGCTTTGACAACTCGTAAAAAATGACTGGAATAGAGACTAAGAATAGGCTTTTAAAAGCTAAGGCTAACAAAGAAAAATCAATTGCAAATATTGGTGTTGAAAATGAAAATAAAGTAATAACTTATTCAAAACAAGACTTAAGTTTGAATACAATTTCATCTATCATACCTATAGCTAGAAAAAAAGTTGATAGCATCGGTTCAGCAATAGATTATATGGAATATGTTCGAAAAAAGCCTAAGAATGAAAGTATTGTTGTTTCTTTAGCTAAACCACGTAAAATTGTTTCATCACCGACAGATACAGTTGAAAATATAATTGTTAAAGGTGTTTCAATGCCAATAAAATCATATTCTAGTACATCAGTTACTAAATTATTGTCTGGATTTTTAAACGGCTTTGATGTTTTAATGAGTCAATCAATTTCACTTGTTTTTGGCTTGTTAATTAATTTTGGAACTGAACTTCATAAATTTAAGAAAAAAGGAACATCGTATAAGCATTTTAAGAACATAACTTTGTTTTTAATCATTCAATTTGTTATAACTTTAATGGCAACTATACTTGTTGGAATAAATTATAAGGGGCGCTTAGCTGCTATTACGGCAATTATTTTTACTCTCTTTTTCTTTATTTTAAGAAATATTTTAAAAATTATTCAAAAGAAAAAAGATATTAAGACTGGTTTATTAATAGATGATTTTTTTGAAAACAGTTTATATGAAAAGACAAAAGAAAAAATTAATTTTTAGCAAACATTATAGTGTACGAATTAACTAATAAAATGTTATACTTATATCGTTATTATTAAAGGAGTTTTAAGATGCACGAAAAACTTAATGAACTCATTGAAAAAGCTAAAAAAGAGTCTAATGAAATTGATTCTTTACCAGCTTTAAATGAAGCAAAATCCAGATATGCTGGCAAAAAAAGTGAACTTAGCAAAGCAATGCAATCACTTAAAGATATGGCTCAAGAAGAAAGAGCTGCTTTTGGTAAAGAAGTAAATGAAGCAAAAGCAAAAATTTTGTCTTACTTTGAAGCAAAAGAAGCTTCAATTAAAGAAGCGCTTTTAAATAAAAAGTTAGCAAGCGAAAAGATTGATATTACTTTACCAGGAAGAAATTATAAAAAAGGATCAAAACATCCATTTCAAGTAATAGTTGATGAAGTTACAGATTACTTTGTTGGATTAGGATATAAAGTCGCTGAAGGTCCAGAAGTAGAATTAGATAAATATAATTTTGAATTGCTTAATATTCCTCACGACCATCCAGCAAGAGAAATGCAAGATAGTTTCTTTATTGATGATAATACTTTAATGAGATCCCATACGTCACCTGTTCAAGCTCATGTAATGGAAGCTGCTAAAGGACAAGCACCTATTAAAATTATTTGCCCTGGAAAAGTTTTCCGTAGAGATGAAGATGCTACTCACTCACATCAATTTGGTCAAATTGAATGCTTAGTAATTGATAAAAATGTTAACATGGGTTCGCTCATGGAAACATTAACTCTTTTAATTCGTCACCTATTTGGTGAAAAAAGAGAAGTTAGATTTAGACCAAGTTACTTCCCATTTACGGAACCAAGCATTGAAGTAGATGTTAGTTGCTTCGAGTGTGGTGGTAAAGGTTGCAAACTTTGTAAGCACACCGGATGGATTGAAATATTAGGTGGTGGTATGGTTCACCCTAACGTTTTAAGAATGAACGGCTTTGATGATAAAGAGTATCAAGGTTTTGCCTTTGGTGTTGGTATTGAAAGATTAGCAATGCTTAAGTATGGAATTGATGATATTAGACGTTTCTATACCGATGACGTTAATGTTTTAAATCAATTCAATAAGGAGTAATAAAATGGTACATTCATATAATTTATTAAATCAATTTATCGATATCAGTGATTTAACTCCTGAAGAAATTACAAATAAATTAACATTTTCTGGCTTTGAAGTTGAAGGCGGAAAATATTTGGCCAGCGGCACAAAATTGGTATCAGGTCACATTCTCTCATGTGAAGAACATCCAGATAGCAATCACTTACATCTTTTAAAAGTAGATTGTGGCTCTAAATATGGAGTTTTAGATATTGTTTGCGGAGCTCCAAATGCTCGTAAAGGTTTAAACGTAATTGTTGCATTAGAAGGCTGTAGACTCGATGCATTAGATGTAACAATCAAAAAAGGTGTTATTAGAGGCTATGAATCTAATGGAATGTGCTGTTCACTTTTAGAATTAGGCTTAGATAAATCTGTTTTAAGTGAAACTTCACCTTCTTTAAATGGTATTGAAGAATTACCTGAAGACTATTTGCCAGGCGATGAAGAAATTTTAAAACACTTAGGCTTAGATGACTATTTGTTCGATATTAATATTTTAGCTAATAGACCTGACTGTTTATCAGTATTAGGTATGGCCAAAGAATTAAGCACAATTTTAGATAGACCACTTAAAAAGATTGATTTACCTCTAATAAACAACTTAGAAAAGAAAATTGATGTTAGAAGTGAAACAGAAAATTGTAAATCATTTAGTTTGTTAGAAATCAATGGCTTTACTGAAAATAAGACACCACTTATTATGGAAAGATATCTCCAAGCTATGGGAATACGTTCTATTAATCTCATAGTTGATATTGGCAACCTTTCAATGCTTATAACTGGTCAACCTCTTCACATGTATGACTTAAGCAAGATTGATAGTAATTCATTTGTAGTTAAAGATGATTACTGCGGAAAATTCTTAGCTTTAGATGATAAAGAATACGATGTCGTCAAAGGTGATTTAGTTGTAACAGATGGTACAAAACCTATGTGTTTAGCCGGCGTAATGGGCGGAAGGAATGTTGAATGTGATGAAAACACATCTCATATCGGTATTGAAGCTGCTCACTTCTATCATGCATCTGTCCGTAGAACAGTTGTTAGAACAGGTTTAGCTAGCGATTCATCAGCAAGATTTATTAAAGGCGTCAATCCATATTTGGTTGATGAAGCTATGCAATATACAGTAGCTTTAATTAATAAATTATCTCCAAATACTAAATTAGTTTCTTATACAAAGTATAATGAAGTTCCTGAATTTAATGCTCATATAGATTATTCTTTAGATAAATTAAATAATCGTCTTGGCTCTAATTTCTCTGAAGCTGAGGTAGAGGATATCTTGAGAAGAATTAATGTTAAAAAAGAAGGAAATGTTTTATATCCACCATATGATAGACTGGATTTAAAAGAACAATGTGACATTGAAGAAGAAGTCTTTAGACTAAACGATCCAGCTAGAATAGAACTTTCATTAAAAGATATGCCACAAACACATGGTGAATTAAGCGAGACTCAAGCAAAACGTAGAAAGGTAAGAGAACACTTAATTGCTAATGGCTTCAATGAAGCATTAACATATACTCTTGTCGATGAGCAAAAAATAAGTGGTCCTAACGTTTTTAAAGCCCATGAACCATATAAGATTATTAATCCAATGACAGCTGATCACATGTATGTACGTATTTCAGTTTTGCCATCATTAATAGAAGTTGCTAAATATAATAGAGATAGAAAAAACAACGACTTCAATATGTTTGAAGTTTCTTCAGTTGACCTTAAAGGTGAACCAAATGGTTTAAGATTAGCTATTGTTATGTCTGGCAAAAAACACGATCAGGGCAACATAGTTAATCCAATAAAAGATTTTTACGATATTAAAGGCGTTGTTACCGGTATTCTTGACTTGCTTGGTATAGATGAAAAGAGATACTCATTTGTTCCATCAGTTAATAAATCTTTCCACCCAGGACGTTCAGCTGACATTATGATTGGTAAAGATTTAGTCGGTACTATTGGTGAATTACACCCATCACTTGGATATAAAGAGATGGTAGTAGGTGAATTAGATTTAAACTATGTCTTCAATATTAAAACAGGAAAGACTAAGTTTACAGCTATTTCCATTTTCCCACCAGTATTCAGAGACCTTTCATTTGTCTGTCCACCAGAATTAACATGCAAAGATTTAATTACGGCTGCTAAGAAAGCAGGTGGACAATTAGTTAAGTCAGTTGATGTATTTGATATTTATGAAAAAGATGGTGAAAAATCAATTGCTTTGAATTTCACACTTTCTTCTGATCATACACTTTCAGATGCAGAAATAACTAAAACTATGAACAATATAATTAAAAATGTTACTGAAAAATTGAAAGTGAGTTTGAAACAATGAAATTAGTTGAACCATCAGTTGAAGAAATAAAAATAGATGATACGATTGATATGATCGCTAAAGTGGCTAGAAATTGTTATTTATCCACTCCAAAAGAACCTGATGAAGCTCCTTTTGTTAGCAGACTTATAAATAATTGTCACTTTGCAATGGTTGAACATAAGGCATTGACATTTGTTGTAAATAAAGAATTATATTATGAAATAAAAAATATAAATAATCCTTTTGTTTACATGTCAAATAAAAATGATGTTTATTTAGTTACGCTTAGTTTAAGACCAATTGCTGAAGCATATGCAAGAAAAGAATTTGATAATCCACTTCTTGTTTTGATATCGGCTTTAAGCCAAAGAGTAAAAGATGTTTTCTTTAAAGATTTTGAAGTTGAAAGCAATGAGAATATTAGAATTTTAAGCAGTGAAGAAATTTCTAAGTTATCATATGAAGAAAGAAAGATTCACCAATTTGTTACTATGAAAATAATTACAGATAGAGGTGTCTCTCACGAATTAGTTCGTCATAGAAGATGCTCGTTTGCTCAAGAATCTACAAGATATTGTAATTATTCAAAAAATAAGTTTAATGGAGAACTATCTTTTATTAAACCTATAGATTATGAAGAAAACAAGGATGTATATGAAACTGTTTTTACTACAATAGAAAAAGGCTATATGGATCTTGCATCTAGAAAAGTAGCACCAGACAAAGCTAGAGCAATCTTACCTAACGCTTTAAAAACTTCAATCGTTGTAACAACAAATTTAGCAGAATGGGAATTAATTTTTGGCTTGAGATTAGACTTTGCAGCTCACCACGATATGCGTAGAGTAATGCAATTAGTTAAGAATCATTTTGTTAAAGAAGGTTATATTGAGGAGAAAATACCAGCATGAAATACACTTTGCAAAATATTGCTAGATTAAATGATGAAGGAAGAACTTTTGAATTAGAACTTACACCAAAAGAATTAAAAGTTACTCCTAATGTTAAAGACGTTAAAACTCTAGAAGCAAGTATTTATGCTACTAAAGTTGCTGAAAGTGCATATTTAGTTTCGTTAGAATTAAAAGTTGTAGTTACAATTCTTGATGATCACGATTTTAAATATAAGACATTTAAAAAGAATGTTTCTGACGAAATTATGGTTTCACAAAATGAAGATATAGAATCTGATGTAGAATTTGATACTACAGGTTCGATCGACTTTAGACCGATAGCCTTAGCTTTATATTACGATGCAATCCCAACTAATTATTCAACGACGAAATTATCAAAAAAAATAATTAATGGTATTGAAATTGTTTCTGAAGACGAATATCAAGCAAGCGAAGGAAATGCGTTTTCAAATATTGAGTTTGATGACGAGGACTTAACAAAATAATGAATGTATAGCTACCTTTATGGTAGCTTTTCTTTTGCATAAAAATATAAATTTTTGTTGCGATAATGATACTCTGGTGTTAGAATATGGATAGAAAGGGAATAAAGTGGAGGCAATTGGAATGTTTCTAGGACAAACAGTTAACCTTATCGATGAAAAAAACCGCCTTGTTCTTCCTACAAGATATAGGGAAGAATTAGGATATAGTTTTTATATGGTCTTAGATTTCGATAAATGCCTCTCATTCTACCCTTCAGAAATTTATAAGAAGAAAGCTGAGAAGATCAATTCTTTAGATGACTTCTCAAGTGCAGCCAGAAGCGTTAAACGTGTTTTCTTCGCTAATTCATTCGATTTATCAATGGACAAACAAGGAAGAATTCAACTTCCTAAAATAATGACAGATAAAGTTGGTATCAAAAAAGAAGTTGTTGTTGTTGGCATGTCAGATCATTTGGAAATTTGGGATAGTGAAGTCTATCGTAACAATGAAGTAAACGAGGAAGATAATTATTCAACACTTGCTAGCGAGTTAATTGGAGGTAATTATGGAAAGTAATTATCATGCTCCAGTGTTGTTGAATGAAACTATTACTTTGCTTGATTTAAAACCAAATTCAATTGTTGTAGATATGACTTTAGGACGCGCAGGACACTCAAGTGAAATACTTAAGAAGATTCCATTTGGATATTTATACGGCGTTGATAGAGATCAAACAGCTCTTGAATTTTCAAAACAAAGATTGAGTAAAATCGGTAATAACTTTACGCTTATTCATTCTAATTTCTCAGATGCAGTTGATGAGTTAAAGAAAATCGGTGTAACACATGTCGATGCAATTCTTTATGACTTAGGAGTTTCATCTCCACAATTTGATAATCCTGAAAGAGGATTTTCATATAGATTCGATGCTCCTCTTGATATGAGAATGAATCAGGAAGATAAATTAACGGCCGAAATAGTTGTTAATACATATAGTTATGAACAATTAAGACACGTTATTTACGATTATGGTGAAGAGAAATTTGCTTCATTAATTGCTAGAGAAATCGTTAATAGTAGAGAAATCAAACCAATTCATACTACATTTGAACTTGTTGATGTGATAAAAAAAGCTTTGCCTAACAAAGTATTAAGCAAAGTTGGACATCCTGCAAAGCAAACATTCCTTGGAATAAGATATGAAGTTAACAAGGAAAAAACAGAAATTGAAATTGGTGTTGATAAAGGTATTAATTTTCTATCAAATGGTGGAAGATTAGCTGTTATTACCTTTAATTCATTGGAAGATGGATTAATAAAGAATATGTTTAAAAAGTATGCTGTTAAACCCGCAACAGATAAATGGGTTCCAGAGCAAGATATTCAATTAGATTACGAGTTAGTTACTAGAAAACCAGTAGCTCCTAGTGAAAGAGAAATTGAAGCTAATCTTCGTTCTAAACCAGCTAAATTAAGAGTTATAGAAAGGAAAGAATAACATGAAAGAAAAGTTAACAAAAAACAAAATATCTAGACGTGCATTTAGATTAAGAGTTATTGCAATTGTATCTTTAGTTTTTGCCGCAGGTGTGACATCTGTTATGGTTCCTTTAATTAGCTCAAATTCATCGACAAATCAACGCTTAGAAATGGAAATTCACAATATTGATTCGGACATTACTAAGTTAAATAACCAAATGAAAGATTAAATTGTTCCTTCCTTTATTTTTATATATAGAGTGCTATTCCTCGGCACTCTTTTTAATTATAAATTTTCAAACAAAAAAAGCTCGGAAACTAATCCGAGCTATATATTTTTAGAATCTCTTTAATTTCTTTTCAGCAATATCTGAAGAAATGAGTTTTACGAATTCATCGTATGAAACAGTGAATGAATCTTTGGAACCGAATATTCTATATGTGACATTTCCAGTTTCGACTTCTTTGGCACCAATAACAAGTGTATAAGGAGTCTTTTTAACTTGAGCGTCTCTCATACGATAGGAAATCTTTTCATCGCGGTCATCTATTTCAGCTCTGATCTTTAATTTTTTAAGAGCGCTAACAATTTCGTTTGCAATTCTAACTTGATTTTCTTCTTTACTTACTGGTAAAACGACTACTTGTCTTGGTGACATCCAAGTTGGGAAGGCACCCTTAAAGTTTTCGATTAAGATACCGATAAATCTTTCAAGTGAACCATAGATAGCTCTGTGAAGCATAATAGGTCTCTTCTTTTCACCATCAGCATCGACATATGTCAAATCAAATCTTTCTGGTAAGTTCATATCTAATTGAATTGTACCACATTGCCATATACGATTCATTGAATCCTTGAGCTTGAAGTCGAGTTTTGGACCATAGAATGCACCATCACCTGGATTAATCTTATAATCAACACCGTTTTCAATTAAAACTTTTTCAAGGATAGCTTCTGAACGATTCCATGTTTCAATACTACCGATATATTTATCTTCAGGTCTTGTAGATAAAACAATCTTGTATGAAAGGCCAAATGTATCATAAATTCTCTTGAATAGCTTAAGAAGTCTATTCATTTCATCTTCTAATTGGTCAGGTCTAAGGAAGATATGGGCATCATCTTGTGTAAAGTTACGAACTCTAAATAAACCATTTAAAGCACCTGAGGCTTCATGTCTATGAACTAAACCTAATTCACCCATTCTAATTGGTAAGTCTCTATAAGAGTGAATTTCATTTTTATAAACGAGCATACCACCTGGACAGTTCATTGGCTTAATAGCATAAATGCCATCATCGATTGTTGTTGTATACATATTTTCTTTGTAGTTAGCCCAGTGGCCTGATGTTTCCCATAATTCTCTAGAAAGAATAATAGGAGTTTTAACAAAGACGTAGCCTTCTTCTGTATGAATATCATACCAGAAATTTTCAAGTTCTCTTCTTAAAATCATTCCGTTTGGAAGGAAGAAAGGGAAACCTGGACCGTAATCAGAAATCATAAATAAACCGAGTTCTTTACCAAGCTTTCTGTGATCTGATTGTTTTCTTTCTTCGAGTAATTTAAGGTGATTTTCAAGTTCTTCAGCACTGAAGAAACATGTTCCGTAAATACGTGTTAATTGTTCATTTTTAGAATCACCTTTATAATAGGCACCAGAAATTGATGTAAGTTTAATGTGCTTACAATACTTTGTGTTAGAAACGTGTGGGCCACGGCATAAATCGTAGAATTCACCCTGTCTATATATTGTTAACTTACCTTCGATTTCATCTAAGTGTGCTAATTTATACTTTTGATTTGCAAATAATTCTTTAGCTTTTTCTAATGAGACTTCTTCTCTAACAATAGGTAAAGCTTCATCAGCAATTTTTGACATTTCTTTTTCAATTTTAGCAAAATCAGCTTCAGAAACTGGAGAAGAGAATCCGATATCGTAGAAGAAACCTTCCTCAATACTTGGACCATATTCCAATTGAGCATCAGGATATAATCTCATAATAGCTTGGGCTAAAACATGTGCTGCAGAATGGTTTAAAATTTGGAAAGCTTCTGGACTTTCTTTTGTTATAATTTCAATTTCTGCATCGTGATCAATAACTGTTGATAAGTCTTCTAATTCACCATCAACTTTAATTGCAATGGCTTTCTTAGCTAAAGATACAGCTATAGCCTTAGCAATTGATAAACCGTCTTGAGCGTTTTCTAATTCAAGAACTTTTCCATCTTTAAGTTTCAATTTCATAATATTACCTCCATGAAACAAAAAAAGGTACCTTTTAAGGACGCATATAGCGTGGTACCACCTATTTTCACTTGATAAATAATATCAAATCTCTTAATACCGATAACGCTGGTAGCGTCTAGTTACCTAGAAGGCTCAGAAGTGGTATTCTTGCACGTGTTCGCTTTCACCTAATCGAACTCTCTAAATTTTGTGCTTGAACGTGTCTTCATCATAGCCCATATAGATATGATTTACGTTTATTAGTATAATCTAATTTTTATAAAGTGCAATATAAATTTGCTTAAATTTTATAAATGTTTAAGAGCTAAGCTCGCTCCACCCATCAAACCAGCGTCTTGATCAAACTTGGCTTGGACAAATTTAATTTTCTTAACAGGGAATGGTGCAATGAATGCATTTGCAACAGCTAACAAATCATCTTGGAAGATTGTTGCACTTTTCATAACTCCACCACTTAAGACTATTACATCTGGATTATAATTAAGCTGAATATTAGCTATAGCTGAGGAAATATATTGAAGCCACAAATCGTAAACTTTTGAAGCTTTTTTATCTCCATTAACTTTTAAAGAGAATAAATCACCAGCATTCTTAACTTCTAAACCGTTAAGCTTTGCCAAATTAACAATACCATTGCCTGAACATAATTTTTCTAATTCATAGAATTTATTTTTGTAATTAATAAAGTTATGTCCGATTTCAAATGGTAAATCTACCATTTTGTTGTCGTATATTAATACACCGCCAATACCACTACTTATTGTAATAAAATAACTAGTTCTAACATTTGCTGCTGAACCATGTAGCGATTCCATATAACCTGCAGCGTTTGCATCGTTAGCTATTTCGACTGATAAATTTGGAAAATCTTTTTCGATTAAAAATTTCAAATCAAATCTTCCTATGCCGAGATTTGCAAGTATTTCGATAACGTTATCTTTAACAATACCACATGCAGAAATACCGACATATTTAATATCATTTGCTGTTGTTTTTAAAACCTCAATAATCATACGCTTTATTTGGTTATACAAAGCATCAGGATTATTTTTTGTTGATGGTTCTCTTAAGACAACTCCTAAAGATAAATCTTCATTTACGACTCCAACTCTTAAGTTAGTTGCTCCTAGGTCGACAGAAATTACAGATTTCATGCATCGATATCCTCTTTAACTTCATCGAGAGTAATAACTTTCATAAAGTTTGTCTTACCAGCACCGACTGGAGTACCACCAGTAATAATAATCTTGCTGCCAGCAGGGATGTTATAAACTCTAGCTAAATGAATAGCTAAAACTTCCATTTCTTCAATGAATTGTGGAACTATTTTTACATATTTTGGATATACACCCCAGCTCATCATACCTGAAATGCATGCAGCTCTATTATTTGATACTTCAATAACAGGGCAAACTGGTCTAGCCTTACTCATTCTTCTAGCAGTAGAACCTGTTTCCGAGAAACAAACAATAAGTTTAGCGTTTAAAAGCAAAGCTGTATTTGCGACTGAGTTTGCAATAGCATCGTTAAGTGTTTTAGCAGATGTATCATATGCCTCTTGAGCCATTGCTTCATAGTTTAAGAACTCTTCCATTCTTGAACTGATTTTAGCTTGCATGCTAACGGCTTCGACAGGGTATTCACCTGAAGCACTTTCAGCAGAAAGCATTACTGAGTCCGTACTTTCTAAAACAGCATTTGCAACATCTGATACTTCGGCTCTTGTTGGATTTGGATTTGTCTTCATTGAATCTAGCATTTGAGTTGCAGTAATTACAGGTTTTCCTAAGATACGACATTTTCTTATCATCTCTCTTTGAATAACTGGAACGTCTTCTGGTGGAACTTCAACACCTAAGTCACCTCTAGCAACCATTAACCCATCAGAAGCATTAATAACTGCATCTAAGTTTGCGACTGATTCTGTATTTTCAACTTTAGATATAATCTTTATGTGTTCGCCGCCATGTTCTTTTAATATTTTTCTAATTTCGTTAACATCATCAGCTGTACGGACAAAGGAAGCAGATACATAATCTACGCCTTGGACGCAACCCCAAACTAAATCTTTATAGTCTCTATCTGAAATAAATGGAAGGGAAAGATGAGTGTCAGGGCAGTTAATACCACGTCTATCACGAATAACATGGTGATTTAATGCTTCACAGATAATTTCACGTGTTGCTTCATCTTTACCAGTAACTTTTAAAGTTAAGTTTCCATCATCTAATTTAATACGATCTCCAACTTTTACATCATCGTATAAATCAGGGAATGTAACTGAAAATTTTTCATTGTTTCCAAGAATTTCATTCATACAAATTCGAATTGTTTGACCAGTGACTATTGAGGCACTTCCACCTTCGAATTTATGTGTTCTAATTTCAGGGCCTTTTGTATCTAACATAATAGGAATTAGAATATTTAATTTCTTTTCTAAGGCTCTAATTGTATTAATTTTTGCTAAGTGTTCAGCATAATCTCCGTGAGAAAAGTTAAGTCTAGCAATATTCATACCATTAAGAATTAATTGCTCAAGGACTTCTGGTTTTTCACTAGCAGGACCAATAGTACAAACGATTTTTGTTTTTTTGAAGATGTTATTGATCATAAATTACTCCAATCTAGCACCAACTTTAAGAAGGTCTTTACAAGAATGTCTAGGAAGCTTTAATGCTTCTTCAATAGGATAATACTTTAATTCATTTTTAACTAAGCCGACACAAGCACCGCTAACACCATTAATTAATAAGTCAACAGCGTAGTCGCCCATTCTAGATGCTAAAACTCTATCAAAAGCGGTAGGACTTCCACCACGTTGCATATGACCTAATACTTCAGCTTTTGTTTCAAAGCCGCTATCTCTTTCAATTTCGTGTGCAAATTCATGTACATCGCAGATATGTTCAGCAACTATAACAATAGCGTGACGTTTACCACTTTCTTTTTGTTTCTTAAGCTCAGCGATAACGCTCTCTTTTGTCCATTCACTTTCTTGAGTGATAGTGATTTCTGCACCACATGCAACGCCAGCATATGCAGCTAAATCTGGACAATTTCTACCCATAACTTCGATAACAGAGCAACGTTGGTGTGATGTTGATGTATCTCTTAATCTATCAACACATTCAATGATGCAGTTTAAGGCTGTATCAAAACCGATAGTGTAATCTGTTGAAGCAATATCGTTATCGATTGTGCCTGGAAGGCCAATGCAATTGATTCCACGACGACTTAAAGCTAAAGCGCCTTGATATGTTCCATCTCCACCAATAGTTACTAAGGCATCAATACCATAACTTTGTAAGATTTCTACAGCCTTCATTTGAACTTCAGGTTGTGCAAATTCTGGCAATCTAGCAGTGCCAATAACAGTACCACCGCGATTGAGAATATCACTGACAGAATGTCTGTCTAATTTTTCGATGTTTCTATCAATAATTCCTTTATAGCCATCGTGAATAGCGTACATTTCAAGCCCAGCTTTTAATCCGGCTCTAACAACTGCTCTTAGGCATGCGTTCATGCCTGGAGCATCGCCACCGCTTGTCAATACGCCAATTTTTTTAATCATATAATAAATACCTCCGGAATAATTCATAATTATTTTATCATCCTAATATGTTTAAGCAATGCAAAAACCTATGTAAGCGTTTTTACAAAGATATATTTGAACAAAAAACAACATTATTTTTAGCTGTCCATAAGAATTACTTATTGCTTAAACTAACCGTTAAGTGATCCTACTATTTATTTTAGACAAATAATTTTTTAAAATGCATAAAAACAAGAACACTTAAGCAATGATTATAAGTGTTTGTTGATTAAATATTTTCTGCACCTTATAATATTGAACGAGGTTATTATGATTGTTTTAGAAGAAAATAGTGTTTATTCAATTTGGAGAGAATATACTTTATCATATAACGATAGAGAAGTTTTAATGTGGCTTTATTGTCCTATAGTCGGAGCAGAAGCAATTAGTCTTTACAACATGCTTGATACATTAATTGGAAATAAGAATAGATATGATTCGATGTTTAATAGCGACTTAGCTAAAAGACTTGCAATCTCAATCAATGAATTAGATCTTAATAGAAAAAAGCTTGAAGCAGTTAATCTTCTTGAAACATATAGAAAAGAAGATGTTTCTGGAATTAAATATATTTATAAGTTATTGCCACCTGCCACTCCTAAAAAATTCTTTTCAGATTCTAACATTGTTTTAAAAGGTTTATTATGCAAAACAATGGGTGAAAAATATATGCTTAATGCTAGAGAGCACTTTGCAATTGGTGCTTCTATTTCTTCGGAATATGTCGATGTGTCAACATCTGCAACAGACGTTTATTTAATTGATTTAGATGAGCCATATTATGAAATGGAAAATGGCTATACATCATTTGTTGATAAACAATTTAAATCGGTAGAATCAGATTTTGATAAAGAAGTTTTTTATGAAGGTCTGAAAGAGAGACATGTCGATAAAGCAATAATCGATGATGATTTATCTGAAATATTAAGAATAGGTACAATTTATGGTGTCAAACCAGAAAAATGTGCAGAATTAGTTGAAAATTCAATTTCTAGTAATAACGTTTTTTCAGTTGAAAACTTTAAGAATTTAGCCATGAGTTTAGTTAAATACGGCTCTAAGAAAGACTTTATTAGATCTAATACATCAGGTAATACTGAAAGTGCTAGAACACTAAGAGAATATGAGAATATTAGTCCAGCAGATTTCTTGGGTTTAGTCAGTGGAGCAACACCATTAAAATCTGAACTTGAACTTATTGATACTTTATCTAAAGAGTATGGGTTTACATCAGGCATTATAAATTTTATTTTAGACTACACTCTTACTCATTGTGATAATAAATTGCCTGAAAAATTTGTTTTAAAAGTTGCAATAACTCTTAAAAGATCAAATATTAAGACGGCGTATGATGCTATGGCAACACTTTATAGAAATGATAAAAATGCCAAAAAATATATTAATAAAGATGCTCAAGTTACTCATAGACAGAGTGCAACTAATAGCGATTTAGAAGAAACAAGTGAAAAAGAGAATGTAGATGTTAGCAACTTGGATGTGCTCATAGGAGATGATGAACTATGAATAAGCTTAATATTCCTAAAGAACAACTTATATCAAACTCAGACATGACAAAGTTTGTCGAAGATGTTTTATCTGATTTTTACAAGGATAAAGATTTAGTTGAATTTGCTAAATCATATAATTTTTCAGATGAAGAATTAAGAAAAGGGGCAATTAAAATCGCTCAAGTTTTAGATGATAAAAAACTTTGTCAAAACTGTCGTGGATTATCTAAATGCGTTAAAAAAGACAGAGTTGGTACAACTTTAAAGCTTGTCTATAATTCTTATACTGGAGAAATAGATAATCGCTTTGTATTTTGTGATTATAAGAAGAAATGGGAAAATTATCTAAGAAATGTTGTTCATTCTTCAATAAATCCTGAAAATGCTAGAGAATCATATAATAGGATTTTAACTTTTGTTAAAAACTCGCAAAATACTAAAAGCCAATTAAAGAACTTACTTGCAGAGAGTATTCCACTTATAAAAAATAAAGGGTATAAAAATAATTTTGTTAAAGGATTTTATGTAGTTTCACCTAATTCTAATGGTAGAACTTTCTTACAATATGTATTAATAAGCGCAATGATGAATAACAATAAGGTTGCTTATGTTAGTTCACCATCGCTTTTCATTCCTTTAACAGATAAAGTAAAATCTGAAGCACGCGATTACGCAATAGAAACTTATAGTTCAATAAAAGATGTTGACGTGTTATTGATAGATGATTTTGGATTAGAACCTAAATCTTTTCAAATTAGAGATTTCTATTTAGTTCCATTATTAAATGAAAGACGTAAAAAAGGACTTATTACTTTCATTAGTTCACGTTTATCAATTGATGAAGTTACTCAAGCCTATTGTTTGAGAGATAAAATAACTCAAAATATTATGACTGACACATTAAAATATTTAATGTCTGAAAGAGAAATTATCGAACCGGAACTATTTGAGTGATACTTTATATAATTAAATCATATAATCTATCGTGCTAAAGAAATTTGTTTATAACGATGATTGTATAGAATTTTATGATTTTGTTTCATTAGCACTTCAAAGCGATAAAAAGCTTGAAGTGTTTTTTAAAGATAGAGTAATTAAAGTTACCGGAATTAACATTTATATTAAATATTATGACTCTAAAGAAGCAATTATTGGGGGCAAAGTAAGTATGTTGGAGATTATATATGTTTAAGTCTTATGATGAATACGTTATAAAAATATATTCGCCACAAAAAGCTTTACAACTTTTAAAAGAAAAGAAAATAGTTGTACGTAATTTTAAAAAAATATCTGATTATACATATAAATTTAAAGTAGAACCTAAATATAAAAAACAAGTATTAAAGTGCTTTTCTGAAGCGATTTTAATAAAGCGTTATGGTCCTAAATCAATAGTACATAATTTAATTAGCAAAAAAACGACAGTTATATCCTTAATTATAACTTTGATTCTTTTTATATTTGCATCTACTAGAATATATCGAGTTGATATTTCAGGTGGAAACGAAGAAATAGATAATCAAATACGTCAAAAATTAACTGAAAGTAATATTGAAAAGTATCAATCTTTGCCATCTAATATTAAACTTAAAAATTTGCAAACTAAATTAGAAAAAGAGTTAATTAGTAATATAGAATTTTTGGAAATTCGTCGCACTGGTTTAGTAATTGAAGTAAAGTATGAAAAAAGACGAGAACCAATAGTATTACCTGAATTAAAAAGAAATCTTATTGCTTCTAAAGATGGTGTGATCAAAAAAATAATGGTTGAGCATGGACAAAAAATGATTCAAGTGAATGATTATGTTAAAAAAGGAGATTTACTTATTAGTGCTTATATAAATGTCAATGATACGAAGCAAATAGAATTATTTACTAAAGCAAAAGTATATGCATATACTTGGAAAATTATCGAATATAAGTGTGATACAGGAATTCGTGAAGAAAGTGAAATTTTATCTTATTTTCTTAGTGAATGTGACAGAAAGGCTCTTGAAGATACAAACGAAGGAACAATAGATGAAAGAAATATTTTGTCTTTTAAATATGGAATAAATAGTTCGTACATAAAATTGCATTATCAACTAATAGAAAACATTGCGATAGAACAATAATATTTAGAAAAAATTATTGCTTTTCCCATATATAAAATGAGGAGAAACAATATGATAAAACAAATTGAAAAAAATGATTGTGGTCAAACGACCGTTAGATATATTTTATCTAAAGTTAGCAAATGTAACTATTATGCTTCTTATCCGTTAAAGAGAAAATGTGATAATGTATTTCAAATTAAAGAAGAATTAAGTGATAATGGATTATTATACGATTGTTATGAATTAAATAATGATAAATTAAACTTATTAAAACCTAATTCTATAGTGAGAATTGAAAAAGAAAATATAGGTCATTTTTTAGTGTTAATTGAAAAGAAGAAAAATAAATATAAACTATATGATCCTATAGGTAAAATATATTGGATAAATAGAAATGAGATTGATTTTAAAGTAACATCTGCTCTATTTTTTAAATCTGGAAAAGTTAAGAAAATACAACCGTTAAGTACTTTAAAAACAATGGAATATATAAAATTAGCTCTAATTTCAATTTTAGAATGCATTGCGATAATTTTATCATTATTTTTTGCAAGCATAGGAAATGGATTGTTTACACTCATATCAGTAATAATTTTTTTGCTTTTGTTAAGTGTATTGCTATTAAATACTTATTCTCTATCTAAAAAGTTAGATGATAAATTTGTACTTAAATATTTATCAAAGCATCTAAATACTCTAGATTACAAATATGTTTTAAAAGTAAAAGAAAAAATAATAGTAAATCCACTATTAGTTTATGGTTCAATAACTTGTTTTGGAGTTGTAATTTATGTTTTGTTATCATCGGGAATTCAATATTTATTAGCGACAACATTTGTAATTCTTGCTGATTTATTAGTAACTATTATTCTAAAAAGAAAACTAAAAATAATATACGACAAAATTGAATATAACGAAGACAATTTTTTAAAATCCATTAAAAGGAAAAGCATAGCTATAAAAGAATATAAAGATGCACAAAAATATTCTTATAAATTTTCTTTGTATAAATCTATAAATTATATAGTTGATGTGCTTTTGTCTTTAATATTTTCTTCAGTAATTTTAGTCTTAGAGGAACGATTGAAAATTGAACATTTAATTCAAGTAACATGTTTTATTTATTTTTTGTTTCTGTTTATAAAATCAATTTTTTCTCGATTAAAAAATGTTGATTTATATTGCCAAGAACTTTCAAAGTTGCATAAAGATGCATATGAAATATTTACTAAATGATATATTAATTAGTAATATAAGCAAAAAGATATATAAATGTTGTCAAATTTGCTATAATAAAATGCGAGGCAAATATGGAAAAAATTGAACTTTATTATAGCGATAAGACAACACTTGCTCCTAGCGATTTAGAAGAAATGTTTAATAGTCTTATGAAACACATTGTTTCTTACATGAAATTAGAAGGTGAAATAACTTCAAGTGTCACTATTGTTGATAATGATACTATACAAGAAATAAATAGAGATTATCGACATATTGATAGACCAACCGATGTTATTTCATTTGCTTATATGGAATCGGATTCTTTTGATTCACCAATTAAAGATTTAGGCGAAATTGTTATTGCTCTTGATGTAGCAAAGAAACAAGCAATTGAATTTAACCATCCTTTAAGACGTGAATTAGCTTTCCTTTTTATTCATGGAACATTACACTTACTTGGATACGACCATGTTCATTCAGAAGAAGAGGCAAACGTAATGTTTGAACTTCAAAATGCCATACTTAATTCGTTTAAATATGATTATTTGAAGGAGGAAATGTAAATGGATTTAAAAATGCTTAAAGCAGAAGCGATGAAATCAAGAGAATTATCATATTCACCTTACTCTAATTTTGCCGTTGGAGCTGTGTTAATTACCAAAGATGGAAGATTATTTAGGGGGGCTAATTTAGAAAACGCTTCTTACCCATTGTCAATTTGCGCTGAAAGAACAGCAATGTTTGCAGCAAAACTTGCTGGTGTAAAACCTGAAGAAGTTGAAGTTTTAGCACTTGTTGCAGACTCACCTTCAATCGTTTCACCTTGTGGTGCTTGTAGACAAGTAATGGCTGAACTTTTACTTCCAGAAACACCTGTTGTATTGTTTACAGTTGGTGGCTTAGAATTAGTTACATCTGTAAAAGAATTATTGCCATACGCTTTTTCAAAAGAAAACTTATAAAGGAATATAAATTATGAAAGTAGGATTTTGCTCGTTATATGGACTTGCTAATGCTGGTAAGTCAACTATTTTAAATGCGATTTTAAAAACAAAAATAGAGGCAGTAAGCGAAAAGCCACAAACTACTAGGGAAAATATTCAAGGTATTTATAACGATGAAGACTCTCAAATAGTTTTTGTGGATACTCCTGGATTACATGATCCTCATAAAAAACTTGGCCAATTGATGCTTCAAGAAGCTAAATCTGCTTTATACGATGTCGATGCAATTATTTATGTTATTGATGCATCTAAAAGAGTTGATAAGAAAACAGCTAATAGATTGGCTACGTTAGATACGCCTATTATTTTGGCTTTCAATAAAATTGATTTAATTAAATTTGAACAAGGTCAAGAAAAAATAAAAGAATATAAAGAAATATTGCCAAATGCAGATGTAGTTGAATTGTCTGCGATAAATAAGGCTGGTATAGAACAATTAATTTCAACAGTAAAAAAATATTTGCAAGAAGGAACGCCTTATTTTCCACAAGATATGATTTCAGATCATCCAGAAGAATTTATTTATTCTGAAACAATTCGTGAAAAATGCATGAGATTAACTGAGGATGAAGTTCCACATGCATGTCACGTTGAAATAAAGCATGTTGAAGAGGAAGACAATTTATTAATTATAAGAGCTGATATCATTGTTGAAAGAGAATCAGAAAAAGCAATTATGATTGGCCGCCAAGGAAAGATGATATCTAAAATTAGACGTTATTCTGAAGAGGCTTTAAAGGGCTTTTTAGGAAGACCAGTTTCACTAGATTTACTTGTAAAAGTAGTTCCAGATTGGCGCGATAATCCTAAGTATCTTCGTAGATACGGATATATGAAATGAGAGAAAAAATATCAAAATTAATTGGTTACCCAATAAATGTTGAAAAATATAAAGATAAAGATGCAATAGTATCTTTTTTAACCTCTGAATACCTTTATTCTATAAGGGTTAATAATGGCTTTTTGCCTGGAAGCAAATATAGTCAAGCGACTATTTTATTTAATAAAATAACTATTGATGTAGGTGAAAAAGGAAATAGTTATTATTCTGTCCGTGGTGTGACGACACTAGAAAGCAACGTTGAATTATATGTAAATTTTTCAGCTCAGAACTTGTTAAATTATGAAAGAGAAATTATAGTAAAATTGTTTTTGGAACAAGATCTGATTCCGTATGATTTTTTCGAAAAATCTATATTGTTATGCAAAAATGGATACAGTTTATTATCCATCGCTTTAATATTTACAGCTAAAGCTATAAGTGCAATTGGCTATGAACCAAAACTTGATGGTTGTGTCATTTGTGGAAGAAAAAATAACCTTGTCAATTTTTCAATGAAAAATGGTGGCTTTAAATGCTTGGATTGTGCAACAAAAACGTTTTCAAAACGCCAAAATAACACATATTTAAATTTGATGCTTTACGCCTTTAAAGTTACACCAGAAAAATTTGGTAGCGCTCAATTAGATGAGAATATTGTTAAAGAATGCTTAAATGATTTAATAATTTTTATAAAAGACGAATTAGGTGTAGAATTAAAGACATTTAATTTTCTTCTAGACTCTTTAAAAATGTAGTTATTTTGCTACTTTTTAGCCTATTTTGTGTCTGTTTTTATTTTGAATTAAAGCTTAAGTATGTTATACTTAAGAAGATTATTGTGTAAAGGAGATTTTAAGGTGTCAAAATTTAGTTTTGATAAAATTACCACACATTTGATTACTTCAGGCTTTGTTTATCCAGGCTCTGAAATATATGGTGGTTTAGCAAATTCGTGGGATTATGGCCCACTTGGTACATTAGCCAAAAATCATTTAAAAGAAGAGTGGCGTAAACATTTTGTAAGAGAAAACCACATGATTTACGAAATTGAGCCAGCAATCATTATGAATCCGAAAGTTTGGGAAGCAACAGGACATGTTGCAAACTTCCACGATCCACTCGTAGATTGCAAATATTGCCATACTCGTTATAGAGCTGACACTTTAATTAAAGATCAAAAACCAGATTTAAATGTCGATGCTATGACAATAGAAGACTTAAATAAAGAAATTGAATCAGGTGACATTACTTGTCCAAGCTGTGGTAAAAGCACATTTACTCCAATTAGACAATTCCAAATGATGTTTAAGACATACATTGGTGTCACAGAAGAAAAGAGTAGCGTTTGTTATTTAAGACCTGAAACCGCTCAAGGTATTTTTGTTAATTTCAAATCTGTTCAAAGAACAACAAGAGCGAAACTTCCTTTTGGTGTTTGTGACATTGGTAAGGCTTTTAGAAATGAAATTACTCCAGGAAACTTTACATTCAGAACTCGTGAATTTGAACAAATGGAAATTGAATTCTTCTTCAAACCTGGCGAAGATATGAAATGGTTTGAATATTGGAAGGATGAATGTAGAAAGTTTATCGATAGAATTGGAATTGAAGATTCTCATTTAAGATTTAGAGATCACGAACCTGAAGAATTAGCTTTCTATTCCAAGGGTACGACCGACATTGAATACTTATTCCCATTTGGTTGGGGAGAATTAATGGGTATTGCATCAAGAACTGATTACGATCTTGGTAGACACCAAGCTTGTTCAGGGGAAGACTTAACATACTTAGATCCTGAGACAAACGAAAGATATACACCTCACGTTGTTGAACCTTCATTTGGTTGTGATAGATTATTACTTGCACTTCTTTGTGATGCATACGATGAGGAACAATTAGAGAAAGATACACGTGTAGTTTTACACTTATCACCAGTTATTGCTCCATATAAAGTCGCAGTTTTACCACTTAGTAAACAACTTGCTCCAAATGCTCAAAGTGAGGTCTTGGATAACTTAGTAAAAAAATACGATGCTATATTTGATGTCACCGGTTCAATTGGTAAACGCTATAGAAGACAAGATGCTATTGGTACACCATTCTGTGTAACATACGATTTTGACTCATTAAACGATCATATGGTTACAGTTCGTGAAAGAGATTCAATGAAACAAGAAAGAGTAGCTATAGCTGACTTAGCAAAATACATTGAAGAAAAAATAGAAAATAGATAGTTTTTATAAAGGAGGTAGTAGTCTATGACATCAGTAGAATTAGTACAATATGTTAAAGATAAAGCTGATATTGTAGCTGTTATTGGCCACTACCTCAAATTGACAAAAAAGGGTGCTGATTATGTAGCTATTTGTCCTTTCCACGATGATACAAAACCTAGCTTATCAATATCACCAACAAAAAAGATATTTAAATGCTTTGTTTGTGGTACTGGTGGAAATTGTATTACATTTGTTCAAAAATATGAACATGTAAGCTTCATGCAGGCGGTAAAAAAAGTTTGTAACATATGCAATATTGATGTACCAGGTTTAGATGAAGTAGTTAAAGTTAAGCCAAAAGAAAATCAAGATTTATTAGATGCTATAAACAATTTAACTGGTTTTTATCATTTCTCGTTAAGACAAAAAGATGGTGAAGAAGCTAGAAGTTATCTTGAAAAAAGAAATATGAACGATGATGTCATAAATCATTTTAAGATAGGTTATGCACCTTTGGACAACACAAGATCAATCAAAGTATTACGTGAAAGATTTAATTGTTCAGTTGAAACTTTAGAAAAAGCTGGTATATTAGCTAATTCTGGCTCTGGATTCTACGATAGATACAGAGATAGAATCATGTTCCCACTAGAAAATACTAAAGGTGATATTGTTGGTTTTTCAGGAAGAATATATAAAGATTCTGACAAAGGTGAATCTAAATATGTTAACTCACCTGAAACTCCAATATTCCAAAAAAGCACAATCCTATACAACTTTAGGAATGCAAAAGATTCAGTTAGAAAAGATGGATATTTGTACGTTTTAGAGGGATTTATGGATGTAATTGCTTGTTATAAAGCTGGAATTAATTCTGCTGTTGCTTTAATGGGAACAGCTTTAACTGAAGCTCATATAGCTTTATTTAAAGAGCTTGGTGTAGAAATTCGTTTATGTTTAGATAGCGATAACGCGGGTCAAAACGCTATGTATTCAACTTTGAAGCTTTTTGGCAAAGCAAAGTTGAAATATAAAATTGTCCGTAAATTTACCGGAGCTAAAGATGCTGACGAATACTTAAACGCTTTTGGAACAGATGACCTTATCGATGCTTTAAATAGCTTAGCTGAACCGATTGAATTCGAGGCAAAATATTTAGTCGATAATGGCAAGCTTAACACACTTGAAGCTAAAGATGATTATTTACAAACACGCTTAATAGCTTTTAGTAGATATAAGCAATTAGTAAGAAAAGATTTAATTTCAAGACTCGCTGATATTCTTTCAATCAACAAAGACGATTTAGAATCAATGGTTGATAGGGCAAACACTTTTAAGCCTGATGATTTGATTGAAGATAAAGAAGTAAAAAAGAGTTATGCTTCTAAAGATTCTTTATCAAATATTTCAACAGAAACAATTAACCAAAATGCAATTTATGACAGTTGTTTAAAATATAGTTTAAGTAAATTAAAAGATAAAAATATTGAAAAATATTTAAATGCGATTATCTCAAAAGAATCTTGTTTAATAGCTAAGATGGCAAAAAATAAAGATGCATATATGGAATTTGAAAATAGTCAAAGCTTGTTTATTTCTCCATATTTAAATAAGATTCAAAACGCTTTAGCTGACGCTTATCAAAAAACAGGTAAAGAAACGCTAGATTTAGAAGATTATCAGAATATTATCGATATGTTTGAAGTATCAAACGATGAAGATAAAGACTTAGTAATACTAATTATGGAAATCATGAAAAAATGTAAGGATAAACCATACAATCCTGAATATGCTTCTGATTTTAGAAAATTAATTAGCGATTACAACATGGTGCAAAAAATATATTTGGATTTAATTAAGGGCGATACAGCTAAAATTGATAACACCATGCGAACAGCACGCTTAGCTAAACAAAAAGCACGCACCAAAAAAAATTAGTTCTAATTTGCTAAACGCATTTAGATATAGAAACGTAGGTTTCAAGGCAACCCTATTTATGCCTTAAAGTAATTAAGTATACTTAATTGCCAAAAATAGAGAAAAGGAGAAGTATATGAAAACATCAAAGAAGAAAATTAAAATGTCAGAGCTTAAAACATTAGATGAAGTTAAGCAAAGTTTCTTAGAAAAAGGAAAAGAAAAAGGATATATTTCACAAGATGACCTAATGGCAGCTTTAGACCATTTTGATTTAACAGAGGATGAATTTGATGAAATATTTAACTTCTTTAAAGACAATGGAATTGAGCTTAAAGATGATGATGATCTCGATTCAGTAGAAATTCCAGATGATATTAGTCCTGATGAACTAATGAAAGAAGATGTTGATGATTTAGATGATTCAGATGATTATTTAGACGGAGGCGAAGATGTATCAGATGTCGATAGCGATGTTTATGACGAATCAGTTATCGATTATTCATCTGCCGCAGATGTCAAAGTCTCTGATCCTGTTAAAGTCTATTTACGTGAAATAGGTAAATATCCAGTTTTAACAACAAAAGAGCAAGAAACAGAAATTGCTAAAAGAATTATTGCTGGCGATGAATCAGCTAAAGAAGAACTTACAAGATGCAATTTAAAACTTGTTGTTTCTATTGCTAAACACTATGTCAATAGAGGTATGCAATTCTTAGATTTAATCCAAGAAGGTAATTTAGGATTAATGAAAGCTGTTGATAAATTTGACTATACTAGAGGCTATAAATTTTCTACCTATGCAACATGGTGGATTAGACAAGCTATTACAAGAGCTTTAGCTGATCAAGCAAGAACAATTCGTCTTCCAGTTCACATGGTTGAAACTATGAACAAAATTACTCGTGCTCAAAGAAAATTAGTTCAAAAGTTAAATCGTGACCCAACAGCTGAAGAAATATCAGAAGAATTACAAGGACTATATTCTCCGGATAGAATTAGAGAAATCCAACAATTTGCATTGGATCCACTCTCACTTGAAAAACCAGTTGGTGAAGAAGAAGATTCACACGTTGGAGATTTTATTGAAGATAAAGATAATGAAACACCATCAGAATATGCTGATAATTCATTATTAAAAGATAAGATTGATGAAGTTTTAAAAGAATTAACAGATAGAGAAGAAAGAGTCTTAAGATTACGTTATGGTCTTGATGACGGAAGAACTCATACTCTTGAAGAAGTTGGTAAAGAATTTAACGTTACACGTGAACGTATAAGACAAATTGAAGCTAAAGCATTAAAGAAACTTAGACATCCAACAAGAGCAAAACAACTTAAAGATTATCGCAATGATAACTAATTCAGAAAGATTGCTTTGCATCGCTTCGCTTGTTTCTTTAAATTCTTATGTCTATGATATAGGTTCTGATCATGGCTACTTGCCAATACTTTTAGTTACTAACAAAATAGCAAATAAAGTTATCGCTGTAGAAAATAAAAAAGGTCCATATGAAAGACTTTCTTCTAACGTCAAAGATTACTCTCAAATTGAGCCATTTTTTGGAGATGGACTTGATGGTTTTAAAGAATATATCACGACTATAACCGCTGCAGGTATAGGTGGAAAGACAATTGTAGAAATATTCAAGAAATTCTTTGATAAAGAGAAAAAAAGAGATTTAACAATTATTGTCGAACCACAATCAGATGTCGAATTAGTAAGAAGATTTTTTAATGAAAATGGATATAAAATATCTTTTGAAAAATACGTCAAAGAACAAGGGAAATACTATCCAATCATTTCTTACAAATTGGGTAGTGAAATGATGACTGATATCAATTATATTTACGGAACTTATTCGCTTAAAAATAAAGACAAACTACTTTATGAATATTTAACTAACAATTTAAAAAAATACGAAGAAATTAATTCTCCATCTTTAAATTCAAAAATAAATCTAATAAAGGGGGCTTTAAAATCATGGAAAAAATGAAATTTATGAGGGCTTTGTGGAAAAAATATCCACGTAAAGAAGCTGAAGGCTTTGATTTTATTGGACTTCAAATTGGTAAGCTTAAAGATGATATTAATAAAGTTTTAATCGCTTTAGATTATGATGAATCTTTACTTGAAATCACTAGAGAATTTAAACCAGATTTAATTATTACTCACCATCCATTTATTTTTGGTAAGAGATCTAAAGTATTAGCTAGTGATCAATTAAAAAATAATTTAGTACATGAATTAGAAGATAATTTAAATATTCCAATTGTTTCTTTGCACACAAATTTTGATGCTGCTGAGGGAGGAATGAATTCTTCTTTAGCAAATAAACTTGATTTAATTAATGTTTATAGAGCAAAAGATTTTCCAATGATGAGAATTGGAGAGTTGCCTGTGAGCATGGATATTGATGTTTTTGTCAAATATTTCATGGAGAGAGCTAATGTATCATATTCTTCTTTAATAAATGAAGGAAAAAATACCATTAAAAAAATTGGCTTCATATGCGGTGGTGGTGCTGGTTATTATTCAGTTGCTCAAAATGAAGGCTGTGATATTTATATATCAGGAGATTGTCCTCATCACGTTAGACGAGATATTATTCGTTATAAAATGAACTATTTAGATGTTCCTCATGAGATAGAAAGATTATTTGTTGATGTTATGAAATATGCTATTGCTGAGATTGATTCAAAAATCGAAGTTCTTGCTATCGATCATGAAAAAGAGCCAATTATTTATACAAATTCTCAAGATAATTAGAAATACTTGTAACATCTTCTAGAGATGCTGATGTACCACTTGTCAAATAAATATTATTAATATTTATTGGTAGTGGTACTTTTTTTAATTCATCGACATTTAAGATAAATAAAACACGTTTTGAATCGAGTTTTGTTTTAGCTTTTTCAAATAATGAAGTTGTATTTGCAGATGTTTTATCTCCAACTATGATTATTAAATCGTTTTGATTAAATGCAATCTTGTCTAAATTATTAAATCTGTTTGCACATTCTGGACATACTGATATAACAGTCAAATTTTTGAATGTTTTTTTAAGTTCTTCATTTAACAAATTGAAAGAATCAACATTTATAGTTGACTGATAAATAACAAGTACTTTAGATAAATCATCTTTTTCTAAAATAATCTTATTGTTTGGGTTAAGGCAAACAATTCCTTGTTTTAAAGATAAAAGTGATTCAGTTTCTGGATGTTTTTCATCGCCAATAACATATATCTTATCGAAAGAATCTATATCTTTTAAAACGCTTTTATTTCTAAACATTAAAAACGGACAAATGCTATCGTATATTTTAAATCCATTTTCTTTTGCAAACTGTTCCTGTTTAGATGTGTGTCCATGAGCAGAGAAAACTAATATAGAATCATTGTTCTTATTCTTTTTATAGTCTTTTAGCATGAAAATATTGCCTATTTTTAAAAGATCGTCTAAGGCGTTTTTATTGTGTACTGGAGCACTAAAAAGAACAATATCCTTAGTAGGATTATTGTTAGCAAGTTTTTTGACATTGTCTAAGGTGTTTTTGACACCGAAACAATATCCTATAGGAAGAATTGTTTTAATCATACTTTAAATTTACATTACAGTTTAAAAAAAATCAACAACTCAAACTAGAAATATGGTTTATGTGGCTCGTTATCAGGTTTGATTTCTTCTTTATATTTTTGTTTGTTTGATTTTAAATTTACTACTGCTTTATCTAAAACTTCTGGTTCTATAGGTTTTGTTTGCTTTTTATTATCCTTTTTAGGCTTTATAAAGGCTCTTTTTAAAGTTGATAATGCTGATTTTGTATTAGTAAAAACTGGTTTTATCTCTTGATAAATAGGAATCATCTGGTTAAATGTATTTATAGCTTTGCTAGATGTATCAATTAAACCAGTTAAATTAAGCTTCTTAGCTCCACTAAATAAGCTTAATCTTTTTGAACTACCTACTGGACTTCTAAGTTTTGGAATGTCGAAAGGTGATCTAGAGTATTGAGGGTAATTATAGTTCATTCTTTGATAATTTTGATTAAACATTGGAGCGTTATAATTTTGCTGATAAGGATTAAATCTTCTCATTTTTCATATCACCAAGCCATTATATGTCATTATTTTTGCCTAAGTTACAAAAAAATATAAACAATCATAGATTAATTGTTAAAGATGTGATAAATTTAAGGAAGAAAAAAAGAAGGTGCTTAACATGAAAGTTACAAAACAAGAATTATATTTGGTTGGATTTTTTCACTTGGCCAATTTGGCAAAAGACCCATTTGAAGCGTTTATCATGAATGATATGTTTAAAGATCAATTTATCGATTTAACAAAACATCGTAGAGATACACTTGCATTTTTTACAAATGAAGATTCATCTTTTTACACACGTTGCGAAGGAATGGGTTTAAAAGATGGCGAACCAGGCGACAAATTATTAAAGCAAGTTCAAGAATTTGCTGATCAAATGTTTAGTCCAAAATCTAAGTTCATTTCCATTAAGAAAAATAATCTTACTATTAATGTCAAAGAAGGTTTAAATCAGCTTGGTCTTTTATTAGGTACAAGACAAACATTAAGAGATATTCTTGTTAATGACTTGAATTTATTTTTACAAAAAGAACCAGATTCTATCGATCCTAACTTTGTAGAAATGGTTAAATTAGAAAACAAAGTCTCAACAGCATTTATGCTTAGAATTTTAAGTGTTATATTTTGTAGAAGCTTTAACAAATATTCTGCAGCTATCCTTAAATATTCCATGCAACATTTAAATGAAACTGGTGAAGATTTGTTAAAAGATGAAAATTTTGATCCATCTAAAGTCGATTCTCTTAAAGAACTAAACGAAAGCATTGAACAAATTAGTTATGCGATAATGTTCATTTTAGATAATTTACATGAAGATGATGATGTTGAATTTACTGCTTTAGTTAGCAAGTTTAGAAAATTAAATAACAAATTTGCTGAAGGATTCGAAAATGATTCTGAAATGACAAAAATTGAAACTGAATACAAATCAACATTTGCTAATTACTATAGAGAAAACAACACCAAACTTCGTGATTTAATTGCTGATTTCATTAGTTCTGAATCTGGTGTTAAATTTGATTTTTAAAAAAATATCCTGCTTTTTATAGCTCTATGCTATGTTATTAGCAGGATTTTTATGTTAAATAAGAAATTAGAATAAAATTTTTGATAATATTTAACAAAAAGATTTTAAAGATAGCCTTAAGAGTACAAATAAAGACTTGTCTATGATATAATCATAGACGTTTTGGAGGCCATTAATTATGAATTATATCCCATTTATTAGAGTTGTACCTGATTTTCCAAAAGAAGGAATATCATTTAAAGATATTTCACCACTTTTAAAGGATTCAGAAGCCTTTAAGTCTAGTGTTGATGACATGGCTAAACTCGTTAAAAAATTTAATCCAACAGTTATAGTTGGACCTGAAGCTAGAGGCTTTGTTTTTGGAACAGCAATTGCTTATTCTTTAGGAGTTGGATTTGTTATGGCACGTAAAGAAGGTAAATTGCCTGGTGAACCACTCAAAATTACTTATGGACTTGAATATGGTAGCGATACGATAACTATTCCTGAAAATTTGCTTAAACCAACTGATAGAGTTGTAATTGTTGATGACTTATTAGCAACTGGTGGCACAATATGTGCTTTAGCTAAATTATGTAAGAGCACTGGTGCAAAAGTTGTCGGAGCTGTAACATTTATCGAATTAGAAGGCTTAGATGGCAAAAAAGTATTAGCGGAGGAAGAAGTACCTTTCGAGGCCCCACTTCTTTTATAATTATGAAAATTGAAAACCGTATTTATTCTTTTGAAGAAGTAAAGCAGAGTTTTCTTACATATATATCCAATAAAGACGACATCGATCGAATTGAAAAAGCATATAAATTTGCAGAAAAAAAACATGCAGGTCAAAAAAGAAAATCGGGAGATCCATATATAACTCACTTAACTGGCGTTGCTATGATCTTAACGACTTTACAAACAGGACCATCAACGTTAATCGCGGGTCTATTGCACGATACAATAGAAGATACTAATACTACTCCAGAAGAAATAACGAATGAGTTTGGACAAGAAGTATGTACTCTTGTTGAATCGTTAACAAAATTAACCAGATTATCTGATTTTCATAATGTTGATTTCGAAGCTGAAGACCATAGAAAAATATTTATTGCTATGGCTAAAGATATCAGAGTAATTATCATTAAATTAGCTGATAGATTACATAATATGCGAACACTTCAGTTCCAACCACCAGAGAAACAAAGAAAAATAGCTAAAGAAACAATGGAAGTTTATGCTCCAATTGCTCATAGACTCGGTATTTCTAAAATAAAAACTGAACTAGAAGATTTATCTTTATATTATCTTGAACCTGAAAAATTTGCACAAATCGAAAAACTTCTTGATACACAAGCAGACAACAGAGAAAAAGCAATTATAGCTTTACAACAAAAATTAGTTGAAACTCTTAACCCAACTAATATCAAGTTTGAAATATCATCTAGAGTTAAATCTATTTATTCTATCTATAAAAAGATGTTCAACAAAGGAAAACCTTTTGATGAAATATATGATATATTGGCTTTAAGAATAATTACTGAAACAGAAGTTAATTGTTACGAAATTTTAGGATATATTCATGCAATGTTTAAACCTGTTCCAGGAAGATTTAAAGACTATATTGCAATGCCAAAACCAAACATGTATCAATCGTTACATACGACAATTGTTACAGGTGATGGACACATTTTTGAAATACAAATTAGAACACACGAAATGGATGAAGTTGCTGAAAGTGGTATCGCTGCACACTGGAGATATAAAGAAGGCCTTCATTATGATGCTAAGCAAGAACAAGCTGAAATTGAAGAACAATTACATTGGCTTAGAGACTTTGTAAGTATTTCAAACGAAAGTACTGACTCAACTGCTCGTGAATATGTCGATTTTATTCAGCATGATATATTTGATGCAAATGTATATGTCTTTACTCCAAAAGGTAAAGTTATTAGTTTACCAGCAGGATCTACTCCGATAGATTTTGCCTATAGAATTCATACTAATATAGGTGACTCTGTTTCAGGAGCTAAAGTAAACAATCAATTAGTACCTCTTTCAACAAAACTTAAAACAGGTGATGTTGTTGAAATTAAAACTAGTAAAACTGCAACACCTAATCAAGAATGGCTTAATTTTGTTCAAACAAGCTTTGCAAAGTCTAGAATTAGAAAATTCATAATGAAGCAAAATGCTGACTTTGTTAAAGAAGAGCAAATTGAAAAAGGCAGACAAACTTTAATCGATGCCTTTAAAGAAAAGAAAATAAAGGCAAACGTCGATAAAGTTATCGATAGAAAAGTTTTAGATAAGTTTAACGTTGAAGATTTTGATTCATTTTATTTAGGAATTTACAATCGTACAATTGTTCCTGCAGCAGTAATTGAATTCCTCGAATTAGATAAGAATCAATTAGATTTAGAACAGGCAATTCAAAAACAAGTAAATAAACGCGTTGTTAAACAATCACCACACGATTCAGTTCTGTTAGCTGATGGTGACACTGCTATGATTACATTAGCAAACTGCTGTACTCCAATTCCAGGTGATAAAATCGTCGGATATATCACAAAGGGAAACGGAATTAAGGTACATCGTTGCAATTGCCCAAATATTATTAACGAACCTAATAGATTAGTTGATGTAATTTGGAATCCTAATATGACTCTATCCGATCATCCAGTCGATTTAGCAATCGATTGTTATGATAGACCTAATTTATTAATGGACATATTTAATATGTTCTCACAACAAAAAACACAAGTATATAAAGTAAATGCTAAGTCACATCAAGAAACATCGACTGCAACCATTACTGTAACAGTTATGGCAAGCGATATTACTAGACTTAACGCTTTAATTACTGAAATAAAAAAGGTACCAAGCGTCTTTGATGTAAGACGTGTGATACACTAGAAAGGAAAAGTTATGGCTCAATCAATAAATAAACCACGTGGTACACTAGATTATTTTGGCGCAAATAAATTGGCATTTGATAATCTAGTTAACGTGTTAAATTTAGAAGCTCAAAAATATGGTGTCGAACCAATTGAAGTCCCTGTCTTTGAAGAAAGTAAGCTCTTTAAAAGAGGCGTTGGTGAATCGACAGATATTGTAAACAAGGAAACTTTTGATTTAACACCTAAAGGTGGTCACGACTATACTTTAAGACCAGAGTTTACAGCTGGTATTAATAGAGCAATTATCGAAAATAAATTATATGCTTCACCTGATTTACCAATTAAATTTTATTATTGTGGTCCAATATTTAGATATGAAAGACCTCAAGTTGGTAGATTTAGAGAATTCCATCAATGGGGTGTTGAGTTTGTCGATAAAAATGTAGACTTAATCACAACTATTTCCTGTTTATCTTTATTTTATAACCAAGTAAAAAAGGCTTTAGGAATTGATCCGATTTTAAAAGTAAATTTCTTAGGATCATTTAGCTCACGTGAAGAATATAAGAAAGCTCTTAGATTATATTTTGAACCAAAAATTGGACAAATGTGTCCTGATTGTCAAAGAAGATTAGAGCAAAACCCATTAAGAATTCTTGATTGTAAGGTTACAGAAGATAGACCTATTATTGAAGCTGCTCCACTTGTAACTGATTTTTTATCTGATGAGGATAAAAGTGAATATTCTGAGATATTAAAAGCCTTAGATTCATTAAACATCCCTTATGTTTGTGATGATAAGCTCGTTCGTGGATTAGACTATTACACAGGCTTAGTTTTTGAAATATACGATAAAGATAACCTCGAACTTGGAGCCTTAGGCGGTGGTGGCAAATATGGTCACTTAATGAATGACTTAGGAGGCCCTGATTTTGAAGGCGTTGGTTATTCGTTTGGCGTTGAAAGATTAGTCTTAGCTAGAAAGAACGTTGAAGAACTTAAAAATTCTTTAGATTATTTCATGATTGTCTTGGATAAAACAAAAGCTAACGACATGATTGTATTAGCTAATAAGTTACAACAAAAAAATCATTCTGTCTCATTCGCATCTATGGATAAAGCTTTAACTGGTGCAATTAAAATGGCTGATAGAATGAATAGCAAGACTGTAATTATTGCAGATAACAGAGGTTATCACGTTAAAAATATGTCAACACGTACTCAAATTGACTACGAATCAATTTCTGACCTTATGGACATTGAATAAAGGAGAAATTTGAATGTTAAGAACAAAAACATGCGGAGAATTAACCGCAAAAAATATTGGAGAAACTGTTACTTTAACAGGTTGGGTTTCTAAAGTTAGAAATCTTGGTGCCTTAGTTTTTGTCGATTTAAGAGATAGATACGGCATTACTCAATTAAATATTAATCCAGAGCTTTATGAAGCAAATCAATTAAAGAGTGAATATTGCATTAGAGTTACTGGCAAAGTTGCTAAAAGAACAGAAGCAAATAAGGAACTTTCAACAGGTGAAATTGAAGTTTTAGTTGAAAGCTACTCGATTTTTGCTAAGAGTGAATTACCACCATTTATTATTGCTGATAAGACAGATGCCTTAGAAGATACACGTCTTGTTAATAGATATTTGGACTTAAGAAGACCTGTTTTACAACACAATTTAATTGTTAGACATAAGTTATTAAAAGCAGCTAGAGATTATTTGGAAAATATCAATTTTTTAGAGATTGAAACTCCAACTTTAGTTAAATCTACACCAGAAGGTGCAAGAGACTACTTAGTCCCTAGTAGAACTAAGAAAGGCTCATTTTATGCCTTGCCACAATCACCACAAATTTATAAACAATTATTAATGATTGGTGGTATGGATAGATATTATCAAGTAGCTAGATGCTATAGAGATGAAGATTTGCGTGCTGATAGACAACCTGAATTTACACAAATCGACGTTGAAATGAGTTTCGGCGAAAGAGAAGATATATTAAACATCATCGAAGGATTAGTAAAACACATCTTTAAGCAAGCAGGAGATATTAACTTGCCAGATTTCAAGAGAATTTCATATAAAGATGCAATTGATTTATATGGCTCTGACAAACCAGATATGAGATTTGATATGTTATTAAATAACGTTTCTGATTTATTAGCTGATGCAGGTTTTGAAGGCTTTAATGGTAAAGTTGTCAAAGCAATCTGTGTTTCTAATGAAGCAAAAGATGCTACAAGAAAAACACTTGATGGAGATAATGAATTAGTTAAGAAATTTAAATTACACTCAGTATTCCACTTCAAAGTTAGTGATGGAAAATTAAATGGTTCTGCAACTAAGTTCTTCAGCGAAGAAACATTAAATTCTTTAAAAGAAAGATTAAATGCTAAAGATGGTGATTTGATTATTGTCGGTGCTAATGAAGACAATGAAACAGTTTCAACAGCTTTAGGCGCTGTAAGATTAAAATACGCACGTAAACTTGGACTCTGTGATTTCAATGTCTACGTTCCATTATTTGTTACAGATTGGCCGTTGTTTGGACGTGAAAACGATCAAATAGTCAGTTTGTCCAATCCATTTACTAGACCAAGAGATGAAGACTTAAAATACTTAGATGAAGATCCAACTAAAGTATTATCATACGCTTATGATACTGTAATTAACGGCGTTGAAATTTCATCTGGTTCACTTCGTATTTATGACGGCTCAATTCAAAAGAAAGTATTTGAATTACTAGGTTTAAATGATCAAGAGATCAAAGAAAAATTCGGCTTCTTTGTCGATGCCTTTAATTATGGTACACCTCCACATGGTGGCTTTGCACTTGGCGTTGAACGTATGGCTATGTTACTTTGCCAAACAGAAAACGTTAGAGATGTCGTAGCATTCCCTAAAAATCTTAATGCTTGTTGCCCAATGTGTGGTGCTCCAAGTGTTGTACCAACTGAAAACTTAGATCTCCTTGGCATTGCTGTTAAGGGAGAAAAAGATGAGTAAATTTAATCAATTCACAACATTAGATAAAGAGCTTGTTGATGCATTAGCATCAATAGGCTTTGTTGAATTATCACCAATTCAAGAAAAAACAATTCCATTGCTTTTAAAACATAAAGATGGTGTTTTTAAAGCTCCAACTGGCTCTGGTAAAACTCTTGCTTATTTAGTTCCAATTATTCAATCAATAAAAGGATTAAACGATACCAAGGCTGTCGTTATTGTTCCAACTAAGGTTTTAGCGAATCAAGCTGGAGAAGTTTTAAAAAATATTAGACAAGTATATCCTAATTTTACATATAGCGTAATCAAAGATGGAAATGATCTTGTCAAATCAAACAAGACAAGCTCAATAATAATTGCAACACCAAATCTCTTCTTAAAGAGCATGCATGAAATGAATCTTAGAGAAGTAGAATATTTAATATTCGATGAAGGTGATATGCTTATATTTGGTGGCTTTGAAGAGCAATTAAATCAAATTATGAGCTTACCTTTAAAAGCTACTAAGGCTTTATTTACAGCTTCAGTTGATGAACACTTAAACACATTAGTTAGACACTACATGGGAACAGCTACTTCAATAGATTTAACAGAAGGATCTGTTACTGCTAGTGAAGTTACTCATACATTTGTCGATATAAGACATTTGAGTAAAGCTGAGGCTTTATGCTTATTCTTAGATGTTGTCAAACCCTACAAAGCTATTGCCTTTGTTTCAAATAAAAAAGACCTTGCTGATGTTGAGGAATATTTATTAAGTAAAAAAATAAAACACTCATATATTCATGGTGACTTACCAAAACGTGAACAAAAGAAAGCACTTAAAGACTTTAAAGATGACCGAACAACATTATTGTTAGCATCAGATATTGCCGCTAGAGGTTTAGACGTCAGTGAAGTTAGCGATGTAATTTCACTCGATTTACCAAAAGACTTAGCTTATTATTATCATCGTGCAGGACGTACTGGTAGATTTGGTAATTCTGGTCATAGCTATATATTCTACACAGCAAATGAACCAGGAAAAGCCCGTGAATTAATGAAAAAGAGCAAAATTACATTTAAGTACGCTACTCTTAGAACAGATGAGCTCAAAGCTGATAGAGATTTAAATGTTGCTCCGAAAAAACAAAAGATTAATAACGTTTATCTTGAAAAAGAAATAAAAAGAGCAATTGCTAAGAATCGCTCTAAAAAAGTAAAACCTTGTTATAAAAAGAAAGTTAAATGGGCTATCGATGATGTTAAAAGACGTCACAAAGAACAAATAATCAAAACTAACGTAAGAAAGAAACAAAAAGAAAATGAAAACAAATAGACCGATATTAGGCTCTCATGTATCGTTTTCTGGCCCTGATTATATGCTTGGTAGTGTTAAAGATACTTTAAGTTATAGTGCAAATGCTATGATGATATATTTGGGCTCTCCTCAAACTACTATTAGGCCTAAAAATATCGATTATAAGGCCATAGAAGCATATAAATTGTTAGAGAGTGCAAATATACCTTTAGAGAATATTATAGTTCATGCGCCATATATTTGTAATTTAGCATCACCAGATGATAGCAAAAGAATATTTGCCAAAGATTTTCTCGATGCAGAAATGTCTAGAGCTGAATCTTTGAATTTGAAAGTTATGGTATTGCACCCTGGTTCTGCTGTCGGTCAATCATTTGAAACAGCAGCTAAAAATGTTACAGATTGCTTAAATGAAATTTTACCAAAGCATCCAAATGTCACTATCGCATTAGAAACTATGGCAGGAAAAGGAACTGAAATTGGTCGTTCACTTGATGAAATTAAATCTTTATTAGACTTAATATCTAGCCCTAACATTGGTGTATGTTTAGATACATGTCATTTATCAGATGCAGGCTATGATATGGGTGACTTTGATTCATTTATTAATTTGCTTCAAACAAAGTTTGATATAAATCTTGTTAAATGTATTCACTTAAATGATTCTTTAAACCCTATTGGTGCTCATAAAGATAGACACGCAAATATAGGTAAAGGATATATTGGTTTTGAATCTTTAAAAAAGATTTTGTACAACGATAAGTTTGAAAGTATTCCTAAGATATTAGAAACTCCTTATATTGACGGTAAAGCTCCGTATAAGGATGAAATCGAACTTTTAACTAAATAAATCTATCGATTAAAGTTACAATCTTGCTATAAGTTTGTGGCTTAACTAAATTCCGTCCTTCATTAAGAAGGCGGTTTTTATTTTCTTTATTTAAGTTGTTCTTATTTCTTTTTAGAAAAGGAACTATTTTACTTGCTTCATCATATGTCAAATCTACACCATATTTCTTAGCTAATTTAATAGCTGAGTCTGGTGTGAGAGTTGATATATACATATTAACCATTGGATTTGCCATTTTTATCACCATAAATAAGATATGAAACACAGTAAAAAAATAATCATTATTTTAGCCTAAAAAAGCTTAAGATACTAAATTGTACCTTAAGCTTTTTCAATCTCGTCTTTTAAGAAATTAAAGGCTTTATCTTCATCTGCTTTAAAAATAATTTTACCCTTTTTAAATACCATGAAGTTTCCATCAATTCCTGCTATGCCGATATCTGCGTCTTTAGCTTCACCTGGACCATTAACTGGGCAGCCCATAACTGCGACTTTGATATCTTTATTTATATTAGTAAGAAGTAAATCTACTTTTCTAACGAGTTGAAATACATTTACTGTTGTTCTTCCACATGTAGGGCAACTGACAAGTGTTGGAACGTTATTTTTAAGCCCTAAAGACTTTAATAAGTATTTACAAGCTTTTATTTCTTCTATAGGTGATTCTGAAAGAGAAATACGGATTGTATCTCCGATATTTTCTGAAAGAAGTGGAGCAAGAGCAACAGTTGATTTAATAATTGCTTCCTTACCAAAACCGGCTTCCGTGACACCTAAGTGAAGAGGGTAATCAAACCTATAGCTAGCATATTTATTTAATTCATAAGTAATTTGCGGATTACTTGATTTAATTGATAGAACTAAGTTGTTATATCCAAATCTTTCAATTGATTGGATATAGCTTTCTAGCTCGTTTAAGAACTTATCAGGATTAGAACCTATCTGATATGAACCTGAGTTAATCCCAATTCTAATAGGTATGTTTTTATCTTTGGCTTTAAAAACTATTTCTTTTAAGTATTTATCTGGAATATTTCCTGGATTAATTCTAATTTTATCTACTCCAGCATTTATTGCTTTTATAGCTAGTAAGTAATCAAAGTGAATGTCAGCTACAATAGGAATATTCAAATTTCTTTTAATTATTTTCAATCCTTCAATATCGTCATCATCTAAGACTGAGAATCTAATTAAATCTGCACTTGTTTTTTCACATTCTTGAGCTTCTTTGACAACTTCATCGACTTTTGATGTTTTTATGTCAGCCATTGTTTGGATGAGAATTGGATTATTTCCACCCAACAATTTATTACCGACTTTAATTACGCGCGTACTCATTTTGATTATTCAAGTTCAAAGGCACCAGTATAAAGTTGATAATACATGCCTTTTTTAGCTAATAATTGATCGTGTGTACCACGTTCTATAATTCGACCATGGTCTAAAACCATAATTACATCTGCATTTCTAATTGTTGATAATCTATGGGCAATTACAAATGTTGTACGTCCTTTCATTAAATTATCCATAGCAGCTGTGACTAAAGATTCAGTACGAGTATCGATTGATGAAGTAGCTTCATCAAGAATCATAGCTGGTGCACCACTAACTGCGGCTCTTGCAATTGAGAGTAATTGTCTTTGACCTTGCGATAAGTTAGCACCATCAGATTTAAGCATAGTGTTATAACCGCTTGGAAGACGAGTGATAAAGCTATCTGCATTTGCAAGTTTAGCTGCTTCAATACATTCTTCATCTGTTGCGTCTAAACGTCCATAACGTATGTTATCTAATATTGTTCCAGTAAATAAGTTTGTGTCTTGTAAGACCATTGCTAACGATTGTCTTAAATCTTTTTTTGAAATCTTGTTAATGTTGATTCCATCGTATCTAATCTTACCATCAGCAATGTCGTAGAATCTATTTAATAAGTTTGTAATTGTCGTTTTACCAGCACCTGTAGCTCCAACAAATGCAACCTTTTGTCCTGGTTCTGCATAAAGAGAAACGTCGTGTAAAACGATTTTGTTTGGATCATATCCAAAGTCGACGTCAAACATTCTTACATCGCCTTTAAGTTCAACATATGATATTTGACCATCTTGATGTGGGTATTTCCAAGCCCATAATGTAGCTTCGTTTTTATCACATTCAACTATATTGCCGTCAGTGTCTTTTTTACCTCGACAAAGTTTAACATAGCCATCATCGACTTCTTTTGGTTCTTGCATGATTGCGTATATACGTGCACTTCCACCAACTGCCATAGCGATGGAGTTAATTTGGTTAGACATTTCTGCAACAGCGTTTGTAAATTGTTTAACCATAGGTAAGAAAGAAACAATAACACCGATTTGGATTTGATTTAATCCAGTCAAAGTTAAGTTAGGTGTATTTGTAACGTAGAGAATAGTACCAATTAATGCAACTAAGACATATAAGAAGTTACCGATATTTCCCATAACAGGCATTAAGATATTTGCATATCTATTTGCTTTAGTAGATACAGCACAAAGGCTATTATTAATTTTATCGAAGTCTTTTTTCGATTCTTCTTCGTGACAGAAAGATTTAACGACCTTTAAACCATTCATCATTTCTTCGATATATCCTTCATGTGTACCGATATTCTTTTGCATTTGAATGAAGTTTTTACTAGATGTTCCTCCGATATGTTTAGCAGAGAAAACCATTACTATAGCACCACATATTACGATTAAGAATAAATATAAGCTTGAAGTAATCATAATCACTACTATAGATATGAATTGGAAGAAACATATGAGTAGAGAAGGAAGAGATTGAATAATAAACTGTCTAATTGTATCGATATCGTTTGTATAGACAGACATTATGTCACCTTTGTCGTGGGTATCGAAATATTTTATAGGTAAATCTTGCATGTGAGTAAAGACTTTACATCTTAATTCGAACATGTATGTTTGACCGGTAACAGCCATGATTTGACCATAAGTAATTCCACCTATTAATGCGATGACATAAGAACAAATAAGAACGATAAGATCTTGACCGATAGCTGATTTTGCGGCAGCGATTTTTTCAGCACCTAATCCAGCGTTTTCTGTAATAATGTTAGTTAGATCTTTGAGCATCAATGGAGCCATAATTGTTCCAACTGAATTTAGTAATATACAAATAAAGGCAAAGATAAAACCAACTTTGTGTTTTTTAAGATAATCTTTTAAAACGATTAACAATAGAGAAAGTGAATTTTTATTAAACTTTTGTTTAGCCATAAACTATTCTCCTTTCTTAGTTTGAAGCGTGTAAACTTCTTTATAAATTTCGTTTGATTTAACTAATTCATCATGTGTGCCAATTGCATCTATATGACCATCGTCCATAACAATAATGAAATCAGCGTCTTCGACTGATGAAACACGTTGAGCAATAATAATCTTTGTTGTATCTGGTAAGCTTTCTTTTAAACCTTTTCTAATAAAAGCATCTGTTTTAGTATCGACAGCACTTGTCGAATCGTCAAATATTAAAATCTTTGGTTTTTTCAACAAAGCTCTTGCAATACATAATCTTTGTTTTTGACCACCTGAAACGTTAGAACCACCTTGTTCGATTCTCGAATTATAACCATCAGGGAAAGTATCAATAAATGAATCGGCCTGAGCAATGTGAGCAGCTTTTTTAATTTCTTCATCTGTTGCTTCTTTATTACCCCATAAAAGGTTACTTTTAATTGTTCCGCTAAATAAAACGTTCTTTTGTAATACCATGCCGATGCTATTTCTTAAAGCGTGAATGTCATAGTTTTTGACGTTTTGACCAGCAACTAAAACTTCTCCTTCAGTAGTATCGTAGAATCTTGATATTAAATTAACAAGAGTTGATTTAGCTGAACCTGTTCCGCCTATAATACCGATAGTTTGGCCACTTTTAATGTGTAAGTTAACATTATTTAAAGAGTATTTTTCTGCTTTCTTATCATATTTAAAGGAAACATTGTTAAAATCGATATCTCCGTTTTTAATTTCAGTTAAAGGTTTAGCTGCCATGTCTAATGTTGGATTTTCAACTAGCACCTCGTAAATACGTTTGGCACTAGCAGTTGACATTGTAATCATAACTAAGACCATAGATAACATCATTAATGAACTTAAAACTTGAGCAGAGTAAGTAATTAATGACGATAATTGTCCAACAGATAAATCAATATATTTAATTTCGAGTATTCCTTCAGGATTACGAACCGTTATAGCTGTGTCTAAAATAAGAGTTGAACCGACAAATAAGAATAAGAGCATTGATAAATACATTGAGAATTGCATTAAAGGGTTATTTAATGTAACGACTCTTTCAGCCTTTATAAATCCTTTTTGCATATCCCACGCAGCAGTTTTAAACTTATCTTTTTCAAATTCTTCTCTTGTATAAGTCTTAACAACTCTCATACCTCTAACGTTTTCTTCAATAGATTCGTTAAGTTTATCGTATTTTTTGAATACTTTTTGGAAAAGCGGTGAAGCGTTAGAAATAATAACAATTAAACCAGCAGTTAATACTGGAATAGTTATGCAGAATATCCAGCTAATTTTTGGACATTGAATAATAGACATTACAATAGAGAAAATTAACATTAATGGACTTCTGATAGCAGTTCTAATAAGCATCATATAAGCCATTTGAACGTTACTGACATCTGTTGTTTGTCTTGTGACTAAACTTGAGACTTGGAATTTATCTATATTTTCAAATGAATAAGTTTGTAATTTATAGAATAAATCTTGTCTTAAGTTTTTAGCAAATCCTGATGAAGCTGTAGCAGCAAATTTTCCGGCTAAAATACCACATGTAAGAGATAAACATGCTAATACAATAAGAATTGATGCAAATATGATAACTTCTTGCATAACTACATTTGAGTCAGTTTTTGACATAACGTCTAAAAGTTTTGACATAACAAATGGAATAATACATTCCAAGATAGATTCACCAGCAATAAAAATTACAGTTAATATGGCTGATAATTTAAATTCACGAACGCTATGGAATAAGTATCTAAATACTTTGAATAAACTTGATTCGTTTTTTGATTTAACTTTTTTCATATTTACCTCCTATAGACTAATTATAATTTTATCAAGCAATGAGTTAAGTTCGATTTGTTCTTCCTCAGTAAGTGTTTGAACAACATCGTTTTGTACTTCATTTAAATGGTTTAGTCCATCTTTATATGCTTCTAAGCCTTTATTTGTTAGGACTAAATGTTTGCATCTAGCATCATTTTCGCTTCTCACTCTCTCAATAAAGCCATCGTTTTCTAACGATGAAATTAATTCTGAAACACTTGATTTTCTTAAATTGAAGCAAGTGCTAACATCTTTTTCTAAAATTGGTTCTTTGGAATCACCGATTTTTTGAATGATGCCTCTTTTAGGTCCAGTTATTTTTTCGTCTCGACCTAAAGCTTCTAATCGACGTCTTACTTCGTATACTATATATTGAAATTTATCGATCGTTCTATCCATAATTCACCTCCAAATACTTCGTAACCGAACTAATTATAATACTCATTTTTTAAATGTCAACAAAATATTTAATAAGTTTTAAGAAAGCGTTTACATTTTGCTGATATAATTTATTTATACTTATTCATTATGTGTAAAAAGGCGGTATTTATTTATATAATGGGTAAAAGAAATCGATATAGTTAAAAATTTTTCTAGCGTTTATATCAATATTATGTTACAATACCATGCGTCCGGAGGTGTATTTATGGAAAAAAGAGCTGGTCTCACTCTTCGCTGCAGCGAATGCAAAAACGAAAACTATATTGCCACTAAGAATAAGAGAACTCATCCAGAGAGACTCGAAGTGAAGAAATATTGCCCTCACTGCAAAAAATCAACATTACACGTTGAAAAGAAGTAAGAAATTACAAAGCTGCAAAGCTTTGTTTTTTTGTATAAATTTTTATAAATAAACCATATTTATATTATGGTTAAAGAACGAATAAGTGTCTCTACATTAGCTGGATTATTAAAAATAGGTTTAATTGAAGCGTTATATGCTTTGAATTTTTCTAATTTTTCGTATCATAAAGTTATTTTAAATCCATACTTTTCATATTTAATAATTATTCCTGCCACAATTATATTTTATTTTGCCTTAACTTTTTTTGAAAAGAAAGTTAAAGAAATAAAAAACAAACGTGTCTTTATTGTAATTTTTGCTCTTGTAATTCAAGTTATATCAATTTCAATTACTACATTTTGTGGCTTTGGAGATAAATTAAAAGATATTTCGACAATTATGAGCTTATTTTGTTCAGAGATTTTAACAGATTTTATTTTTGGTTATTCACTTTGTTATTTTGATATGATAAAATTTTAAAGTTGAAAAAAGGAGTTTATTTAAAAATGGCAGAAATCGTTAAAATCGGCGACCTCGGACCAGGTCGTAATTTCACAGTCGAAGGTCAACTTTACACAGTTCTTGATATTGCTCATAATAAGACAGCTATGAGACAAATGATCGTTAAAATCAAATGCAAGAACTTAAGAACAGGAACAATTAGTGATATCACATTCAATGGTGATGACAAAGTTGCTCTCATCTACTTAGATAAGAAAGCTATGGCTTATCTTTATGATGATGGCGATTCAATCGTCTTCATGGATAATGATACATACGATCAAGTTTCAATTCCAAAGTCAAGACTTCAATGGGAACTTAACTTCCTTAAGGAAGGTTCAATTGCTACAATCACTTACTATGAAGGTGAAATCATGGGTGTTGAACTTCCAGTTAAAGTTACATTAAGAGTTGTTGCTACTGATGACGCAGTTAAAGGCGATACAATCAACAAAGCAATGAAAGACGCTAAGCTTGAAACTGGTTATACAGTTAAAGTCCCTATGTTTGTTAAAAACAATACAGATATTATCGTTAGAACTGACACAGGCGAATACGACTCCAGAGCTTAATAAAATACAATTAAAGCCACATAATGTGGCTTTTTTTAGTATATGAATCAAAACTGTTTTTATCGACAAAAAAATATTATAAATATATGTATATTCTTTTCTATCATCTCGTAAGATAGAAAAGGAGAGTAAAAGATGAATAAACACGCTGTTGCTTTTGTATCTGTATTTTCTTTGACTTTAGTATTAAGTGTTTACTATATTATGATTCCCAAAGGTGGAGCTAATGCTATTGAAGTAGGTAAAACAGACAATAATAATTCCACTGAAGTTACTAATGCTAGATCATATTATTTTGAATCTTTGATCAAAGAGAGAAATGATGTTTATAGTGAAAACATTGAAGATTTAGAGTTAAAACTTGTAAAAGCAAGTTCAAATGCTGAAAAAGAAGAAATTTTAAACGAGATATCATATATTAAAAATAACTATGATTTAGAATGTAAAACAGAGACGACATTAGCTGAATATGGGTATCCTTTAGCATACGTAAAAATTAATGTAGATAATATCAACGTTATTGTTTATGAAAATGAACCAGATAATCTTAAAGCAGTAAATATAATAAAAATAGTAATGAATGATACAAATAAAGGCTTGCCAGTTTCTTTACACTTTAAAAGTTAAAGTTGTAAAAAAAAGATATTTTTTGTATACTAACCTTTGTGTAAAGGAGTATAAAAAATTATGGGACTTGGATTAGCTATTACGCTTATTATAGTTGCCTTATTTGTTGGCCTTGTTGCTGGATTCTTCATTTCTAGAGCAATATTTAAATATGGTTTAAAGAAAAACCCTCCAATTAATAGAGAACAAATTAAAGCAATGTATCAACAAATGGGACGTAAACCTTCTGAGGCACAAATTAATGCAGTTATGCGTGCCATGGAACAACAAGCAAAAAAATAACTAAAAAAAAGCTGGATTTATTTCCAGCTTTTTATTTTAGCAAGGAAAACTAAATAAAATTCAATTAATCTCGATAATTATTGACAATTGAATTAAGTTATTAGACAATATTCACAAGCGAGGTTATGTAAATGAAATATTGTACTCATTGTGGATGTGAAGTTGTTGATGATGCTTCTGTTTGCCCAAAGTGTGGATCGGAATTATCAGTTCCAAGCACTTACAAAAAATCAAAGTCTAGTTATAGCTTTGATGGCGGAAAAAACGGATTTGCCATTGCAGGCTTTGTGTGCTCATTCTTTATTCCATTATTAGGATGGATTTTTGGCGGAATCGGATTAAACAGAGCAAATAGCACATATGGCAAGGGAAAAGGCTTATCGATTGCAGCAATTATCATTGCTTCAGCTATGTTTGTCTTTAACATGGTCTTTATCTTTACAAGATAACATAAAATTGTCAAACAAAAAATAGAGCTCAATTAACGAGCTCTATTTATTTATATAATAATTACTAATAAACTACTAATAATCAACTAAATATCTACTATTTAGCGTTATGCTCTATTTTTGGAGTCTTTTTAAACTTTGTATGAGGTTCTTCGTGTTTAATTAAACGCTTTATATTTGGAATATGTCTAATCCAAACATAAGAAGCTAATACTAATAGGCTTAACATGTAAATGTATGTTTCAGCCATTCCTAAACCTGGACCAAACCACCAGTAACCAAATCTCATTTCTGGAACAAATGCTGGTGCAATAGAGAGAAGGAAAACAAATAGAGTACCACTGATAGAAGCTAAGGAAACATATTTTTTCCAGTAAAAGATTATAAAGAAAAATGTAACGCCTAGTAGTGCAAATAACCAGTTAGTTGCTAAGACAAAGCCTGAGAATACAGCCATGGCTTTTCCGCCTTTAAATCCAGCAAAGCAAGGAAAAGAGTGACCAATCGCACAGGCGATACCTGTAGAGTAATAAATAGCTTCAATTGGAAGACCATCAACTAAATAATTAACAAGAGGTGTTAACTTTAAGATAAAGAAAACAAGCCAAATTGCAATCAATGTTTTAAAAACATCAAGGGCAATAGTAATTATACCTGCCTTTTTTCCAATGACTCTCCCTACGTTTGTGCCCCCAGCGTTATGTGAGCCTTGTGTTCTTACATCGACCCCATAGAACACTTTGCCGATAAAAATAGCGCTTGGGAACGATCCAAACAAATATCCGATAATTAAAGCACCGATTATCGTTAAAACTGTATATAAAACTGCCATGATTTTTACTCCTTTTACGTGTGATAATATACTACAAATGGCTTTAAATATAAAGCTATAAATAGTATAATAAATAAGTTGAAAGCGAGTTTTAATATGGGCAATAAAGACAAACATTATGATGCTGGGAACTTGAGAGTCCTTAAAGGTCTAGAGCCAGTTAGAGCTAGACCTGGTATGTATATCGGTTCTACAGACACAAACGGTGTCCATCACCTTGTTTGGGAAATCATTGACAACGCTGTCGATGAAGCCAATGAAGGTTATGGAAAAAATATTTATATTACTATTCATTTAGATGGATCAATTTCCATATTAGATGAAGGTCGTGGCGTTCCTTGTGATATGAATGAAAAGGAACACATGACTGGTTTTGATATGGTTTATTGTACTCTCCATGCTGGTGGTAAGTTTGACGAATCAAACTATAAGAGTGCTGGTGGATTACACGGTGTTGGCTCAGCTGTAGTTAACGCTTTATCTTCATGGCTTGAAGTCCACTCCTACAGAGAAGGATTAGATCACTATGTTAAGTATGAAAAAGGTGGATCCAAAAAAGGCAAATTGGAAGTAATTGGTCCAACAAATAAAAGAGGAACATTAGTTCACTTCTTACCTGATAAAGAAATATTTGACGATATTACTTTTGACTATAACAAAATAGCTAATCATATCGATGATTCTGCTTGCTTAACTAAAGGAGTTACTTTCCATCTTAAAGATGAAAGAACTGATAGAAATCAGTCTTTCTATTATAAAGAAGGTTTAGTCGAATTCTTTAAAAAGCATACAGAAGGTAAAGTTGGAATTGGTGAGCTTATTAAAATTGAAGGCGAATATCAAGGTATTATTACTGAATTTGTCGGACAATTTTTTAAAGATGATTATTCTGAAAAGATTATTTCTTTCACTAATGGTGTTAGAACTATCGATGGGGGTCATCACGTTACAGGCTTAAAAAAGGCTTTAACTAACTGTTTTAATAACTATGCAGTTAACCACAAGTTAATTAAAGGAAATAAAACACTTGAAGGTGAAGACATTAGAGAAGGTTTCTGTGGTATTTTATCTTGTAGAGTTCCTGAAAAATTACTTGAATTTGAAGGACAAACAAAGAGTAAATTAGGAACCAAAGCAGCTGCAACAGCTGTTGATAATGTCATTGAATCTAAATTATCATACTATTTAGAAGAGCATGCTAACGATGCTGATCAAATCATTAAAAAGACTTTAGATGCTATGGCAGTTCGTCAAAAATCTAAAGAAGTTAGAGATCAAGAAAGAAAGAAAAAAGGCACAGGAAAAGATGCATCTATGCTTTCAAGCAAACTTGCGCCATGCTCAAGCAAGCAATATCTTGAAAACGAATTATTTATCGTAGAAGGTGATTCAGCTGGTGGTTCAGCCAAAAAATGTCGTGATAGAGAACACCAAGCTATTTTACCTTTGAGAGGTAAACCAAAGAATGTTACAGATTCTCAAGCTGATGAAATTCTTGACAATAAAGAGTTATATACCCTTATTTCAACTATTGGTGCTGGATATGATGATGACTTTAATATAAAAAATATTCACTATGGCAAAATTATTATTATGACCGATGCTGATGATGATGGATCACATATTCAATCATTATTAATTTCGTTCTTCTTTACTCACATGAGAAAATTAATTGAAGCAGGTCACATTTATATCGCCTGTCCTCCACTTTATAGAGTATTTAAAAAAGATAAAGAAAAATATTGTTGGTCTGATGAAGAATTAGATGAAGCTAGAAAAGAATTCTCTAGTGGATACACTATTTCAAGATATAAAGGACTTGGTGAAATGGATGCTGCTCAATTAGGCAAAACAACAATGAACAAGTCTACAAGAACTTTAATTAAACTTGTTATTGAAGATGTCGATGAATGTAAAGATAAAGTTGATTTATTCATGGGTAAAGATCCAGAAAGACGTAAAGAATGGATTGCTAACAACATCGATTTCTCACATAAAGAAGATTATTTCGAAGAGGTAAAGCGCAGTGAAAAAGCAAACTAAACCAATTACTGTTGAAAATATATTAAATCAACATGTTCCACTCGTATTAACTGATTGCTTTAACAGATATGCTAAAGCAGTTATTACAGACCGTGCAATTCCTGATGTTCGTGATGGCTTAAAACCAGTTCAAAGAAGAATTATTTATGCCATGTATACAGAAGGAAACACATACAATAAACCAACGAGAAAATGTGCTCGTACAGTTGGTGTCATCTTAGGTAAATTCCACCCACATGGTGACAGCAGTGCTTATGATGCCATGGTTCACTTATCTCAAGATTGGAAAATGAGAGCTCCACTTTTAGTTTTCCAAGGTAATAACGGCTCAATCGATAACGATCCTGCAGCTGCTTACCGTTATACTGAAGCAAAATTATCTAAAATATCTGATTTAATGGTTGCTGACTTAGAAAAAGACACTGTAGATATGTCTCTCAACTTTGATGACTCTGAACTTGAACCTGACGTATTACCAGCTAGATTTCCTAACTTGCTTGTTAATGGTACTACAGGTATTGCTGTCGGTGCCGCTACTAATATTCCAACCCATAATTTAAAAGAAGTATGTGAAGCCGTCATATATAGAATTGAACACAAAAGAGCTACAGTTGCTGATTTATTAAATTACATTAAAGGACCAGATTTTCCAACTGGTGGTGTAATTGATGACGTTGAAGCTTTAAAACAAATATATGAAACTGGACAAGGTTCATTTTACGTTCATTGCGATGTTCATATCGATGAAGCAACAAATCAAATTATTATTACAAACATTCCATATGGAACAATTAAGAGTAAATTTGTTGCTGATTTAGACAAGAGAAGAGTAGATGATAAACTTGATAATATTTTAGAAGTAAGAGATGAGTCTACTGAGGATGTTAGAATTGTTTTAGATATTAAAAAAGATTCAAATCCACAAGCCGCATTGAATTATTTAAGGCAAAAAGGCTCTTTAAGATCAACTTTTGCAGTTAATATGCTAGCTTTAGACAAAGGACATCCAAAAACGATGAACCTTTTGGAGATAATCGATGCATATATCGATCATCAAGTCGAAGTTATTACTCGTAGAAGTAAATTTGATATTCAAAAGAAGACTGCAAGATTATCAATTGTTCGTGGGTTAATGAAAGCTATTTCTGTTCTCGATAAGGTTATCGAAATAATCAGACATAGCTCTGGAAAAGAAGACTCAAAAAACAAATTAATTGAAGCTTTTGATTTTACGAAAGATCAAGCTGAAGCAATTGTTACAATGCAACTCTATAGATTGAGTAACACTGACGTAACTGCTTTACAAAAAGAAGAAGAGCAATTAGAAGACGAAATAAAAGAACTTAACGAAATATTAGCTAATGAAGACAAACTTAATAGAGTTATCATTAAAGACTTAAAAGAAGTTATTAAAGAGTTCGGCAATGAGAGAAAAACAACAATTCTCGATTCGAAGATTAAGATCGAAAATATCGATGCTAAAGAATTGATCGCTAAAGAAGATTGCTATGTTGTTTTAACCAAAGATGGATATGTTAAAAGAACTAATCTCCGTAGCTATCAAGCTTCAGTTAACGGAAATCCAATAGATGATTTACCAAAAATTAAAGTTGGAGATAGAATAGTCTTATCAAGACTTGCTACAACTCACGATTCTGTTGTTGCCTTTACATCTAAAGGTGGTTACTTTGTAATTCCAGTTCATATGATTAGTGAAGGTAAATGGAAGGAAGAAGGAAAGCACTTAAACACACTTATAACTCTTCCAGCAGATGAAAAAGTTATTCAAGCTTTCATAGTATCGACTTTTGAACCTAAAGTTTACTTTGCACTTTTAACCAAAGAAGGAAAAATCAAGAGAACTTTAGCTAAAGAATTTGAACAATCTAAACTAACCCCTAGACCATTAAGAGCTATTGGTTTAACAGGTGCTGATGAATTAGTTTCAGTCGCCTTAACAAGTGGTAATTCGGATATTGTTATAGTTAACACCAACGGTCAAGCATCTAGATTTAATGAAAACGAAGTTCCTGTTGTTGGAATTAAAGCCGGTGGTGTCAAAGCTATGAATCAAGGCAAAGAAATATATGATATGTCGTGTATGTTTGCCTTAAATAGCGATGAACACGTTAAACTTTTGTTGCTTGCTGATAAGAGATGTGCTCGCATTATTCAATCTACAAGTATCGAAACATCTAAACGCTTAGGCTCTAAAGTTTCATTAGTAAAGATATTTAAGAACAATCCGATGGACATAGTATCTGTAAGTAAAGTATATAAGAAAAAAGATACAAATAATTTTGTTGCTATAGCTACAGATTCAGGTAGTGAAATTGTTAATATAAACGATTTAGAAACAACATTGTTAGGTTCTGGACTTCGTGAGAACTTAGATATCGGCTCATCAAAATCCGTTTTAGGTGTTCACTTTGACGGAGAATACTTAAACGATAAAACTAAAGTTGAAGAAGCTCCTAAAATTGTTGAAATAGTTAAAGCTGAAGATAATTCTGGAGAAAAGCAATTGTCACTATTTGATTTATTTGACGAAGAGTAAATAATAAATTATAGGCGTAGCACTTATAGGGTGTTATGCCTTTTTTAGTTGAAATTTTTTAAAGAAAGATAATATATTTTTATCTATTTTTTAACTATATTACGTTTTTTCTATTTTGTTCATCTTTTTTAAACATTTGCCATAGCTTGGCTAGAGCTCTTTTTTCTATTCTTGATACATATGAGCGGGAGATTCCATATGTTTTAGCAATCTCTTTTTGCGTTTGTTCTTTTTCATTAAATAAACCATAACGTAAAGTAAGTATTTCTAACTCTCTATTATCTAAGGCGCTTAAGTACTCTTTAAGCTTTGCTATCTTATCGTTTCTATCAATTTTGTCTACGATATTTTCTTCTTCGTAAGCTAATACATCAAATAGAGAAATCTCCCCATTATCTTTATTTGCATTAACAGCTTCACTTAATAGAGTATCTTTGGAGTATTTTTTATTTGCTCTTAATGTCATTAATATTTCGTTTTCAATACACTTAGCTGCATAAGTTGCTAACTTAACATTTTTTGAAGAAGAATACGTATCAACAGCTTTGATAAGTCCTATTGTTCCAATTGATATTAAATCATCTTGATCCTCTCGTGTATTATCATATTTTTTTACAATATGTGCTACTAATCTCAAGTTATGCTCAATTAATTTTTCACGGGCATAATCATGGGTGTCAGAGTTAAAAAGCTTTAAAATAAGTTCTGCTTCTTCCTCTTCAGTAAGTTTAGGAGGGAAAACGCCATTTCTTATAAAACCAACAAATAACTTTAAGTTTAAAAAAATATTTAAAATATCCATATCAATCGTTAGAATATATGAATAATTAAGCTTTTAAAGAACAAAAAAGCGTTATAATTATTCGTGTATCTTTATTAAATTGCTAAAATATTGTATATTTTAATATGGTGATATAATTGGTACATAAATTAGTGGCCCACTATCATGCATCTAGCATATATGAGATTGACCCTGATTTCTTCTTATCACTCGGTGTTACTACAGTGTTTGTTTCACTAGACAATTCACTTGAGAATTATTCAGTTGATAAACCAAGTGCTAAAGCCTATGAGTTAAAAGAAGAATTAAAAAATAGAGGTATTGGATTAATCATCTATTCATTCAAAAAGACTGAAAGAGCAATCGAATATGCAAAAATGCTTGAAACACAGCTAATTGCAGGGCGTAAACTTAATAAACTTATTCAAAGATATCTTGAAATTAATGGAATTGATTCAAACGTATTAGTTTTTGTAGGTGCTTCAATCTATAAAGATTCAAAATTAGCTTTAAAAATCGGAGCTCAAATGATTTTGACAAACTACTTACCTGGAAAGCTTACAGCAATGAATAAATTCGATAAATTTAAAGAAAGAATAGCCAGGGAAAAGGCTATAAGAAACAAAACAAACGGAAGAAAAGTTCCAAGTAAAACTGCGGAGGTAATTTAATATGATACTTAGAAAGAAAAACTCAGGTGTTACAAACGAAATTAGAATTCGTCGTTGCTATGGATGTGGTGCTGTTTTACAAGATAAAAACCCAAAGATGACAGGCTACATTCCAACAATCAAATTAAAGCAAGAAGATGAACAATTATGTGAGAGATGCTATAAGCTTCGTCACTATAACGAACAAGATGATCAAGATCCTCAATTCAATAGCGATTATGAATCTATCTTAAAAGAAGCAGTTAAAACTCAAGCTTTAATTGTTTATGTCCTCGATATTTTTTCCTTGGAAGCAAGCTTTATTGCTAATATAGGTCCAATGCTTGGAACAAATTTATTAGTAATTCTTAATAAGCGTGATATTCTTCCAAAATCATTATCTGACGACAAAATTATTGCTGACTGTAAAGCAAGATTAAAAAGTGAAAACGTCTTTCCAACTGAAATACTTATCACTTCATCTCATAAAAACTACAACATTGATAGTTTGTTAAAAACAATCGAAACTATGAGAAAGGGAAAAAACGTCTATTTTGTTGGAGCTTCACAAGTTGGTAAATCATCACTTATTAACAATATTTTGAAGTCTTACAAGAATCAAACAAACAAGTTGATTACAACATCACATTTCCCAGGAACAACACTCGATGTAATCCAAATTCCTTTAGATAAAGATTCATATATGTATGACACTCCTGGAATTTTTAAAGCTGACTCTCTTTTAAATCAAATTGAACGTCAACTTTTAAAATATGTAGTTCCAAGAACCGAAATTAGACCAGGAGTCTATCAATCTAATTCTAAACAATCATATTGTTTAGGTGCTATAGCTCGTATAGACTTCATCGATGGACCAAAAACCAATTTCACATTTATGCTTTCTAACGATGTTACTATTACAAGAACTAAGCTAGAAAAAGCTGATCATACATTCGATTCACTAGCTCTAACAAAGCAAATTCAACCAGCTTCTTTAACTATCAAATCTATCAAAGATTTGGATAAACACGACTTTGTTTTACCAGTTGGTGGTGATGTCGAACTTTTAATAGTTGGTTTGGGATATGTAACATTCAAAGCAAACGGACAAAAAATATCAGTCTATGTTCCACACAATGTTGCATGTAAAGTAATGAGCATAAGATGGTAGTTTTAGAACCTATTGTAATTTTAGGTGGCACATTTGATCCAATTCATAACGGACATATTTCGTTAGCTAAAGAGGCTCTTAGGCATTTTAAAGTGTCTAAAGTCCTCTTTTTACTGACTAAGAACCCTAAAGGAAAATCACCAACAGAAGCTAATGATAGATTAAATATGCTTAAATTAGCTTTAAAAGATTATCCAGAATTCGAAATATCAACTATAGAATTAGAGTCAAATAAAGAGTTTACATACACTCTAGACACTTTAATTGAATTAAAAAAGATATACAGTAATAGAGAAATCATATTTTTGATTGGTGCTGACTGTGTCAACGACTTTGAAAAGTGGCATGAACCATATAAAGTATCCCAACTAGCACATTTAGTTTGCTTTAAAAGGCCTGGATACGAAATTAACAAAGAGATTTATCAAAAATATGGTATTGAATTAGTTGAATCTAATGAAGTAGATGCTGATAGCACTTCTATTAGACTTGGAAAGAGTTTAGAGACACCTAAAGAAGTCATAGATTATATAGTTAAAAACAATCTATATTTCATTCCAAAAGTAAAAGAATTCTACAAAGAAAAAAGATATATACACGCTCTTTCAGTAGCAAATGTCGCTTATGATATTGCTAAAGCTAATGGATTAGATGCTCCAAAAGCGTATTTAGCAGGTTTATATCACGATATAGCTAAAAAATTATCGGATGATGAATGCAAGAAATGGATGGAAGGCATGTACGATGAATATTTAAACTATCCATCATATACGCTTCATCAATTTGCAGGCGCTGCAATAGCTTATAAAGAGTTTAATATAAGAGATAGGGAAATACTTGATGCTATACTCTATCACACGACAGGCGCCCCAAAAATGGGTAAATACGATAAAATAATTTATGCTAGCGATAAAATCGAACCAACAAGAGGCTATGATTCATCAGAAATGATAAACATGATGCTAAATGACGTTGATAAAGGGTTTGCATATGTTTTAAAAGAAAACAAGAAGTTCATCGATGCTAAAGGGCATTTAGGTGAACAAACTAAACTGACAGATGAGTGTTATAATAATTATATATTAGAAAAGGAAAACAAATAATGAACGAATTAGCAAAAAAATTAGGACAAAAATTAGCCGACATGAAAGCTGATGGGGTAGTTATAGCAGACGTAAGAAATATAACTCCATTAACTGAAGCTTACGTCGTTGCAGGCGCTAGAAGCGATAGACAATTAAATGGCTTAAAAGAAGCTTGTTTAGAAGTTTTGAAAGAGTTAAACCACCCAGTTAATCACGTTGAGGGTAGAAACGGTTCAAAATGGATTGTCGTCGACTGTTATGAAGTTGTCGTACATTTATTCGAATTAAACGAAAGAGAAAGAATTAAATTCGATAATATTATAGCTAAGTGCGACAAAGAAGAATTAACAGAAAAAGACAACGTTGAAGTAATTGAAAAACCATATGTCAAACATATAGATGATCGTTTTGAGGACTTAGATTAATGGAAGCTGTTTTATTAGCTATTCCTATGGAAAGTGAGTTTAAAGCTCTTAAAATGGCTTTAAACGAACGATTAGAGCCTAAAACAATAAATGGCATTAGCGGATATACTTTTATAAGTAAAAAGAAAGGTTTGGTTTTTGCTTATGAGTCTAAAGTAGGCAGGGTAAACACAGCTCTTGATTTAGGAATATTGGCAGCTTCATTAGATATAAAAGAGATAATAAATTTAGGTAGTGCTGGAGCTTTATCAAATAAATTAAAGCCTTTAGATGTCGTATTAGCTACAGCAAGTGCCTACTATGATGTAGATGTAACTAGATTTGGCTACAAGTATGGTCAAATGTGTGGTTGTCCAGCAACATTTGAAACTGCAACAGCTAACATTAAACTTAAAGATCGTACTGGATTTAAAATTCATTATGGATTAAATTTAACTGTTGAATCCTTTATGACTGCTGCTCTTATTGATAAAGACAAGCTTAATAAATTTAATGATCCATTATGTATTGATATGGAAGGCGCAGCTTTTGGTCAATGTGCTTATAGACTTAATAAGCCATATACTCTTATAAGAGCTATATCTGATTCAGTCAATAATGAAGCTAATGAATTAGAACATGAAGAACTAGTTACTAAGTGCTGTCAAAATGCTGTAGACGTTTTGTTAGAACTAATTGATTAAATAAATAACTAATAACTATTTACACCTCTTATGAGGTGTTTTTTAATACAAATATACATATAAATAGCTTTTATTGGACAAAAAACGTTAAAAAAGAGCAAAAAATGTTAATTTTATACTTTTATTACAACTTCGCATAATCACTATTATGTAAACTAATATATAAAATAATGCGATAAACACTAGGGTTTTCCACATTCAAGAAATTAAGCATTTATCGTATTGTGGATAATTTTAGACTAGTTATCCACAGATATAATTAACTTATTTACTACTATATATCTACTAAATATCTACTAATATATCTTTTTTTATCTATTTCAAGCAAAAAGCCTAAGCTTTTGCTTTCCCTTGTTCAAGTAAGCGTTGCTTAAGCTTTCTTTTAAGAACTAATGTTAATAAATCAGCAATCATTATTAATGCAATGGCTAATATACTATATGCAAAGACGACATCCATATCTAAATTTAAATAGGCTTTATATATTTCTATCCCTAAGCCAACAAATGTGGTTGAACCCATCAACGATTCTCCCATTATTTGAACTTTAAGTCCTAATCCAAGGGATTGAAATATTCCAATTAGAATATAATCTGTTGCTAATGGTAAAGCCACTTTAGGAATATTTACAATACTATCTTGTCCATCGAGCTTTAATATGCTTTGATATTCGCTTTTAATTTCCCCAACTCCTCTAAGAGTAGATTCATATATTATTGGGAATAACACTATACATACAAGATAGAAACTAGCATTTTTGGTAAATATGATTAATATAAGCATCAAGGCTACACTCGGAAAAGATCTTAAGACAATGACAATTGGTTTAAGAACATATTCTACAAACTGATAATAACCGGCTAAAGACCCAAGAAACACACCTATAATAGTAGCAGTAAATAAAGCTAATGCTATTCTTCCAATTGTATATCCTAACACTTTATATGTAGCTGATTTCCCTAATAATTTGAAGATAGTTTTAAGCGTTGTAATCGGTCCTGGAAGAATTGTTGAAGAAATAGCTCTTGATATAATACTCCAAAGACCAAAGAATAATACTAATCCAATTAATAAGGCTGATCCTTTCCATAAAATGTTAAATACTAGCGGATGAATTCTCTTAAACTTATTAATTCTTTCTTTAAATAATTTCATAGCAACTAATTATATCATGCAAATTTATTAAAGCATAATAAAAAGGCTTTATTAACTACATAAATAGCCTTTAAAGCCTTAAAAGTGTTTATTTGCTGATCCAATATCTTGAATAAGCATTAGCTTGTGGTGCGTCTAAATTAAGCAATTTATAGAATGACTCCAAATCATAATACCCTGCTTTGTATCCTAATCTATTATTATCAGCTACAAGACTGCGTAATGTTTCTGAATTCATACCGAATCTACTTGCTTGTTCTGTCGCGTCAGAGCTAAAGTTGTCCATGTCCTTAACAGTCGAACTACCTTTCTTTGTTAAATCACTCATAGTATTATCGACAGTACTTATGAATGCCTCTACATCCTTTTTATATGTATCTGTTTCGTACGATTGAGCTATAAATAAACCGGCTTGTGGGAATCCGTTAAGATTGTAGCCTCTTTTATTTGCATAAGCGTTGAATTGAGATGTGACGTTTGCATAAACTGTTACAGAACTATTTTCATTTAATACTTGACTGACATATGGTTCAGATAAAACTACATAATCGATAGTATTTCCTTCGTATTGGCCTGTTTTTAAAGCTGCAGCGACTTGTGCAACGCCATTAGCATAATAATCAGGTGTAATATCGGAATATATAAGTTTAAATACTTTATCTGGAATGTTGTTTTGACCAAACGATAATATTGTGTCGTCGTCTGACATAACGTGTGAGCTATCTTTTGTACCAGTTGATAAGACAAATAGGTTTCCAGCTGTAATAATTCTTGCAAGTTTATAGCCTGGATTGTCTGGATTTGTTTTATTAATTAAATTTAAGCCCGTTGTAGCATCAAAAATGACAGCTTTGTATTCTTCATTAGGATTTACTAATTGAGCTCTTACAGCGGTTGGTTGAGCAGCAATTTCTACGTTTGTTGTGTCTTTAGCATATTTAGCAAAAGCGACGCTTGGAGCTCCAATTGGAGAAATTACTTTAAAACTTAATTCTTTTGAAGTGTTTGATGCGCATGATGTCATCAAAACTGATAATGTTATAATACTTGTTAAAAAACTTTTTTTCATATAAAACTACTTTAAAAGTTCCACAATTGGAGTTCCAATTTCATTTTCAGATGGTTTGACGTTGAAATTAGCTAAAATTGTTGCACCTATATCAGCAAATGTTTCCCTTTCTTGTATATGTGTACCATTAGTGATTGACTTTGAATAAGCGATAAATGGTACTCTTTCACGAGTGTGATCGGTTCCTGTCCATGTTGGATCATTTCCGTGATCAGCAGTAACAATGACTAAGTCATTATCTTTCATTTCTTTAATCATAGTTGCAAGCTCAGAATCAAATGTCTCGATAGCTTTAGCATAACCTAATGGGTTTCTTCTATGACCATATTCGCTGTCAAATTCGACTAAGTTAACAAAGCAAAGTCCTGTAAAGTCTAAATTTTTAACTTGATCCAAGGTCTTTTGCATGCCGTCAGAGTTAGAAACAGTTTTTACAGTTCTTGTGACACCGACATTATTAAAGATATCTGATATTTTTCCAACACATGATGTTTCATATCCAGCATCTTTAAGATCGTCCATTGCTGTTCTACCTGTTGGAGACAAAGCTAAATCGTGTCTATTAGGTGTTCTCTTAAAGTTAGTTTTATCAGTTCCAATGAACGGACGAGCGATAATTCTACCTAATCTATATTCAGGTCTATTGCAGATTTCTCTAGCTATTTCGCAATATTTATATAGCTCAGGAACAGGTATTACCTCTTCATGAGCGGCAATTTGTAAGACTGAATCAGCAGAAGTATAAACAATTAATGAACCTTCTTTCATTTGTTGTTCACCTAATTCTACTAATATTTCAGTGCCGCTAGCTGCTTTATTTCCAATTAATTTACGGCCTGTTTTTTCGCTCAATTCATCCATTAATTCTTTTGGAAAGCCAGTATCTGTGAATGTCTTAAATGGCTTTTCAGTTTTTATACCCATCATTTCCCAGTGACCGGTCATAGTATCTTTGCCGTTGCTAGCTTCTCTTAAAGTTGTAACGATTGAGTTTGGATGACTCACTTTTGTTGTACCAATAATAGGTGCTAAATCACCTATACCAAGACTATTGAGTGTAGGAACGTTTAAACCACCATTTCTTTCGGATATATGAACCCATGTGTTTGTACCCGCATCACCAAATTTATCAGCATCAGGCAAAGCACCGATTCCAGCTGAGTCCATTACAATAACGAATATTCTCTTATATTTCATAATTATTTGCTCCTTTTCCATCAGTAATTATACTTTTAAGATTAAAATTTCTCAATTAAAACGATTATTATTATCTATCTATATACTTCGAAATAATTAGTGTCGTTTTCTGTAACAAATCTAAAGTCTTTGGCTCCATAATTTTTTAGTTTATAAGCTAAACCTTCATTTTTCTCATCACCGATTAATGAACTACAGATTGCCCTTCCTATTTCTAAATTAAAATATTCAGCTGAAAAGTCTTCTTTGGTAAATGCACTAATTGCATCTAATAACTCTGCAGTTTGCTTATTTGTCAAATTGTTAAACAAAAGACTATTTGAAGTGAGGTTATATTCCATATTACTGCCAGTCTTTGTTATATCAACATAGGAAGAAATATATAAAACATCAGGTATAAAGTAAACCAACAAATCAATTCCCTTATTATCTTTGCTTTTAACATCAGTTAAATCGATTTTTGCTACTGTGTTTATAGTTGTAAGATCTTCTTTATTTTCAAACTCTATTTGCAAAAGTTCATATGTAAGCATAAAGTCAAGAATTTTAAATTGATTATCGCCATTATTCTTTATTTCTTTATCTGCATATGCGCCTACTTGTTTATCGCTTAATGAAACATAAGTATTTAGGCTTGTTGGAAGCTTTGTAATATCGATTGAAAAGCCATTGTCTGGATCATATGTTAAAAATCCTGAGGTTGAACTAGCAGCATTGTTTTTTATTGAAATATAATCACTTTCATCAAAAGCATTTGGAGTTAGCTTTTCTACATCAACAGTTTTGTTAAGCTTATCTATGTCACTTAAAACATTAAATATGTTTACATCATATCTAAAGTAAACAAAAGCGAACGTTCCTCCAAAGATCAAAGCTGCCAAAACTACAATAATAAGTAATATAACTAATAATATTGTTAGAATAATCATTTGTTTTTCTCCTTTAATTTCTATTCATAAACTTATCATAAGCTGAAATAATTCTTTTAGTCGAAACATGAGTATAAATTTGTGTTGTTTCAATTTTAGTGTGTCCAAGCATTTCTTGTACTTCCTTCAAATTAGCTCCGTTTTCTAACAGATGCGTAGCAAACGAATGCCTAAGGGTATGTGGTGATATTTCCCTATCTATATTTGCCTTTAAAGCGTACTTTTTAATTTGCCTCCAAAAATATTGTCTCGATATCGGTGCTCCATCGCGATTAAGAAAGAGATATTTAGTTCTATTTTTAGCATATTTTGGTCTAACTAAAGTTACATATCTATTGATAAAGTCTAAAGCAAATTCACCAATTGGTACAATTCTTTCTTTGCTACCTTTACCCTTTATCTTTAAATATCCTTCGTTAAAATTTATATTTCCTAACTGTAAGCTTAGTAGTTCTGATACTCTTAAACCTGATGCATACATAGTTTCAAGCATAGCTTTATCTCTTAATTCTGAATCATTTTCAATGTCTGGAGCATCTAATAGGTCTTCAACTTCTTCAAAAGATAAAACGTTTGGAAGTTTCTTTTCTCCTTTTGGAAGTCTTAAGCCTATCAAAGATTCTTTGATTAGACCTTCTCTAGCTAAGAATAAGTAGAAGCCACGAATTGTAGTTATCCTTCTAATTATTGTAGCACTTTTCATCCCTTCAGCCGATAAGAAGCGCATAAAATCTTCTATATCTTCTCTTTTTAATTCAGAAATATCTTTGTTATCAACAAATAGTTCAAATTGATTAATATCATCTTCATATGTTGTAATTGTCGAATCCAGATCGCCACGTTCAACAATTAAAAATGTATAAAATTGATCTTTTACTTCACTTATTTTCATTCTTCTAACCCCACAAAAGGTTTATATGAAGGATTTTTGTCATTGTTCTTTTTATCCTTTTTTACTGATGATGCCTTTTTTAATTTACCTTCTAATAAGAGATTTTCAACTGTTTCATTTGAATCGATTAAAGGTTTAACAATATTTTCTTTTGAAAATAATTCCATTTGTCTATACCCTTCCTTTTCATCAAAAACTTGGAGCATAGCGACACCAACTAATCTTAATGGTTCTTGTTTCCAAAATCTATCTAAAATAATTAATGCTGTTTGAGCTATAACAACATTATCATTTGTTGGCATTGTTAGAGTTAATTGTTTAGAATGGGTTACAAAATCTTGATTTCTAATAGTTAGTGAGCATGTTGAAGAAAGCTTATGATACTTTTTCAATTCGTTAGAAACTTCCTTAGATAAATATATAATCATGTTTTTTACTTCATCATAATCAGTAGTATCATCTAAAAAAGTTCTACTTGCCCCGACTGATTTAGGATCAAATGGTGAAGGATCGACAATATCATCTCCATAACCATTTGCATGCGCTTTAGCAGAATCAAAATAACTGCCTAAAAGCGATTTTACTTCACTAGAATTTGTTTTAGCTAAATCTCCAATTGTTTTAATTCCTAATTTTTCAAGCTTAGGAGCAGTCTTTTTTCCAATACCAAACATGTTAGATATCTTTATTGGCCAAAGTATTTCTTCGATGTTTTCTCTATGAATTATAGTTAATCCTAACGGCTTTTGATAATCTGAAGCCATCTTAGCTAAAAATCTATTGTCGCCCAAACCTATAGAGCACTTTAAATTTGTATACTTGTACAAAGAGAGCTGTAGATCTAATAGATAATCTCTTTCCGTAATATCATCTGGTATACAATCAGTCATATCAATATAGCACTCATCAATAGAAGCCTGTTCAATCAGCTTATATCTTTTCTTTAAATACGAAAAGAAGTTATAACTTTCTTTCGAATAAAGATGGTAATCACCTGGAATAACTATTAAATTTTTGCATAAAGATCTAGCTTCAGCCATGGATTGGCCTGAATATACGCCAAAACGTCTTGCCTCATAACTTGATGTTGAGACGACTCCCCTTTTACCATTTGAGCCTATAGCTATTGGTTTTCCCAATAATGATTTATCTTTGTTTATTTCACATTGGGCAAAAAAAGCATTTAAATCAATATGAACAATTTTCTTAGTCATTTTCTTTACCATTTCTCTTACAAATGATAACATAATTAGCGATATGAAAAAAGTGATGATTGCCCTTTTGACTGCATACGCAGCAATAATTTTAATAGTTGTAGTAGGAAGATTTGCTAACACATTAGGCTTATTAATAATGTTAGCTATTTTGCTTGCTACCGTAACTCCTATTGTCATTAACGATTTAGTTATGAAAATAAGGCTTAAAAAAAGCACAAATGATTTATTAACTTTTAAAAGATTAGATAAAGCTCGTAAAAATTCGTACAAAGTAATGCATAACATTCTTGTTAGTAAAAATGATTTAACTCAATCTAAAATAAATATTGCAAGCTATCATTTAATTAAAGGAAACTTAAAAGAGTTTAATAAATGGATTGATCAGGTTGAGATGTACGATTTAAAAACTAAGCAGATGATGCTTACTTACTTAGCACTTAAAAAAGACTACTATTTTATTGTTAATGATAAAGAAAAGTATGAAAACGTAATTAATTTCATGCATGAAAACATGACTAACTTTCCTGTCGAACTTAAAAATGATATTGATAGTGATAGATTTATATTTGATTTACGCGATGGATTTGTTGATTTTAACCACGAAAAAGAGATGCTCGAATACATGAAATCATATATTAATGACAACAAAATATACTATTTAAATTATTATTACACTTTAGCCTTAATAAGAAAGTATCGTAATCAAGAAAATAAAGAACTCGAAGTGCTAAAAAATGAAGCAAAAGGTACTTTTTATACTATTTTGTTAAAAGATTTCGATTAATATTACTCTTCTAACATTTTAAACATGTGCTCAATATATACTCCATAACCTCTATCGCAATCATCGATAATTATATGAGTTACAGCACCAATTAAATAATCGCCTTGGACAATTGGAGAGCCAGACATACCACTGACTATTCCATTTGTCTTTTTTAATAGTTCTTTGTCGACTATTTTAAATGAAATGCCTTTAGTTGAGATATAAGAAGGATCTTTTAATCCAGTTATTTCTATTGTATATGACTCTTTTTTATTACCATCTAAAACAGTATATATTGTCGCTTTTCCCTTTTTAACATCGCTAGCCTTAGCTAATTTATACGTTTTACTATTAAAAGGTTTATCCAAGTGACCGTAAATTCCATATTCTGTGTTTTTAATAACGTCGCCTAAAACGTTCTTTTCATTCAAAGTCGCGACTTTTTCACCAACCTTACCATCTTTACTCTTTTTAATGCCAATAACTTCAGATTCATATATATTTCCACTTTCAATCTTTAAAGGGGATGTTCCATATGTTTCTTTAACCTCATGCCCTAAAGCACCATATGTTTTAGTATCAGGATCATAATATGTCAAAGTTCCTATGCCTAATACTCTCTCTTTAACATATAAACCAGTCTTAAAGCATCCATTGATCTCAAATATATCCAGATATCTTTCTATCGTTTGATCATTTCTTGATAACTCTAATTTAATAGAGCCAGAATTCAACTTAGATATACAATCATTTAAATCATAAACCGATTCAATTGTTTTATCGTCAATTTTCTTAATTATATCTCCCTTTTTAATATCAGAGTTCTTAGCTGGATTATATATTCCACTATCCGTTTTTAAATCGTATGTATCAGAGACTATAACTCCATCAGGTTTCAACCCAAAGCCTATATTTTCACCACCTAAATATACTTCTTTTCCTGGGATGAACAATAAAGATATAATTGCTAAAGGTGCTGATATAGCTTTAAATTTTATAGTTTTCATTTCAAGTTCTCCTTCAGTTGTTATTATTAAATAAAAGAGTAGAGAATATGAAAAAATGGGCTAAAAAGAGCACTTAGTAGATATTTAGTAGATTTTTAGTTGTTTCACGTTAGGATTAAAGTATATTTTTGCATATATTGTTATATTATGTCTAAAATTATCAGTTTTATACATAAATAAAAATACTATTACTTTAAATATGTAAGATTAATTCTAATATTTAAATTTAATAGTATTTCATTTCTCTACATGATTAATTCTCTAGCTAAAGATAAAGCTTGTTCTGTAACATTTTCTCCACTTATCATTCTAGCTATTTCATAAACGACAGCATCACCATCAATTATTTTGATGTTAGAAACTGTTGTTCCATTAATATCATTTTTGCTAACTAAGTAGTGACAATCGCCCTTAGCAGCTACTTGTGCTAAGTGAGTGATTACTATAGTTTGAGAGTCGTTAGAAATCTCTTTAATCTTATCGCCCACTTTATTTGCTACACTTCCAGATACTCCTGTATCAATTTCATCAAATATTATGACATCATATGGAGATAATCTATTAAACAACGCTTTTAAAGCCAACATCAATCTTGAGTTTTCACCGCCAGAAGCCGCTTCTTTAAGAGGCAAAAACTTACTTCCTTTATTTAAAGCAAGCATAAATCTAACCAAATCTTGTCCATTATGCTTTATTTCATCTTTAGAAATATCAACTTTAAAGCCGCCACTAAGTAAACCTAACGATTCAAGTTCGTTATTCATAGCTTTTTCTAAGCTTTGAGCAGCCTTATGTCTTACAGCACTTAATTTATCAGCTTTTAGTTTAAGTGTCTCTAAAGCCTTATTTTCGTTGCTTTCTAGTCTTTCTTTATCTAATTCAAACGAATCAATATTAGAAATCTTTTCTTCAATTTCTTTTAAGGCATCTAAAATATCGCTAGTTTTAGTTCCATACTTATGTCGTAAATCTTTAAGGCTATAAAGTCTGCTATTAATATATTCTATTCTAGCTGGATCAAAATCTAAGCTATCATACTCGTTAATGACATCGCTTAGTGCATCATCGAGCTCCCCGGCTTTATCTAATGCCAAATTAGCTGATTGAGATATCGGAGAACTGCAAAGCTTTCTTAAGGTGTTTTTTAAAGACATAAGAGCACCTTCAAATGACCCTTCTTGGCTATCATAAACTTCTTTAAATTCTTGGTAATAATCCTTAAGATCTTCAAAATCTTCAGAGTCTTGAAGCTCTTTTTCCATATCTTCTATTTCATTAGGTTCTAGATTATACTTTGCAATTTCATTTCTTTGATATTCCAAGTATTCCCTATCTTCACCATGAATAGAATCATATAATTCTTTATAGGCTTCTTTAATACGTTTATATTCTTTAAATGATGCATTAAACTCTTCTTTAGCGTTTTTAATTTTTCCATCAGAATCAAAATAATCTAAAAAGATAAGATGATTATTTTCATTGAATAACAAGTAGTTTTCCCCTTGAGAATGAATATCTATAACATATTCCATAACTTCTTTTAGTTCTGATAATGATACTGTTTCGCCATTAATTCGAGCTTTTGATGTTTTATTAGGAGTTAAAACTCTCGTTATAACTAATTCGTTTGAATTGCCTTCCAGGTATTCTTTAAGATTTGTGTGGCGATTAATAAATTCATCGCTTAAGACAAACGTTCCTTCAATAATAGCATTTTTGTTTTCGTCCTTAATTTTTGAAAAAGAACTTTTTGTTCCTTTTAAAAGAGATAAAGCTTCAACGATAATTGATTTACCTGCACCAGTTTCACCAAGTAAGACTTGAAGTCCAGCGTGTAAATCTATTTCCATATCATCTATGATAGCAAAATTTTGAATTCTTAAATTTTGTAACATATTTCTATCTTCCTTTCAAAGCTTTTAAATATAATGCTCTATTAATTATATCTTAATAATTGATATTTTTCTTTAAAATAATGATTTAATATTGCTATAAAATCATTTTTATTAAAAAAAGTTAAACTTCATATATTTAATTTTAACTTAAACCAATCTTTTAGCCTCAAATCTACAACTAATAAATATTTTTAAAATGTTTATATGCATTTCTAACCAAAGTTTGTTCCATGCCATCTAAATAATAAAGTTCATCAAATCCATCTCTATCAGCAGCGTTTTCATATTCATGATATGGAGAATCAATCTCAACTAACGCTATTTCACTTTCTTTACAAAAGTAAATAATTTCTTGGTTATTTTCTAATTCATACACCATTATATCTAAACATTTATATTTTTTCCTTTTTTCATCATAATCAATAACGTACATAACACTATCACCGTGCATAGATGGACCTGATGTTGGCAAATATAATACCATATCTCCTTTTTTAAATTTCATTTTTATAACAACTTTTTTTATTTTGAACCAACTTAATGAATTATTATAATTATATTTTATTTTATAATAATTATTGAGTAATTATTTCTTATAGATATGCATTATTCTAATCACAACAATAGCACGCTTATTAAGTTATTTTTAGCTTTTATCAAAAGAAAAAAGCTGTTAAGAACATTAAATTCTTAACAGCCAATATTGTTTATAAAAGTTTAAATTATTTAAGTGCTGGATCAGCTTCGCCTGCTTTAAAGAGCATGTACTTAGTGAATAAAGGACCAAATAATTCAGTTAAGAAACATGAAGCAATGATTGTTGTTCTAATAATTGTTTCTTCTGTTGAATTAAAGATTCCTAAACGTCCAATCATAACTGATAAACCTAAGGCGACACCACCTTGTGGCATTAAACCAAGTGATAAGAGCTTTGTAATCTTCTTTTCACACTTTAACAATTCACCAGCGGATAAAACACCGACAAACTTACCAAATGTTCTACCGACGACATAGCAGCAAATTGCAATGACTAATACAATTAATATTGATGTATCAGCAAAGTTTCCAAAGTCAAGTTCTGCACCAGATAACACGAAGAACATGATGATAAATGGAGGTGTAAATCTTTCTAATAGTTCGTTGACTTGAGCTTCGTCTTCATCAGGTGCAAAGTTAGTAAAGACCGCACCAAGAATCATGACAGCAAACAAGTCAGAAACATTTAAATTGATTTCCTTACCGATATCATTAAGTAAGAATGTTAAGCCAACAGCACCTAAAATACATGCGATAGCGCAACTTACTCTTGTTCCTCTTCCATGGAAGAAATGAATTAAGAAGCATAAGATTGCACCAACGATAATACCGATAACAATTGAAATAAGAATTTCAATGAATGGCAAGCTGATGCTTAAAGCTAAGTTTTTAGAACCTTCTGGGGATAAGATTTCAACGATTGCCATAGCAATACCGAAGAAAATAAGAGCAGAAGCATCATCGACAGCAACAACAGCAACTAATGTATCAGTTAAAGAACCTTTAGCTCTATATTGTTTAATAACCATTAAAGTTGCAGCTGGAGCAGTTGCAGCACCAATTGAGCCTAATGCGATAGCAAAAGCAACTACTTCTTTAGTTGTTAAATTTAAATTGTTCTTGAGAATTGGTGTAAAACAAAGGACAAGCCCTGCGACAACAACAACAGCAAAGAACGATTCTAAGAAAGCCATAATAATTGGTTTTGGACCAATTTTCTTTAAGTATTCTTTCTTAAAGTCAACACCGATTGTAAAGGCAATAAAGCCTAATTCAATATTGACAACAACTTTTAAGGCTTGAACAGCATCTGCTGAGATAATACCATCAAAGCCTGGAATTAATCCAAGAAGACCTGGACCGATTAATAATCCACCAACGAGATATCCAGTGACGTTAGGAATGTGAATAAGCTTACAGAGCTTAGAAAAAGCCAAGCCAGTCAAAATAATGACTGCCATGGCAAGTAAAAGATTGTCTGCAGTAATCATAACGGAATATTTCTAAAAAGATTAAAAACTAATTCTTTTTAGCTTTTGATCCTCCTACCATACGAACGACATCTTGGATAAACATAAATCCAATATCTGGTTCGTTTAAATCACCTAATGTATCTGTGATAATTTGCTCAATTTTAGCTATTGTTTCCTCTTCTTCAACGAAGAACAAAGTTTTTGAATGAGCGCGTGAACGCTTTAAGTATGAACGTAAGATACCATAGTGGGTTTGCATTTCATCATCACGATCAAGCATGGTGTGATGCATACCTGTAGAATCAAGCATGGTTCCCCCTTCAATACCAGCGTCATAAAGAGCGTTTAATAATTTATCGACTCTTTTGTCATCATTAATGACTAATGTTAGTATTTTCATTTTTTTCTCTCCTTCGCGCTTAGTTTAATACTCTGCCAAACATTAATCAAGGTTTAACCAGAAAATAAGCAACTTATTTGTAAATTTAAAAAAAATAAGCTAAATTAATTACTTTTTAGCTTATTTAGTCGTGAATCTTATTATAGAAGCTATCACAATCTAATCCTTGATCTATTAATTGCTCTGATATTTTAGCATGTTTAACAAATTCATTTTTTAATGCATAAGCTTCTACTTGAACATTTGCATCCCCTTTTTGTAGCATTATTTGGCTTATAAGATACGACGAATAACCATTATATGTCGATGTTGAATCATAAATAATTATTCTTTCATATTCTAATAGTTCGTTAACAAATTCCTCAGTTATATTTCGTGATAAGCAAATGACAGTATCGTATTCATCTTCCATTTCAACATATTTTTTTCCTTCTATTCCGAAAGTTACAACAATAGTGTTTGAACCACCATTTACCCATTTAAATTCATCGACAAATTTAGGTGCAGGACTTTTAACTAATAATTCCCGAGGAATTCTAACAAAATTAAGTCTTTTTATTGTTAAAACTCTATTCATAATTGTCCATAGTGAATCATAATCATAAGGCTCATATATATATGCGTTTGGTATCTCAAAAATTAATGCTAAATCATATATTCCTTGATGAGTTTCACCATCAGCACCTATAAGACCAGAGCGCTCTAATAAAATAACAGCAGAAAGATTTTGATGCGATAAATCTTCAAAGCATTCATCAAACGCTCTTTGGAAGAATGTCGAGTATATAGTAATAATAGGATAAAACCCTTTAAGAGCTAATCCTGCTGCAAAAGTAAACGCATGTTCTTCTGCTATTCCTACATCAAAAGTTCTATCTTTGAAGTCTTTAAATATATTATCTTCTCCAGCACCCTTGACCATAGCTGGATTAATCAAAACTAAATTGTTATTTTTATTTATAAAATCATATAAAATATCGCTCTTTGCATGGCTAAAGGATATTTGACCTAAATGCATATTTAGCGGTGCTAAAGAAGTTAAATCAAATGGTGTGACTCCATGCCAATAGCCATCTTCATCAGCCATAGCTGGAGAATATCCATGTCCTTTTTGAGTTTTAACATGGACAATACATGGAGAACCATGTTTTTTAGCTACATCTAAAACATCGACCAAAGACTTAATATCATGACCATCAACTGGTCCAATATAATCAATATCCATAGCTTTAAAGAATTCTTCATCAATCATTGATTTCTTAGCTAAACCGCCACGAGTAGGTCCAATACTCATGCCGTTATCATTAATAACAATAATCAAATTCTTTAAATCTAAGTCACCTATAGAGTTTAAGCCTTCAAAAGATAAACCGTTAATCATACTTGCATCACCTATTGTAGCAACAACATAAGTATCTTTACTTTTTAACTTGTTAGCTAAGGCCATACCAACAGCAGTAGAAATAGATGTCGATGAATGACCTGAAGAGTACTTATCATAAATAGATTCATTTTTATCTAAAAAAGGACTTAATCCACCTTTAGTTCTAATATTTGAAATATCTCTGCCTGTAAGCATTTTATAAGTATAGGCTTGATGACCTACATCAAATAACAAATCATCATTTAAAGCATCAAATACCACAATTAATGCAATCGAAAGCTCCACTGATCCTAAATTGCTGGACAAGTGGCCACCATTTTGGCTGGTTACATTTATAATCTCTTCTCTACAGTAATCAGCTAGATCATTTAATTGTTCAAAACTCATTGTTTTAACAATTTCTGGATTCAACACTATTTTCGACATTTTTACTATTTATCTACTAATTTTCTACTAAATATATACTTTTACTCGCTAATTTCGTTTTGAACATCAATTTTTAGATCGTTCAAAGCTTTTTTTAGTTTCTTAACTATTTCTGTTCCTTCTTTATAAAGTTTGACAGATTCATCAAGTTTTAAGCCTTTATTATCAAGTTTTTCTAATATTTCATCTAATCTTTGTTCTTCTTTTTCAAAGTCTATTGCTTCGTTTTTATTTTCCATTTTTATTTAACTCCTTTACTTGAGCAACAATATTTCCATCATATAATTTTATGCTGATATTATCATTAATATTTATATTGTTTACACTATCTATAACGCTATCATCCTTATAAACAATAGCATAACCCTTTTCTAATATATTAAGTGGATTTAACAAATTTAGTTTCGAATCCACTTCACCCAACCATTTAAAGTAGGTTTCAACTTTATGGTCGATGGAGATTTGAAGTAATCTAAGTTTATTTTCAGATAATTTTATGAGTTCATCAATATTCTTTATTGGATTTAAACTTATTAATTTCTTGTGCTTTTCCCCTAAGTCTAAAGCTAAGCTGTTAAATCTTTTTTCGATTTTAATATTTAATTGTTGTTCTTTATAAACTAAATCAGTTTGTTTTAGATTTAGTTTTACTAGAGGAGACTTATTCGTTAATTCATTTTCGACTGAAATTAAATCCATATATTTTGAATCAATTTTATAGCTTATATTGTTATAAAGTTGCTCTTCATAACTAGCAAGTTCTGATTCAAATTCATCTAAACCAATTACAGCATGAGAGGCTGCAGCAGTTGGAGTTATGGCTTGCAAATCTGAAGCATAATCAGCTAGTGAGGTATCAATTTCATGACCGATAGCTGTAATAATCGGTACTGGCGATTGACTAACAGTTAGAACTACTTTTTCATCGTTAAAAGGCATTAAATCAGCTTTAGATCCACCACCACGTCCTAAAATTATAACGTCTATATCATTTTGACTATAGGCCTTATTTAAAGCTTTAACTATTTCACTTGGTCCGTTATTACCCTGTACTTTTGCATCAAATAAAATTGTATTTACAGGAAATCTATGGCTGAGAGTCTCTATTATATCGTGATAAGCTGCACCTTCAGATGAAGTAACTATACCGATTTTTTTTGGAAATCTAGGGATAGGTCTTTTTCTTTCTTGATCAAAGATTCCTTGTTTTTTTAATCTTTCATATATTTCTCTGATACGAGCTGCTTCATTTCCTTGTCCATACGCCTCAATTTTGTTAGCAATAAAGGAAAGAGAACCAGATGGTTCATAATAGTTTAATCTGCCTCGAATAAGAACTTTATCTCCAATATTAAAGTTATATGAATAATTTAAAACACTAGAAAAAACGACGACAGAAATGGAAGCTTTGACTTTTCCATTTTCATCGACGTCACTTAAATTAGAATATACTGTTCCTTTTCTCATGACTTTAGTCGTTACTTCTCCTAAAACAACTATATTGCTAAAAATTGGAGCACTGAAAAGCTCACTAAGTTGTTCGGAAAGCTGACTAACAGTCAAAAAGGAGCTATTGTTGTTCATTGTTCGGAATTACCTTGTCTAAGACAGCGTTAATATATTTAAAATCCGAACTGTCTAAATATTTCTTTGCCATTTTAACGGCAGCATTAATTACAATTTTTTTATCTGAAATTTTAGCGTAATTTGCTTCGCTTATAGCTGCAAGTAATATTGCTTGAGAAATTAAGTTTAAACGCTTAAATTCCCAATTTTTTAACTTTGGTTCAATTAAAGAGATAATCTCATCTTCATTAAGAATTGCTTTAATGTAGATTTCTCTAGCCATTATATCAATATCATCATAGGCACATGAAAATACTCTTTCAAGAACATCACGAGGTTCATATTCCATGCCACCATTTTCATACATTAATGTATCATAGATAGCAAACATTGCTTTTTCACGGGTTTGGGTACGAGATTCTTCCATTATTCAATTCTTCTTTCTACGAATAGATAATATATCATCTAAACGATTATTACTCAACTTTGTTTTGAGTATTTGTCTTATTTTGCTCCATTTTTTCACCGACAGTCTTTTTATTTTTCACATTGCGCTTAAATTCGTTAAACGAAACAACTGTCGTTTCCTTAGGGGCTAAATTAGGATCAACTTTAACTTTTTCCATATGTTTATTTCTAAGTTCAATCAACTCTTTTCTTTTCATAAGTGCCAGAAACATGACTCCTAAAAATACTGCATGGACAATAATTGATAAGACACAATCCATCCAATTATATAAAAGAAAGGCTGGAATACATAAAACTGTATCAACGCTATAAATAGCCATACTTAAATATAATGATTTCTTGTCGCCTCGATATCCTTTAAATCCAAATATCAAACTCGGAACACTAAAAGGTATAGATAGCAATAAAGCATAAAGGAAAAATAGCCAAGGATTAAGGTATGTTTTGTTTGTTATAAGCTTAAGAATTACGCCGACAAAATTATATAATGCACCATATCCGAAACTATTTTCAATATTATTTATATAATCTAAGACTGCTAATAGCACACCTATAAAGTTTAAGATTACAGCCCAAATTATATATAAAGAATTACGTCTATACTTTCTTAATAAAGTATCGTGTATATACGCGTAATTTGTGTTGTTACCAGCCATTAAAATATTCCTACAACATTAATGTTTATAACGCAGTCGGAAAATTCAATTGTACTGATTAAGTTTTCAGAAATTTCTTCTTGAAGTAAGGAAGCAGTACTTGCCGCATTAGAGCCTTGTTTAACTTTAATTCTAACGTTTAAATATGCTTTGCCTTTGTTGATTGTACATGTAATTGCTTTACCTTTCCCGGTTTTATCAATTAAAACTTTATCAATCATACTGTAGCATGAATCAGCAGCAATCTTTTCAATTACTTTGTAAGAAATTCCCATTTTACCATTCTTAGAACAGTTTTGCATGTAAATATATTCAGCCATATTATTCTCCTTTTTCTTCAACTTGCTTAATAGAAAGTCCTATTCTATTACGTTTTAAGTCGACAGAAATGACAACAACTTTAACAATTTGTCCAACTTTAACTATTTTATTTATATCAGAAACGTAATCTTTCGAAAGTTCAGATATGTGTACTAAACCATCTGAATGGACACCTATGTCGACAAAACATCCAAAGTCCATAACATTTCTGATTGTACCTTCTAATGTCATACCTTCTTTAAGGTCTTCAATTTTAGTGACAGAATTATTGAGGTGAGCTTCTTTGTTTTGATCACGAGGATCGCGATATGGCTTTAATAAATTCTTAACAATATCTGTTAAAGTTATTTCACCAACGCCCATCTTAACAGCTTCTTTTTTAATTTCTTCTTCGCTAACATCGCTTAATTTGTTTCTAAAATCTTCAATGCTAGTAGAATTGTAATGCTTTAAAACACTGCGAGCTATATCATATGATTCAGGGTGAATGCTTGTGTTATCTAATGGTTCATCACCTTCAACTCTTAAGAAACCAGCAGCATTTTCAAAAGCTTTTGGGCCAAAGCCTTTGACTTTTAATAAATCTTGACGATTTTTAAAGTGCCCATTTGTATATCTATATTCAACTATATTATTAGCAATTGTTGATGAAATACCAGAAATATAGCTTAATAGTGCTGGAGAAGCTGAATTTAAGTCAACGCCAACAAGGTTGACGACATCTTCGATAACACCAACTAATGCATCTTTAAGCTTTTTAGGATTCATATCGTGTTGATATTGACCAACACCAATTGACATAGGATTAATTTTAACAAGCTCTGCTAATGGATCTTGTAACCTTCTAGCAATTGAAACAGCGCTTCTTAAAGAAACGTCAAAATCTGGGAATTCTTTTTCACCTGCTTTTGAAGCACTATAAACACTTGCACCAGCTTCAGATACGACTAAATATTTACAGCCAGGAACTTCTTTTAAAACTTCTGTTAAGAAAGCGCCTGATTCTCTACTAGCAGTACCATTTCCTAAAGCGATAACGTCAACTTTATATTTTTTTAATAAAGAAACACATTTAGTATGAGCAATTTCAACTCCTTTTCCACCAAGAGTTGCATGTAAAACATCAGTAGCTAAAACTTGTCCAACTTTATCAACAATAGCGACTTTACATCCCGTTCTAAATCCAGGGTCAAAGCCCATAACAACTTTGTCTTTTAATGGAGGTTCAAGCAATAAATTTTTAAGATTAGATTTAAATGTGACAATCGATGAATCTTCAGCTTTTTCAAATAAATCGCTAAAAATATCATTAGAGACACTTGGATAAATTAATCTTTCATAACTATCTTTAATAGTATCTCTTAACATTTCTTTATAGTTGTTTTTAGAATTAATTTCAAATGAAGAAATATGTCCTAAAATCGTTTCAGTTGGAAGTTCAATTGACTTATTTAAGACTTTTTCTTTTGTCGCTCTTGAAATTGCTAAAACTCTGTGAGGTTTAATAGTTGATATTTTTTCACTATAATTTGCATAAGTATCATAAGTTGTAATTTCACAACCTTCAATTTTTTTAGCAACAACTTTACCATTTTTATAAGCAAGTTTTTTTATAAATGTACGATAGTTAGGATTATCTGAAATTTCTTCAGCAATTATATCGAGGGCACCAGCAATAGCTTCTTGAGCGCTCTTAACGTCTTTTTCTTCACTTATGTATTTCTTTGCTTCTTCATCCAAGTCTGGATTTTTGCCATCTTGAATAAATTCAGCTAAAGGCTTTAAACCTTTTTTAATTGCTTTAGAGCCACGAGTTTCTCTCTTTGGTCTATATGGTCTATATAAGTCCTCAAGTGCACTTAATGTTAAGCAACCTTCAATTTTTTCTTTTAAATCATCGGTTAATTTTCCTAAAGACTCAATTTGTTCAAGAACTGTCTTTTTACGTTCTTCCAAATTTCTTAAATAAGAAAGTCTTTCAGTAATAGTTCTAAGTTCTGTATCAGTAAGTGAACCAGTAACTTCTTTACGATAACGTGCGATAAAAGGAACTGTTGAGCCCTGATCTAAAAGTTCGACAGCTTTTTCAATTTTCCAAGATTCGATTCCAAGTTCTTGTGATATTCTTTCTAATACGTTCATTTTATTCCTCCATTACGAAATTGTTAAATAACATATAGTACGAAATATTTTTTCCTTTGATTGATATTTTCATTTTTGGATTTGCTTCTGTTGAGCCAAAAGCGAGGTTTAAGCCTGCATAAGTATTGGTTAAACTATCTTTTGAAGGACCAAGACTTATCTTTTCATTATAACCGAGAAAAGGAGCTTTTTTAGACTGACCATGAATATACTCATCTCTTTCACTTTGACTACACACAATTATTTTAACATTTTCGATTAATTCTTTGGCATTATCAAAAGTTATAACAAGTTTATATACATCACCAGCTTTACTAGCTTCTCCAGTAATATCTAATGGATATGTATCATTAAACTGTTCACGTTTAATTAGTTCATTATAATCGTTTGAATATGATTTCCAATCAATTCCATCACTAGATTTGCAACCAATTAAACATAAGGTTGATAAAAGACATGTAGTAAACGTAATTATTTTTCTCATGCCATTATTTTACCATTACAAACGTTTTAAGTCTATCTTATAATTACTATAAATACTCTTCCTAAAGAAAAATTTTTATGCCATAATAATTATATGGAAAAAATTAAAAATTTAACTTTTAAAGGAAATAGGGTGTTATCCAACATTGCTGATAAAAATTACGTTAAATGCGTTTTTTATGATGGCTTGTACCAATTTAAAAATTCAAAGTCAATAACTATTGATAATTGTACTTTTTTCAGTAAATATTCTTTTTGGACAACAAATGATATTCAAATTATAAGCTCTCTATTTGAAAGGGATACACGTGCTGTATTTTGGTATACAACTAATTTAACTATTGATAAAACTTCATTTTTAGGAGCTAAAGTAGTTAATTATTCAACAAATATCAATGTCAGCAATTCTAAAATTTGTTCAGATTATGCTTTTTGGAATTCATCCAAAGTAAATATTAGTTCTACAGAATTAGTTGGTGACTACCTATTATATTCTTCAAATAATATTAATATTGATAGCTGTAAAATAGAATCTAAACAAGCATTACAAATGTGCAAAAATATTAAAATGTCTAAAACAGCAATTAAGTCTAGCGATATTTTATGGCACGCTCAAGATGGATTCTTTGAAAATACATATTTTTCAGGAAAAAACATAGGTTGGAATTCTAAAAATTTGACTTTTAACAATTGTTTTTTTGAAGGCGAAATGCCTTTTTGCTACGCTTCAAAAATAATTTTAAACAACTGCAAATTCATTAACTCTGAAGGAGCTTTTGAGGAAAGTGATATTTGCGGAACAATCTTTGGCAATATCAAATCTATTTTTAAGCCTAAAAAGTTAGATTTAACAATCAAGACAAATACAATTCCAAAGCTAATATCAAACGATAAATACAAAGATAATATTTGTATAAAAATTATAGGAGAAGAAAAGTAAATGAATAAAAATACATCATTATTTTCGCTTTTAATTACTTTTATAAAAATTGGTTTATTCACTTTTGGTGGTGGGTATGCAATGATACCATTAATTCAAAAAGAAATAGTAAATAAAAGAAAGTGGTTAACAGATAATGAACTAATGGAAGTGCTTATTATTGCTGAATCCACTCCTGGACCAATATCGATAAATTTGGCTACCTATGTCGGTTATAAAGTTAAAGGCATTTTAGGGTCAATAATTTCAACTATCGCAATTGCTCTTCCATCATTTGTTGTTATTTTTATCATTTCTCTATTTTTTGAAGACTTTTTAAAGATAAAATGGGTTCAAAGCGCTTTTAAAGGTATACAAGCAGCCGTCGCTGTTTTAATAATATCAGCAGGATACAAATTGTTTAAAGATGCACCAAAAAGCATTTTTAATTTAATAACAATAATAACTATAATTGCTTTATGTATCTCATTAAAATTTTTTAACGTCCAATTTTCATCAATTTGGTTTATCCTTATTGGTGCCGTAATTGGTTTCATATTCTATCTTATAGATAGACATAAAGAAAAGTTAAACCCAAAAATAACCATAGAAAACGATAACGTTAAGGAGGATGAAAATAAATAATTATGATTTATTTAGAACTATTTATTACATTCTTCAAAATCGGTTTATTCTCCTTTGGTGGTGGGCATGCTATGATTCCAATGATCATGGATGAAATTTGCTCTAAAGGATGGATGAGTATGGAAGAACTAAAGCAATTAATTGCAGTTAGCGAATCCACTCCTGGTCCTTTTGCTATCAACATAGCAACTTTTATTGGTGCAACAAATGCCGATATATCTATTCTTGGTGCTTTTATATCAACTCTTGGAGTAATATTACCATCATTTATTATAATTTTAATTATAGCATCACTTCTTACTAACTTTGCTAAATACAAATCTATCAAGAAAATTATGTCTACAATTCAACCAGTTATTATTGGTTTAATAATCGCAGCGGGAATAAATATACTTTTAACAAATATTTTTCCTAACTATCCAAACTTTTCATCAGAATCATTTATCTTCGATTCAGCTCAGTTAGCTCTCTTTATTGCCTTGCTAACGTTTAAAGTTTGCTTTTCAAAAAAACTCACACCTGTTCCTCTAATTTTAATTGCAGCTATACTAGGCGTTCTTATATTTGGAGTTTAAAAAACCTCAGCCAACAAGCTGAGGTAATTTTTTATTCGTGATGATCGCAACAGCAATTATTTTCTTCACCGCAGTTACAATCGCCTTCACAACATTCACCATCGTGATGGTGATGGTGGTGATGGTGTCCACAACCACATTGTGACTCTTCATCATCTTTATATGTTTGTCTAACAAAATCGTTATAAACTGCTTGGAGTTTATCTTTTAAAGAATCTTCAGTCTCTGGACCCAAAATAATAATTGAGTTGTCGTCTTTTAATTCTCCGATAATGATTGTGTTATCTGTATAATCAACTAAAAACACATAAACTTTTTCTGTTGATTCATCTTCGTATGAGAATAAAATTTCTACTTCAATTTTATTTCCATCTTCATCTTGCATTATAATTGTATTTTTTTCTTGGTTGTCCACGTTTATTCTCCTTGGGATATATATGTCTCAAGTATAACTTGAGCAGCCATTTTGTCAATGACTTTTTTTCTTTTTGCTCTAGAAGTGTCCGCTTCTAATAGCGTTCTAGTTGCTTGTTTTGTAGACCATCTTTCATCTATGAGCTTAACTTTAATGTTTGGAAATAACTCTTCTAATTTTTCCTTAAATATTAAGACTTGCTTTGACATGTCCGATTCATCGCCAGACATATGTAATGGATATCCTATGCAAATATGTTCAATAGCCTCAAGTTTAACTATTTCTTGAACTCTCTTGATAGCTAAATCGTATTGGCCTTCAGGAAAGCGAAAATTTTCATATCCTGAAGCTATTATACCCGTTCTTGACAAAGCAATACCTAAAGTTGTGGTTCCTAAATCTAGTCCTAATACTTTTTTCATTTAGCAAGTTCCTTAATTCTTTCGATAGCTTGTGGCAATTTTTCAAGTGATGTTGTTCCACCAAAAGCCATATCTGGTTTACCACCACCAGAGCCACCAAGTATGACAGCTATTTCTTTAATTAACATACCTGCCTTATAACTCTTTTGAACTTCTGATCCTAAGGCAATACCAATTTCTTTTTTAGCGCCATTATCATTAGCTACTAAAACAATTGCGTTTTGATCGCCTAAAACAATATCTTTAGCTAAATCTGTTACTTGGTTATGGGTGAAATTTTCAAGTTTAGCAACATATAAATTCTTACCATTAATTATTTCATAACTATTTTTAACTTGTTGTAAATAACTTGATAAAACTTTACCTTCTAAAGCTGTAATTCTATTTTTTAATTCGTCTTTTTCAAGTGATAAAGACTTAAGTTTTGCAGGAATTTCCTTATCTGATTTAACGCCTAATGACTTAGAAACATCATTTAATTTAGCTCTCTTTTCTGCTAAGAACTTAATTGCATTTAAACCAGTAACAGCAGTAATTCTTCTTATACCACTAGAAATAGCTTCTTCACTAACAATTGCAAATGCCATGATTTCTGAAGTGTTTGCAACGTGTGTACCAGCACAGAATTCTTTTGAATAATCTCCAAATGAAACTACTCTAACAAAATCGTCGTACTTTTCATTAAACAATGACATAGCACCCGTCTTTTTAGCTTCATCCTTAGCCATGATTTTAGTTTCTTGTGGAATAGCTTCAAAGATTACTTCGTTAACTTTTTGTTCGACAGCTTCGATTTCTTCTTCTGTAAGTTTTCTATCACTATTAAAGTCAAATCTTAAAACTGTATCACTAACATAAGAACCTTCTTGGTGAATTTCTGGATTGACTAACATTTGAAGTGTCTTTTGTAGTATGTGCGTACAAGAGTGATTCTTCTTTGTAGCTTTTCTTCTTTTTAAATCTGGTTTTAAATCAAATTTATCGCCTAGTTTAATTGAGCCAAAGACGACTTTAATCTTGTGCAGATATTGCTTGTTAGGAGCTTTACTAACATATAAAACTTCAGCTTCTGCATCTGTGTTTTCAATTATACCAATATCAGATATTTGACCACCAGATTCAGCATAGAAATCTGTCTTATCAAAAATCACTTCACCATCTTCAGTAAGTTCATTAACTTTAACGCCATCTTTAAACAAACCGATTACAGTTCCAACAAGAGGTATTTCTTCATAAGTAAATTCACTCTTTTCTGTAAATGCGAGTAAATCTGCTGATTGTAATCCCATTGAGAATTGAGTTCCACGGGCGTTTCTTGCTCTTTCTTTTTGAGCGTTCATTTCAGTGTTATATCCATCGATATCGACTTTCTTACCTTTTTCAGAAGCAATTTCAACAGTTAATTCTAATGGAAAACCATATGTATCAAAAAGTTTAAAGGCATCGACACCTGGTAATACTTCTTCACACTTTGCTAAATAGTCGTTGAGCATAGCTTCTCCAGACTTTAAAGTTTTAGCAAATTTTTCCTCTTCACTTAAAACTGTTTTAGCAATTTTTTCTTCTTTTTCAAGTAAATATGGATAGAAGTGTGACATGTTATTACAAACAACACTGACAAGTTTACTCAAGAATCCAGATTTGATTCCTAATGAGTTTGCGTATCTTTCAGCTCTTCTAAGTAATCTTCTTAAGACATAACCTCTACCATCATTAGAGAAGACAGCACCATCTGCTAAAGCAAACGTAACGCTTCTAATGTGATCAGCAATTACTCTATATGCTAATTTGTTTTCACCTTCATATGGCTTATTAGCATTCTTTTCAATTTCTTTAATATATGGCATGAATAAATCTGTTTCATAGTTTGTTTCAGTACCTTGAATAATGCAACAAATTCTTTCTAAACCAGCGCCTGTATCAATGTTCTTTTGTGGTAATTCTTTATATTCTTCTCTCTTTTTACCTGGAACAGCATTATATTGGGAGAAAACAATATTCCAAATTTCTATATATCTATCGTTTTCAATATCATCTTTTAAGAGCTTTATTCCTAATCCTTCTGGATCATATTTTTCCCCACGATCATAGAACATTTCTGTATCAGGACCACATGGACCTTCACCAATTTCCCAGAAGTTTCCTTCTAATGGTATTAAGTGATCTGGTGCTAATCCACACTTGATCCACAAATCACGTGTAGCTGTATCTGATGGGTGGTAAGTAACATAAAGCTTATCTTTATCTAAACCAAAATTTTCTTTAGAAAACAAAAGTTCATAAGCCCATGGTATAACTTCATTTCTAAAATAATCGCCTATTGAAAAATTACCCATCATTTCAAAGAAAGTATGGTGTCTTGCTGTATGTCCAACATTTTCAATATCGTTTGTTCTAATACTCTTTTGAGCGTTAGTTATACGGCGGTGTGCTGGTCTTTCAGAACCATCAAAATATTTCTTTAACGCTGCAACTCCTGAGTTAATCCATAATAATGTTGGATCGTTAACTGGAACCAAAGATGCAGATGGTTCAACATAGTGACCTTTGCTTTTAAAGAATCTAAGCCAAGTATCACGAATTTCATCTGATGTCATGTACTTCATATTATTTACCTCCACAAAAAAAGCACTTCTTCGGGAACGAGCTATATGCCCGCGGTACCATCCCGATTCACATCGTGCTCTTAATTTCTTATCTCATACGCTGATAAAACGGTTCCTCTCACGAGTGGCTTGGATTTAAAATCCTTCTTTCGATCAACGAAGAACAAATATAATATAATATTAAAAATATTATTTAGCAAGAAAAATAATTTTAAGGTCAAAAAAAGTCAGGCATTTATGCCTGACTAATTATTTACTTTCTAACTTCTTTTCTGACTTTTAATTTCTTTACTTCGTTTTCGCGATCAGAAATTGCACCCTTGATGCATTTAGCTTGCTTCTTATATAAGACTAAAGCAACAACAATTGCAGCTATAAGAAGGACACCTAAGATGATGTCAACGATTGCCCATGGATTCATATTAAGCAGCTACCCCCTCTTTAACGCCAACAGTCATAGCACCACTTTGTTTGTAGTAGCCAAGTTCGATTTGCTTCTTAGCTTCTTCTAATGAAGCGTCATCTTTAACGACAATCTTGATTGTCTTAAGCTTAAGTGGTTCCATACCTTTCTTGATCTTTAATTTACCAAGACTGACTTTAACAATTACATCGCCACCTTTAATTTGAATTCTACAAATTGTCTTACGTGGTCCATATGAAATTGTTTGATAATACTTACGAATACTAGCTTCAACCTTTGGATATTTAAGAGCATAGGTTAAGATTGCGTCATAATATCCTTTCTTTGTTGCATCTAATGCATGTAATTCTTCTTCAAAGTCTTTTTGAGGAGTGACAGAGTTAATGATAACACTATCTTCCGAGATGTTTACGACTTGAGAATTTGCAAGCATTGCTTTTCTTTCTTCTTTTTGAAGTTCAAGGATTTCATTATCAAGACGTGAAATCTCAATTTGACCTTTAAGATACTCGGCATTTTTATTTCTTGCTATTTCGACTAAATAAAAGACTGTAGCAACAAGAGATAAAAGAAGTGCTACACCCAGTCCAACGAATAATGCTTCCATACTTTTGATCCTTTCATTTCTTATACTAAAATTATAGTATTCTTTTTTTATCTATTCAAGAAATATCTATATTTTTAGACAACGTTATCATGTAATTTTGTTTTTTTCGCATTTTTTATTGCAAAATTAATTTTAAAAAAACAATTTATACCTATACGTATACGATAATATATGCAAAATGTGCATAATTTTAACCATTTTATAAATATTTTTTTCGCATGACGTAATCACATATTTAAATTTATCGCTAAAAAACTAGTTACTAATAAGTTTAATAAATTTCAATGTTTAATAAATTTAACTATTTTAAAATATTAAAAACATAGTAAAATTAATGCAAATCATTTTGAACTTAAATGACTATGTAATATAATTATTATGCCGTAGTATCATTATATGGTAACAATAGCGAGGTAAATTAATGAAAAAGAAACTTCTACTAGCTAGTGTAGTTTTATGTTCTTCCCTCATCACAAGTTGTGGAGGCAACAACAATACAAGCTCTCCTAGCCAAAGCACTAGTTCATCAGATGTTCAAACATCAACAACTACTTCTACAAGTAGCACATCTAATTCTTCACAAGGCGGAACGTCTAGTTCGTCTTCAAGTAGTTCAACTACTGAACCAGCTCCATCAGCAAAAACTTTTAGAATCGATCCATCAAACTTCAATTCTATCAGCGCATTAACTTTAAGTGGAGTTGTAGAAAACACACAATATAACGATGAATTTACAGTCAACGCTGGTGGTTCAATCACATCAACTGCTTTTAAAGGCATTACAAAAATCGTTGCAAAATGCTATTCCTCATACGAAAACATGGAAATGTATAGTGGCACATCAACAAGCGGAACAAAAATTAATTCTGTCAAAGAAGCTGGTTCAAATAGCGCTACATACACATACAATTTCACTACTCCAAGCGATTCATTCTACTTTATCAATAATCAAACAAAAAATAGACAACATATTTATTTCATAGATATATATTATACAGGTGCCGAGGTAAGTGGTGGCGGTTCTTCCGAACCTGGATCACATGCTTATACAAGTTTTGAATCAAGTGATATTGAATTATTGAATAAAACATTTGGGACAACAATTCCATTTGCCCCATGTGATTATTACGAATTAATCCCATACGCTGCTGATGGATATGTTGGTATTCAAGGCTACTTTGAAGGTGTAACTCAAGCAGAATTTAACTCATATAAAACAGCATTAACATATTCATATTCAGGTAGTGACACAGATCAAAATGGTGATTTATGGTACTATTATGATATAGATGATAAAACTTATTTTGATATTAATTTCTCTACTGAAGATGGAACCAACTATTTTAATTTCGATATTTATTATGAAGATGGAACCGGCGGTGGCGGTGGCGGCAGTACCGGAAATTACTGGGATCAAGTTACTACTAACGCAATTTACACTAATGAAGGTAAAGGCATTGAAAGCTTAAGAAATGAAAATGGCTATGCAACTTTAGATTTCAATAATGGAACAAAGGTTAAAAACTTAACCGAACAAGGTAACTATGTCGATGGTTGCCCAACAAAGGGTGATGTTAATGTCTTAGTTATTCCAGTTGAATTCTCTGATAAAAAAGCTACATCAAAACAAGACTTAAGTGCACTTAACTTTGCATTAAATGGTGGTGAAGGTGAAGAATCATTAAAGAATGGTATGTCAGTATCTAAATTCTATAATGAATCAAGCTAGGCCAATTAAATCTCAACTTTGAAATTATGGGTGGTGGCACAAAGTGGTATAGCCCAGATTACACAAGCGAATTCTATATTAATCAAGATAAATCTTCAGGTGACAGCTCTACTGCTGATATCGATATTGTCGATAGCATCATGAAAAAGTATGGCGATGAAGTTGATTGCTCTAAGTTTGACTCAGACAAAAATGGCGTCATCGATGCAGTCGTAATTGTCCCAACTATTTCAATTAACTCTACTTCAGATCAATCTATCCTTGAATGGGCTTATAGATATTGGTGCACAAGAGACACATCATATGATGGTGTTCAATTCAACGATTACTTATGGTGTCCATATGATTTCTTGTTTGAAACAGAAACAGGATACTATAACGGAACAGCTCCAACAAACAATTACACTTTAACTCACGAATTTGGCCACGTCTTAGGTGCTGATGATTACTACGATTCATCTTACTCACAAACAGCAACACTCCTTGACGGAAATGATGTTATGGATGCTGGATTTGGTGATCATAACCCATATAGTAAATTTAACTATGGTTGGTTATCAACATCTAGACTTGTCACAGCTAACGATTCGGTTACATTAGACTTAAATGCCTTTGAAAACGATGGCGATTCTATCATTGTTGCAAATAACTGGGATGAAACATTAGGATGCTATCAAGAATACTGGGTTATCATGTACTACACAAAGACTGGAATTAACTCACACTCAACATATGCATTTGATGAAGGACTTGTTGTCTATCATGTCAACGCACAATTAATCGATTACACATATGCTGGCGAAAGAGCTATTGATGTCTATACAACAAATAACCAAGATTCATACTACAACACAGGTGTTAACTTAATCGAATTAGTTAATGTCAGTGGCAGCGGTTATACTCTTGGTGTTGGTCAAACAAGTAACTCAAATATTGTTGATGATTATGGTAACAAAATTGGATATACATTCAAATTAAATTCTATGGATGGCTCCAAAGCTAACATAACATTCACAGCTAACAAATAAAAAATAGGTGATGCAAAGAAGCAAATAGATTGCTTCTAAACATCACCTTTTAAATTGCTACAAATTTATTTAGACATAAAAACTACCAAAGATATTTATTAACTTTGGTAGTCATTTTTTACTTTCCTGTAAACTTTTTCTTAAACTTTTCGAAGAAAGAAGTCTTAGTAGGTTTTGTTTGTTCTATTTGATCAAACTTTCTAAGCAATTCTTTTTGTTCCTCAGTAAGCTTGGTTGGTATTTTGATTTCGATATGAACGTATTCATCACCGACGTTACCTTTAGCATCTTTAATACCGCATCCACGCATTCTAAGTATTTGATCAACTTGAGTTCCCTCTGGTACTTTCAAATCGCTTTGACCATAGACTGTTGGAACTGTTAATACAGTACCTAAAATAGCATCTGCTACAGAAAGTGGAACGGTAATATGAACATCGTTGCCATCTCTTTCAAATGTATCATTTTTATCAACTAAGATTTCAACATATAAATCGCCGTTTGATCCGCCGTTTTCACCGCGACCACCTTTACCAGCAATTCTAATTTGTTGACCAGTATTAATACCTGCTGGAATCTTAACTGAAATTTTACTCTTAACGTGATGATAGCCAGTACCTTTACAATCAGAACATTTTTCTTTTACTGTTTTACCTGTACCATGACAATCAGGGCATGTAACAGTTTGCTCTACCACTCCAAAGAACGATTGAGAACGTTGTTTAACATAACCTGTACCACCACAAGTATGACATACTTCTACATCAGAAGCGTTTTTAGCTCCAGTACCATGGCAAGTTGGACAATCTTCATCATATTCAACAGGAATATCTACAGTCTTACCATTAACAGCATCCATAAATGAGATTCTAATACGCATAAAGCTATCTTCACCTCTTCTAGGACCGTTTGCTTGTCTTCCACGTCTAGCACCACCACCAAAGAATGATGAGAATATATCTCCTAGATCGACATCGCTGAATCCAGCACCACCGAATCCACCAAAGCCACCGGCTCCGTTTGTATTTCCGGTGCCATCAAAAGCAGCGTGACCAAATTGATCATATGTTTTTCTCTTTTGTTCATCGGATAAAACATCATATGCCTCTTGAACTTCTTTAAATTTTTCTTCAGCATCTGGTTCCTTACAAATATCTGGGTGATATTTCTTGGCTAAAGAACGATATGCTTTTCTTATTTCATCTGGTGAGGCACTTTTTGAAACACCTAAAACTTCATAATAATCTCTTTTAGTTGCAGCCATAAATACCTTACCTCCTTTCTATTAGGACGAAACACACCGTAGGAAAAATCCTACGGTGTAAATTCGATAGTTAATTATTTCTTTTCTGTGAAATCAGCATCGACAACATTGTCATCTTTCTTTTCAGAAGATGTAGAAGCTTCTGGTTGAGGTTGAGCTTGTGTTTGTTGTTGAGCTGCTTGTTGGGCATAGGCAGCTTGACGTTCAAGTTCATCAATCTTGCTCTTTAATGTTGCAATATCGTTCTTATCTAAGGCTTCTTTCATTTCGTCTCTGATCTTCTTAGCTTCAGCTTTGACGTTATCAGCGACACCTTCCTTTGATAATGATTCATCGATAGAAGAAATAAGTTGTTCAGCCTTGTTCTTGACTTCAACTTCTTCCTTTCTCTTATCATCAGCTTCTTTGTTAACTTCAGCTTCATGAACCATACGATCAATTTCTTCTTTAGAAAGTCCATTAGAACCAGAAATTGTAATTTGTTGTTCCTTATTAGTGTCTAAGTCTTTAGCTTTGACATTGACAATACCGTTAACATCGATGTTGAATGTAACTTCAATACGTGGTTCACCACGTCTTGCAGGACGGATACCATCAAGTTTGAAGTGTCCTAACATCTTGTTATCTCTAGCCATTGAACGTTCGCCTTGGAAGACAAAGATATCAACGGCTGGTTGGTTATCTTCAGCAGTAGAGAAGATTTGGCTCTTTGTTGTTGGAATTGTTGTGTTACGAGTAATAAGTGGAGTCATAACACCACCCATTGTCTCAATACCTAATGTTAATGGTGTAACATCGAGTAAAACGACATCTTTGACGTCACCACGGATAACACCCCCTTGGACAGCAGCACCAATTGAAACAGCTTCATCTGGGTTGACTGACATATTTGGTTGTTTGCCAAGTAAACTCTTAACTAATTCTTGAACTGCTGGCATTCTTGTAGAACCACCGATTAACAATACTTCGTTAATATCGTTAGCTGTAAGCTTTGCATCAGCTAAAGCTTTTCTAACTGGATCTTCTGTACGTCTTAAAAGTGACTTTGTCAAATCTTGGAATTTAGCTCTTGAAAGAGTTGTTTCAAAGTTGACTGGACCATTTTCGTTCATAGCGATATATGGTAATGTGATGATAGCTTCAAGAGAGCTTGATAATGTAATTTTAGCCTTTTCGGATTCATCCTTAAGTCTTTGTAAAGCCATCTTATTGTTAGAAAGATCAACACCTGTTTCCTTTCTAATTTCATCAATTAACCAATTTTGAATTGCGTGATCCCAGTCATCGCCACCAAGTTCAGCATCGCCTGATGTAGAAATAACTTCATATGTTCCATCACCAATATCAAGGATAGATACATCAAATGTACCACCACCTAAATCGTAAACGAGAATCTTTTGTTCTTCTTTAGCGTTTTCCATACCATAAGCTAAAGCAGCAGCTGTAGGTTCGGAAATAACTCTAACTACATCGAGACCAGCAATTGTACCAGCATCCTTTGTAGCTTGTCTTTGAGCATCGTTGAAGTATGCAGGGCAAGTAATAACTGCTTTTTTAACTTCATGACCGATGTTGTCTTCAGCATATTTCTTCATATAAGCGAGAACTTTAGCTGAGATTTCTTGTGGTGTGTAGTCTTTGTTAGTTGCATTAATATGAACTTTGGCAGATGAACCCATCTTTCTTTTAATACTAGAAACTGTGTCTGGGTTTGTAACTACTTGACGTTTTGCTGCATCACCGACAATTTCTTCACCACTTGCTTTAAATGCAACGACTGATGGTGTTGTGTTATGTCCTTCTGGATTTGGAATAACTTTAACGACTCCATCCTCTTGCATATATGAAACGACTGAATTTGTAGTACCTAAATCGATACCAAGAATAACTTCCTTTGCCATAATAAATTTCCTCCTTTATTAATATTTATTTATTGTCTTTGCTAACTTCTTCTTTAACTTCTTCTTTAGCTTTGGTGACAATTACCATTGCAGGTCTAACAATTCTATCTTTTAAGAAATAACCTTTGAGATAGACAGCTTTAATTAGGCCATCTTTTTCTCCCTCTTCAGTTGCAATTGCTTGCATCGTGTTGTGATCAAAGACATCACCTGGTTGTGGGTTTATAACTGAAACACCTTCATCAGCAAGAGCTTTTTCAAACTGTGAAAGAATCATTTCAAATCCTTTGGTGTAGTTTTTTATCTTTTCATCTTGAGGTTTGACTTTGAAGGCCATTTCGAAACTATCTAAAGCTGGTAACAACTTTTCTATGAAGCCCATTGCTCTATATTTAAGAGCAACTTCGTGATCTTTTGCTAAATTCTTTCTAGTGTTGTCTAAATCAGCATAAGCTTGATAGTACTTATTTTTCCAATCAGCTTCTTTAGTTTTGGATTCTTCTAATTCTTTTGAAAGTCTAACGATTTCTTTAAGAGCTTTATTTTCTTCTTTCTCTTCTTTAACATCTTCTTTTGATGTTTTTTCTTCCTCATTAACTTTCTTTTCTTCTAAATCTGTTTGTTCATTCTTCTTCATCGTCTTCCTCCTTTCCCCCGAAGTACTCAGCTAGAACCTTAGAAACATATTCAAGGTTACTTAATACTTGTCGGTAATTCATTCTCTTTGGACCAACGACTGCAATTTTTGTATCGCCGCGACCAGCGATATTAATTTTATGTGAGACAATAGCCATATCGTCATCTTCTTCATCGTTAACAAACTTTACAGATATACTTCCATTAAGTTGGTCAGAAACTGCGTTATCAGCTCCATCGATAGCTTCATGGAATTCTTCTGGTGAATCTAATAGATGGAGAATATTTTTAACTTTCTCTCTATTTTCATCGTAATCTGGAAGTTCTAGTAACTTTGTAGCGCCGTATGTATGTAATCTCTTTTTTGCAAAACTAACAAATGCTTCAGTAAATGCTTCCATAACAAGCTCTGAATTTTTACCAACCATTTTAGTAACCAATGGTTTTAAAGCTTCAGTCTTTTCATAAATCTCACTTATAGAAGTACCGTTAAGTCTTTCGTTTAAAATCTTAACACACGATGAAAGAGTTTCAGGTGACATATCGTTCGTGACAAATGTTTTGTTTTCAACATATCCTTTATCAGTAACTATAACTGCTGTAGCAGTTTGACTTGAAATAGGAATAACTTGAATGGAAACTAAGTGTTCATCATATGACTTAGGACCTAAGACAACAGTAGCAAGATTTGTCATCTCTGACAATATTTCACAGCTTCTTTCAACGACTTCTTCAATCGATCTTGATTTTTTCTTTAAAACAACTTGAAATTCTTTTTTAAATTCTTGATCAATATCGACCGCTTGATCTCTATCGAGGTGAGAAACATAATATCTATACCCTTTTGCACTAGGTACTCGACCTGATGAAGTATGCGTTTTTTCAATCAGTCCGTCTTGCTCAAGCATTGCCATTTCATTTCTTATAGTTGCACTAGAGTATGGTAGTTGATACTTTTCAATCAAAGTATTACTTCCAACTGGCTCAGCTGTAGAAACAAATTCTTCAACGATAAGCTTTAGGACTAAATCACGTCTTGATAATTCCAAGATGATCGCCTCCTTAGCACTCTTTCTTTCTAAGTGCTAAGATTATTATACGTCAATTATTAGCAATGTCAACACAAAAGTGCTAAAAATCTTTATTTTTTCGTTCGACATTATTATTTATAAGCATTTTATACCCTAATTAGACTTCATTTTTCCAAAAATAATTATTCTTTACTTGCAAAGTATTAATGAAGGATGTCATATTTGATAAACTATAAGTATGTTAAAATTTAAAAATGTTTCTTATTCTATTAATTCTGAAGCAAGGCTAGATTCATTTACCTTTTCTTTTAAAGATAAAGGTTTTTACTATGTGCAAACATCAGGTGAAATTATAGATATATTTATTAAATTAATTTCTAGACAAGTTATCGAAGATAGCGGTGATATTACTTATGAAGATATAAAACTAAATCAATATCACACTTTAAATAGAGACTATGAGGATCTAGTCTTTATCAATGGTTTAAAATATATAAACAAATTGTCTGTAATTGATAATTACTTGTGTGAACTATTTTATTTTTACCATAGAAGAGATGTTGCTCTTGATGTAGTTGCTACATATTTAGATAAAATTCCAAGCTATATTGATGTCGATAAACAATATGGAAGTTACAATAAATCAACACAATCACTAATTGAATTATTTGCAGTAAACTTTTTTGATTATTCTATTGTTTTGTTAAATAAACCATTTGATTATGATGAAAAAATAAATTTAGATTACTTAAAAATGATAGATACTTTAAGAGAAAATAAATTAGTTATATATTTCGGCTCAAATAATACCTTAAATGATACTGAACTATTAGGTGGATACAAAGATAAATATATAAGAATAGATGAAATTGGCGAGGTGTTTGACGATGAAGACTAAACCACATTTAACAGACTACAAATTTGCTGGTCACCTTAGATACTCTATGGATAAACCTTTATGGTATTTACGAATTTCTTTTTACATATTGTTAGCAATAGTTGGCTTTCTAATGGCCATAACAACAAATGCTAAAGGAATAAGATACGATACTAACGATTCAATGTTATATAAGCACTCCTATAGAGTTGAAACTACCGAAGCATTATCTAAAAAAATAGCTACAACTGATTCACATGTATATGATTTTACTAAGCCTATTCCCGATCAATCTTTACTAAATGACTACGATTTTGACTGTGCATCAATTCTTAAAGAAAATGTTTTAGAAAACGAAATAATCGTTGGTTTGCCAAAAAAGAGTCAATTTAATCCAGATAAGATAAAAAAAATATATATATCAGGAGTTAACTTTACTGATATTTCTATCAAAAAAACTTTTATTAACTCTGATCTTATTAAAGATACTATATATTTACCAGCTAGTATTTATCACATATATAATAAAGCATATGAATCTATTAAAAATGGTAATTTAATCATTAATAACGACTCAATTTCTCTTTTGAATAGTGGCTATTTAAGTTCACAATTACTGGATGCAGATATTTACTACAATATTAATGATAATACATTAAATAAATATATATCGATAAGCTCTTTTTCATTAAATAATGTCGGAAAAGCTACTTTTAACTTAAATAATGTAAACTATACTTTGACTATCAAAATCGTTGATACACCTACTTGCTTTAATTTTAAAACATTCTCTGATTTTGATGTATTAATCGGAAAAACTATTTTATATAACGAAATTAAAGATTCTTTCCTTGCTAGACAATTCTTATTAACTGTCGAGGATAGTTATAAAAGCTTTAATACAACATATTTAAACGGCAAAGAATATGATTCAACTTATTATACAGTTGGCTATTTCACACTTATTGGAGTTTATGTAGTTCTAATTACATCCATTATGATCTGTGCTTCTAAATCACATAAAGATATTAAACGATTAGCAAAACTTGGAATGAATTCAAACATTTCTATAAACCAATATGCCAAAAGTACGATTTTAATTTCCTTAATTGCAGTATTAATCACATATGCAATTGCTTTTAGCATATCTAGCATCTTTGAAAAATACGGATCTATTTTATGGCTTAATGTATTTGACTTCTTAATGATTTTAATAATAGAAGCCATTGTTGCTTCGCTAGATATTTTTGTCGCATCAAGGAGTGTATTATGATTGAATTATTTAACGTTACATCAAACACTCAAGATAAAGCAATTGATATTCCTTATTTAGTTTTACCTAATGTTGGTATGATAGCACTAGTCGGACCTAAAGATTCAGGAAAGTCAATTTTGTTAAAAGTAATAGCAGGTATTGATTCATATAAAGGGAAAGTTATTATCAATCAAGGATTAAAGCACAAAAAATTCACCTGCAATATTGGCTATTTAGATTTTCATACCCAAAGACGTTTCAAAACAGATAATTATATCAAAGCTTTAGAAAACACAGCTATGATTTATGGAATTAAAAACATCAATAAAGCCATTGAAAATTCAACTAGGTATTTAAGAGCTTTTGACCTCACAAAAAACGATTCTTATGAAAATCTCGACAAAGCTAGAAAGACTCTATTTTCATTATCAATTTTGCTTTCCTTAGATCTTCCAGTAATTCTTTTAGATGAATTATATTCTAACTTAGACAAAAAGTACGAAGAAAAAGTCGAGAAAATTCTTTTAGAATATTCGGCTAAACACTTAGTTTTAATTTCATTTTCTACTTCACCAAAACTTGATTTATTCAATAAAGTTTTACTTATTAAAAATGGAAAAATAATAAAGGAAGCTGAAACAAAACAAGAAAAATTTAAATCTGTAACTTTTAGAAAAAATAAAAACTTTGATTTAGGTATTTTCTCCGTCTTACCACATTTAGCTACACGTGCTAAAGTCTTTTTAATCTTTTTATCAGTTATTTTCACTTTTATTGTTGCTTCTTTAAGCGAATCTTTAAATCCTAATATAAACGCTATAAATACACTTTTAAAAGAAAATTTCACACCTATTTCAAAAGTTTATGAAAAGTATGAGTCTTATACTTTTTATGATTTTTCAAACGATAAAATTACGATTAAATATAATCAAAGTAGTGCAAATGAATTTTATATTCGTCCATTAATCAATAAAAATATAAATGATAACTCTAATGTCTTATATCTATCAAAATCCGTTGCACTTGTACTTGGAGTTGAAAAAGGCGACATCGTAACCATTTCAACAAAAGAATTCAAAGTTGAAAGTATAATAAACGCTAATTCAAAAGAAATATATCTACCTTACACATATTATTGCTTATTTGGAAATAATAGCTCTGATACATATTATTATTTACTTAGCTCTGATATAAATAAGTGCACTTATTATGATAGTAATAGACAAGAAATTGATTACGACTCTACATTAACTTATTACAATTACGAATTAAATAACATTTCAGAAGATAATAACAAATATGGCTATTACGTTTTAGAGAACTTTAAAGATAATAATCTTGTTATAATTCCTGATAATAGTTTTACAAATAAACCAGTAAATATCTCAACTAAATATGTCATTTACTATACGTCTTTAAAAACACTACACGAATTATCTGAATATGAAGACGACACTTTTATTTTTAACAAAATAAAACCAAGTCCAAAAATTATAGTAGGTTATGTAGCTTCTGTATCTTTATATTTGATCATAACTGTTTTAGTATTTATTAGAGCTGATAAAGGAGATAGCGATTATTATAAGAGCTTCTCAAAGCAAAAATATACTTTCCTTCAAGCTATTAAATTCTTCTCGTTTACTGGAATAATATTGCTTTGTACATTAATTTTAGTATCAACTCTCTCACGCGAAAACATTTTGCTAGCTTTAACAAGTTTTGTGTTATTGATTACTCTTCTCTTGTTTTTGCTTACCTACATGTTATTAGGAAGATTTAGTATTAAAGACGAATAACAAAAAGCTATTGAACAAATATTCTTAAATAGAACTTTGCTCAATAGCTGTTTTTAATTATTATCAGTGACTTTAATAGTTTTATTAGATTTTATTGAATCAATTATTTTTAACACTACACAAGTTAGTGCCAATGCTATTGATACGATAAACGTTGATGTAATTGCACTATAACTAATTTTCCACATTCCAGGATCAAAAACTATAAATCCATAAGCAACTGCTTGAATGATATCAAGAACAATTAAAACAATAGACATTATTCTAAACGATTTAACACTTAATTCTTTCTTTTTTAGACATATAGAACTTAAAACTATTCCTGTTATGCCAAAAGCAGCTATAAACGGTATTCCAATCAATGTGACAATTAAAATAATTGCAATAGCTAATCCTTCACCATTATCTGCTTTTCCTGAATTAGCATAAATAAACAAATTTAAATAAAAAGCAACAGCAGCCACTAAAAACCAAATCGAATTAACTAATGAAAGAACTGAAGAAAACTTTTTCATATACCCCTCCTATTTAAAGACTTCATTCTTTTAGATACATTAATTATATATAAAAATTGATTTAATATAAATACTCTATTTTGCATGATTTTAAATAATATCAATATTTTGTAATTATGACACGTAGTTTTCGTATATAAAACTTCCTTATTGAGTAAAATAACAAAATAATAATGTCTAATTTCCATGCTTTATTTTTTATTTAAATTGAATTTAATAATCGGAATAGTACCAATTATAAGAAATAAAAAAATATAACTTATTTCACAAATCTTTTTTATCGAATCATTATTTATTATTTGAGAAATAAATATCCAAACAATAGTAAAAAATAAATTCATAAAAAATAACAATATTGCATCTAAAGCTACTAATCTTAACTTAGGATCAACATCTTTTTTTAAATAGAGAAGATTTAATTTTGAATTATCAGAAATTTGTTCTTTTTTTAAATTTTTTCCGCTTATATTAGTAAAGCAATTCGGAAAAATCATAGTACAAAAATACCAATGTATAAATAATAACCAAATAATTAAATATATCATTTTCAACTTCTCCTTATTTTTTAGAAGCGCGCACCTATTAGTGTAGAAAAAGCAGTTGAAGCTCCTAATTTAAGCAAATTAATTGCTGTCAATCGTGCTACAGTACCTGGAAGAACATTTGAAACCGCACTTATAAATTTGCCTGCATGTAAATTGAATATGCCTGTAAACCCACGTTTTGAAATGGTGCCTGCTGCATATTTGTTTGTTGCTTTATATAATGTAGAAAAAGTTTTATATACTTCTTTATTTTTTAACAACCCTTTTCCTAATGCAGTCGAATTTTGTGATCCTGCTCCAGAACAAAAGCCTAAAATTGCATTTACAGCACCCATAATAGCTGCTTTCTTCCAATTTACTGATGACCAATCACCATCAGAAGATATAAGATCACTACCAACACTTCCAGCAAAGCCTAATCCTCCAGAAATCAAAATTGCACCTAACATACTTATTCCTGTTGCAGATAATAATCCACTTATTGCACCGATAGTTCCATCAAGAAGCACTTGCCAGCCGTTTATATTATCACAGCCATTTGTTACACCTTGTGATATAACACTAACACCTGTTCCAATAATTCCACCGAATAATGCTCCAATTATTAAAGCAGAAACAAAGAAATGTCCATCAGGATCAGCCATATTAACTGGATCATTACCACAATAAACATATAGATTTAGGCCTGTTATGCTTCCTATTTCCATATATTCTGTTTGGTCTAGACTTATAAACCTATGCAGACTTGCTGAGTAGTATCTACTCTTTAAATAATATAATCCACTCTCTTTATCATAATAATAACTCTTATATTTATATGGATTATCTTCTACTATCTTACTTATTCTTATTCCTTCATACTTTAGTCTTCTCTACTTACATTTGCTATTTCTTGAAATTAACAACAAAAGCCGTGACACCTGTAACAATCATAAATAGGAAAAAATACCAAAATGAAATGCGGCCAACAATTTGATCATCTTTTAAAATTGCGAATAGAATAAAAGCTACAATTGTATATATTATATTTAAAAAGAAAAATATTATCGCTTCAATAGCAATGCATTTAAGTTGAGGATATGCATTTTTATTAATATAAATGAGGCGTAATTTGGAATCTTTAGGAATTTGCTGCCGATTTAAAACTTTGCAACTTATACCGCCAAAGTTTGGCCATATAATAACACATAAATACCACGTAAAATAAAAATACCAAATTGACGCTAAAACAAGCTTGTACATGTAAATACCCCTAATTAACAAAATGATTTAATCCTATAGAGATAACACTAGAAGCAATTGAGCCTTTATAGACAAATTTCGACGTAATAGAAACGTCTTTAGAAGAGGCAAGATTATTAATAATTTTATTCATTGGACACACCATCCTTTAAGTAAATAGATCGATAAATAAAATATTACTCTTTTTCGATTTAAGTATTATTTATATCTACTTAAAAGTCAAGGTTTTTAGATAAAAATATTAAAAAGAAACAAAATAATATAATTTTTTATTAAAAACAACCAATTTTTATAAATTGTAAAAAGAAAAGGCTAGTTAAACTAGCCAATTATATTAAATATGCAGCGCCAATTATTCCAGCGTCGTTTCCTAATTTAGCGCATTTAATTTCAACTTTAGGAGTATTTTTAAAGCCATAATATTCTTTTTCAAGCAATGGAATTAATCTAGATAAAATGTAGTCTTCTTGAGCTGATATTCCACCACCTAATATAATCAATTCAGGTCTAAATATATTACAGTAATTAAGTATACCTTCTTTCAAATAATTGATATAGTTATCAAGAGCTTTGACAGCAACTTCATCACCTTGTTTAGCATACTCAAATATATACTTACCATTAATTAAATTTAAATCTTTTAATTCGGTCCACAATTTAGATTGTTTATTTTGACTAACAAGCCTCTTAGTATCTTTAATCAAAGCGCTAGTTGATGCATAAGCTTCTAAACAACCTTTACGTCCACAGGTGCATCTTCTTCCATTAACTTTGATAATTGCATGGCCTAATTCAGCACCTTTACCTTCATTTCCTTCATAAAGTGTGCCATTTAAAACAATACCACCACCAACTCCAGTGCCTAAAGTTAACATAATAACGTTTTTATAGCCTAAACCACAGCCAAACTTAACTTCACCAAGTGTTGCAGCATTAGCATCATTTGTTATTTTACACTTTATATTTGTTATTTTTTCGATTATTTCCACAACTGGAAGATTTTCCCATTTAAGATTATTCGAATAATCACAGACACCTGTGTTTGAATTGATTGAACCTGGGCATCCTATGCCAATACCTAAAATATCATCTTTAGATACATTATTAGTTTTGATTAAACCATTAACTTTATTTGCCAACAATTCAATCATTTCTTCTTGAGAATTATTAGTTGTAACTTTTAATACATCTCTAAAAGCTATATTGCCGTTTTCATCGACAATACCAATTTTAAAAGACATACCACCTATATCAATTCCAATACGATATTTACTCATTTTATTTCTCCACACAAGTTAAAATATATTTTCCATTTCCTTCAATCGAGCACTTTTGCTTTGCACTGATGAAGAAAGAGTCATATTTTCCATATTTGATTCCGTTAATTGTACCAGCACCATCTAAGAATGTTATAGAAACAAATGAATCTTCATCATAAATTTCTTTATCTATGACAGCATCTTTTAAATATGTAGTAAAGTACTTGCACTTTTCTAAATAATCATTTGATTTATTTTCAAAATTGTACTTATTCGTGTCAATTACATTTAAAGCTTTTTCAATGTGTAACGGTCTAGTTTTTCCATCAGCCCCTACTCTATTGTAGTCATATAATCTATATGTCAAATTAGAGTTTTGTTGAATCTCGATAACACTAACTCCTTTGCCAATAGCGTGGATAGTACCAGATTTAATAAAGAAACAGTCACCTTTTTTAACTTTAAAGAAGTTTAAATGCTCCAAAATTGTTCCTTTATTTAAATAATCTTTAACATTTTCTATTGTTTCGTCTTCTTTAAATCCAACGTATAAACCAGCGCCTTCTTCAGCATCAATTACATACCACATTTCTGTTTTGCCATAACTATTTTCATATTTTAAAGCATAGTCATCGCTTGGATGAACTTGAACTGAAAGATTTTCTTTAGCATCGATTAATTTAATTAAGACTGGAAAGAATGAAAATTCTTTTAAATTTATTCCTAACTCTTCTTTTGTAACAACATCTTTAAGGAGTTTTACTTGACCATCTATATTAACTTTCGTTGGACCATCTTGATGAAAAGATAGTTCCCAAGATTCAGATATCTTATCTAAATCACTTTGACGGTATTCTTTTAATTTTGTACCACCCCAAATATAGTCTTTTAAGGCAGGAATTAGTTTGTAAATTGACATATTCATTCTCCTTTTAATAATTCTGTAATAAGAGGGGCTGTTTTACCTTCTTTATCTAATGATAAGAAGCAATATATTTTATCATCTCTAATAACAAACATTTGACCCCACATACCTGAACCATGTCTTAAATTGCTGTTTCTATTGATCCAAATAGAGTAGCCATATCCAGTATTTTCATCGACTATTACTTTTACTTTTTTAGCCTCATCTATATATTTTTTGGAAACTATAACTTTATCTTTGTATTTTCCATCATACATAAAAATCGAAGCTATTTTACAAACGTCAATCGAGTTTAAAAATACACCTGTAGCTCCCATTTGATAACCCATTGGACAATATTGAAAATCGTAGTTTTTAATTTCTAACGGTTTAAAAATATTTTCTTCAATGAACTTATCTAAAGAAACACCACTTATTTTACCAACTAACCTTCCTAAAAGATAGTAGTTAGAGTCACTATAAACAAAATGTTTTTTATCTTTATAATATAATCCTCTATCAAAAATTATTTTTAAATAATCATCGGAAGGAAAAGTTTTAGGATCTTCAGCGTCAATATCCAAAAATCCCCGTTCTATTCCCGTAACTTGCATTAAAACATCTTCTACTGTTGTACCGCTATATGAAACGGCATTTTCATATTCATCGATAAAAAATTTTGAAATATCATCTTTAATATTTAGTTTTCCTTGGTCTATCAATATTCCAATACATAGTGAAACGATATTTTTTGTTAAGGAGTATAAATTAGAAATTTTAGAGTTTGTAACTTCAAAATAATCATAGTTATAATTATCAAAAATGCAGCAATTATATACTTCTTTTATCTCTGAAGCTAACTTTTTAAATTTTAATGAATCCATATTGTTTTTACCTCAAATGGTTTAAATTCTAAAATGTCTCCATCAATTTGCTCGCTAAGTGGTTCTTCTAAGAAATTAACTAGAGTTAAATGTTTATTTTTTAAACTTGTATTTGTTAAATCAAGTTTAACATTTTTACCATTTCTTTCATAAAGTCTAACAATTAAACCATCGTCTTTATATTTTTTCTTATAGCAAGAATATTCTATTAATTCGTTATTGAGTATCAAAGGATTCTTTAACATTATTTCTTTTGAACTCATGACAAAATCGCTATTAAAAATATAAGCGACTTTATCAACTTTAGCTTTGTTATCATCACCATCGTGAATATATAATGCATATTCGTATGTGTGATGACCATAGTCACCCTCCTTACACGGGTAATTTGTCGATCTTAAAAGAGTTAGTTCTAAGTTATTATCTTTGACATAATATCCATTTTTTGCTTTGTTAATTAGTGCTACCCCTACTTTTTTATCATTTATATCAACGTATTGTTGAGCACAGATTTCATATTGTGCCTTGTGAACCAAAGTATCGTTTTTTCTTGACCTATTAATCTTACCAAATTGAATATCACATACAGCTTTATTAGTTTTAATTGATAAATCAAAGTTACTCTTTAGCATATAACCCACATTATGCCAATCAACTTCGTGCTTAAATCTAATCAAATTACTATCATCTATTATAATTGTTTCGACCACTGTACTTTCTTTGAATGAATATTTAGAAATTACTTCATAAAGATTATCATATTTATAAATTTCTCTTTCAGTTAATTTCATTAAAACTTCATCTTGATTTCTATAATTTTCTTTAAAAGTCCAAGCATCTCCATGGTCTCTTAAAACTATTAGTTTATTTCCGTTATTTAATAGTATATTTTTGTTTGTTTTCTTATAAATTATTTCATCTATATAACCTAACTGATTAAACTTAATCTCAAACAAGTTAGTATTAATAATATTTGAATTATAAATTTCTTTGTTTGAATATTCTTTATAATCATTTGTCCAAGAATTTGGATTTAAATTATAAAGATAATAACTACCGTTATATTTTATAAGCTTATTTGCTTTGTAAGATAAGTGATTATATAAATAATAACCAGGCTTATAATCACAACAATATGTTTTAATAGCTTTTTTAAATATTTGATTTAATTTCTTATCAATATTTTCATATTCTATTTTTGATTCTTCATAAACCCTTTTAATCGATGAACCAGGAAGAATATCGTGGAATTCTAATAGTAAAACTCTTCTATATAGTTCATTTATTTCATATTCGAACCTATTTATTCCTTTAGCTGACAAAATATATTCCAATCGTTTTATTTTTTCACTTATATAGCGGTCATATTGCTTATTTAGCGATTGAGACGTATATGTTCCACAGTGGTTTTCTAAATAAATTTCACCTTTATATATCGGTAATGATTCTTTATGCTTTTCCAAATTTACAAAATATGAATCAACAGATTTATTCGATTCAACTTTATTTAGACCTAAAGTACCATTTAGTCTATGAAGCTTTTCAACATGCTCTTCCCCTGGTCCACCACCACCATCACCGATTCCATATATCATTAAAGAATCGTATTTCATTTCTGACTTTGAAACGTGACTCATAGCATCATAAATAGATTTTGGACTTGCTTCAGAGTTGTAAGTACCTTCTGGCGGGATATGAGCTATAACTTTGCTTTTGTCGATTCCTTCCCATATAAAGTGGTGATACGGAAAATTGTTAAATCTATTTCGAGCAGTCTTGATAGTCATAAAATATTTCATACCACCCTGCTTAATTAATTGCGGTAAGTTTCCGTTATAACCAAATGTATCAGGTAGCCATAAATTATTAACGTAATGACCAAAGTTCTCTAAGTAATACTTTTGACCATAAAGCATTTGTCGAGCTAACTGTTCCTCACCTGAAACATTGGTATCAAACTCAACGAATGCTCCGCCAACTAATTCAATTCTTCCAGACTTTTCGTAAGATTTTAACTTTTCAAACATCAGAGGAGATTGTTCTTTTAACCACTCAATTTGTTGTGGTTGTGATATTACATAGTGGAAATTATTATACTTTTCAATGAGATAATAAACGTTAGTCATTGTTCTAACAATTTTTCTTTTTGACTCTCTAATTGGCCATAACCATGCTAAGTCTAAATGAGCGTGTCCAACACCATAAAAAGTTGGTAGTTTTTCAATATTATTAGTTTTAACACTAAACAAATCTGAAATTATTTTTAAAGCTTTTTCTTCCTTGTCTTTTACGTCAAACCAGAATAAATCTCTAATTGCTATAACACCATTATAAAGAGTGTCAAAATAATTGTTTTTAAATTCCATTATCTTTAATAGTTTTAATAAAAAATCAAAATCATAGCAAATTTTTTCCATGACAAAATCTTTTTTTACTAAGCTTATATATTCAACTTTCCCATCATTTTGTATATTGCCAAAAAGATCGTTATATCCACAGTCGAAATACAAGTCTATTTTATTATCTTCTACTAAACCTTTTAATGGATAATACGTTTTTCCTGGTTCTCCTAGAGCTCTATCAAAAACGCTAGATTTATTCGTGAAGCCTTTTACTGGTGCTCCGTTTTTATCGACAAGTAGAGCTTCTCCATTTATATCAAAAGCCAAATATGCCTCATCAATATTCACATCACAAGTTCCTGTGACATGAAACCAAGCACAATCGAATAGTTCTTTTCCAAAAGGTTTATTTTTGGCCAATTTTTTGAATTTCATCTTTTTCATTTTTGAAAAAGTAATCGGCTCTTTAGAACAAAGTACTTCATAATCTAAATCTCTTATTTTAGTATAAACAAGAGGTAACATTATGCAGTTATAAATATTTCTACTATCAATTATCGCTTCTTTTGTTGCAGCATAATTTGGCTTAAATCTCATATATAAAACTCCAAATTTATTTGTTTAAACTATCTTTCATTGATAATAAAGCGTATATTTCTGCTGAAGCACAAACATCCATTACATCTTTATTTTCATCGCTAGTTAAACCATATTGCCATCCACTGACCCAGTTGACTGGTAAATAGTTGTCGTATAAATAGTTGTTATAGGCAAAGTCGATGCTCTTTTGAATCAAAGCTAAATATTCACTTGCTGAATCGTCGACTAATAACAAATCATAATACCCTTGGAACAAGGTTAAGTTAAACCAAATAGTTGTTCCTAATGGGAATTGATAATAACCATTTAAAACTTCATCATCACCAAAATATTCAAATGAAGCTTTCATTGACTTTTTGGCTTGATTTAAATACTTCTCATCTTTTGTTGCTTCATATAAGTATGCTCCACCTGAAATCATTGTTCCAGTGTTATATGTATAAGCTGTTGTATCTAACGAACCATGAGAAGTTGTTACACCACCAGATTTTTCAGTACCGATCATATCACCATATAAATCGTTACTCATCTTAAATGTCTTTAGCCCAAAATCGTAAACATCTTTAGCCCATTGTAAATATGTTCTTCCATTAACAACTTTATCAGGATTGATCTTTGATAATCTAACTAAAGTAGAGATAATTGGACCATTGCTACAAGCGTGTTTACTTAAGTAATCTGGGCCCCAATAAATACCGCCCCATTCAGCACCTGTATCTGAATTGATAGATGAGTCCCAACCAGTTAAACAATATTCGATTGTTTCTTCGCACTTTGTAAGTAACGATTCATCGTTTAATGTTTCATATGCGTTTAAAAACTCTCTAGCAATCCACATATTATCATCATAGACATCAGCCATATAGCCACTTGATGCCATATCGATATCGATGCCTCTTTTAACGGCGTAAGCTCGATAATCTGTTCTTCTTTCGTGATAATATTCTAGGCCTTCTAAAACAGTGTTAAGCTTTCTTTTTAATTCAGCATCATTAGGGTTATTTTTTACTAACTTAATGTATAAAGATAAAATACTTGTAAAGTGCCATACTGATGCAATTTCTTCTGTATCATCTTTGTAAGGATAGTAATTTATTGCACCGTTAAGTTCTTCATCATAATAATTTTTCCACATTTGGTCAGCGATGACTTTAGAACGTAGATTGTTTCTTTCTGCTGAGGTTAAATTATCTTTTGGATTATCTAAAATAGTTCCAGCTTTGATAACTTCAGTAGTAGTCGATGAACAACCTACCATACAAAATGTCATAACACCAGCTGTAAGAACTTTTGCGAGCTTCTTCTTCATTATTCAATGCCTCCATTAATAATATTTTTTGATTTTAAAATCAAATAAGAAAATAGCGAATTAGACCATGCAAACCAAGAACGAGTAAATTCACTTTGATCGTCTTTGTTTATACCTTCATGAGTGTAATAAGTATCGTTATCGCTATTCATAACCATTTTTATGATTCTTATAACATCTTCATTGTTGCCACTTGTCAAAGCTTCTAATACGATTCCCATATGCCACACATAACCTTTTGGAGTGTGTGGTGAACCAATTCCTTTAAGAACTTTACCCTCAAAATAGTAAGGATTATCGAAACTCAAGCAATATTTTCTTGTATTTTTATATATAGCTGAATTCTTATCTTCATATTCAAAGTAAGGAATTGATAATAAGCTTGGAACATTTGCATCATCCATTAATAAATAGTTACCTAAGCCATCAACTTCGTAAGCGTATATTTCACCATATTTTTCGTGATTTATAATGCCGTATTGCTTAATTCCATTATCTACTTCAATAGCAAGATCAGAAGCAACTTTAGCTAAATCATCTTCACCGATAACTTTAAGCAATTCAGTAGCTCTTTTAAGTGCTACGACAGCAAACATGTTACCAGGAATAAAATATCCATATTTACAAGCGTCATCGCTTGGTCTATATCCACTCCAAATCATTCCTGTATATTTAATATCGCCACCATGACCGTGATTTGGAATATTAAATCCATCTCTTTCACCTTCTCTATAGTGGTAATAATCACTTAGTTCGTGATGTTTTTGTTCTTTTTTAAAAACATCAATTATAATTTTACAAGTTTTAACAAATTCAGAATCAAGAATTTCTTTGCGGCCAGTCACTTTATATAATTTGTAAATTAACCATATTGGATAACATAAAGAATCTATTTCAAATTTTCTTTCCCAAGTATATGGAGTTCTTTCGCCTTCATCTTGTGTGTGACCATGACCATTTGGATCTCTATTAAACGAATTTGCATATGGATCGATAGAAATATAGAAGAATTGTCGTTTTATTAAACCTTTTATAAGATTAAATACATCTTCATCTTCTTTTGCAAATTCGATGTATTGAAGGACAGAAGCGCTTGAATCTCTAAGCCACATAGCAGGTATATCACCAGTAAGCATATAGACACTTCCATCGTCTAAATATTCTATAGTAGTATCGAGAGCGTTATAAAAACAATTATCAAACATCCTTTTTAATTTATCAGACTTAATCTTTTCTTCAAATGAAGCGATTGTCTCCTTCATTTTTTCATACATCGTTTTATTCACTCTCTTTCTTTTTTGCCTTTTTCTTCTTATCTAACGCGACAATTAAGAAAATACCTCCAGCAACTATAACAGCAGGTACAGCAAATGCAATAGCATAAAGTGGAGTGAAATTAGTTACTGTTGTAGTTTTAGTATATTCGCTACCAAATGATGGTTTTTCATAATTTGCTTTACCAGTAACGTATTCATCATATGTTCCCTTATATAAGAAAGCAGTATCTGTATTGTTATTTAAAATAACTAATAAACCACCTTCAAAGTCTTGGAAGACATCCTTTCCAACAACATATTCATCGCTTAATGGCGAACCGTAATTACTATAATTACCACTCTTATTCCACATCATCATTGAATTATTAGCTAATAAGAATACTTCGTCAGCACTTTGGTTATAAACTAGAGCTGCAACATTTGTACGTGTTCCTTCCCATGGGTTAGCAGTGGAATCACCTAAGATAAATTGTTGAGCGATAACACCATTCCAGTTACCACTAACATTTGATTCTTTAAAACCGACAAAGAAGTTATTGTTTAATAAAGTTTTATATTTATTTTTAAACTTTCTAGCTACTTTAGATTCGTTTTCTAAAGTTATTTCAAATGATCCAGCAACATCGTTTAAATAGTAGTTGAAATCATCCATATCGTATTCATTTAAATTTTTATATATTCTTGCTGGTTCATAATCGTACAAGTATTCGCCGTTAACAAGAGTACAAACAATTGAACCATGAGCGTACACTTTAACAATGCGACTATTATCCTCGCTAGCATATTCATTTACAAATGAACCATATCTTGAGTCGACATATGGTGTAGCTTTTGCAATAAAGTTTTTATTGACTGGATCATAGACAAAACCTGAACGATATGTAAGTGTTCCATCTTCATCAACTAAGAATCCACTTTCAAATGTTTGGAATGTAACTTGTTGTGGTTCTGTTGTACCAGGTAAAGTTATGCTATCTGTCATTTTATTGCTTGTTGGATAACCTAAGTTATTTTTGTTTTCATCCCAATACTTAGCTTCAGCATTATTGACAACAAAAGCTTGACCTTCAGTTTCATTATCTGTCAAACAATAATTGAAAAAGATAAATGACATGCCATATCTATTACCACCAAACGAGAATGTACCATCGCCCCATGAAAAGTCTTGAACAATGTAACCATCCCAACATTTAACATCAGAACAACCAATCCCCAATATAATTCCTTTGTTATAAAATTCTGTATAAACTGCCTTCATTCTTTCAACGATTAAAGGCTTAACTGATTCAGCATCATTAAGAGGTCTAGCAAAGTCATCGTTACCTGATGTAGCAAATGAATCTGCAACATAGTTTAATAAATCAGCTAATGGTAATACTTTTAAGTTTCCATCAGCATCAATTTGTCTACCAGCGTGATTTTTTATGGTGTAGCTTCTACCATTTGGATTAATTGTTAATGAACAATAACCCATAGTATAGTTTTGATAGTAAGTTCCATCTATAGTAATTATTCCACCAACTTTGTTACCAAATTCACTTGGAAGGTCTTCGTTTGAACTGAAATAATTATTCAAGCTACTTTCTGATGTGTCGACAGCTCTTTTGACAACTGCTACTTTCTCAGGTTGATAATTTAAAGCACTAACACTTGCTAATGAAACAATACCACCTGTTAAAAGGCATAACGAAATTAGAAGATTCTTTTTTTTCATAGTTGCTATCCTTTCTATTTAATTCCGGTATAAGTCGTTTGTTTTAAGAAATACTTTTGAGTAAATATAAACAAAATAATAACAGGGACAATACTTAATAATGATCCTGCCATCATTTCACCTGTTGAAGATGAAGTTTGGAATTCTTGTAAAGCTTGACCTAAAGTAAATTTAGATTCACTAAAGAGAACTAAAGATGGCCATAAATATGAACTCCAAGTTGAAACGAACGTAAATAATCCTAAAGTCATAATTCCAGGCAAAGCCATTTTGAAATAAATGAAGAATACCCTTACACCATTAGCACCATCTATTTTAGCGGCATCACCTATTTCATCAGAAAGATTGGTGAAGAATTGTCTTAAGAACATTATTCCATAAATTGAGACAGCGTTTGGCAATATGACAGCGAATAATGAATTATATAAACCTGGACCTAAGTCGTTTCCAAAGATGTCTTTCGGGAAGAACGGAATTGATGTAGTAACAATAAATTGTGGGATTAAAGTAATAATTCCAGGTAACATCATGGAAATTAGCATTACTTTATATAAAATTCCTTTACCATAGAAATCGAATTTTGCAAAGACATAAGCTGCCATAGAGCAAAATAACAATTGTAATATAATTTCGGCAAAAGCTATAAAGAGCGTATTAAAGATATAGACACCCCAGTTATTTTTAAATAAAGAAGCCCAGTTTTCAAAGGTAAAGTGACCATAGTAGAACTTAAAGCCTTGTCCTTCTAAATCAAATCTACTTGTTAAAGAAGCAATAACTGACCAAATAAATGGAGTCATCATTAATATTGCTAATAATGTTAAAACAACAATTAAGACAATTTGTCCGACAGAAAGTCTTGGTCTAATTCTTAGATTAGTGTGTCTTTTCCCAGCTTGCATACTTTTTTGCATACTTGTCCTTTCCGTGATTAAACAATTTCTTTTGATTGTTGTTTTCTCTGACAAATAGTTGTGTAATCACTGTAACAACCATTATGAAGAAGAAGAGGACGACAGACATTGCACTGCCATAACCAAATCTTAATTCTTTAGCACTTAAATAAATTTCAACAACTGGAGATATAGCTTTATCATTGTTATATAAACCTAATAAGTAAATGACATCAAATAATTGGAAACTACCAATTAACGTCGTCGTAAAGATAAAGTACGTTGAAGATCTAAGTAATGGTACTGTAACGTGTAGAAATTGTTGGAATTTATTAGCTCCGTCAATATCTGCTGCTTCATATACCTTTGGATCGATACCAGTCATAGCAGCAAGATATATGAGCATGTTTCCACCTAAGCAGCCATATAAAGAAATAGCAATAATTACAACCATGGCCATATAGCCACTATCTAAGACAATGCTTGTTGAACTAATAAGCGACTTCCAAACGAAGATCATAGCTGCACCACTTGTTAGTGATGGAATGTAATAAATTACTTTTAAATAGTTATGTTTTAACTTAATTTTTGATATTAAGAAAGCAATTATCAAGCTCGATATAATTGAAAGAGGTACGTAAAACACAGCAAATATCGCTACGTTTTTCATGGAATTCATGAAATACTTATCTTCAATAATATTTTTAAAGTTATCAAATGAAAATTTTGTAAATTCGACACCATTATAATCTGTGAAAGATAATACTAAAGACATTACAAATGGAGCTACAGTAAAAACGATAAACAAAATTAACGCAGGTGCTAAAAACGCATAAGCAATTAAAGAGTCATTTCTCTTTTTATGACTAGGAAGTGCAAAAGCTTTTTTATTCACTTCATTATTTATTTTTTTCATAATTAATATCTACTGATAATCTTATCTGTTTCAACTTGTAACTCGTTGATTAAATCATCAACTGAACCACCATAACTACCTTTATAGTATTCTTTAACATATTTGTTATAAACGTTAATTTGAATGTTTAAGAAGCCAGGAACAGATGGTCTTGTTTCATATTGATCAGCGTATCTTGCTGCAGATTTCAAGACGTTTGTATTTTGAATCCATTCATCAGAATAAAGTGATTTTAAAGCTGGTAAAGTATTGGAAGCTTTACTCCATTCAAGAGCTGTTTCTTCGTTACAAAGCCAAGACTTGATAAAGTTCCATGAAGTTTCCTTTTTCTTTTCCCAAGCCTCTGTTCTATATTTCTTAATTGGTTGAGGAATAGCCATGCCAAAGCCACCAATCATACCACCGTTTTTACCTTTTTCACCGCTATATTTTGGTTGAGGCATAAATTTGTAGTTGAGATCTGGAGCATAAGTTTTTAAGTAAGATGAGAAATAAACTGGTTGATTTAACATAGCTAATCTATTTCTAATAAAAGCATCTTTACCATTGTAATCGTTGTTACAAACATCGCCAGCTCCGAAGTTCTTAAAGAAGTTTAAAACATCTCTAACTTCTTGAGTATCGTAATTTAGTTTACCATCTTTTTCAAAGTTATCTGTAGTTCCTGTTGAAACGATATATTTAAAGAAGTGTTCATGTAAATCATCAGCGCTATAACCTGCTGGATTGAAACCAGATGAACTTTTATTTGTGACGGCATGTGCGACAGTTTTTACATCGTCCCATGTCCAGTCTTCTTTGACTAATGCAGCAACGCTTGGATCAGTAATTAAATCCATATTTACGTAAATTCCCCAAATATCCAAGTCAAGAGGAATGCCATATTGCTTATTGTCATAATTCAATTCGTTATATGCTTGTTCTTGGAATAAATCAGCTGTAATACCATCACGTAACATCATGTCATCGATAGAAGTTAAATAGCCTTCAACAGCGTATGTTGGAGTGTTAAATCTATCCCAAATAACGACATCTGGTTGCTTGTTGACAAGTAAAGCACTAGCTAATGCTGTTTCAAACTCTGATTTAATTGTGACTTTAACTTCGATATTGTCATGTTTGGAATTATAGCCATCAATAAATTTTTTTAAGTTTTCAGCATCGTGTTGAACCCATTGACCACCAGCCCACAATGTTATTACTTTTTTTTTGGAAGAAGTGTTTCCTCCACAACTTGATAGCGCTACCAATGCAACGCTTGCTAATGCTGTTAATAATCCGAATTTTTTCATTATTATTACCTCTTTCTCGTTTAAAATCGATTTTTATCTTTTTCTATTTATAGACAAAAGACGTGATATGTTTTTTTTACAACTTAAATATAACATAAGTTGCCAATTTATTAACTATAAAGACGAAATATATTACATTTTTATACCAAATATACTTTGTTATATACAAAGTCCAAAAATGTTAAAAAATGCCCGTTTTTCATGGAATAAAAGCGCTTTACCAATTATAATTATAATGTAAAAAAGACAGGAGGTCATATTTGATATGTCAAATGTTAGACTAGTAAATATTAACAAGATTTATCCAAATAATGTGCAAGCAGTATTTGACTTTAATTTAGAGATAAACGATAAAGAATTTATAGCTTTTGTCGGTCCATCTGGATGTGGTAAAACTACTACTTTAAGAATGATTGCTGGATTAGAAGAAATTACAAGCGGTATGTTATTTATCGACGGAAAACTTTGTAACGATGTCGCACCTAAAAATAGACATATCGCTATGGTTTTCCAAAGCTATGCTCTTTATCCTCACATGAATGTCTTCGACAATATGGCTTTTGGATTAAAGATGCGCAAAGTTCCTGTTCCAAAACTTGATAAAAATGGCAACCCAATCAAAGCCATCGATAAAAAATCTATCAAAAAATATCAAAAGCAATTAAAAACATTCGAATCACAATTAGAAATTGCTAAAGAAAGTGCTCCAGAAAGCATTGAAGAAATTCAAAGAAATATCGATGCTACTAATGAAAAGATCAAGTACTACAGCGAAAATGAAGTTGAAGTCCAAAAATTTGTCCGTAGATCAAAAGCTGAGATAAACGATAGAGTCTTCAAAGCAGCTAAAATATTACAACTTGAAAAATATCTCGATAGAAAACCTGATGCTCTCTCCGGTGGTCAAAGACAACGTGTCGCTTTAGGAAGAGCTATTGTAAGAAACGCTAAAGTTTTCTTAATGGATGAACCTCTTTCAAACTTGGATGCAAAACTCAGAGTTCAAATGAGAACTGAAATTATTAAACTTCACCAACAAATGAACGCTATTACAATCTACGTAACCCACGACCAAACTGAAGCTATGACAATGGCTGATAGAATTGTTGTTATGAAAGATGGATATATTCAACAAATCGGTGCACCAAAAGAAATATATGATCATCCAGCTAACAAGTTTGTTGCAGGATTCATCGGTTCACCTGTCATGAATTTCTTTGAAGGCAAAATTGAAGATGACAAAGTTACTTTCAATAATGTCTCTATAAATTTAAATGACAATCAAAAAGAATTAGTTAAAGAAAAAAATACTGAAGTATACGTTGGAGTTAGACCTGAACACATTCAAATTGAACCAAATGAAAATGGTAAATATACAGTTAACATCGTTGAAACTCTTGGTAGCGAATTACTAATTCACTTCAACATCGATGAAAACACAATGGTTTGTGCCAAAGTTATTACTGATGAAGTAATAAAGGTTGGACAAAAAATTAATGTTTCTTTCAAAACAAATTCGATTCACTTGTTTGACAAAGAAAATGAAGTATCTTACTTTTAATCCCTCCTTGTGAAAACGGAAGCCTAGACAACTAGACTTCCGTTTTTTACTTAATTACTTTTAATGTTTTTCCAGGATAAATTTTATATGGACTAAACAATTTGACAGCTACATCCTCATGATTAATTAACTTATGTAAAACGCTGACTGCAATTCTTCCCATCTCTGTTTGATCTTGCATTATTCGAGCTACATCTGGATTTACTAACCCATACCCATAGTCAAACGTAATAAGTGAATAATCGTTTGGAATGGATTTTCCCATTTTTCTAATGGCTTCATATAAAATTTTACAAACTGTGAATTCACTAGCAAATAAACATGTGATATCTTTTTCTTCTTCTAAGAAATTAATTACAAGTTTAACATCATTATTAAACACTTCTTTATCAAAAGGCGAATTAGGACTGCTTAATATATTTGCAACATATGTGCCTCTTAAAAATTTTTGACTATAGAAATAAGCTGATTGAAATCCATTTTTTCTATTTTCAATCGAAGACACATCTGAATCTTTACTACAAAAGAAAGCAATTTTTTCATGTCCTTTTTCAAATAATAATTTTGTAGCATCTAAAGCAGCGGAAAAATTATCAGTTCTAATGCAATGAAGCTGCATACCACTAAAATCTCTATCGATTAAAACAATTGGAAATTTATTAATGTGATGGAATATTAATTTTTCGTTATAGTATTCGTTATGAACTGGTTGAATAATTAAACCTTTACAACCGATAGTTATCAACTCATTAATATATTTTGTCTCTAAAGCAATATCACCTTTTGAGTTTTTAATAATGACATTGTATCCTAAGTTACTTAACTCTTGTTCAATGCTAAGTAAAATTTCAAGACCAAAAGCTGAGGATATATTCGATAAAATTAAACCTACAAGATTCAATCTGTTTTCAATTGCATTTTCTTTATACTTATCAGATACGTATGTTCCTCGGCCAGGATGTCTAACAATATACCCTTCATTAACAAGTAACTCCATAGCTTTTTTAATAGTTATTCTACTTGTAAAATATTGTTTCGTTAAAACTTCTTCTGATGGTAAGCAATCATCAATTTTATAAACACCATCTATAATCTTCTTTTTTAGTTCTTTATAAATGCTTTTATATAATGTATCATTCGCCATAATAACAATTCTCCATTTATTACAAACATATACTTTATAAGTAACAATGTTCTATTTGATATATTTATTATAACAAATATATCATTATGTTTAAATATAAAATTGAAAGCACTTTTATTTATATATATTAAAAAAAGACTCAGCATTTAAGCTAAGTCTTTATATAACATTTGATTTTTATTCAACTGTGACAACTAAGTCAGTCATAACAATTCTATAAGTTCTAGATGGAGTTCTAATACCTAAGTTAACTGATGATTGACCAATTAATTGTGTTAAATCAAATTCAAGATAGGTGATATCTTCATTGATTTTCTTTGTTTCTGTTGAAACAAGTGCACCATTAAGTAATGATTGGAATTCAATATCTTCACCGCCAGAATTGAAGTTTCTGAATCCAACTTTAACTTTAACTGTTTTTCCTGTTAAAGCTTCGTCACTTAAATCGAGTGTCTTAGTAATACCACTAGCAAAGTCTTGTGTTCTGAAGTTAATACCTTCGTTATAGATTGAGAATGGACCACATGGAATAACTTGTAAAGCTTGGTTGTTATTTGTGCCTTTAACTGTTGAAGCATCCCATCTTAAGCTTTCTGTAACTTTTAATACACTTGTAAAACCAATAGAACCAACTACTAATTCATCGCAATAATTGCTATCTTGTGTACCAGTATTTTCAACTTTAATTGTGACTTCTTTATTTAAATATGCTGATAAATCATAGGCGTACATAATTGCGTTTTGGCAACCATCTTCGACTGAATCTTTGTGAGTTGCAGCACCATTTTGTGTGAAGTCTGTATCTTGATAACCAATTGGAGCTAATGGTGTTTCTACCTCGTTTTCAATGACAGAAACTCTTCCTTTGAAATCTCTACCAAATGATCTAGCACTAATTGCCATTGTTTGGTGAAGTTGATCGATTGTTAATGTCTTTGTAACACTGGCACCATAGCCAATCTTACAACCTTCGTTGAAGCCATCGTTGACATCACCTGTATATGTCCAACCGCTACCAGCTAAGTTGCTATATTTGAGATTATCATCTCCCATTTCGCCACCCCAGTTATCTTTGTAGTTGTGACCCCAGGCAAATTCTCCTCCTGTTGTTTCAACAATTACTGGATCTTCAGTGGCTGGATAAGAAAGATTATCTTCTGCTTCATCAGTTGTATAGTATTCAACTTTTGTAAGAACTACTCTATAGTTTCTACTTGGAATATGAATTGCAACATCAGCTGTTTGACCGACAAAGTTGCTTAAGTCTAAGCCAACACAAGCGAGATTATCTTCTCTATCTCTAAGTAAATAGTCATATGTATTAATTAATTCACCATTGACAAGAGTTTGGAATTTAGCTGTGATGTTATCTTCGACAAGTCCACGCCAATATGTTCTAACATAAACGTGTTTTCCTTCTGCAACCTCAGATAAATCGAATCTTTGAGCAATACCACCAGCATAGTCGTTTGTTCTAAAGCTTATACCTTCATTATAAACAGTGAATGGACCAGCAACCATAAGTGGTAAATTTGGATAAATGTTCTTAGATAAAGAAGCATCGAAGGTTGTACGAGTATCTGTGACCTTTACTGCACTACCAAATGAAACTGAACCAATTACTAAGTCTTCATTTCCACCTGGAGCATAGCACTTTAAGTTAGCGATTGTTAAGCAAACTGTCTTACCAATATATGCACTTAAATCATATGTCTTCATGACTGCTTCTTGACCACCATCATTAGCCTCAGCTAAATATGTAGGCGTTGTAAGCTTTGTGAAGTAAGTCTTATTATCACCAACTGCTTTGAGGAACTTGCCATTTACTGATACACCACCAGCAAAGTCTTCATCAATTCCACCGAAGTTTCTAAAGGCAACTGTCATTAATGAATTTGCTTCAGTAACTTCAAGATATTTAACGATTGAAGCTTCTTTTTCAAGTTTCAAGCCTTCGTTTAAGTCACCGATATTACCAACTTTAATCCAAGATGGATCATTAGCAATATTAGCGATATCTTCCATTCCATCAGCATGATTCATTTCACCTGACCAGTTATCAGCATAGTTATGTCCCCAATAGTTTTGTTTGGTTCCAGCTGATAATAATGATGAATAATCTCCCATAGCTGCATATGTGACAACACAGTGATTTGAATATCCAGTTTTTTCTGTAATTCTAATAATGCTTGCATCATCAGAAATATAAGAGCTCAAATCATATGTAATTAATAATTGACGTCCGCAATCTTTATCGATAGTGACAGTTTCTGTTTCAAAGTTTACTGGAGCGACAACAGCACCATCGACTTTAAGTTCAACAATAGCACCTGTTTCACCTGTTTCTTGACCTTCAAAGTCTCTAACAAACAAGTTGAACATCTTTGTTTCAGCTGTAATCTTTTTGACAATAGCCATACTTTGACCAGCTTTAAGATCTAAGCCTTCATTGACACTACCAAGAGTTCCACTTAATGCTGTCCAATCACTTAATAGTTCATCTTTGCCCCAAGTTGTTCTATCTGAAGCTTTATGAGTGACACTAACGAGATTTGACATTCCACTATTAACAAAGTGTTCTTCATCGTCTGTCATGGATTTAACAGTAACAGTACTTGTTAATCCTGCATCAGTTAATGGTACTTTGTATGTTGTTCCAACAACTTCAACGCTTTCTTCACTACCATTTACATAAACTAAATAGTAATCAGCATTTTCAACGTCGTTCCAATTAATAACACCAGACTTTTCTTCATCAACTGTAACTACTGGAGCAGCTAAAGTTGTTTTAATAATTTGTAAACTTGAGCTAGAGCTACTTGAACTTGAAGTAGATGTAGATGGTTTACTACTTGAAGTTGAGGAAGTAGTTGTAGTAGATGTTGGACTACTTGTAGATGATTGTTTATCATTGTTACAAGCAGTCATTGATAAAACAGAAGCAAGGACTAATAAAGCAAGTGATTTTTTCATTATTCTCTCCTTTCATTTGCTTTTATTTAAAGCGTACATTTAACGCTAGTAAACGTTAATTACAATTAAATTATAAAATTTGATATATATTTGTCAACAATTGTAAGGGCTTGCATTTTTGCCTAACACCTATATACTATGTATATAGGTGTTCTATATAAATAAATACAGAATTGGCTTATTTGTTATATCATTTTATAACATTTATAACAAAGCATTTTTTAAACTTTTTTACTAAAATATCTATTTTTTATTGATCAGCTTTATACAAAGCATATTCATTATATTTATTAAATTTAATTTTAATTACAAAAAACAGGTTCTATACACTTTTATTTTATTTTTGAATATTTAATCACAAAAAGAATATTAAGCTCTCAAGCAGCTTATTTTTAGCTAATTAGAACATTTTAAAAGCCAAGGTGTAAACTTAATTACACTCTTGGCTTATTTATTAAGCTTTTTGGTTTTCTTCGTTCTTTTTCTTTTCTTTATCCTCAAGTATTTTATATATCAAAACACCTAGAGATATAAAGAATACAGAAGCACATATGGCTAGTAAACCATAATAAGACTGCAAGAACAAAACTATGTGTCCTACTGAAGGGACTGTATTAACTACAACACCTTTAACAGAACTAAATTTAACCATTCCATCAACTGTAGGATTAGCATCGCCGCGTGTTACAACTGAATTTTCTTCTATATTAATTTCAACAACTCTATGACAAACAAGTTTGTTATTGTTGTCTGTATATAAGACAACATCATATAGCTCTAAATCATCTATAGATTTAACTTCTTTAGCAATAACACAATCTCCACGTTTTATCTTCCCACCGAATTCTATGACATCAGTGTTACTAGAATCAACTTTAGACATTGATCCTGAAGATATGGCTGCTATTCGATAGCCTCCAATTGACGTATTGTACCCAGAGAATCTATCGATTGCAGTTAATAGTGAGAATCCTACCATTAATATAATTACTATCCAAATAATTGTTTCACCAATTATTTTTAATATCTTCTTCCAGGTAGTAGACATAAATTATTAGGCTGCTGCTGCTGGATGGTAGAAACTTACAGTTGTTCCATCGAAATAAATAGAATCACCTTTAACAATTGTTTCTGTAACGTTTAATCCATCACCCTTATCATACCAATCATTGCCTTGTTTAACTTTGAATTGTGATTCACCATAATTTTGATCAGCAACCCACATCCATTCATATTTAGCCGCACCTAAATTTGGAACCATGGCGCCGGCATCATTTTCTGCCCAGCCCCATCCATCAATGCCACCCATGACATGTGGAACAACCCAATTATTAGCTGTTGCAACTGTATCTGTTAAGCTAACAAATGAAATAGTTGTTTTTATTTCAACGCCATCATATGCAGCAAACTTTTCGTCTGTTACATCACCTAAAGTAATTGTTAAAGCTGCATTATTTCCGCTAATCAAAACTGGAGTAATTTTAGATCCTACTAAATAGCCACCATCTTTATCTTTTGCAAGTGTAATTTTTGATTGTGCATCAGCATTATAATAAGAGCCAGCATATTCAACTTTATTTGTAACTCTAATATTATCAAGAATATCAGTTTCACCAGTTGCTTCAACTTTAACTGTTAAATAACCAGTTACAACATTTTGTGTATAAGATGAGTTTTCTAATTTAGAACCACTTAAATTATATGTATAGCCTAAAGTTTTGTTATCTGGTGTAAATTCTTCAGTACCAACTCTAGCTAAATTATTAATTGCTAAACTTACATCACTACTTGTTGTAATACTAATATCAATATTTTTATCATTTGGTGCTTTATAGTACAAGGCAAAAGCTGTTCCAACAGAAGCAAGGACACCAGCAGCAGCAACGCCACCAGCGATTAATGCATTAAATCTATTCTTTTTCATCTTTCCTTCCTCCTATTAGGCAACCTTTGCGTAGCTAGCTGTTAAAGTGCCACCAAAGTTTTGTGTAATTGCTTGTGATTCTGTGCTAGCTTCAGAAAGTTTGACATATTCATCATAAGCAGATTGTGAAATTTCATATTTCAAATAGAATGTTTGAGCAGCATCAATAGCATCACTTACGTATGTTGTTGTTTCACTATCTAAAGTAGCAACGACATCGCTGTCGGTAACACTTCCAACTTGCCAGTCTTTTGTTGCAACTTTGATTGTTAAGCCTTCAATTGAACAATCAGTTTTTGCAGCTAAAGTAAGTGTTAATTTAGCAGCTGTATCAACCTTAGCACTTCTAATAGGTGCTTTTAATTGAATTATACTGAACTTTGGATTTGTTGGAGATAACGATTCAATATTAGCCCATGTTGATTTTTCTCCATAAGCTAAGACTAATGTTCCTGTAACGCTTTCACTTATAGAAGAACTTGTTGCATCTTTAATTATAAAAGCAGTTGCTGTAGCCATACCAGCTGTCGATGCAATTAATAAACCAGCTAGTAAGCAGATTGATTTTCTTTTCATTTTACCCTCCCTTAATTTTTTGTATAGTATGAAATGTATCAATCAACGATTAGGTATTATGTCATAATCTAATCCCTCCATTTTGTATATTTTTAATGATTAACATAACTTGTTGTAACTGTAGCTGTACCCCAGCTAGCATCTGAACACAAAGTTATCGTGTTAAATTCTTTTGATAAAGTTATATCTACTGTTTGAGCTCCCCAGCTTGAAACAGATCCATCTTCTTGAGTTTTTTGACGTGAAACAATACATCTATCGTACAAATCTAAATCGATATCGATATACCATGTATTTTGTTTTGTTTCTGAATCATAATTGACATGAGTCATCATTTCTCCTGGCCAAGCTAACTTATAGTTGTCGCTTTCAAGAGTGCTATTCCAAATATAAACCCACGATTCAGCTGCAGCGTCATTCCACCAGCTCTGATCGATGAAGTAGTATCTAACGACACTAGACTCTATTGGTGTACTACTAATAATTTCTAAGCCAATATCGATAGAAGAATCACTAGGAGCTTTATAAAAGAATGAAGACGCAGTTTGCGACACAAAAGGTCCAAATAAAGCTAAAATTGATAAACCAATTTTTTTTTGTCCTTTTTTCATTCTTTTATCTCCAATTGTTATCTTTCAACATAACTTGTTGTAACTGTAGCTGTACCCCAGCTAGCATCTGAACACAAAGTTATCGTGTTAAATTCTTTTGATAAAGTTATATCTACTGTTTGAGCTCCCCAGCTTGAAACAGATCCATCTTCTTGAGTTTTTTGACGTGAAACAATACATCTATCGTACAAATCTAAATCGATATCGATATACCATGTATTTTGTTTTGTTTCTGAATCATAATTGACATGAGTCATCATTTCTCCTGGCCAAGCTAACTTATAGTTGTCGCTTTCAAGAGTGCTATTCCAAATATAAATCCACGATTCAGCTGCAGCGTCATTCCACCAGCTCTGATCGATGAAGTAATATCTAACGACATTTGATTCAACTTCAGAAGTAGAACTTGAGCTTGAACTAATATTTTCGCTAGAAGAACTTGAACTACTACTTATGACTGATGAAGTGCTTGAACTTGAAGATGATAATGTTGAGCTACTAATTGAGCTAGAACTTGAACTGTTATCTTCAGTATAACTACTTGGCTTACTAAAGTCGTAATTACCTGAATATTTATAAACAGCTTGATAGAGGTTAATACCCTCAACGACGCTTGTTGTATATTCAAGTTTTCCACCGTTAACGTAATAGCACCACTTATAGAAACTTACATCTTTAGAGGTTGAAGTTATTTCGTTTGATGGTAAAGCATCACCGACATTTAAATTTTCTAAAACAACACCATATTCGATATTTGAATCTTCGATATGTGTTCCTTTTTGACCATTATAAAGTCCAATAGAAGTTAAATTTAAATATGTATTACCAATACTTTCTTCAGACTCTCTAACATAGTTATTAGCACCGTTATCTGGCATAATAACTTTTGTATTTGAATTACTTCCACAAGCAACTAATAAAGAAGCAAGTGATAAAGTTAAAATTTTATTTATTTTTCTCATGTATTATCTCCTATTTGCTGGTTTTAATAACAACGACACCATATGAATTAATTGTTGTTCCTGTAGTGTTATAGGCATAGACTAATTTTTCACCAGCACCTAAAGAATAACTTGCAGTTCCAGTACCATTTTTACCACCTGTATTGATAAAGAACTTATATGTTGTGTCATCTGCTTCTTTTGGTGTGATAATGTAGTGATAAATATCTTTATTTACATCGTAGGAATATCCGGTATAAGCACCATTAAGTGGGAAATCTTCTGCTCCCTTAATAGCTGTAATTGCTCTATAGAAACTGAGCATTGAATTTTCGTCTGTTCCTTGTGTCTCACTATCAGCTAAAACTTTGTTATATGAATCATAGCTATTGTTATAACCTTCACCGAATGTGATGTAGCATCTTTCACTTTCATTAGCCCACTTGAATGCTTGACGATAGAATCTATCTAAGTTATTTGTATGAGCGTTGTCGTTTTCTTTAGTGTTAGAGCTCATACCTAATTCATCACCATAATAGATGAATGAAACACCTGGTTGTAATATTGTGATAGCTGCGTGAACTTTAGCTCTATTAATTTGTTGAGCAGTACCAGAAATATTAACATCTACTTCTTTACCAGTATTGTCTTTAGTTGAGTTAATGTGATTAATTGCTCTAGATACATCGTGGTTAGATGTAAATGTAGCGTTGATAAAATCGCTTCTTTGTTCTTTGAAGTATTGATTTAACTTAGTTGTATTTTCAGTTGCTAAATCACTTGCAGTTTTACCTTCAGCGCCAAGATAGACATATTCTAAGTTATGATAATATTCGTTGAAATCAAGTTGTGAATCGAAACATTGATAATATGGAGCAATTCTCTTATCCCAACCATCAAAGTTTTCTGCAACTAAATATGTATCAGGATAGACTGCTTTAATTCTTGCTGCAAACTCTTTCCAGAAAGCTATGTTTTTTGTTGTGTTTGTCGAATAGTCAACGTGTTTTGTGACCATTTGTCCAAGTTGTTCATCGTAAGATGTTACATCAGCTATATCAGTAATAACTTTATCTGTAAGTCTCTTTTCAGACTCATCGACCATGTAAATATGTTTAATAGCGTCAAGTCTATATCCATCGATACCAAATCCAAGCCAGTACATGGCAACTTCATTTATTAAATCACGAGTAATTTGAGCATCGTAGTTAAATTCTGGCATGTCCGAAGCGAATTTTGCATAGTAGTAATAATCGCTTTCACCATCTTGATACCAATCTGGATCTTCTTCGACTTTTTTACCTGAACCAGTTGTATCGCCTTTATATTTAAAGTGGAATAAATCTCTATAGCTAAACTCATTTGCTTCGCTATCAATTCCTTTCTCAGCTTTTTGAGCTTTTTTGAACCAAATTGAAGAAGTTGAAGAATGGTTTATAACTAAGTCCATTAAGACTTTTATTCCTTTTTCATGAGCTTTATAAATTAATTCTCTTAAATCGCTTATAGATCCGAAGCGTGAATCAATTTCATAATAGTCAACAGTATCGTATCCATGGTATGAGTTGCTCTTTAAGAAAGGTGATAACCACAAAGTATCGATATTTAATGATTCTAAATAATCTAACTTGTTAATTACTCCTCTTAAATCACCAAATCCGTCACCGTTTGAATCAGCAAATGTTGGAATAAATAACTGATAGCCGTTTGCTCCAGTCTTGCTAAACTTTTCCGATGTAGAAGAAATTGGATATATAGCTGTTGAAGAGTCGACATTCTTTAAAGATCTATATTGACCAGTTGTATCTCCGGTAACTGGGTTGCTATAAGCTTCTATAGAATAAACATAAGAAGGCTCTCTAGCGCTTCCCTTTTTAAGGAAGACATGAATAGCACCATTAGCTCTTGTGTTGATACTGACGTCTTCGATAAAGCCATCGCCACCACCATCGCTTGTCCAGTGAGTTCCACCTGTCATACTTGAAAGCCTAACGACTAAATAACCGATTCTTTCAAGACCTGCTAATGTAAATTCATTTTGTTCACGACCGGTAACATAATCTGTTGAATTCAAGTCGATATCAGCACAGACACCAGCTTGGTCAATAGATCCATTTACACCGATTGTCTTCATCCATCCTGAAGTATTAGCTTTAATGGTTCCAGTTGATTGAGATGCAGCAAAAAGTGCACCTTGTTTACCAACTGGCCATAACCATAAGCCATATTCGTTATATTCATCCATACCTGCACCTTCGCGTAAGTAGTGGATATACAAGTGACCTGATTGACTATATTTATCAATATAAGCATCGTAGTTTTCAAAAGTCTTAATATCTTCAGTACTAGTATTAGAACTACTTGAAGAGCTTGAGGAAGAAACGCTATTTGTCGTCGATGAACTTGTAGAACTTACACTGCTAGTTCCAGACAATGACGATGATGTACTACTGCTATTTGATGATGGCTTATAATTGTTATTATTACATGATGTCATGATAAATAACGGCAATAAAGCCAAAACTGCTAATCTTTTATTTTTCATTATTTTATTCCTTTCAATATTTATAAACGCCTAAGGCATACTTTCCAGATACTGATATTCCTGATGGAGTTCTAGTAAATGTCGCACCATTAGTAAATATTTGTGTACATTCACCTAGACTGAACGTACTTGAATCGTTTCGACCATTAAGCAAAATGTAATAGCATGTTCCATCTTTACCGAGTCTATAACCAGCGACTGTCGTACCTGAATCAGTATTCCAAGTATTGATAGAATCTGGATTGCTATTATTTGTTGGATAAGGTATAAACTTTAAGTTTTTACGTAATGCAACTAATGATTTATACATGTTGAAGAATTCTAACAAATCAACTTTTCTATCATATTTATAAGAGTTAGTATTATCGCTTGAGTTATAGGAGTTATGTGAAATTAATTTTCCATACATATTAACTGCATATAAAGAGTCAACGTTATCTTCTTCCTTAGATCTAAATATTTCTTCACCGCCATTGATAAAGCTAATACCATTTGACATTAAAATCATACCATTGACAGCGACAGAGGCTTTAGCAACATCAATAATATCTGGTTCTGTTACGCCACCATCTTCAGATAATGTCCAATAAAGTTGGTCAAATAAAGTGTAATTATCGTGGCAAGAAGCATAGTTGACTGTTTGAAGTGGATTGCCACCTGAGCCTGTGTGGTTACCTTTAAACATATCGGCGATTGCGTTAACTTTATCTCTACCTAAATCGCTTGAACCTTGAGATATAAAGCCATAACCTGGATAGTTATTTCCACCGTTATTTTCCCCTCTAATGGCATTTCTACCAGCATCGTTAAATGCTCCGACATAACCTAGTGATGATTCGCTTTCATAAAGTTGTGAATAAACAGAATTTGTCGTAGCGTGAGTTGGATCGTTATAATAAGCTCCTGTTGCATCCCAACCTTCTCCATAAACGACAATATCTGGATCAATTTTATATAAAGCTTCTTTTACTTGCTTCATAGTTTCAGTATCAATTAATCCCATTAAATCAAATCTGAAACCTTTAATTAAGTACTCTTGTGCCCAGAAGCTTACTGAATCAACAATAAACTTTCTTGCCATTGGAGCCTCTGATTTAAATTCGTTACCACATCCAGAGCCATCTAAGAAACTTCCATTTTCATCTAAACGGAAATAGTAACCCGGGGCTAAATATTCAAAGTTAGAAGTGTTAGCCTTAGAAACGTGGTTATAAACGACGTCCATGATAATTCTAGCGTGGTTAGCGTTATTAGCGTATTTAGCTACTAATTCTCTAAATTCATAAATTCTTTTTAGTGGATTCATTGGATCAGATGAATATGAACCTTCTAATACGTTGTAATTAAGTGGGTTATAGCCCCAGTTATATTCTTTTTTAACTTCATCGTTATCTTGGTCGAATATTGGTAAAAGTTGAATAGCATTTACGCCATATTCTTCTAAGTGATCAAACCCTGTTTTAACTGTTGTACCAAATCTTGTATAAGTTGTTCCTTCTTTAGCAAAACCTTGGAAAGTTCCAGCAAGTTTTCTCACTTCTTCATCTTGAGTCCAAGTTTTATCCATAGTTAAATCACGAATATGGTTTTCAGAAACAACTAACTCAGCTGCACTTTCAATATCGTATACTGGATCACCATCCCACTTTTTAGGGAGAGCTTTCCAACTATCAGGAGTTGCTTTCTCATCGTCCATTTTAAATATATAAGCACGTAAGGAATCGATACTTGTAGAACGAGCGTATGGATCGACTACTTCATGAACACCTTTTGATGTATAAGATGTATATGTGTAATAGAAGTCTCCGTCGCGTACTTCTTTTCTTATATTTTCGTTAGCCCAGTTTCCTTCTGTAATACCTTCAGAAGTAAATAGACCGTTTGCTTGTGGCAACAAATCGAAAGTATATCTTGGCTTGTTATACCAATCTCTTTGGAATTCAAACGTTGCATCAGTTGCATATTTTGATGTGTATCCATATGGATAAAGATTGACTTGAACTAAAGCCGCAGTAGGTGCAAAGACTTTAAACATAGGCGTATCGTATTCATCAAAGCTTAGTCCTAAGTCATCGCCACCATATTTTTTATCTTTAAATAAATCTGTATCGTATAAATTTGATAAATCTATAGTCTTTTTAAAGCTATATGTTAAGTCGTTAGTAAATGTTGCAACTACTCTATAAACTTTATTGAAGTCTAATTCAAAATTTATATCTAATTGAGCGTTAACAATATCGCTTTTAACATTAGAAGCACTAAAAACTAAGTAGTCTTCTTCGTTAACTGTTTGTTGGTTTTTATAATAAGAAGCGTCATAAGCATATAACTTATAATTATCAATCTCACTAGAACCTTCTAAACTTATTGATTTGCCATCCAAACTAAATCTAGCACTCTTTAAGTAGTCTTTGCTTGCTTCTTCAACAGTGCGATAAAGTTCGATATCGTTTTTAGTAATTGCAAGTGCATAAACATGCATGACATATTCATCATTAACTTTTTCTGTTATAAAATTACCGATATATACCTCGACATCTGAAGTTTGGAAAGCCCAAGTTCCTTCAGATTTAACCAAAAAGGAGAAAGATATGTCAGAATCTTTCTTAATGTATTTAGATACTGAAACTTCAGTATACATTCCAAATTCATCAGTCCCTAAAGGAGCTGTTTCCTCTTCTCTAATAGAAGAATCAGACCACAGCCAAAAAGTAAGACCCGTATAATTTTCTTCGACATTTTTATAGTGGATAACTGCCTTATCAGGCATTTGTGTTATTTCACCAATTTCACCTTGCGATGAACTAGAGCTTGAACTGCTCGTTAAAGAACTTGAAGAGCTTATCTTACTAGAACTACTAGAGGAGTTTCCAGTTGAAGAAATAGCTCCGTTACCACCACAGCTACTAACCAATAAGGATAAAAGCGTCAGTGATATTGCTTGCTTAATTTTTCTCATTGCAAAATCCAATCTTTCAAAAAAACCAATATGTAATCGGTTTCATTGCATGTAAATATTACCCCCAACCCGCATATTCTTGTCAACCATTAAATTTTACTTAATATACGTTATTTAATAAAAATATTTTATTTTACAATTCAAAATCACACTAAATTTTAAATAATTTTAAAAAAGCAAGTTTTTTTCGGGTTTTTTTAACAAATCATAAAAAATATTTTTTTACTAAAATATTTAATATTATTTTTATAATTACTTAATTTCTAAAATGCACAACTTAAAAAGCAGTTGAATGAACAACTGCTTTAATTAAAATTTCATGATATTTTTGCCAATTATCTTTGTGTTATTAACTTCCATTTCATAGAACTTATACACATCGTTTACTGAGCTTATTTTACCTGTTGAAAGAACTAAAGGTTTTAAGTCGTCTTGAACATATTTATCATTTAAAAGTTTACTAACTTCTATAAAGTCTAAACTAGTACTTCTAGTAACACCTTTAAGAGATATCCCTTTTTCTAATATTTTGCGAGTGTTGATGCTAACGTTATTTTCTGATACTCCCATAAGTATTAAATCAGCACCTATTTGACTCAAATTAATCATTTGATTAATAGCAATTTCTGATCCACGTCCACCGACACATTCAATTAACGTATCAAATTCTTCTCCTAAATAAGAATCATATTTAGCAACATCAGCATCTTTAAAGCAATTAAGTTTGTCGTCGTTTAGACCAAAGACTGTTATGTGTTTATGATATTTCTTTGTCAAAAGAATATACATCATATAACTCATAATTCCATCGCCAAATAAAGCTATATTTTTAGCTTTAGTAAAATCAATACGGCGGCAACTTGCATTTGAAACGCTTAAAAGTTCTGAAAATACAGCTATAGAAGGATCTATAGAATCATCATATTTAACTAATAAAGATGGATCACACGAATAAAAAGGCTTCATAAATCCATCAGCGTTTGATGACTTAAAAATAGCGTGTGGACAATAGTTTTCTCCTAAATCGCTATTTGAGCAACGCAAGTTAGTACATCCTTTGCATTTGTTTTTATCAACAAAGTTTGGAATCAAAATAACTTTATCATTTTTCTTAAATGTGTTAGTCGGATCTTTTATTACGTGTCCTACCGCTTCATGAATAGGTGCTAATGGATATTTATGATTTAAAACATTGATATCTCTATTTCCAAGGTAGTATCTAATATCAGCTTTACATATAGCTAAGTAATCGACGTGAACTAATACGCTTTTGTTATCGTATTCAAGAGTATCAACAAACTCTTCAATTACTTGAGGTGCTGTTACTTTATATGTTGTAATAAACATTTTAAATAACCTCAGATTTGCCTATCTTGAGTAAAGCTTTTAATATCATTAAATCATCGAATGTAGTAATCTTAAAGTTTAATTTAGATCCTTGAACTAAATGTACTTCTTTTCCGATATTAATAACTAAACGGCAATCATCAGTCGTTTCAGTATTATTTGTCGCATTTGCGTAATCGTGAGCTTCCTTAATAATTTTAAATTTAAAGCTTTGAGGAGTTTGCCCTTGATACTGTTCGCTTCTTTTTTGAATCTCAGTTATAGTTTCTCCATCTAAAGATTTAATTATTGTATCGCTACAAGGAATAACTGTATCTACAGCTCCATATTTATTGCAAGAGTCGATATTAGCACTAATTATAGATTGGCTAATTAATGGTCTAGCAGAGTCGTGAATCAAAATATTGTCATCATCATTAACTCCTAATTCAGCTAAAAATTTAATACCATTATATACAGATATTTGTCTTGAAGCGCCACCAGCAACGACATATTTCACTTTGCCTAAATCATATTGCTTACACCAAACTTTAACTGAATCGATATAAGATTCGTTAGTAACTACGACGATCATATCGATATCTTCATGCATTTCAAAAGCTTCGATTGTATGAACAATTAAAGGCTTGTTATATATAGGTAAGAATTGTTTTGGTTTACTGGTATTTCCCATACGGGTACCTGACCCAGCTGCTAAAATTAATGCGATATTCATTTTATATTCCCCTTTTTACAAATTGTGTTCTTTTCTATATGTCAAATAGTCTTCAGTCAAAGAAAATCCTTTATCAAAGTGATGACCTATTTGTTGTTCGACTGGAGGAAGTTTCATATAATCACCAAATAAAAGCGTCAAATATTTGTCATAATCCTTAGGCAACTTTACTTTTATTCCTTCAAATACTCCATCGGTTCCTTCTTCAAATATTTCTTTTGGCATCGCTTCTCTTTTGGCGTTATTTCCAAAGTAATTACCAACTAAAACTGCATCGTCATAACTTAATTTAGTTACTTTTTTATCAACTAACTTATTTCTATAGTGACCGACATTAAGTAAACCAAATAAAAAGGCAACTATGTTAAGTGGTATATCTTTCCATAAAGTCTTAAGTCTAAGTTTACGTTTTAAAGCTGGAAGATACATTAAGTATACTTGATGCCAAGTCCATCTGACTTTCTTTTTAAATTCGATAGCTGGCTTTACTTCTTTACTCATGCCATCAATTGGAAAAACATCAATCCACACGCCGTGATTAAATTGATGACAGACAAATGTGTTCTCGATAAATGTTGTCGTACAATCTCTTATTTTAGCAAAGTTATATATGTAGTTTTTATCGCTTTTGTATGTTTGAATAAAGTATGGCTTTTTTATCTCTTTTTGTAATTGAATAAATTTATCGTAATCTTTTCTTGGCATACCGACATCAATATCGTCATCCCAAGGAATAAAACCTTTATGTCGTACAGCTCCTAAACAAGTGCCTCCAACTAAATAATATGTTAAATTATGTTCCTCACACAATCTAATAAATTCTATAAGTATATTCAATTGACATTTTTGCAAATCGTTCATATGTTCACCTACGCTTGATATATTATCATTTTTTCACATTTAAACTAAAGAACAATACTATTTTAAGATGACCTCATATTCTTTAGTGAATTTTCTATTGTTCCAGTAATTAAATCACTTACTCTTTTAACAATCTTTTTCTGATCATCTTTCATATCTCCATCGATCCAATTCAAGACAATGGCGACAAATGAATATTTATAAAAATCAGTTATAAATTTTTTGTCATCTTCTCGTACAACATATCCTTTTGATTTTTCATCAACAACTTGATAAATAATCGGATAGACTAATTTGTATAAATACTTTGTAAGAATTTCATGAGAAATAGATCTATATATGTTCATGATAAAAGCATAGTCTTTCTTCATAAGATCAAATACTGCTAAAAAACCATCTTGCCAGGTTTCATAACTGCTTTTGTCTTTCAAAGCTTTATCAGCATCTTCAACACAAATCCACTCTATCAAGTCAGTTATATCCTGAAAGTGATAATAAAAAGTTTGTCTATTGATATCACATCTTTCTGTAATATCATTAATTGTTATTTTAGAGATAGGTTTTTCTAACAATAGCTCTTTCAAAGTGAAAGCAATCGCTTTTTTAGTAGTTAAACTGCTCATATAATCTTTCCCCACTTTTTATATAATATCATATAAATACGACACATGTCGTAATAAATTATCATTTTTTGTTTTACACAATTGTTAATCAGTAAAGAAAAAGACTAATTTTTAATGTGTTATAATTACAAAAGGAGGATTATTTTAATGAAGTTAGCAAATGGAGTTTTAATTCCTGATATTGGGTTAGGAGTTTATAAAATGGCTGGTGGTCAAGAAATGAATGAAGCCATCAATGAAGCTTATAAAGATGGATATAGACTTTTTGACACAGCTCAAATGTACGAAAATGAAAAAGACTTAGGAGATGCAATTAAAGTTAATTCTCTACCTAGAAAAGATATTTTTATAATTACTAAAGTAAGAAATTCTCATCAGTGGTTCGATCAAACAATTAATAGCCTTAATGAATCATTATCATTATTACAAACCACTTACGTCGATTCATTTTTAATTCACTGGCCTGGTCAAAATAAAGAAAGAATGATTAGCACCTGGAAAGCTATGGAAAAACTTTATAGCGATGGCTTAGTAAGAAGCATTGGAGTTTGTAACTTTGAACGTAGCCAACTAGAATTTTTGTTAGCAAATTGTAGTATTGCACCTATGATAAACCAAATAGAGCACACACCGTTATTGCACGATGATAATTTATTAAAATATTGTCACGAACATAACATTATCGTTATGGCTTGGGCTCCAATTATGCGCGGAAACTTTAGCGATGATAAAATACTTAAAATTGCTGAAAAACATCAAAAGACACCAGCACAAATTTTGCTTCGTTGGAATGTTCAATTAGGCATTGTTCCTATTCCAAAGTCTAAAAACCCACAAAGAATTTTAGAAAATATCTCTATATTCGACTTTAAACTCGACGATGAAGATATGAATATTCTTAACAATATGAATATTAATAAACGTACAAGTCATGATCCATTAACATACGATTTTTAATAATTAATTTTATGGCAAATTAAAAGGCAGTTAAGAAACAAATCTTAATTGCCTTTTTTATTAGATATTATTCAACGTCAATATAGTCAATTACTTTTTGTTCAACGTGTTTTTTAACTTTATACATTGAAATAACAAGAAGTACATCTTCAATACAAGCGACTAACAATGTGATGCCAGTAATAATACCAGCAGCTTTAACCCAAGTTGATGGGCTCATGAATAACAATGTAATACCACCAGCTAAAGAGACTAGTCCAAGAATTAATGTAACAATCCAATTTTGTCCAACTTTTCTCAAATACATAGATTCTTCAATTGTATTTGCTGAAACAACTATTACATAACAAGCAAACATTAGACTAAATATTGTTGTCGAAACATCTAAGTTTATAGCGAGTAATATACCAAATAAAATCTTGAATATTGCTCCTAATAAGGTAGATCCAAATAGTCCTGATAATCCACCTGTAAAGAAATACAAAACGAACGAAAAGACACCATCACATATAATAAAGATAGATAGGACAAGAGTAGCTGAAGTAATTGCATCTTCTGGACTAATGAAGAACAATACAGCCATAACTAAGAGTAAAATTGCACGAAGAATAATATCGATTCTTACTCTCTTACAAAAGCTTTTAATTTTATTCATATTTTCTTCCTTTCAACTAGTAAAAGCACACTAGATATACTTATAGTATAAAGTGTGCTTTAAAATACTAACAATATTTTTTAACTAAATTAATCCACTTTCCTTAAGAAGGATTTCAATATCCGTACCTTTTGTCTTTTTAAGTACGAGTTTTAAGAGTTGTTTTTCTTTAAATGATAATTTAGCATCTTTAATTGGTTTTTTATCAATTGCGTAATATGCAGCTCTAAGCAATTCTCTAACGTCGTATTTACTTCCCCAAACTTCTGGAACAGCACGATCGACATTTAATAGTGTGTAGACGGCTTCCATACCAGTACGAATAGAATATTCAGTTGTAAAGATTGTATCTCTTGGAGTCTCAGCAAATTGACCGACGAAAGCAAAGTTAACAGCTCCATGTGGGACGACAAGTGGTCTATCTTCTTCTTTTCTTGGTTGGAAGAAAGCGTTGATATATGGCATGAAGCAAGTAGTTGTATTACATCTATTTTTAGCATAATCTTTAATCTTATCTTCGCTAACACCAATGTGATATAACCATTCTTGTGCAACTTCTTCACCTGTGCAATCTCTCATAGCTTTTTTAACGTAGTTACCTGGTCTATTTGTATTCAAAGAATAAACCCAAACTAATACCATGTTTTTATCTTGACTCTTAAATTGAGGTTGTCTATTAATTGTCCATGATAAGTACCAGTTTTCTGTTGAATCTTTTACTGTAACAATACCACCAGTTGTAACTTTACCTGAACGTGGATCACGTTTACAAACGCCTATAATCTTTTGAATAATTTCTTCATCTGAAGTAGCGATTGTTGCACTCATCCAGTTTGTTGCATCTACATTGCTGCAGAACTTATCTGGATTACCATATTCGCCGTGGGTAGCTTGTTTAGCTATATTTTTCCACAAGTCCCAAGATTCTCCAGCCCCATTCTTAATCTTGGATAAATCTGGTGCATGTGTTTGATCACCATAGCATGATGTATCTGTGCAACAACCGTTAGTAATGAATACCAAATCATCTTCGATTAAATCGATAGTTTGTGTTTTTCCATCTCTAACGAAGATAATTTGCTTTGCAACTTTTTTACCTGATTTTTCTTCGATAACAACGTTTTTAACATCGACGCCATATTCAATTTTAACGCCGTGTGATTCCAAATACTTTGTTAAAGGAAGAATCATTGATTCATATTGATTATATTTTGTAAATCTTAATGCTGAGAAATCTGGAAGGCCATCAATGTGATGGACATATCTACAAAGATATCTCTTCATTTCAAGAGCACTGCTCCACTTTTGGAAAGCGAACATTGTTTGCCAATAGAGCCAGAAGTTTGTATTCCAGAATGATTCTGGTAAAACATCTGAAATCTTTTTATCTTCAAGATCTTTTTCAGGTGTCATAAATAACTTTGATAAAGCTAATGCTGATTTTTTATCAAGTTTAAATTGTTTGTCTGTATGTGCATCTTGTCCTCTATTAATTGATGCTCTACATAATGAATAGTTTGGATCATGTTTATTTAACCAATAATATTCATCTAATACTGAGACGTTAGGTGTTTCAATTGATGGGACATCTCTAAACATATCCCACATACATTCGAAGTGATTATCCATTTCTCTACCACCACGCATGTAGAAGCCTTTAGTAATGTCTTTTCTTCCATCACATGAGCCACCTGCTAATTCTAATTTTTCGAGTAAGTGAATGTGTTCACCTTTCATTTGTCCATCTCTTAAGAGATAGAAAGCTGCTGACAATCCGGCGAGACCAGTACCAATAATATAAGCTGATTTCTTTTCAACTCCTTCTGGTTTTTCTGGATGAGCGAATGCTTCATAAGTTCCTGCTGAATAATACATAATTTATACCTCCTGTATCATTTACAGCATGACCATACGCGCGTGCCATCTCAGGCAGCTCCTCTTTCTTCAAG